>SKEB01000039.1_pt1 | contig 181824 bp, 189 predicted proteins | sample 4826561 | NCBI WGS metagenome assembly SKEB01 (sample SAMN11008820, study PRJNA524170) | human gut metagenome | biome: Human fecal sample; material: Feces; isolation source: fecal sample from pouch patient p17 | host: Homo sapiens | place: Israel: Tel-Aviv | collected 2016-03-29 | reverse complement strand
AACGTTAATGCCACGATCATATAAGATTTCTTGAACTTCACGATAGCTAAGGTTATAACGAAGATAGTAGCCCACGGCTACAATAATCACATCCTGCTGAAATTGCTTTCCTTTAAAATGATTCATCTTCATTCCTCCAAGCTATCTTTTTCAATTATTTTACCTCAAAATGAGCTTATCGGAAACTTTGCAACAGAACCCATAATAGAGCGTGGCGTAAGGTCTACCAGTTGGGCAAGATATTCCTGTGTCCACCCTTTTGCTTCCCGAGCTTTTTTTATCGCTATACCTAACGGCTTAAAATCAAGTTTTCTTTCATCTTGGTACATTTTAATATCACCCTATATCATTGTACATTTCGGGTGATGATATTTGAACGAAGTATGATTTTATGTTTAGTAGTGTATAATTTCGTATTAGTGGAGAGAAACTTGCTATTATTCGTCATTCCGTATATAATAATTATATACTCTTTGCGAAAGGAAGTTGATATTATGGATTACATTTCTGTGAAAGCCGCTTCTGAAAAATGGGGCATATCGGAAAGACGGATACAAAAATTATGTGAGGAAAATCGCATTGACGGAACTGAAAAATTTGGTCGTGCATGGATGATACCAAAAGATGCAGAAAAACCCGTTGATGGACGTATGAAAACAAGGAACAAACAGGAGGAGAATCATGGAATTTAATGAAAAGCTACAACAGCTTAGGACTGGAAAGAACTTAACGCAGGAACAACTTGCGGAGCAATTATATGTATCAAGAACAGCCATTTCAAAATGGGAAAGCGGCAAGGGTTACCCTAACATTGAGTCGCTCAAGTGTATTTCTAAATTCTTTTCTGTGACCATAGATGAACTACTATCGGGCGAAGAACTGATTACACTTGCCGAAACTGAAAATCGTTCCAACTTGAAAAAGATTTACAACTATATTTATGGAATATTGGATATGATGGCAGTTGCGTTTATATTTCTTCCGTTATATGGAAACTCTGTTGGCGGTTATGTTTATGCGGTCAATCTACTATCATTTACAGCCACCACACCATTCAATCTTGCAGTCTACTGGAGTGCTTTTGCCGCCTTGATTGTAATAGGGATTGCTAAAATAATACTTACCCATTTAGATAAAGAAACATGGGGCGGCATTGCTACAAAATGCTCCCTTGGACTCACTGCTTTGGCTATCTGTTTCTTAGCAGCAGCAAGAGAACCATATATAACAGCACTTATGTTTCTGCTGTTTGTTGCTAAAATATTTGTCTGGATAAAGCAAACCCAAACAAAGTAAAATGCCATAAACCCTTTAAAATAGGCTCTGACACGATAAGTGTCGGAGCTTTTTTCGTGCTGACATCTATTGTGTCGGCATTGTGACGGTAGATTTCTTGGCTTCTATGCAATACTCGTGGATAATAAGATTGTGGTCAGCGAAAACAAGAACAGCAACCCACGGAAAGGAGAATCAAATATGGATTATATCATTGAAACAGAAAATCTTACGAAGCGATACGGAACAGCCACCGTTGTCGATAAGGTAAATCTTCATGTGCCAAAGGGCAAAATTTATGGTTTGCTCGGCAGAAACGGAGCAGGCAAAACCACAGCAATGAAAATGATGTTGCAGCTTGCTTTCCCAACGGAGGGAACGGTACGCTTGTTTGGCACAAACTATAAGGAAAATATCCATACCCTTTATAGCAAAGTAGGCTCTATTATCGAAACACCGGGATTTTACAGTAATTTAACAGGGTATGAGAATTTGCAAATTCTCGCTAAACTGCGAGGGGGAGTATCTAAAAGTGGAGTAGAAAAAGCTCTTGAAGTTGTGGGGCTGCATAAGGAGAAAAGAAAAGTCTTTTCCGATTATTCCCTCGGAATGAAGCAACGGCTTGGTATTGCCGCCGCCATTATGCACGAGCCGGAGCTTTTAATACTTGACGAACCGATTAACGGACTTGACCCCATTGGAATAGTTGAAATACGCTCATTTTTATCTGAACTTAGTCACAATCATGGCATTACCATTTTTATCTCAAGCCATGTTTTAAGCGAGATTGAACAGATAGCAGATATTATCGGCGTTATGCACGAGGGGCATTTAGTAGAGGAAGTGAATATATCCGAGCTTCACAAAAGGAATCGAAAATACATTCAATTTGATTTATCTGACAGTGAGATAGCCGGAAAGATTTTAGAAAACCACTACCACATGACGGATTTTACAGTGCAGGACGGTACGGTGAGAATTTATGACTTTAGCCAAAGTGTTGGAGAAATCAATCGAGAATTTGCACGAAATGGACTGCTCGTGACAAGGATAAATGATAGTGAGGAAAACTTAGAGGACTACTTTTCTAAACTGATTGGAGGTGGCGGTATTGCTTAATCTTATTTCTTGTGAATTATTAAAACTAAAGCGTTCAAAAATGGTGCTAATTAGTGTGGCAGGGGTATTATCTACCCCACTTTTGATGTTAATAGAAGCCTTGCAAACACATTTTGATAAGCCGGAGATTATCTTTACCTTGTCTGACATATACAGCGACAGTGTACTGTATATCATGCTGCTGGTAAACATTATGATATATGTGGCAATTGCAGCTTACTTGTTTAGCAGAGAGTACACAGAAAGCACACTCAAAACCATATTGCCCATACCCATTTCAAGGACAAAACTATTAATTGGAAAATTTTGCACCCTGCTTCTTTGGATTGTTATGCTCACCCTTGTAACATGGGCAGGTATATTTATCGCTTGTGGGCTATATCACGCTGTCTTTACATTGGAGGGATATAGCTTACTAGTGGCAATAGTATGGCTCCCCAAGTTTTTGTTTGGCAGTATCCTGATGTTTTTAACAGTTTCTCCTTTTGTGTTTGTTGCTATGAAAACAAAAGGATTTGTCGCCCCGATGATTGGCTCTGCCGTGATTGTCATGGGAAGTGCCGCACTTTCAAATCAAGAATGGGGAGCGTTGTATCCGTGGACAGCCACCTATTTCTTGGTGCAGGGTAAACTTCAGAGTACCGGCTATCCTACACTGCTGTCTGTATCTATTATTATTCTTGTATCAGCAGTTGGTTTTCTTATGACCTTTCATCATTTTAAAAAGGAGGATTTGAAATAATGGTACTTGATTTTATAGAAATTTTAAAAGTTATTTTTCTTGGAATTGTTGAGGGTATTACTGAGTGGCTACCTATCAGCAGCACAGGACATATGATTCTTGCGGACAAATTTATCACACTTAATATGAGCGAAGCATTTAAAGAAATGTTTTTTGTTGTTATTCAACTTGGAGCTATACTCGCAGTGGTTGTAATGTTTTGGAACAAGATGTTTCCATTTCAGCTAAAGGATAAATCGCAGCCACTTGTTAAAAAGGATACTTTCTCGTTGTGGTTCAAGGTTGCAGTGGCTTGTATACCGTCAGGTATTATGGGGATTTTATTTGATGATTATTTGGATGCTTACCTCCAAACCCCCATTGTGATTTCAATCATGTTAATCTTTTATGGTTTGTTATTCATTCTCATAGAAAATTGGAATAAAAAGCGTACTCCTACTACTATGGCACTTTCTGACATCAGCTATAAAACAGCAATCTTGATAGGGGCATTTCAAGTGTTATCACTTATACCCGGCACATCACGGTCGGGAGCAACGATTATAGGTGCTTTACTCATAGGAGTTTCACGAGTGGCAGCAGCAGAGTTTACTTTTTTCCTCGCAGTACCTACTATGCTTGGAGCAAGTGCTTTTAAGCTGTTAAAATTCGGGTTTGATTTTACAAGTGCAGAACTGCTCGCTCTTGTTCTCGGTATGGCTGTGGCATTTGCGGTATCTGTCTTAGTAATTAAATTCCTAATGAACTTTATCAAAAAACATGATTTTAAGGTGTTTGGTTGGTATCGAATTGTGCTTGGTATACTTGTTGTACTTACAACAGTAATGTGATAGAAAAACAATTCCATAAGCAATAATCTGCCGCACGACGGCAAAAGAAAAAAGCCGTCGTACAGCAGACATATTTTCACGCCTATGAAACGGTGGCTTTGATTTTCAGAGCCGCCGTTTCTTTGCGTTTACACAAACCAATGGGTTCTGTTGCAAAGTCTCAAAAAGGTCATTAGTTTTTCAAGCTGATTCTTATTTAAGCAGGGATTCCTAATAGTCCTTTGATTTCTGTACAGACGGAAAAGCCAAAAAGAGACCCTTCTTTTCGGCTTTTTTTATAAATTCCTCGAATCGCTTCCATGCCTTTAATCGTGGTTGAGGCTGTTCGCAAACTTTGGTAAAATTTGTTTCTTCGCTTAATTGGACGATGGTCTTGTTCAATCAGATTATTCAGATACTTGATTGTTCGATGTTCTGTTGTTATATACAGTCCATTTTTCTGAAGCTTTCTGAAGGCACTCTTAATAGAGGGTGCTTTATCCGTTACTAGAACCTTTGGTTCTCCAAACTGGTTCTTCAGTCGTTTTAGAAAAGCATACGCAGCCTGTGTGTCGCGCTTTTTCCGTAACCAGATATCTAAGGTTAAGCCATCTACATCGATAGCGCGATATAAATAATGCCATTTTCCTTTAATTTTGATGTACGTTTCATCCATTTTCCATGAATAAAAGGATTTTTTATTTTTCTTTTTCCAAATTTGATAGAGTAGTTTGCCATATTCTTGCACCCAACGATAAATCGTCGTATGAGAAACGTTAATGCCACGATCATATAAGATTTCTTGAACTTCACGATAGCTAAGGTTATAACGAAGATAGTAGCCCACGGCTACAATAATCACATCCTGCTGAAATTGCTTTCCTTTAAAATGATTCATCGTCATTCCTCCTGCTATCTTTTTCTATTATTCTACCTTATTTGATAGTAGATTTAAAACTTTGCAACAGAACCCTTTTGCGTATAATGAAAACGTACGCTATCTTATTTTAACAATTTTGAAAATAGAATTTCTTAAAAAAAATAGCCTAGCGATTTACGCTAGGCTTTCTCATTTCCTCTTAATTTTCGCAAAGCATCCTCAACTTGTTGCTGTTTTTCTTTGGATAATTGAGGTATTTGTGTACGTTCTGTAATGCTTTTAGGTAGGGTTTCAGAAACGTTACTGTAGGCTTTTTGTTGCAAATAATAGGCAATATCTTCAACTGTTTTAAATCCTTTTTGTGACCAGTCGGTACCTAATCGGTGACAATAATTTGCTTGAAGTTGTGCGTGTTTGCGAATAATATAACTATAATAAAACAAAAAATTAATCATTTCATCGTTCAATGGACTTTTTTGTTGTAATTCATGTAACAAGTGTATATCATCCGTTGTTACGTATTGGTTTTTGTATTTTTTGATTTTGGTTAAAAAATCGGTGGGTAATTCTTTTTTACAAGCACGACAGACTTGTTGCCATTGTTTTGCTAATTCCAACGAAAATTCCTCTTTCTAAAAGATCTTAGGCACCTTTTTGTGAACGGTGTAAACTATCCATTAATTCTACGTCAAATCGTTTCATCGGTGTAGGTTGGTCAAGAAAATTTATTGAAAAAGTTTCTTGACTTTATACCACTATACTAAACTTGATTAAAACATTTTACCACATATAAACTAAGTTTTAAATTCAGTATTTCATCACTTATACAACAATATGGCCCGTTTGTTGAACTACTCTTTAATAAAATAATTTTTCCGTTCCCAATTCCACATTGCAATAATAGAAAATCCATCTTCATCGGCTTTTTCGTCATCATCTGTATGAATCAAATCGCCTTCTTCTGTGTCATCAAGGTTTAATTTTTTATGTATTTCTTTTAACAAACCACCATAGGAGATTAACCTTTTACGGTGTAAACCTTCCTCCAAATCAGACAAACGTTTCAAATTCTTTTCTTCATCATCGGTCATAAAATCCGTATCCTTTACAGGATATTTTGCAGTTTCGTCAATTGCCGATTATATATCCGATTTATATTTATTTTTCGGTCGAATCATTTGAACTTTTACATTTGGATCATAGTCTAATTTCATTGTCTTTTTCCAAAATTGAATCCATTGTTTTTGATTCACGTAGTTTTCTGTATTCTTAAAATAAGTTGGTTCCACACATACCAATACATGCATGTGCTGATTATAAGAATTATCTTTATTATTTATTGTCACTTCCGTTGCACGCATAAAACCAACAAGATTTTTATTAATTTTTTTATATTGCATCATTCGGCGAAATCCTTGAGCCATATCTGACAAACTCTTATTTAATTCTTCGCCATCATAAACATTTTTAACTGTTAATGTGAGAAACAACCAACGAACTGTTGGCTTTTGTTTAATAACTTCAGCAACAACCTTTTGTGACTGAATGCCATGTTTCATTGCTCTCCTCCAGTTGCACATTGGACAAAGCCTGGATTTACAAAACCACACTCGATACAACTTTCTTTCGCCTGTTTCACGATTTTGTTTATACTCTAATATTTCAGCACAATCTTTTACTCTTTCAGCCTTTTTAAATTCAAGAATATGCAGAAGTTCAAAGTAATCAACATTAGCGATTTTCTTTTCTCTCCATGGTCTCACTTTTCCACTTTTTGTCTTGTTCACTAAAACCCTTGATTTTTCATCTGAATAAATGCTACTATTAGGACACATAATATTAAAATAACCCCCCATCTATTTAGTTATTTGTTTGGTCACTTATAACTTTAACAGATGGGGTTTTTCTGTGCAACCAATTTTAAGGGTTTTCAATACTTTAAAACACATACATACCAACACTTCAACGCACCTTTCAGCAACTAAAATAAAAATGACGTTATTTCTATATGTATTAAAATAAAAATGACGTTATTTCTATATGTATCAAGATAAGAAAGAACAAGTTCAAAACCATCAAAAAAAGACACCTTTTCAGGTGCTTTTTTTATTTTATAAACTCATTCCCTGATCTCGACTTCGTTCTTTTTTTACCTCTCGGTTATGAGTTAGTTCAAATTCGTTCTTTTTAGGTTCTAAATCGTGTTTTTCTTGGAATTGTGCTGTTTTATCCTTTACCTTGTCTACAAACCCCTTAAAAACGTTTTTAAAGGCTTTTAAGCCGTCTGTACGTTCCTTAAGGAATTCCTTAGTGCTTTCATAGATTAAACTCACATCACGCTTTAAATCGCTTATTTTAGACTTTAAAGACTTGTTTTCTTCAAGCAACTCATTATAATCATTTACATTTTCATTAAATCGCTCTACAAGACCACTATATTTTTCTTTAACTTGCCCATGTTCTTTACTTAATTTTTTATATTCTCTCGCCATATCAGTACTCATGAGATTTCTAACATGCTGTTTTAACCTATCGTTATCTCTCGCAGCAGTCACTAAGTTTTTATAATCACGCTCCGATATAACAACATTTTTGGTTGGTTTCTTTTCTGTTTTCATTATTTCTTTTCCCAAACCAAACATGGACTTTTCACCCGTTGGCACTTCAACACTTTTCATGTGTCGTTTCGCTGGTACTTCTAAATCTGATTTAACTTTATCGCTATAAGCAGTCCATTCATCTTTTTTAACTGCTTCCTTTCTTTTTTTTACGAGAAAAAAGAAACAAAAAAACCTGCCCTCTGCCACCTCAGCAAAGGGGGGTTTTGCTCTCGTGCTCGTTTAAAAATCAGCAAGGGACAGGTAGTATTTTTTGAGAAGATCACTCAAAAAATCTCCACCTTTAAACCCTTGCCAATTTTTATTTTGTCCGTTTTGTCTAGCTTACCGAAAGCCAGACTCAGCAAGAATAAAATTTTTATTGTCTTTCGGTTTTCTAGTGTAACGGACAAAACCACTCAAAATAAAAAAGATACAAGAGAGGTCTCTCGTATCTTTTATTCAGCAATCGCGCCCTTTAATGGAACAAAAAGATTTGAATTCCTGTTATAAAAAAAGGATCAATTTTGAACTCTCTCCCAAAGTTGATCCCTTAACGATTTAGAAATCCCTTTGAGAATGTTTATATACATTCAAGGTAACCAGCCAACTAATGACAATGATTCCTGAAAAAAGTAATAACAAATTACTATACAGATAAGTTGACTGATCAACTTCCATAGGTAACAACCTTTGATCAAGTAAGGGTATGGATAATAAACCACCTACAATTGCAATACCTGTTCCCTCTGATAAAAAGCTGGTAAAGTTAAGCAAACTCATTCCAGCACCAGCTTCCTGCTGTTTCAAGCTATTTGAAACAATTGTTGATATAACTGTTTTGGTGAACGAAAGCCCACCTAAAACAAATACGATTATAATTGTCATGAACCATGATGTTGTTTCTAAAAGAAAGGAAGCAGTTAAAAAGCTAACAGAAAGAAATGTAACTCCGATGTTTAACACGTATAAAGGACCTCTTCTATCAACAAGTATCCCACCAATGTAGCCGAAAATAATGACACTCATTGTTCCAGGGAAAATAATTACACTTCCGATTTCGGCAGTACTTAGCTGGTGAACATCTTTCATCATATAAGGAACCATAGAGACAAACCCTGCTACTGTTCCAAATATAATTCCCCCACAAAGAACTCCAATCATAAAAGGTATATTTTTCCCTAATCCGGGATCAACAAAAGGATCTGTTACTTTCCTGATATGTTTTACAAATATCAGGAATGACAGCACGCTAACGATAAGAAAAGAAATGCTATATGATGTTGTAAACAACATAAAAAATACAATGCCTACAGACATTAGTATAATTCCTTTGATATCAAAATGACCTTTTATCCTTACTTCTTTCTTTAATAATTTCATAAGAAACGGAACAGTGATAATTGTTATCATAGGAATGAGTAGAAGATAGGACCAATGAATATAATGGGCTATCATTCCACCAATCGCTGGACCGACTCCTTCTCCCATGGCTACTATCGATCCAATAAGACCAAATGCTTTACCCCTATTTTCCTTTGGAATATAGCGCGCAACTACAACCATTACGAGTGCTGGAAATGCAGCTGCACCAGCCCCTTGAATAAAACGAGCCATAATAAGTAAGGAAAAGAAAGAATGGCCAACAAACCCAATTAACGACCCGAAACAATTTATTATAATTCCAAATAGGAGTAACCTTTTGATGCCTAATTGATCAGATAGCTTTCCATATACAGCTGTTCCAATGGAAAAGGTTAACATAAAGGCTGTGTTCACCCAGTTTGTACTCGCAGGTGGTTTATTAAAATCATTTGCAATATCAGGTAATGAGACGTTCAAAACCATTTCATTTAATACGCTAAAAAAAGATAAAATGCAAAGCCAAATTAAAATTTGGTTGTGTCGTAAATTCGATTGTGAATAGGATGTATTCACATTTCACCCTCCAATAATGAGGGCAGACGTAGTTTATAGGGTTAATGATACGCTTCCCTCTTTTAATTGAACCCTGTTACATTCATTTCACTTCATAATTAATTCCTCCTTTACACTTTAATTCAAATCTTTAGTGAAAAATATTTCATCTCGTTTCGTTTAACAAGAAGCCACATTTATATAACAATATAAAATGTGCTAAGTTATTTTATTGAACATATATCGTACTTTATCTATCCGACTATTTGGACGACGGGGCTGGCAAACAGGTTCGCCAGTGGTAACCTGATATCCTTTTAACTCTGTTAAACAAACGCTACGTCCATTTGTAAAGAAAGTTAAATCATTACGATATTCTTGAATACACCGAGCAGGAATTTCTCCACTAAGAATGACCTCATTATTTTTCAGTTGAGTGTCTACGATGTTCGCACAATATTTAGGAGCATCGTCATATGCTCGTGAAAGATATTCTTGTGGTGCATAAATTTTAAAACTAAGATATGGCTCTAACAATTCTGTTCCAGCTTTTTTTAAAACTTGTTCCAATACAATAGGAGCAAGCATCCGAAAATCTGCTGGGGTACTAACAGGGCTATAGTATAAGCCATACTTAAAACAGATTTTACAATCCGTCACATTCCAACCATATAATCCTTGTTCGCAACCATAGCGTATCCCTTCCATAACTGCATTTTGAAATGATTGATTTAAGTATCCAAGAGAAACCGAGCTCTCATACTGCATTCCACTTCCCAACGGAAGCGGTGATACAGATAAACCAATGGAAGCCCAGAAGGGATTCGGTGGCACTTCGATGTGAATGGTATACTCTGCTTTTTTTAACGGTCTTTCCATATAAATGACTGTAGGCTTTTTTATTTTTACCTCCACATGATACTTTTCTTGCAATAGAGCACAAGTCACTTCCATTTGTACTTTCCCTAAGAAAGAAAGTATAATTTCATGTGTCGTAGAATCCACATAATATTGTAGAAGCGGGTCACTGTCGGAGATTTCTAAAAGTGCATCAAGTAACATTTCCCTTTGTTGAGGTTTGCTCGGTTCAACAGTTGTTTGCAGCAGAGGGAGCGGATTTTCAATTCTCTCTCTGTGGCAATAGCTTTGTATCTCCAAGAACACTATTTAGCTTCAAAAACTCATTTTGCAAAATAACAATTTCCCCGGAATAAGCCTTATCAATTTTACATAATTCACCATTTATTGAAGTATACATTTCTGTAATTTTTATTTTTTCCTTTTCCGATATTCTAACCGAATCCCGCAAATGCAGGATTCCGCCATAAAGGCGTACATATGCAAGACGTTGTCTTTCTTCCGAATATTCAATTTTGAAGACATTTCCGCAAAGTTCAGACTTCTTTCTGTATGTTGATGAATAAAATTTATTCGTTATCACTTCTATAAGCTGCTCAATCCCTATGTTGCTTTTTGCGCTTCCATGATAAACAGGGTACAAGGAGCAATTCTGAAATCTTCTGATTTCCTCTTGTTCGAGTTCTAATGCTTCTAATGATTTACCGGACATATATTTCTCTAAAAGGTCATCATTTCCTTCTATTACCACATCCCATTGCTCAGGTTCCGTACAGCTCATCACACAAATATTAGGGTGCAGCTCTACTTTCTGTTTGATTATAATTTCCATAGAAAGTTTCTCTTTAATATCCTGATAAACCGTTGATAAATCAATTCCATTTTGGTCAATCTTATTGATAAAAAAGATTGTGGGAATCCCCATTTTCCTAAGTGCATGAAATAATATACGAGTTTGTGCTTGTACGCCATCTTTTGCAGAAATCAGTAGAATTGCCCCATCTAAAACTGATAATGAACGATATACTTCTGCTAAGAAATCCATATGTCCTGGCGTGTCTATGATGTTCACCTTCGTATTTTCCCACTGAAAAGAGGTTATTCCTGTCTGAATTGTAATTCCTCTCTGACGTTCTAAAAGCGTATTATCCGTCCTCGTTGTACCTTTGTCCACGCTTCCTAATTCTGTAATCGCTCCACTGTTATATAATAAGCTTTCTGTTAAGGTAGTTTTTCCTGCATCAACATGAGCTAAAACTCCAATATTAATAATTTTCATGTGATTTTCCTCCATTCAAAAACCCAAAAGGGCATAAAAATCCCAGTGATAAATACTTTTATCACTGGGATTTTTATGCATAACCATAGGTATACAAAGCATACAGATATTCTCTGGATACTTTAGAATCACATGATAAAGGTATTCTTAAACTGGGTACAAAAAACTAAGCCCTCCTAAAAAAGGACATCCAATTATTTGTTCCCACTATCAAATTGACAGTTTATTTAATAATACCTTGCCGCATATTTATTAACTCCTTTTAAATAGATACTTAAATAATAGCACGTAAGAGCATATTTGTAAAGGGATCTCCAATTTTTTATCAAAGAGAGTACGTGATTACAAAATAGCTGTAATAATGTACCAATATTTGTTATTCTATAATCTTCCAATTACTCCCGTTCTTTTCAAGTACCAAATCAAATTGAGATACCTGCGTTGCTTTGGTCTGCTGGTCGATATACTCCACTGTCAGCGATACCGTGACTTGATTATCCTTACGATTGTGAATAGGATTTACCAGTTCTTGAAAGATGTACTCTTTTCCGATTGGTTTTAATATCCCGTCATTCACATAGTAGGAAAGTTCACTGGCTGTCGCTGTAGGATAGAGCTTGAAGAACGTCGTTAAAAACTCATTGATTTCATTGGTTGTAATGGAATCAACCGTCCCCTCACTTTCAATGGCTTTTGGTTTATAACTTGATTTCTTAGGTATGTTGGTAATGGTCGGATTCTTAACCAGTACCATATTTCCAGAACCATCTACATAGACACTCACTATATAAGCAGAGTGGACGGTCTTTGTATTTTCTCCCTCTGTAATGAGCTGGTCTACACTGTAGGTTACATTAAACTCATTGTCGCCAGTTGGCTCTACCGTCCATATCTGAAATCCTCTTACAGAAGACGATACAGGAATATCTTTGCGTACTGTATCAACATTGAGAGCTTGAAGTTCATCTGTCAGATAGCCTTTTAGACTTTCCATTCGATTATCAATGGACTTATCGGATTGCTCCCATGAATAGTAGACTTTCGCAAAGTTCTCTACAAAATTTTCTACATGATGAGTATCAACATATTCCTTTTCTATGATAGTTGTTTCGTGAATAGTATGAGTATCTATAGCTGTAAAGTGCTTGAATATCGCAAAGCTGAAACTAAGCCCTAAAAGTACCCACAAGGCAATCACAACCTTTTTATGAGGATTGACCTTATAGTAGACACGAGGTTTCTTTTCCTTTGGTATCTGTTTTTCTTTATTCTGATTTTTTCTAAATTTCATCATTAAATCTTCCTTTCTCATTGTTTGATTCGTCCTGCTCCCACTAAATGCTGTTGCCAGTAGGGGCTTGTTAAGTCGGCATAACCGATTGGGTCGCCTGCATGAAACATACGGTTATTGCCAAGGTATATCCCAACATGAGTAATATAAGAGCCAGCGTTATAGGTAGAATGAAAGAAAACCAAATCGCCAGCTTGTGCTTCCGATAGTGGGATATGCTGGGTCACATCATATTGCTGTTGTGCGGTTCGTGGTAAGTTAATTCCAGCTTTTCCATACGTCCATTGTGTCAGTCCGCTACAATCAAAAGAAGTAGTCGGGGAAGCTCCACCGTAAACGTATCGCCAGCCCTCATATTTCAGTGCTTCGTCCATGATGGCTTGTACCGTATCATCATCAAACTCTGTTGTGACAAGATACTGCGTTACCAGTTGCACATAAAACATATTGCCATAGTTGTATCGCCAGCCCCCATTGATAGGTATGGCTATGGGATTGGGGTAAGACACTTTTTCGCCACCTGAATACTCTTTTGAGAAACTTTGAGCCAGTTCAAAGGTATATTTATTTCCACGATTAGCCACATACCCTAAGAAACCACCACCATAATTGTAGGACTGGATAACCGATTCTAAATCTACACTGAGCCTTTCGCTACTGGCTAATAATTCACTGAAATACTTCACACCTTGCTTAATGGATTCTTCTGTACTCAATGAATTAGGTGGAAGACCGAGGGATTCCGAGGACTGCATAACATCTTCCGCAGTACCGCCCGATTCCACCTGTATAATCGCAAGAAGTATGTTGACATATTCTTCAACGCCATATTCTTTGGCATATTTTTCTACCATAGGCTTATGAGCCAGCACTTCTGCGGAAACATTCACACCTCCATAATGAATATTGGAAATTCCGCTGTCCTGTTCATCTGAAAATAAAATGGCAACAAACAGAAGCAGTGAGAAGACCATCAAGAATAATCCAGAACCACCAATCACTAAAGTTTTCAACTTCATGGTTTCTTACCGACTTTCTTAATGGTGGCGGTTTTGATTGGTGGTCTACTTCTTGTATTTTGTAGTGGTACTCTTTGAACAGTAGACGGACGTTCTTTTGTGATTGGACGTTGTGAAGTTCTATCTGCTGTAGTGGTTGAAGTTGCTGGCTTTTGAACGGTTTTTTCTTGAACGGTATTGCCTTGGCGTTCCACTTTTGGACTTGAAAAATCGGACTTAACTGCTGGACGCTCTTGTTTGGCTTGTTGAGATTCCTTATATGAAGTCTGAATATTAGACTGTTTTGAGGTCTGTTCATCATGATATTGTTCTTGTCTTGTAGTCGGTCTTTCATGAACAGAAGAAGCAGGCTGTTTTTTCTGTTTGACCTGTTCCATTTCAGAGCGACGCTTCGCAATGGTTTTTCGCCTTTGTTCCTGCTGTTCCTTGCGTCCACTGGCTCTGTCCGCTTTGGTTTGAGAAATACTACTGGTTAAATCACGGACATTCTCTTTTACTTTGGATTTTCCTTGATATACTGCATATCTTGCATTGGTCGGCAAATCTTTAACCTGTTCTTTCAAACCACTAGCAGTGTCTACCATTCTGTCTTTGGTATCAGCTACTGTACCGATGGTTTGACCGATACGTTTTCCAAGTGTTGATTTTTCCTTTCCGTCTGGTCGGGAGTGATCTGCTTGTGTCCTTGCAGAACTCCCCGAACCCGACTGTCCTTTTTTACCTGTAACAATGGCAGACCCAGCCCCTAGAGTAGTCATGGAACGTCCAAGTTTCCGCTGTAGACGGTGCATGTGAGCGTGCATAAGCATACGAGGTTTTCTCATCACACGACTTCCCACACTTTGAGAATCGTTACTCTGTAGAGAAAACATACTCATTAAATCGCCCAGCTTGAAGTAGATTCCTGCAAAGGTCACAATCTGTAGAAAAGCAATCAAAAAGAACGGATAACCAGCCGATAAGGTATAGAGCATGGTTGAAATACTAAATGCTGTCGTAATAATCAATGTGATTCCAGCTCGTGTCAAAATGGTATTAAAGAGCTTTGTTATGGCTCGTTTTGACATACCATCAAATGATGGAATCATGCTTAAAATAAAGCTCACAGGCAGAAACATAGCATAGATGATAAAAAGTACCTGCGAGAAAATCATGATTCCTGTTAATAGGAATACAAATATGGAAATCCCAATATTGAAGACAAATAGGAAGAAGACTGTACCTAAACGGTTAATGGTCTTTGTAATGGTTAGATTGGTATTGCTTCTGTCTTCAATTTCTTCCACAACAATTTTTTCTCTGTCTTCGCCATTGTTGGAATCTGGGCTGGTGGAGAGCAGGCTTTCCACACGGTCAATACCGATACTTTCAATGTCTGAACTGTTGTATTGAAGCAGTAGCCACGGTTGCTGAACCTGTATGGAAAACAGGCTATCTCTGATTAAGTCCACGCTGTCCTTGCCTTGACTATCGGAATGGGGCATGACAATCTTCGTGCCAAGTGATAAACTGGCATTACTGATGTCTGATGAAAAGTCATTGATTTTTTTAATGTAGTCGGGAGCGTAGGCAATAAAGGAAGCCGATAGGATAAACACCAGCACAAAATTCATAATGGCATGAATTGCCTTTGTGGTTTCTCTCTTTATCAGTCCCGTATAGGCAACATAAACCCCAAGAACCAAAATCAAGAGTAAGAGGAATCCAACATAGAAACCCTCTGTTGAAAATCCGTTTGCACTCACACCAGCTAAGGTCTGCATATTCTTACCAATGGAATCTGCTGTAGCGGAAATGAAGTCTAAGGAATAGGCTTCCTGTACTAAGTAACCTGTCGCATTGGAAACATACAAACTGATTGTCCAAATAAAATTGGTAATGGCATATAGTCCATACATGACCTGTTTTCCAATCCCGTCCGACCAGTTCCACGGAAGCCAGCCCCAGCTATTATCCACATAAAAATCCAGTTGATAGTTTTCAAGTGGGTATCGGCTGTATTCATTTGCCACATTGACCGTATCATCTACCAAGCCCGCAGCTTGAACCACCGTTCCCAGCATGGCTAAAAGAAAAATGGCAATCACAAGTGTGAAAGCCACTGTCATTGCCACTTTACCTAGACGTTTCAGCGTCCAGTTTGATTTTATTCTGTTTACTATTGATGGTTTCACATTTACACCTCTTTTCGCACAGGTGGTCTGGTATCAAAGGCATGGAGCAGTTCTTCAAATACAGGGTGGAACTGTATCACACCGACACGACCATATAAATCACTGATAAGGCATTGCCCGTTTTCCAAATCACGCAATCGCTTCTGATTGTTTTCGTCCTCTGGGTCTACACCAAAAAAGGCTAAGGTCTTTTTAATCTCGTTAAGGTCAGTGGAACGAAATGCAAATTTTAAGCCGAGGTTATTTTTCAGTTTTTCATCTAAGAGGTCGTCTGTATTTTGGGTCACGAAATATACCCCAGCGTTCATAGCACGACCAGCCCGAACCAGCTTCATAGATAGTGTTTTTCCTTGTGCTACCTGTAAAAAGCTCCATGCTTCGTCTAAATCTACAATCTTGAAAATGCTTCGGTCTGTATGGATAAAGTCTAAAGCAAAGGTACTAATGACAATCAGCATAGCAACGGATAAAAGCTCCATAGTGGTATATTCCTCAAAGGAAGTTTCCTTGTCGGGAAGTACCAAGTCCGCAACCTGTATAATGTTCAGTTGTTTTTCTAAGCTGATAGACTGCTCCACATAACCATTACTGAATAATAAATGTGCAAAGTCATAGTCTGTAAAACTTTCGATATGGTCGGCTATACTGGTACTTAGTGGCGTATTCTCAACCCGTAATTCCTCAATCACTTTCATCAACCCTCGTACTTCACTATTGGTTACTGCACGAATGGCTTTTCTAAGGATTGGGAAGCGTTCCCCATCACGAGAGGAAATCCCCGTAAGGAATGTCAGAATATCAATAGCCAGTGATTCAGAATCTTTGGGATTTTTCATAATCACATAAGGGTCAAGTAAGCCTTTGTTTTTCTCATCAGAAGTCAGAGTGACGATATTGATTTCATGGGAAATCTCTGGCAAGGTTTCTTTCCATCTGCCACGTTCTGCTTTTGGGTCTACAATCACTGCTTGTGCCCCATAAAGCACCGCATAATAGACGATAAGGTTATTCGCAAAGGATTTACCACCACCCAGCGAACCAACAAAAGCCGACGCTAACGCATTGGTTACTGAACCCTTAACCCCTTGACTGGCAAGAGCAGGTTTCAGATAGACATTGCGTCCAGTATCTAAGCTGTAGCCAACATAAATCCCCTCATTTTCCCCCAGCATTTGAGTAGCACCAAAACCTAAACCAGCGAGGAAATCAGAGGTCACGTATTGAATATAATCATTCATATAACGCTTGCTGGCAGGTAAAAATTCTTCATGTAAGCCGAGCATATCCCCAAATGGTCGTACCAGTTTTACGCTTAAATCGTCATAAAAATCTTTCACTTCATTACAACGACGTTTGAGTTCGTCAAGATCATTTGCTGATACCCTTACCACATAAGACAGCTTGTACATAGATTCCTTGCTTTGGTCTAAATTGGTTTCCAGCTCATTCACACTTTCCAGAGCTTCCGCCACATTGGAGCTGGTTTCATTATCACTTTGCCAAGCGTGGTTATCCAAGTCTTTCAGTTCTTTCTTTTTATTGCGGACAGTAGATAGGGCTTTACGATTCGCTACAATTTCCACATTCATTGACGTATCAATCGGGAATGTAAATTGCTGTTGCTGGTAGTAGAAGATTTCAGAGGACGGGAAGTCCAGTTCTCCGACAATGCTGTTAATGGTAAAGTAAGCTACATAGACGGTTTCATCTTCCTGCTGGATTTTCAAATATCGCTGTTTTTCTTCCACCAAACAGCGAGTAGGCTTAATCAAGTCATAGTATTTAATCAGCGTTTCATTATCCAGCTTTTTCTTTGATAGATGGTACTCATACTCTTCATAGGCAGTGCCTGTCTGTCCGTAAAGGTGTTCAATCAGATAGCCGAAGTCGTCCTTATCTAACCTGCGGATTTTGAAACGACGAGAGATTTTATTTTCTAAGAGCTTTTCCATCTTCTGAAAACGCAGGATTTCATCATTACTCATACTAACAAAATCGCCCATCAGCTTATGGTTCACATCATAGACAAAATCAGACAAAGCATTTTTTGCTTCAACGGTAAGACTTTTCATAGAAAACTCCTGATCGTTGAGAAGCAACTTAAAGCCGATAAAGAAACGGTAGTTCACTTGATTTTCGCCAATCATGGATATTAAAGCGTCTGTCTGTTGGTCGATTTTGTCATAGGCAACCGCTTTGAGCTTGCCAGTGACTTCATTTTTGGAACGCTCTTGTGCAGAACGTATGCTGGATTCTGTACTGATTTGTAAAGCATGAATTTTGCCATCATGATTTTGTGCGATAAGCTGTCTGAAAGAATCATGCACTTGTATTTTCTGTTCTGGACTTAGAAATGAGTAATTGTAAGGAACAAGCTCATAGTAAGCATAACATTCCCCGTCTTTATTCCAGACGAGATTGTTTTCAATGTATTTAATTGGATATGCCATAAAATTCACTCCTAACTGCTGTAATGGCTTCTTGTGGCTGGTTTCTGCCAAGCGTTACTTTTTTTCCTGCATAGGTCAGCTTTGGTCGCAGTGCATAAGCAATGACAGACTTCAAAAATCCATAAGGCTTTTTACCATCAAAAGTTTTTGTAGACATAAACCATGTGAAAGCCACAGGAATCCCAAAGTATTTGAGAAATGCTCCCTCTATCATGGAAAGAGGGGGCAAGTTGCCAAGTATCATCACTGCAAAGAGTGACACGACAAACCATGTCATTTGCGTAAAGGTTATGGGAAACGGAAGTCTAAAATCATTGATAGAATACAGTACCTTTTCCACAGACCAGATACTGGTATAGCTTCGTATTTTCTTCATGTAATCAATCCTTTCATAAAAAATAGGGGTAGCTGATTGAGCCACCCCGTAAAATAGAAAATCTGCCAGTAGTAATGTACCGACAGATTTAATAGACGATTTCAAAAATCCCATGATTGGTTGAGATAAACGTTCCTGAAAGGTCTAAATCCCGACCATAGGCTTGATAATCAATATAGTTTTGAAGACTAGCTGGTACTTCGCCTAAAGCACCCGTTTCTTCAATGTAGTAGCGTGCCACGTCATACATATCATCACAATCGGAATGAATGATAATATCCTCTTGATGTTCGCTTAGTTCTTCAATGCTTGAAAAATGAGTGAGCAGAGCAGATAGCTCCGATTGTAATTCTTCGGGTAATTCCGATACCATTTCCCATAGTCGATTGAGTTCGCCAATGGAAGTGTATTCGTCAACCGTAAAGGGTAACTCGTAGTCATGAATGGCGTATTCCTCATATTCATCATTCAAGCCGATTTTCTCTTTGACTTCCTCAAAGTCAATGGGAAAGGTAAACCACGCACCGACCAATTCGCCCTCATTGTATTTGCCTAAATTCGCAATATAGACTTGCATATCGTCCATATATTCACGTCCTTTCTTTGTAGAGATTCAAAAATCCCTACCGCACTTCGTTTGGTGTACCATTCCTTTGCGGAACATAAGAAAACCACTTATATTCCACAAAAGAACGGTTTTATTTAAGCACCAATAATGCGATTGAATAGCTCTAGTAAAATGTCTTTTACTCCAGCAGCGTTGAAGACTAAGCCAACCGCAATAATCGCAATAATTAAAAAGCCAATCAGTTTGCTAAACTCACGCTTGAAGCCAAGATACAAGCCAATCACAACGATTGCTAAAAGCACCAGTGATTGAGCGTTTGATAGAAACCAGTTATAAAGGTTTTGTCCAAAATTCATAAAAATGTTCTCCTCTCTATATTCAATGAATTTGTATTTGAGTTATTTTTTTGTTGTTATCACGTCCTGTTCTTTTACTGACTGTTGCTTCAAAATCTGCTTGTGTCGGTCTGTCAGTTTCGCATGGTCGAGAATGTCTTTTACAACCTGCGTCTGGTTGATTTCATCAAGTTTAATCGCAACCTTTAAGGTCGGGGCAACTTGATGAGATAGCCAGTTCAGCGTCCTTTGGAAGGAGTAAGGCTCTGGTTTTGTGGTTAGTTTTAATCGTTCACGATTGTTCCCAATAAACCAAGCCCATTCTTCATTCAGTTTCCAATCAGAACGAGGTTTGGAATCGTCTTTATCTACAAAACGGATATACCGATTGATAATTTTAAAGGCGGTATGCTCTGGATTGTCATAGACGAGTAAATCACGGACTGCATAATAGGCACGCTCATTTTTCAATCGAATCTCAAAACGGTTTTTTACTTCTGCGTCTTCAATGGGAATATCATTTTTCTTGTACTGCTCGTAGTCCTTTTCATAGATACAGAAATAAACTTCACTTTGTAATGAACCGATATAGAGGGTGTTTCCCATACATTCCTTTTCCTCTTTGCGTACCAGTTCGCCACTGCGATAGCTTTTAAAACTGCGGAAGACGGAGATACATTCTTCCTGTTGGCACTTTTCAGTGAGTACAGGGATATTTAAAATCCCTGTCTTATCGTTAATGGCAAGGTCAAGGCGTTTCATCACACCGCCAGCCACCAAAACGTCCATAAAGAACTCATACCAGCTTCTTTGTTGTGCCAGAAGATAGCTTTCAAATTGTCTGCACCCACGACCTTTCAATTCCACCAGAACTCCTTTGTCCAGTTCATGGGAGCAAAGGACGAATATGTCGCCTAAAGCATAATGCTCTGAATAAGAATAGAAACCATAGTCCTCATGAAGAAAATAGGACAGTTTCAGTTGTAAGATGTTTTCGACCACCTGCTGTACGTCTGTTGTCGGAAAGCGAATTCTTACATAATCAAACAGCATTTCAAGGGGAGCGTCGGGATTGAAGCGTTCCAGAGCTTCCCAAAGGGACTGCTGTAAATCCTCTGATGGCTTGACTTTTCCTGTTTCAATATCGCTTAGATACTGCCTTGTAATACCAGTCGCAACAGCTAAACGGTTTTGAGATAGTCCATAAGCCAAGCATTTTTCTTTTAAATGCTGTAACCAAGTTTGTTCATTCAGTAAAAATCCCTCCAATCAAAAAGGCGTATGTCAACTTTTAAAGCCCATTTGACATACGCTGAAATTTTGTAAATCCCTTGTAACCAAAGGATTTTCTAATGTTTTTTTGACTGTTTCCTGTCGATTTGTACCCCCCTGTTAGATACGGGGGGTTAAGTGCTGGCGTGGCTATTGCCACACCAGCCAGCAAGATCAGTCCACACCTGCGACTTCCGCTTCGCACGTCGCCTGCGTGGACTGTCTGCTGTTGGATAACTTTTTAATTTCCTCCAAGAAATCATATCCTTTTGGTACAAGGGGAGTATAAAACTCTGATATGACACTTGTTCCTACATCAACATAGCCACGACCTTTGATTCGCTTTAAGAAGAAATCCTTTTGTACGTCACTGCCAAACATCATGCCATAGCCCATTTCAGACATACGACCTAAAGCCACTCTGAAATTAAACTGATCACGGATTCCGTCGCCTAAATATTTTGCGTCTGGACGTTGACAAGCCAGTATTAGAAAGAAGCCAGCTTGACGACCTAACATGACAATCTGTTTCAGCTTATTCATAACTGCGGTGTTTTCTTTTGTTCCCAGCATTTCCATGAAAGCGACGTATTCATCAAAGATTAAGAAGTGTGCCGGGAGACCTAAGTAAGCATAATTTTTGCCAGTCTTATAGTTCTTCATCTGCTTCATTTCCTCACTACGTTTCATCATTTCTTCATAGAATGTTTCAATGCAAGAAAGCAAGTCTTCTTTTCTATAGTAGACATTTGCCATCACAGAACCTAAGTCCGCAAGATCAGCATTTTTCGGGTCAAGAATATACAGTTTTGAATCTGTATGAAGCAAGGCTTCAATCAGTGTCAGTATAAAGTAAGTTTTACCGCCACCTGTACCACCAGCAAGCAACATATGAGGGAGCTTATCATATTCCCACCATACGTTTTTCATTAAGCGAAGTTTACCATCTTTAGCTTCTACTTCATCAATAGAAATACGACTGGCTATGGTGTCATAGAGCAAAGTATATTCCACATAGGAATCCTTTAACTCTTTATCCGTCAGCTCACAGTACAAGCCACTCTCTAATTTCTTTTCCAAGTGTAAGAGTTGGTCTTGATATTTTCCCAGCGTGATTTCCACCCGTATCTGTATCAAGCCATTTTTAAGTCGATAATACATTTTAGGGAAGTAGGTTATCTTTTCCTTTGTACGACCAGCACTATCTTTAAAGAAACCCTCTGTTTTGACCTGTTCAGATTCATACCACTTGTTTTCAAGTATCATCTTTGCCAGTTTTTGACGGTGGTAAAGTTGTTTAACCGTATCATAGCGAACCCGTTTGAATACAAACGCTACCAGCAAGCAGATAAGAATTGCGACACTGAAACTGATAATTAAATAGGGAATGTCAATCTTATCTGCTTGTGATAGGTTAAAATCCTGCCAGTTGATCTGCTGGATTGTCTTCACATGAAACAGTCCGACAACCAGCAGGAAAACAGGCAGGAGTGACGCTATCGTAAAATGAAAGACTAAATCTTTACCAGATGGGCGAATCCTTTTACCACGCTGTTTCATGCGAAAAAGTCTCCTTTCTACCTAGCGACTATTTGTCTTGTGTCGGTTCTTTCTTTGCTTGTGGTTGAGCTTTGAATGAACTAGAATCCTTTGTCAGCACAATATCGTCTGCCTTGATATACCAGTCAACATCTGCTCCTTGATAGGTGGCAGTAGCAACGGTGTCCGCAATGGGATTGATAAGTTCCACCCGTGCGTTATAATCAAACTCTTTCAAAGGCACGCTGGCAGGAATACTTACTTGAATCATGCGTCCTTGTCCTTTGGATTTTAAGTCATAGGTACGTTCCTTGATTTCATCTGAAACCGACCCGTCTTCATTTTAGATTCTCACTTCACGACGTAGAGCAGAGAATTTCAATTCTCCAAAAGTCGTGTCTTTATCTAATACAATGCCATTTGCTAATCTCATCATTTTTCCTCTCTTTCTTTATTCTTTTATCATGTCGTCAGCATGTAAAAGGTAATTTGTAAAACCACGAGTGCCGATTTTGTAGCCCTCTGCGGTAATACGTGGATTGACTAACTTCACACGTTCCTCAAAGCCGAAATGTTTTTCGCCAGCTTCAGCAGGAAGCACCACCACAATATCATCTGCTCTTTGAACATCAGAATAGAGATTATAGCTTCTTGATAAGACAGTTAGCCGTCCGTTGATTCTTCGCTGAACGACTTTATCCTCGCCAGCAAATTCTAAATTGCCGAATGTTTTTTCCATGTTGGGAATCACAAATTTAAGTTCCATATTTTTACCTATCCTTTCTTTTTTATTGGCTGAATGAATGTTTGATGGTCTTAAAGAGTGGGGAACGACCTTTTGATTCTTGATTTTTTGTTTTCATAAGTTCACTTCCTTTCAAAATCGGGTAAAAAAATAGACACCTCATTTTTTGAAGTGTCTACCTATTAAATATTCAAATTTTATTGGAAGTATCTTTATATCTTCACTTTTCAAGGATAAATCGTCGTATCAAAGCTCATTCATAAGTAGTAAATTAGTAGTAAATTGAGTGGTTTTGACCTTGATAAAGTGTGATAAGTCCAGTTTTTATGCGGATAACTAGATTTTTATGCTATTTTTATCATACAAATAACCTCTCTTTATTAAAAAATTTGAGTGTTAAATGTATTGTTCATTGCTTTCACCACCTTTAGAAATGTAGTCAGTAAAACCACATTCCTTAATAAAAGGCTATTCTTTTCATGGCTTCTTGTCAACGGAATTTTCTGAACTTTCTCATTTTTATTCAATTTTTTTCGTCTACAATTATTTTGATATTCTGATGCTCTACTTGCCATATTTGTTGAAACTGTTCTAAATAATTCGCTCGCTTGTCATGCGTAATCATTAATACAGTCAGTTCTTTTTGTTGTAATAATAAATCTGTATATTTTTCGGACATTTCTTGACTTAGTGCCGCAAAAGGTTCATCCAAAAGCAGCAAACCTTTATTGGCATGTAACGCACGTAATAGCGCAATCATTTGTTTTTCTCCACCACTCATTGTTTCTGGAAATAAGGAACTATTTTCGTCCAAATCTGAAGGAAGGTAGATCAGTAACTCTTTTTTTAGTGGATAACTGCCAAACAAGGTTAAATTATTAGCCACTGTATCTTCAAACACCACGGATTCCTGCCCCACATATTCAACAAAATCATCTATTTCGCTTTCCCTAACCTTGCCTTGATTCCAGATAATCGCAGCAGATGACTCTCGTTGATAAATGTATTGCAACAATGTGGATTTACCACTAGCATTTGGACCAACTAATGCAATCTTTTCTCCTGCCAGTAGTTTTAAATTTAAATGTTGGAATAATTGCTTACCTTCTGGCGTTTGTAAATTTAAATCACAAATTTCTAGGCTTTCAAATGGATATTTTGCCTGATTTCTAATGCTCATTTCTTCTGCTTGCAACCAATTTTCCATTTCCTGACGTGCTTTTTTGGAAGCGTGTAAAGCATTCACATCCGTTAGAATATATCGAATGGGATAGACAAAGTTGGTAACATAAGAAAAAGTGGCCACCGCTGCACCTACAGATAATTCTTTACGATATAAAAGCACTGCCACCATCACAAAGGCCAAAAAATTGACAATAAACATTGCTAAACCACTCATTACATTTGCAAAGGTCTTAAAACGTCCGTAATCATATAAACTACTTTGGTTGCTTTCTGCATAATGATCATGACACTTGGTTAAATTCAAAAAAGTAAACGGTGTAAATAGCGACTTGCCTTTTAAAAATGTACTCAATTGTTTGATATATTGTTCAAAGGATGCTAATTGATTTTTTCGTAAAGTGGCTAATTTTTCTGCCGTATATTTCGGTAATATCGAGGCGAATAATGAAGCCAATAGAACCACTACTGCAATTTTCCAATCGACAAATAGAATTAAAGCACCTGTGTAGAAAATAATTTCAATCATAGCTCGCAACATGTCGATGAATGGACTTAAGTATTCTTCATCTAGCACTTCAATATTATTAGTAAAAATAGCTAGATAGCCTGATTGCGTGTGACTTTGATAGTTTCGATTAGACTGCGATAGAATTTTACGAAAAAGCCTAGTTTGCATGATTCGCCGAAATTCTGCAGATATCTTCCATTCTAAAGATTGATACTTATCTTGAAAAAAAGAATTTGCCAAAATAAGACTGAAATAACCAACACACAAAAAGATAACTAATTTTAACGTGAGATGGCTCACGTGATTAAATAAAATCATATTCATGTAAGGCAAACATACATTAGTTAATGTCCATAATGTTGAAAAAATGAACTGTAAGCCTATAAGTTTACGTAAATCATATATTACTTGTTTCACCCTAAACATTCCTATCTAAATTCATTTCAACGCTTTTTTGTCATCTGATTTCGAATCCACAACCAGATACCAACAAAAATGGTAGCTACATTGATAACAATACCTAATACCGTGATATTATCATATACGGTAGGAACTAATAAGAAAATAATACCAAAAGCGGTATACAAACTAGAAATCACTGAAAAAACCAAAGCCATTTTCGAATGGTCATATGCTTCGTAAACCATCTTTTCAAATATATTACCAGAAATACCAATAACAAAGAAGGCAACGAATAGGCAAATTAATTTCAGTAATGGTTGGGGTACAATGAAAATCAGTAATAGCGCCAGTCCAGAAATCATATAGTCCACGCTGAAGAAATGATAAGGATTCATTTTGATTTTAGGAGCTGCCATGGCGCCTAATAAATCGGCTGCACGTCTGGTAGCAATGACAATCCCTAGATAAGTCAACGGGATCTTTTCTGCTAACAAGTACAGTGGCGCTAGCGTGAGTAAAAGGTCGGTACCCCCACTCAAGATAGCTTCTGTGCAAATAATGAAGGAAGCTCGTTTTTCACTAAAGAATTCCTGTAAAGATTGTTTGGTACGAATGCGCTGCTCCTCTGGTTCCTCGTCCTCCTCGTTTTCATTAGCAAAATAGGCATCCTTAATCTTCAATCGGAACATAAAGTAAATCGCCCCAATAAAGAATGGGAGACTTAAATCCATCAGAAATAAATACGATAAAAAGGTTAGTAATACCGAAGCAATAAAGTTACTGATAATATCAATCACATTACTTGCGACATATTGAATATCAATCGAAGCGTTAATCAATTCATCATTATTATCTAAAGTGGCTGGAATGACTTTCATCTGAATCGTATTTAACAAACTGGTAGTCAAACTAAATAGAAAATTCAAACCATACATCAAGTAAATCGATCCGTGAAAATAAAGAGTTGTAATAATCGATAACATGATAAATAACTGTGCTGTTTGAAAAGTCAGCAACCAAGCCTTATCTTTTTTCAATTGATGTAGGTAGGTTCCGTATAAAAAAGCAAACAAATTCGGCAACATTCCAACTAACGTAAATAAGGACAAATTTGCAGCATCAATGTGATAGACGGCTACTAATCCTAAAGATAGTGCTACTAGATAAAAACTATCAGCAATATTCCTTACAGAGCGACCTAAAATCAGCTGCTTAAAATTAGCTGTGTAATGACTAAATTTCAATTATCTTTCTCTCCTCGCAAAAATGATAATTAAAATATATTAAAAAAAATGATAGAGTAAATATAATCGTATCATTTTATTCTAATTTTCAATCTGAACACCATAAAAAGAAGGTCCCAAAATATCCATTTCAGGAACCCTCTCTTTTTCAATATTCCGGATATTGTTCAATGTAGCCTGTTTCTTTTAGCACTTTAGTTGGCCAGTAATCTTGTTCATCTTTAATTTCTTCCATCTTTTGAACCTTAAAAACAAATCGCCAATCAGCATCAAAATCATAAATGGCTTCAAACACTTGATTTTCTTCCAATACCAAGGAATCCAAAGTCGTTTCAGACCCTAACTCAGAAAGTTCATCCATATATTCCTCGCTTCGTTCATAAGAGAAAGCGTCCACTTCAAAGCGATAAAGGTGTGTAAAATCAAATTTCATCGAATCTAAAAAGGTCACTAACAAATCTTCTAATGATTGATTGCCTGCCATTTGAATGATTCGATATACTTGCCGACCAAAACCTTTAGGATAGATTTTAAAGATATAGTTATACATGTCATAGTCTTCATTCGATAAATCATCTATCATCGCCATAAGTATATCATCCACATCGTCATCACTCATTGCATCCAAAGCTTGACTTAGTTCCTCTTCATCCATAGCATCTATAATCTCTAGGATATTCTCTTTATCACTAAATGCTAAATAACTCTCTATATTTTCGGCTAAGGCTTCACTAATCTCTGGTTCCAAACGAGCAAGAGCTAAATCCATCATACGGAGGGCTTGTTGCGACAAAATTCCGGCGTCCATTTTCTGAATTAAGCGTTGCGTCACAATTGGCAACTCATCAAAATCATGAATCGCGTTTAAAATTTGTTGTTCACGTACAGCTTGATAGATTTTCGTCAAATAATTGATATAAAGCGCTAATTCTATATCACTTGCTACAAGATTGAAAAAGGTAGCATAATCACCGACTTCTGCAAATTCCAAGGATTCACGAAAGTCTGTTTCATTCAATATCAATTCATAAAGCCTTTCATCATCTTCTTTTAATAAAAAACGGAACTGAAGCAGGTCTTCCATCGCTTCTTGTAATTCATCGTCATTTTCATAATACGGAAAAGTCTCTACAAAGTCATCCTCTTGTACTTCCGGTGTATCTTTCAAATAATCGAGTAATTGGGCAACTTTATTCGCTCTTTGTGGGATTGTTTCTTCTCCTGTCAGGTTGAAATCAAAAAAGTCCAGCCCAGACGAAAGTGTTTCAAGATCTATCAGCTGATTTTCGTAACGATTAAAACTATAATTTAGAAAATACTCCCCTGAAATTTGCGCCTTATCTTCTAAGGTTAATTTTGAAATATCCATCTCTTTTCCTCCAATATTCACTGGTTATTTATCGACAATTACATTGTTCGTGGATTTCATCCTTAGTAATCATCTCTTTTTTATTGGATGTCTCTACTAACTTGGGTGTCCAGAAATTTTCATAAGTTCCTGTTTCCATCCCTTTTAAGAATTTTTGACGTACTTCTGGATAAGTCTCACTTAAACGACTGACCAATTGCTTCATCTCTTCACGTTTGGTCTTTTTATCAGCAGGACACGGGTTAAAAATCACCGGTAGCCCTTCACGTTGCACAAAATGCTTAATGGCAGTTTCTTCTACATATAACATTGGACGGATAATCGAAACCTCGCTGCGTGTGAGATAAGTTATCGGTTCAAAACTACGAAATTCACCATGGAACAGCCAATTCATCATAAAAGTTTCAATCGCATCATCTAAGTGGTGACCAAGTGCAACCTTGCTACAGCCGCGCTCTTTAGCCGTTTGATAAAGAATTCCGCGGCGCAAATTCGCACATAAAGAGCATGGATTCTTCTCTTGTCTGATATCAAATACAATTTTGGCAATATCAGTCGGTACAATATCTAATTCATAGCCTAAAGAGGCACAAAATTCCTTAAGCGGGGTTAAATCCATATCCATCCCCATATCTAAAACCATTGGATGAATGTCAAAATCAAAGCCTAGACGCTGCTGTTTTTTAATCGTATCTAGCAAATAAAGTAGTGTCGTACTATCTTTTCCTCCAGATAAGCCAATCGCAACTTTTTCTCCTGGTTCAATCATTTTGTAATTTAATATTGCTTTTCGAATTGGATTATAATAACGTTGATTGTCTTTTTTATGTGTTGTTCCCATATTGATTCCTTTCCAACTTATTCATTCTTTGATGCTAATCGATATCTAGTCATTTTGCGTGTTCCTTCAACCACTAGCAAGGACTGCGCTACCATTTGTCGTAAAAATCGCTTTGTAGTAGAATCGGCCAAACCTAATAGTTCTCTTGCTTCTCTATTCGTAATTTCTCCGTGTACATTGATATAGTCGATAATTTTGGCGATTCTTTCTTGTTCTATCGTTAATCTATCATTTTTCGAATAAGCCTGATGATTTTTTATCGGCTTTTTATCTCCATCTTCTAGCATATCATAAGCGTCATGAACAGTACTCATCTTATTACGGTAAAAGCAAACGACAAAACCTGTTTTCTTCTTTTGAAACTCATAGCGAACACCTGACATCTTATAGTTTTGCACCAATAGATTGAATCGCTTCTTTGATTTCTGAAGTCGACTTTTTAAATTCCAATGTTTCGGTTGCCATTCCTAAATTCATCAAAACCCTCCTTATCAATCATTTTGAAACCATTATAGCATAATCCAAAATCAGATTGTGGCCTTTTTCTCAATGAACATCAAGCCAATTTGGCACAAAAATCCACCTTAGCTTTTACACTAAGATGGCGTTTTTTTCTATACTTTAATTTCTTTGTGCATAAATAGCCACCAGCCAATCAACATCGCCACTATGCCAGCAACGTTTAAGCCAACGAATGGCGCAAGTGCAAATTTTTCCATTGGCATCTTGGCTAATAGATCAAATAGCGACGTATGCACCAACCATTTTGGCAAATCTAACAAGGCTGCAAAATAGGTTATACAAAAACTATAGCCTAATAAGCCATAGACGAGCCAACCAAAAATGGCAGGTAAACTTAAACTCAACAACATCAAACCAGCAAATAGACACACTAAAGGCCATTGATTCATCGCCGCTTTTAAGCAGGTCCAGACAAAATCATAACTCTCCGCCTTCATCGAACTTACCGCAGCTACTCCTAAACTTATCCCATTCAATATAATAGCCAATAAGCCAAACACCAACGATAAAAATAAAGTAGATAAGTAGATTTTGCCGCGACTTACTCGATGTACCACTAGATAGCCTAAGCGCGATTTGGCTTCTTCCGTATGCACTTTACGCACCACGACTAAAGGCATCACTAATCCAATGGCCGTCATAACAACCATAACTAAAGAAGTGAAGGAATCAATTAAATTAGAAGCATCCTTGGCAAACATTTGGCTGATTAATTCATTGCTGCTCACAAAAGTATCAATATCCCCATAAATCGAACCATACATTAAGGCAATCATCACATCCGCTATTAACCAAGCAATGATTGTTCCTTTATTCAGATAAAAGATGAAGCCTAAAGGTGTCGTTAAATAGCCTTTTGCTTGTGTTTTTCCTTTGCGTGCCGCTAACAGACTGGCTCCTAAATCACACTGACTCTCTAATCTCATTCCTAAGAAAAATAGAACCATAGTGAGCACGAGTAACGCCAAAGTATAATTCAAATTATTACGAAGGAAAGGCTGACCTAAATAAGTCCAAGCAAGCGGATTGATTTTAGAAAAGTCTAGATTGCTGACATCGGTACTAGCCCTTAATAAATAAAGCAAACCGACAAGACTAAAGAAAATGCCGCGTGCCTGTGAACTGGTCGGAAAGATTTGGGCACAGACATAAGCGAGACTTGCACCCAATAAGCTTGCCAAACCGATAGAACTAGCAAAATACACACTGCCAGCAACATCTACTGTTTGAACATGATAAGAGACTAAAAGCCCACTAATCAGTACGACCATTAAAATCGTATGCATTAAGACCAGTAAAATAGCCGCCATACTATAGGCTCTCGCACCAATTCCTAGAGATTTCAATATTTCTAACTGACCATTTTCTTCTGTCTTTCTTGTCTGCTCAATCATAAAGCTACCAGCAATCATCATGGTGACGACAGCGATAAAAAGTGTCATTTCATGTCCATACATTACCCCAACTGTATAATTGTTCGCTACATCAACCGGTAATGGCCCGAAAATTGCCGTCATAGCAGGGTTTCGCATCGTAACAAATAAACCTACTTTCCCTTGGTCTTCTGCAATTTTTTCAAAAGCAGGGACATACCCACTAGCAAAAGCCGTTAATCCAAGCAACCAAAGTGAAAGCCACAACCATTTTTGGCGCAATTGAAAACGTAATAAGGCAAAGGTTTGGGTAAATTTATTATCCACTGAACTCCCTCCTTACTTTTCCACTTGATAATGACGCATGAATAATTCTTCTAGTGTTGGTGGTAAGATTTCTAACTTCTGCACCTGATAGCGACTTAATTCTTTTAGCAAATCATCTAAGGCCTGATAATCAATCGAAAAGGTCGCTTGATTTTGAGCAGTTTGCGTCCAATCATGAATGAAGCTTAAATTTGCTAACGCTGCGATATTTTCTTTTAAGGCTAAATGGACCGTACTGCGTGTTAAATGGCGTAATTGCTCTAATGTACCGCTTTCCACGACACGTCCCTCTTGAATAATGACGACACGATCTGCCAAACGTTCCACTTCACTCAAGATATGCGAGGATAGCAAGACGGCCTTTCGCTCTGCTTTGAGGCGTGCCACTTCATCTTGAAAGACGCTCTCCATTAAAGGATCTAAACCGCTCGTTGGTTCATCTAAAATGTAAAGCTCACAATCTACCGCCAAAGCTGCAATTAAGGCGACTTTTTGCCGGTTTCCTTTTGAATAACTCTTGACCTTTTTGGATAAGTCTAGCTGAAATTTTTGGACAAGCTCCTCTTTTTTTGCTTGATTTCCTTTACCATGTAATTTCATCAATAAGTCAATCGTCTGCCCGCCTGTTAAGTTCTCCCATAAAGCTAAATCTCCTGGAACATAAGCGATGGATTCGTGAATAGCTAAAGAATCTTGCCAGGCATCCTTACTAAATAACGTGACTGTACCACCAGATTTTTTCAATAATCCCAACATAATCCGAATGGTCGTGGACTTTCCTGCGCCATTTGGTCCGATAAAACCGACAACCTCTCCTGGATAAACTTCAAAACTGACTTCTTTTAATGCGGCCGTTTTCCCAAAATTTTTGGATAATTGGGCAATTTTTACAATAGGTTCCATTTCAAACACCTCCTTTTTTGAACTAAAAAGATAATTTCAGTTCAATAATAAACATCTAGCATTGACTTGTCAATATGATTTGAACTTATTTCGTTAATACAGTTCACAAATTCTAGGTTTTTAGCTATAATTGAATAGAGAAAATGACGGAAAGGATAATCGTAATGAATGGATTTGAAAGGCGTAGTGCCAAAAAAAGAGAACAAATTTTACAAACAGCTTTAGAAATTATGAATCATCCAAATGGCATTAATAATCTAACCGTTCAAAAAATTGTGGAAGCCACTGCCATTTCTAAAGCCACCATTTTTAAGTATTTTGAAACCAAGGAAAACCTCATCCAAGAAACGTTTTTCTACTATTTAGATCAGATGAAGCAAAAAAGTGAAGTCATCCTTGCTAAAAACAAAAGCTTCAATGAGACTTTTATGGCATTGACGCAACTAAAAGTCGATATCATCGCTCAAACCAAACAACAATTTTATCTAGACTTAATGCGCTATTATACCCAAACAAACGACCAAAAACTGGCTCAAAAAATGAATGATTATACGCAAGAATCTTTTGGAGTAATGAAGAAATTATTGCAACAAGGACGCAAAGAAGGTGCGATTGACGAAAAATACAGTGATGAATTTTTACTACTTTATACGCAGGCAATGGTTAATGGTTTCTCCCATCCAGAAATCTATCAGGAAGCTTTGCCGTTTACTGAAGATTGGACAGAAGTATTATTAAAAGGCATCGCACCTACTCCAAAGACTGAATAAAATAAATGGATGCTATATTAAAAAACATTAAAAAATATCAATAATTTTCAAATTATACACAGTGAAATGTGTACTTTCAATATTTAGATTTCATTCTATTATTATGGACTGAAATAAGATAATTATTTTTTCGTGTCAAAAAAATAATTATCTTATTCTTTCACTTTTATTATTTAAGGTTTATTTTTATAAAATATTATATTATCAAACACCCACACCCTAAAAATTTAGGTAGTTATTTGTAACCAATTCCAAAATAATCAACTTGTTCATTTTTAGGGGATAAAAATACTATAATTCAATTTTTTTATTCATTTAAATAACCAATTTATTTATGTTTTCGCTTTACAAATTATTATGTTTTGAGTTAAAATATAGAAAAGAGCATAAGGGGTGAATGTTATGCGTCGTAAAGTTTATACGAAAGATCAGATATTGAAAGCGGCACATGAAGTTGTTTTAGAGAGTGGTTTTGAAAAGTTTACTGCCCGTAACGTAGCCAAGAAGATGGGCATTTCTACGCAGCCAATCTATCTTGAGTTTAAGAACATGGAAGACTTAAAACGTACACTGTTACAAAAAATTGAAACAGATTTAACCCGTAAATTTATGAGTCAACCAATCACAGGTGATTTGATTGTAGATGCTCCTGTTCACTATGTTGAGTTCGCCTTGAAAAAACCTAAATTATTCAAAGCCTTATTTGTTGATCCAAAAGGCGGCGGACCTATCATGTATGAATATTCCGTAGAGTTCTATAAGGAATTATCTAAGCAAAGTCGTCGTTTCGGCAAATTACCTAAAGAAGACTTCGAATTATTACATTTAGAAGCATGGATTGTGGTTAACGGCTTAATTACTATGTTATTAGCTGGTATCATCACATTAACTCGTGAAGAATTAATCGAATTAGTTCAACAGTTAATTGAAGATATTTCTGAAGGTAAGAAATTCAAATTTGATGTTTCTGAATACATCAATAAAGCATAATATTTTAGTTGTACATAAATCTAGCTCACATGGATGGGCTAGATTTTTTTATGTCAAAATACGCAAAAAGTCTTGATAGCTATCGATGCAGATAACCATCAAGACTTCTTTTTGACTTATCTATTATTTTGTTTGAGAAATAAGATTGCGTTGGGCTTTTTGTTCTAATCTCTCAAAAAAGACTAACACTCGCTCCATAATTAGACCGGTGGTAATCACACAAATAATGGTGCCGATACCAAAACTTTGGCTACCTAAGAGTAAACCGATAACCACCATCAAAGCATCTAAACTAATCCGTACATAACGTAAAGGAAATTTCGTCGCTTTCACAACCATCATTGTTAAACACTCGACAGCCGCTGAGCCTAGATTACCAGCAACATAAATTCCTACACCTAATCCATAAACGACAATTCCTAAAATCATCGTTAAATACGTATGACTAGTTAAAAATTCATTGGCTGTTAAAATGGGCGTCAAAGCATTTACGGTTAAGCCTACCCCAAAGGCATTCGCAAAACTACCAAGTCCAACTTGTTGGCGATCAAAAAATAGGGCAAAAGCTAAAATAATTAAATTAAAAGTTAATGTTAAGTAGCCAAATTTCCACGGAATAAAATTCATTACACCAAATAGGGCAACACTTAAGGTATCCACCCCTAATTGGCTCGTAATCATTAACGTAATTCCTAAAGCGACAAGTAATGTTCCTACAATAATCTTTACTAACTGAGAAACTTGAATATTTTTCAACATCAGGGCTTGCTCCTTTCCAACATCTTTCAATTATAGTATATTCAACTCGAATTGTATAGAAAAGGTCAATTGTCCTGATTTGAAAAGGATTACATTTGGTATTTAATTATTTTCGTGCATCAATTCCTGATATTTTTGCTTTAATTCACGGCAAATTCGTTCTTTTGTCGTTGGATGAGCGAAACTCGCCTGAATCGCATCTATATTTGTTTTTTGCATCATAGACAAATCAAAACCAAAATATTGATTTAATAAAGCATACTCATTTATTAAACTTGTATTCGAAACGGTGCGATTATCAGTATTGACGCAAAATTTCACTTTTTTCTCCACAAAGAGCGGATAAGGATAATTTTCGATGGTATCGACTGCATTAGTCTGCAGATTACTCGTTGGACAAATCTCTAATAAAGTGCCTTTTTGGACACACAAATCTAAAGCTTTTAAGTCATCTTTAATCGCTACACCATGGCCAATTCGAGTCGCTCCAAGATGAATCGCTTCAACCACGTGATGGGCACACCCACATTCACCAGCATGTAAGGTAATTTGCAATTGCTTATTCTTAGCCAAAGCGACAACTTCTCCACGCTCGCCTAAATCATCTCGCTCATCACCTGCATAATCAAAGCCAACCACACGCGCTTGTTGCATCGAACAGACCTTTTCTACAAGATCAAGATTGCGTTCATTGCTATGATGACGCATGGCTGAAATAATCAAATTCACTTCCACCTCATAATCTTGCATGCCTTGCTCAATCCCCAGACATACAGCATCGAGAATTTGAGACACACTTAAGCCTTGATGGGTATGTAAAAGTGGTGCAAAACGTATTTCTAGATAACGAACATTCTCTCTACTCACTTGCGCAACTAAATCGTAGGCAGCCATTGTTAAGTTTTCTTCGCTTTGTAGTAATGGCAATACCGCATCAAAACTATCTAAATATGCCTGTAAGTTTTGACATTTTTTAGGCGCATGAACCTTAGCTAAATTTTCCAGGGGATAGCCATCTTTTTTCGCCATTTTCTCTAAACAAGCCATCGAAATCGAACCATCTAAATGACAATGTAACTCTACTTTTGGAACACGTTGTAATAATGCTTTTTCCATCAAAATCACTCTTTAAAAAATGTATATTGTTAGAGATTATAGCAAAAATATTCGGTTTTAAAAGTTAGATTAGTAAATTCTAATCAAAAAAGATGAGCCCGAAAACTCATCTTTTCTCAATCAATTTCAATTTTAGTTAAGAGCTGCATATATTGCTGGTTGGATAAATATATTTTCTTCTTATCAACCGTGATTTCTGCGCCTTGCTTTAAAGTTTGGATACTTCGGCCGACTGTACGCTCACTCAAACCTAACTGCTTCGCGATTTCCTGATAAGATACCGGAATCAATAGCCGCTCTTTGCTACGGTGATGCTTTTCATAGAAGCTAGCCAAAAAGAAGCGCACCCGATCAATCGCTTTGGAATAATAAAAGAGTCCATCATTGCCAGAACGAGCGTAAAAATCTTGAGCCAACCATGCTAAACACTTACGTAAAAGGGGCAAATCATTTTGTAAGATACGATAGACCGTACTAGCAGGCAGACGCAACACTTGCAATTCTGTTTTTGCCACCACTGTCGCAATATGATGCTTTTTATGGGCCAGTACTTCCAATAACCCCACGACACCATTTTCAGCATTTAACTGGAAATAACTGTATTCTTGCCCATTGATATACTCTCTTAGCCCTACCGCTTCTCCTGATAATACAAAGTAAATATATTCTGGAAAACTACCTCGCAAACACACCGTTGATTTAGGTGCAAAAGTCAAAACAGTCCCCTGTTGCTTTAAACTTTCCGGTAGCACACCCACATTAAACGTCATTTCTGTACGATATTGATGCCATAATTTTTCTAATTCATCCATTTGATCACCTAAGCTAAGCGTTTTTTCGATAAAAATGTATCATCTGTTCAATATCATCAAGCGGTAAATAATTCAATTCCGTATGAAAATCATCATCGCCTGCTTTCACATTCAACTTACAATGGCCTAATTGTTTAGGATACAGCCAACGAGAAGTCCGCATTTCTAAGCTTTGAATATTTTTTCGTGGCAAAATCGTTTGGACACGCTCCAACAAACGAACATCGCGAAAAACAATAAAGTGCTCATTCATCCCGTACGCTTGGGATTTACTTTGGTAATAGGCATACCCTAATGAAAGTGTGGCTAATAAGACAATCGCTAAAGCTAACTGCCAAATCGCAAAATGGAAGAAGAAATACGCCCCAATCGGAATTGCGATGACAAAAAATTTAAAACGGCTAAAATACCATAACCGCAATTGCTGCATTTCTTTTAAGGCCACCTGAAAATCAAAATCGGGTAAAAAATGTGTCAAATAACCCTCCACTTCACTAACCTTTGTTACGGGAATTAGTATCGGATGGGTAGTTAAGGATTCTTTTTCACCTTCTTGTTTTTCTTGACCACCTGCAATCAGTAAGTCCACACTGACCAACCCTAAAAATAGGCGAAAAATATTTTGCTTGATACGCACACCTTGAATTTTGCTCATTGGAATCACTTGCGACTTTTGTTCAATCAATCCATATTCAATTCGCAAAGCCCCAGTACTTTCCTGAAAAATTTGGAAATCGGCATATTTAAGCACCGTTTTTAAAATCATATAGATGGCACAAAGCAGATAAGCGATGCAAAAGAAGCCCACCGCCGCAAGAATAATCATATGGCTAAAATTACCTAATAAGCGATCTTGCAAACTATCTGGGATAAATTCCAAAGCACCCAACATCAAGAAAACTGGCGCTAACAAGGTCAATTCGGTTAAAGCAAATATCAGCAAATCCTTAGAAGATAGTGCAAAGTCTGCTTGTTGCACTTTTTCTTTAGGTTTCATCAGCGTTTCATTACGACGTCTTGCTTGCAATTCATCATATAAGGCATACGGCACCATTGGCAAATCAACTTCTGCTTCTTTTCCGGAGTGTGCAGCTGTTTCGACCATCAAACGAACCAATCCAAACGGCACCATATAAAACCATTGATTTTTCTTGATTGTTTGCATTCGTTCATAAGGAACAATGATTTCTTGTTTGACAAAAATACCTTTGCGAAAAATCAAGGCATCCTCTGTCAGTTCATACGTTTGCGTTAAGTAACAAGCTATATGATAACCTACAGCTAAAGCAAAAATCCCTAAAGAAGCTAATGAGACATATAGCCAAAAATGAGGATTAGATAAGTAATCCCGATCCTTACCAAAAATACTACTTAATACAAACAGGAGAACAATTTGCCAAATCAATTTGACTAAAGAACGAAGAGGCGCAAAAAGTAAATACAGTTTTGAATAATGATTTTTCTTAGACATCTTCTTTCGCCTGCCTTACCATCTCGATAATTTGCGCGCGAAGTTGTTGAGCTTCATCGACATCCAAACCTAAAATTTTATGCTTCGTCGCTGCAGTATGAATCACCAACTCCATCAAGTTTTCATGACGTAAGAAGGGACCTTGCTCCGTTTCAATATGTTGGATACGATTTAAAGGTACATAAGTCGTCGAACGGAAAATAAACCCTTCCTGAAAAGCTAAATCTTCACTCGCCAATTCATAACGATGAAAAGTATAACGATAAGGAATTAAGACCAAATCTACAATTGATTTTACGATAACCACTGTCAAATACACCAACAAACCATAAAATAACCATTGATTATGCCAAATAAAATAATAGATTAAAAACGCGACACCACCAAGCAAAAGAGCGACGATTGTTTCTACTAACCAAGTCCACCACCAAACTTTTTTGATTCTTTCTGGCATTTTATGCGCCAATAACGGATAGTTCATCTTTTTCATCTCCTTTTTTTATAAATCGAAACCGTTTTATCTCATTTTAACATTTTCAATTATAAAAAAACAAGAGTAAGACAAAGTAAATCCGTATTATTCATTCAATGATGAGATTAAAACAAAAAAGCCGAAAAAAATGGGAAGAACTCCACTTTTTCGGCTTCAATCATTTTTTTAATTTAATTTACTTGCAGCCTCTTTGTCCACAATCACCGTTACATTTGGATGGTTTTGTAAGACACTTGCTGGTACATCGGGTGTTACTGGTCCTTCTACCATTTTTTTGATGGCATCAGCTTTCTTCTCACCAAAAGCTAAAAGAACAATTTGCTTACTTTGCATAATGGATTTAATTCCCATAGATAGCGCTTGCGTTGGTACTTCTTCACGGCTTGCAAAATAGCGCTGGTTGGCTGAAATCGTTGATGGCGTTAAGTCTACCACATGAGTTGTCACATCAAAACTCGTACCTGGTTCATTAAAGCCGATATGGCCATTTTCACCAATTCCTAAAACTTGAAAATCAATTGGATGAGTCGCAATCACTTCATCATAGCGCACACATTCAGCCACTAAATCTTCAGCTAATCCATTTGGTACGAAAGTTTCTTTAAAAGGTTTGTGATTAAATAAGTGATCATTCATATAGTAACGATAACTTTGCTCATTTTCGCCACCTAAGCCCACATATTCATCTAAATTGACTGAAACGCAATCCGAAAAGTCTAAATCACTTTTGACCATTTCTTGATACAAGGTTTCTGGTGTACCCCCTGTTGCTAGACCAAAAGTTTTCTTTCCTTGTGCTAGACAATCTTTTAACAATTCAAAGGCTTTTTGGCCACCTTCATTTGCATTGGTTACTTTTACTACTTTCATCTTTCTCACTCTTTCCTCTTCTTATTGGTACATACCAATTTTAACACCAGGCCCCATATTTGTCTAGACCAATTGTACAAAAAATCATTTTATTTGCGTTTTATCACAACGTATGTCAAATTCAATTTAATGATATGTTAGAAAGCAAGGTATTTTACATGAAGATTACCACTAGAAAAATATCACTGGACAAATCGTGACTCATCAAATCCGTTCCATCGACTATCAACATCGAAATTTACAAGCGGTTGAAACCTGTGACATTCTCACTTGGACAGATGCATTAAGTATTATTCAAAACTTCATTTGACAAAAAACCGCCTGAAAATCTTTCAAGCGGTTCGTTACATTTTTATTTACTTGCTGTTGCGACGGCTACCCCAGCAATGACTGGAAGATATCCACCTTTGGGAGTCATTCCTAAAACAGCAATGATTGAACCAGGTGAAGCAGCAGCACGTAAACCAGCACCTAATAATTGGAAAGTAAATGTACCTGATACCACACCAGCCATAACAGCTAAGAATAATAATGGTTTCATCATGACATATGGGAAGTAAATTTCATGAATACCACCTAAGAATTGAATGATAATCGCACCTGGCGCAGATGATTTGGCATAACCTTTACCAAAAATCATGAAGGCTAATAACACACCTAAACCAGGACCAGGATTGGTTTCTAATAAGAATAGAATAGATTTACCAGTTTGTAAGGATTGTTCCGTACCAAGTGGTGTTAAAATACCGTGGTTAATGGCATTGTTTAAGAATAAAATTTTTGCAGGATCAATGAAGATATTTGCTAATGGTAATAAATGTACATTAATAATCGCATCTACACCGCTAGCCATCGCATTGGTCAATGATTGAACGACTGGACCAATTCCTAGATATCCTAGAATCGAAAGTACAAATCCAATCAAACCAGCTGAAAAGTTGTTGACTAACATTTCAAATCCAGCAGCAATTTTATCTTGGAAAGCATCATCAAATTTCTTGATACACCAGCCACCTAAAGGACCCATCACCATCGCCCCAATAAACATCGGTACTGAAGATCCGACTAAGACACCCATTGTTGCAATTGCCCCAACAACTGCACCACGTTGGCCATGAACAGTATGTCCACCAGTATAACCGATTAATAATGGCAATAAATAAGTAATCATTGGTAAAACTAAATTGTTTAATTCTTTATTTGGCCACCATCCAGTTGGAATAAACAGGGCAGTAATTATACCCCAAGCAATAAAGGCCCCAATATTTGGCATGACCATTCCTGAAAGAAAACTACCGAAACGTTGCACTCTTGCTTTTAAACTCTTTTACTGCACGTTTGCTTCCATTTTTAACTTCCTCCTCTTAATCTGTGCGGGATGGTTCTGCACACCCCACAAAACTTCTTGTAATTGTTTATATTTTTATCTTAATCCAATAAATTACCGCTTTCAAAAACATCTAAATACATGTTTGACACAAAGAAGTGTGCCAATGTTTGTGACACCAGTTCCAGAGATGGCATAAAATAAAAAAATGCCAGCCTTATACTAGACCAGCATTCATCTTTATGTATTTACACTAATATAATTATTATTTCACAAATTTTTTATTCATATAGTAATCAATTAAGTAACATTTGATAAAAAATGTTTAATCCCCCTATGACAACCATTACTAAGATTGGCCGGCTCTTTAGCTTTCTTAATAAAAGAAGTGCTACAATAAATAGAACAATTTTGGAGCTATCCAGTGAAAACCAGTTGTCCATATGATTCCCGTAAAAACTATTACGCAAAATTTCTAATCCTGAAACCAAAATCAAGGCAATCACAGCGGGTCTTAAAGTTTGCAAAACATTTTGGACAATCGTTAAATTTTGATAACGCATATAATAGTAGGCAATGATACTTACAATGATACAAGAGGGCGTTACGCATCCTAGCGTTGCCACAATCGCCCCGGTAATTCCAGCACTTTTAACGCCCACAAAAGTCGCCGCATTAATCGCGATTGGACCAGGTGTCATTTGTGATAAAGTAATTAAATGATTTAGTTCGGTCGTCTGAAGCCAATGATGGGCATAAACTTCTTGCTGAATCAAAGGTAAAGCTGCATATCCACCACCAAAACTGAATAGGCCTACTTTCACAAAACTCCACCATAACTGTAAATAAATCATCGACTCACCCCACGCCATGTTTGAATGATACCATAAGCCAAGCAAGCTAAAATCAAATAAACCGAACTAACATGGAATAAAAGACTCGCACCAAACACCATTAAAAAGATCAAAATCGCAGTTCCTTGTTTTTTCCTAATAATAGGTAGTAACATATCCAAAACGACTTGTAAAATTAAAGCACCCACAGCTACTTGCATACCAGAAAGTAAATATTGAACCCAAACAATTTTGATAAATACCTTGTAAAGGTAGGCTAAAATCGTGATAATTCCTAGTGGCGGTAAAACAGTAGCTACTACCGTTACCAATACCCCAATTACTCCGGCTAGCTTGTAACCTACCAAGATTGCCCCATTAATTGCCATAGCTCCCGGCGCACTTTGAGCAATCGCCACAAAATCAAGCATCTCATTTTCAGTTAACCAACCATATTTTTGAACAAATCTTTGCTTCATTAGCATGACGATGACATACCCACCACCAAAGGTAAAAGCACTCAAAGTAAATGTAGCCCAAAATAGTCTTTTTAAGCTGAATTCCTTATCCATGAATCAATTTCCTACTTTCTATAAACTATACCTATTATAATCTATTTTCTCCTCTTGTGAATACAGGATTCATTTTGTCTTGTATGTAAACTTTTTTCTAGCACGCCAACAAAATAGGATGTTTTATTTTATTTCCTATTGTTTTTATTTAGATTAATTATAAATATAATCTAGTTTCATTATTGTGGAAAAATGCACGTACTGAACAAAATCATTTAATGAAAAATCAAAAAATCTTGAAAGCCGTAAAAAAACGTTAATATTACAAGATTCTCATAAACTATTTTACTCAAAATGGACCTATTTTCATTTTTCTTTGACGATTATTTTATTCATTATCATATGCATAAAAAGAACCCCTTATATGTTCACTTTTTCGATTCAAAATGAAATAAATTCAAAAAATCTATCATTCTCATTTATGAAAACCAACATAATTTGGTTATTTAAAATTCAAGAAACATAAAAAAAAACCAATATAAACGTTTATTTATAAGGATTTTTTAACAACAAAAGGTATAATTCTAAATGTAACAGTTATTATTAAGAAAAACAAAATTCATTTTAAAATAACCGTCCTTTTTAAACATTACTTATGTTATGATTAATTAAACGTTAGCATACCAAATGTATAACAATTGCTTTTTGTTTGGAAAAAGTATATTGTATACATGTAAAGAGAAATGGCGTAATTGAGAACATTATCTACATTTGTCATAGCATATTAAAATATTTACAACTTATTTTTGTTATCTATCTTAATCAATAGAAGTTTACAAAGTTTACTTATTTGGTATACATCACGAGGAAAGGACGTGCGGATTATGACAAAAACTGGTGGATATAGAAAAATTGCAAATGATATTATGTATAAAATTCAACGCGGAACTTTCAAACCTGGTGAAAAATTACCAAAACAAACAGAATTGGCTGATTTTTATGATACTAGCCGTGTAACCGTTCAGAAAGCTTTAAACGTCTTAACACTTGAAGGATATATCGCTTCTAAAAAAGGTGTTGGTACCTTCGTTAAAACTTTAGACGAAACAAATTCAAATCTAGATTCAAACTCAAACGAATGCCTAGGTTTATCACAAAAAGTCAATGCCAATCAAACGGTAACTAGTAAAGTTGTTTCTTTCCACGTTCGTAATCCAGAAGATGAAGAATGTGAAAAACTAGCTATCCGACCTATCGACAGTGTATATGATATCATTCGTGTACGTTATCTTGATGGTCAACCATTCAGAATTGAATATACGGTCATTCCAGTTGCTGCACTACCAGAATTGAACACTGCAGTCCTTGAGAAGTCTTTATATCAATATATTGAAAATGAAACTGGTTTTGAAATTGGTTCAGCCATCCGCAAGATTAAAGCAGATATGTCTGACAGATATGATCAAAAATATCTTGATTGCCAATTATTTGATCCAGTCCTAGAAATCGAACAAGTTGTAACATTTAGCGATGGTCGTCCATTTGAACTATCTGAAATTCGTTACCGTTACGATAAAGGTTGCTTCATCGCGATTCATTCTATCTAATCTAAAACATCTATACAAAATCAAAAAACTCGAAAGTTTATTCTTTCGAGTTTTTTTGTTTGTTAATTTCCTCCTTTACAGCTTTACATTTGATAATCATACCCAAACCATTTTTATCCATATGTAAACTTGTCAACCCCTATATGTCAACGTATATGTAAACCTAATCATAACATCACAAAACTCGTTTTTATCGACTTCTAGTTATCTATTCATCTACACAAATGTTGATTTATAGCGCTTTTTGTAGTGTTATTATTGAGAAAAATGCTTGATTTTTTTATTGAAATAACCGATACTATAGGGAAAGAAATGATATGTAAACCTTACATGTTTACATAGTTAGTTTACATTATTGGGGATACTCGTAAATAAGTAAGAGTATAGAGGGAGATATTTATGAAAAAATTATCAAAGAAATTCGTTCAATTATCTGTTGTTGGTACATTATTAGTTGCAGGCGGTCTATTTGTAGCACCACAAGTCCAAAATTTAGCAGCTCAAACAAGTGAACCTACTAAACTAGTTGCCTTTGATCAACAGGCAAATGCTTTAGGTGAAACGATTAATGATGTTCGTGAATCAAAGACCGTTACAAAGACATTAGCCAAAGCGCAAGAAACTGCTACTAAGAAACAAAAAGAGGCACAACAAAAAGCTAGTCAAAAAGTTGCCGAAACCAAAGTCCAAGTACAAAACACTGCAACAGAACAAACGTCAAATGATAATCAAAATGCTGCAACTACACAAACAAATGAAGTAACTGAAACAACTTCTATAAATAATACACCAAACACCAATCAAGCCGCTGTTCCTCAACAAAGTGCGCCAGCTCAACAAAGTACACCTGCTCAAACAACACCTGCCCCTCAAGTTGATACAAGTGGTTTTAACTTTAATGGTCACCACTATCCAATCGCTTGGTTCTCTGGTTCAGGTTATGTCCCAGCAGATGGTAATATCTATCGTTGGAGTGAAATGCCAAACCACTACTTAATCGAACGTGCTGGTATGGCAGGTGGTACAATTCGAGAATTAGGTGTAGGTTCAAAAATTACCATTGATGGTCAAACTTACACAGTCTTTAAAGTATTATCTGGTGTTGCTAACGATGAAAATGCATTTAACTTACTTACTTCTCAAGGTGCAGCGATAACTTTCCAAAGCTGTGATGCTACTTATGGTGCAAACGGTTTAGCAAACTTAACAATCTGGTTTGCAGCCTAAGCATAAAACCAAATTCTATCTAAAAAAGTCGCGATTACTCTCAACGTAACCGCGACTTTTTTTACTATATTATTGTAATAAAATCCCTAAAGCAAAACTCAGTACATGAACAAATGAACCTACTGCTAAAATTTTTACCGCACAAATAAACGTTTGACTCTTCACTTGAACGGCGAGTAATTTTTGTGTTTCCTGCCAAACAAAAGGTAGACTTACTAAACTTAATAAAGTCATCACAGGCGCTAAATGTAAAGCAACTGTCGCAACAATAGACAAATAAGCTAAGCGATTCATGTTTACAAAAACTTTCAATGCGTGCTGTTTCCCAAGATAATGAACAATGGTGTAACGATTATTTTTCTCGTCTTCTTCTAAATCGCAAATATTATTGGCCAGCATTAAATTAGCAATCCATAATGTATTTGGTAATGAAATCAGAAAAATCGAGCCGATGGTGCTAAAATTCCAAACGAACTGATCATAAGCATTTAAATAAACACAAATGAGTGAAATCATAAAGCCCATCGTAAAGCCAGAGAAAAATTCGCCTAAAGGTAAACTTGATAATGGGCGCGGACCTGATGAATAAAATATGCCAACCAAATAGCAATACACCCCCATCACCAACAACGGCCAACCAACAATCATTGACAAACCTATTCCCATCAAAGCCGAAACAATAATTAAGCTCATCATGATACGAAAGACTAACTTCAATGACAGATTTTCTCTACCTATAATATTTGTTTTGTGCTTATAATCATGAACATCGGTGGCGTGGTGATAGTCATTATAATTATCCAAAATATCCACCGCCATGTTAAATAAAAACATCGCCACAAAATAAATAAATACCAAACCAATATGCAATGTATGATAATGATAATAACTGTATGCGAGTCCTATAAAAAACGGTAAGACACTTGCAGTTTTGGCTTTAAATTCTACAAGCTCCAAAAACACTTTTAAAGACACAATTTCACTTCCTTTAAATTTTTAAGCTTTGATATTTCCTATTATTAGCATTTTAATGTACAATAAAGTTATCAATTAATTTGCGAGGAAGTATCATGACAAGTTACTGGAATAATTATCCCACGATTCAAAATAAACTCCAAGCTGTTTGCTCATATTTGGAAGAAAATGTAGCAATCAATAACGAAATCATTTCAAAAACACTAGTAGATTTTGCTCGCTCTGGTGGCAAGTTGTTGCGCCCAGCACTTTGTCTACTATTTGCCGAACTAAATCCCAACCACGATGAGGAAAAAATGACAAAAATCGCCGCTTCTTTAGAGATGCTACATATGGCGACTTTAATTCATGATGATATTATCGATGACTCACCTTTGCGTCGTGGCGCGATTACGGTCCAAGCACAATTCGGCAAAGACATCGCGGTATATGCAGGTGATGTACTCTTTACCAAGTTTTTCGAAACACTTATTAGCGTGATGAATGGATCTGAATACTTAGCTTATAACGCCAGAACAATGAGACGCATACTCATGGGCGAGCTCAATCAAATGACCATCCGCTTTAATATTGATGAAAAATTTACGGATTATCTTCGCAGCATCAACGGAAAAACGGCTGAATTATTCTACTTAGCTTGTAAAGAAGGTGCCTATTTCAGCGGCTGTTCTCCACAGGTGGTGCGCTTAGCTAGTCGTATTGGCAGAAATATCGGTTTAGCCTTCCAAATCTATGATGATATTTTAGATTATACCGCAGATAAAGCGACTTTGAAAAAACCGATTTTGGAAGACTTAGGCCAAGGAATTTATACCTTACCCTTGATTTTAGTAAAAGATCAATACCCAGAAATCTTCGCGCCATATTTGAATAAGAAAAATCAAATCACCCTGGCAGAAATTGAAGAAGTAGCCAAACTCGTGGTGCAATATGGTGGCGTCGAACAAGCCAAAGTCATCGCTCAAAAAATTACAAAAAAAGCACTAGAAGATATCAAAAAATTACCTGATGGCATCGCAAAAGATAACATCCATCAATTAACAATGGATTTATTAAATAGACAATATTAATCATAAAGAAGATTTTGTAAATGTGTACTGGATTACGTTATATGAATGATAGTTTTTACTTTGGTCGCAATCTCGATTTGGATTATACTTTTGGACAGTCAATTGTGATTACCCCTAAGAACTACGAAATCAAATTCAAACACGAAAAAAGCATTACCAATCATTATGCCTTTATCGGAGTCGCTGTAGTCGTTGAGGATTATCCGCTTTATGCCGATGCGATCAATGGGGCTGGGCTAGGAATCGCTAATCTAAACTTTCCCCATTTTGCCGAATATGCCACGGAAGTTCAAGAAGGCCAATTAAATTTAGCACCTTATGAATTGATGCTTTACGCCCTAGCAAATTGCCAATCCGTCGCCGAAGTAAAAACGGCTTTTCACAATTTAAATGTCATTGATATTCCATTTAATGTACAAATGCCAAATACAACCTTACACTGGTTCGTTGCGGATAAAAAACAAGCTGCTGTGATTGAAGTGATTCAAGGAAAAGTCAAAATTACCGACAATCCAGCCAATGTCTTAACCAATAGTCCAAGTATTGATTATCATTTGATGAATCTAGCCCACTATGCTAACCTGAGTGACAAGCAACCTACCAACCAACCTTTTGATATGCCTACATTTGGCGAAGGATTTGGCACAATTGGTTTACCTGGCGATTGGTCCCCGGCTTCTCGTTTCGTCAAAGCTGCATTTGTAAATGAACATTCTATCAGCGAAAAAGATGAAATTAGCAATGTCACTCAATTTTTCCATATTTTAGATTCGGTGGCTTTTGTTGAGGGCGTAACCACTTCACCAAGAGGAACCCATGACTTAACGATGTATGCTTCTTGTGGGCATCCTGAAAGTGGCAATTATTACTATAAAACCTAGCGCAATAATCAAATCAATTGCGTGTCGATGTCAAAAGTCGATTTACAAAGTCACACTCTTTTTAATTATCCGATGATTGATACCCAACAAATTCATCAGGTTAATTAACTTAAATGCACGATTTTACACGAATGAACGCTTAGCTGAATGAAAGGTGCGTGGCCAAAATGAAACATGGTTTAAAGTATTTTTTCTGGAAAGTTTGGTTTAGCGGTATCGTAGTCGAATGTGGCTAGCTTATCTCTTAATAACAATCATTCACGATTATTATAAAACCAAAGATTCAGGAATTCCCTTTATCGGTGCTGTATTCATGCTTCTTTTCATTCTTATCAAAACTGCCATTTGGTACCTAAGAGGCGCAAAAATAGACGAAGAAAATTAACCGCACTAAAATAGACGCACTATTTGAAGTAGTGCGTCTATTTTTTTTATTCATTAACGTAAGATATCAATTAAATCTTTTTTAGCAGCTTCTCTTGCTGGCATGACTGAGAAAATTAAACCAATCAACGTAGACACGCCGACTGCCACGACAATTGTAAACAAATCAATCGTAACATGTATCTTCATCAAAGAGCCAATGCCATAAGCTAAAATCATTCCGATAAAGTAACCAATTACGCCACCAGTAAACGTCAATAACACTCCTTCAATTAAAAACTGAATCATAATGGAGCGTTGGGTTGCGCCTAATGCTCGACGAATACCGATTTCTTTGGTCCGTTCAGAAACTGAAATATACATCATATTCATCACACCAACACCGGCGATAAACAATGAAATACCCGCCACGGCAGTAATAAAGTAAGTAATCGTACTTAACACTTTCCCGATACCCTTACTTAAAATCGCCGTATCAAACGAACGATAACTACCTTGTTGACGCATACTACCTGATTTTTTCAGTTTATCAAGTATCTTATTGGTCACTTCATCTGGTCGTGTGCCCTTTTTCATCGTGACGAGAATACTGTAGCTTGCGTCATTACCCTTAATCAAGTAATATTCATATGCTTTTTTAGGAATTTGAACTTGATAGTTGCTCATCTCACCAAACATACTGGCCATTTGCGCTTCTTCATCACTCATTTCTGTACCACTATATACACCGACTATGGCGTAATTTTGTCCAGAAATCAAAACGCCGCGATTCAAGGCATTTTCAGGAGTGCCATACAAATCCTTCGCTAACTCTTCATTGACCACAGCGACTCGACTGCGATTCAAATTATCCGCTTTAGACAGATTGCGCCCCGCAAGGACATCACTGTTAGTTTGTTTCACCAATTTGGCTTCAATGGATTGATTTTTATTTTTTATCAATGCACTAAAACTTGTACTATTGGTTTCTTGCTTTTCAAATTCGGCACTCTCAACACCTGAAACTTGACGAACAAGCTCTAAATCACTACTTTGAAAGGCGGGTCTATTCGTTTCATAAAAAGACTCGTCATTTGGGTTGAATAAGATTTGAGCTTGAATCTTTCCATTATCGCTCTTGGTTAGACTTTCAATGGTTTGACGCTCATAGCTACGACCTATCGCCAAAATTGCAATCACCGCACTAACTCCGATAATAATCCCAATCATCGTTAAAATACTGCGTTTGCGATTATTATTAATTGCTTTAAAGGCCGAACGAAAATTCACATAAAAGTTCATGATTTCACCGCCTCATCTGCAATAATTGCCCCATCGCGAATTTTAATTAAACGATGGCAATAAGGGACAACTTCTGGATCATGGGTAACCAAAATAATGGTCGCACCGTCTTTTGCATTTAATTCCGCAAATAATTCCATAATTTCCGTGGAGGTATGTGTATCGAGTGCGCCAGTTGGTTCATCGGCAATAATAAATTTTGGATTATTTATGATAGATCTAGCAATAGCGACACGTTGTTGTTGTCCACCGGATAATTGTTTAGGATACTTATCTTCCTTACCTTCCAAGCCAACTCGTTTCAAAGCTGCCATGACCTTTTCTCTTGTTTGGGAAAAATTATAGCCCCCATAAAGTAAAGGCAATTCCACATTTTCATAGACCGTATTATTTTCAATCAAACTAAAATTCTGAAAGACAAAGCCCACTGTTTGATTGCGCACTTTTGATAGTCGGTCATCATTCGTCCCAACTAAAGATTCCCCTTCAAATAGGTACGTTCCTTCAAATTTTCGGTCAATAAAGCCCAATAAATTAATCAATGTTGATTTTCCTGAACCAGACGGACCCATGACAGCGACCATTTCACCTTGTTCAATATGCAAGTTCACATCTTTTAGGACATGCAAGGATTCTTCATCATTTTTATAGTATTTGTTGATATGAATTAAATCTATCATTCAAACACCGCCACTTCCTGATTATCCTTTAATTTTTTATCGGGATTCAAAATGTATTTATCACCCATCGCTAAGCCTTTTTCAACTAAGTAATTAGCACCTTGGTCTTTCACCGTCACTTCAGTTAGATGTGCTTTTCCATCCTTATAGGTATACACATATTGCTTACCATCGCGCGCAACCACGACTTCTTTTGGCACAGTTATTTGATTAAAATGAATGGCCACTTGCACACTAAAACCATTATGAATTTCTTCAGCTGTTTCTACCGTAAAGGCATAACTTGAAGTGGAACTACTACTATTACTACTATCACCTGAGACCGCTGCACTCAAGGATGGTGTGGCACTTGCTGATTCAGGCAAAGTAGAAACATTAGTAATCGTTCCTGCAATTTTGCGTTCATCATTAGCTGGCATGACTTCTACTTTTTGGCCTTGTTTGATTTTATTGTAATCATATTCTGTCACACTAGCTTGAACCACGGTACCCGGTGAAACTAAAGTCGCATATGGCACATTCGCTTGGGTTTTACCATTTTGATCTACATAGACAACGCCATCAAACGGTGCAGTAACCTGAGTATTGATTTTTTCTTTTAATTGTGCGATGGCTTTTTGTGCATCACTATATTCTAGATTTGCACTATCTACCCCTTGTTTAGCTTGCGTCACTGCATCACCAGCCGCATCATAAGCTTCTTTAATTTGAGCCATTTGTGCAACTACTTCTGCTGCTGATGGATCGTTAGCTGCTTTTAAGGCTTGTACCGATTTATTCAATTGATTGTATTGATCAGCCAATTGATTTTTCTTATTAACCGCGCTATTATAACCACTTTGCGCATTAGATACAGCCAAGTTTAATTTATTTAAAGCTTGTTCTTGCTGACTTACTTGTTCTTCAATGGTTTGATTTTTGTATGTTGCTAACACATCTCCTGCTTTCACTTGTTGATTATTTTGGACATGAATCGTTTCAATCGTTCCTAATGTAGGATCTAAAGTAAAAGTCCGACTTTCTTTTGGTTGCGCAACACCGTTAAATAATAGCGGTGCTGACTTTTCTATTTTGACAACTTGATAATCGCCTTTTTGTTCCTCTTTTTTCGAACCATTCAAAGTAGCCCAAACAACTCCGACAATAGCTACCACACACACAATCGCAAAAACCAATGTCAGGCGGAGTTGTGTCTTACGTTTTAATCTTTTCACTCAAATTCCCTCACTTTATGCTTTTTCTTCAATTTTTTCAATGGCAAAGATATGCACTAAACACATAATTTGCGGAATATATAACAATAATGGCGCAATCATACTAACAACTGAAACGACCACACCGATTGATCCTAGCTGACTCGTTAATTCATTTGCACTTGATGCACCCTTTAAAAATGTACCAATCACTAAATTCAAGACAAAATAACCTAAACTCGCAAAATAGATTAGCTTGCTTGGTACTTTATCTTGGCTCAATTGACGAGAAGCAATAAAATATAAAACCACAAATAATACCGTCATCACGACACCAAAGATAATCGCAACTTTGTATGAGGTACTACTCACTTGATTGTATAATTCCATCCCTTTTTTTCCTAAGACTTCAAAATTTTCGCGTTTGGGAAATAGACTACTAGGCAAGGTCACTAAACTAACAACTGCACCAATAGCGGTCAATACTAAAGCCACCATATTCCATGTTCGTATTTTTTTGATTCTGTTTGCTACTTCATTCATTTCATACACCCCTAATCTAATAAAAATGACAATCATATTTCTGATTGTTTCAATGGCAATCAACAGTTATATTATACTATACCCCTAGTAGAAACTGTAGGAAAATCGGAATACCACACGAAAAATCAGTCTCTGGTTGTAGGTTTAAGACAAGTAGATGAAGATTATTTATTTCAGCTAAAATACGATTCATTTTGTAACATAGACTTAATTTGCTTTTACCGTCCAATTATTTTATAGTTGATTTAGCAATTATCAGATTGGAGTTTATTATATGAACAAAAAGCTACTATTAAGTGGTTTACTAATCTTAAACTTTTTCGTGACTCCTCTAGCTTTAGCAGAGACCATCGATGAAAATATTCAAAACCAAACGAAAAAAATCGAAAACTTGCAGGCTGATCAAAAGAAATTAGCCCAAGAAGTCGAACAATTAAATAAAAATATCAATAAGTATCAAACAAAATACGATGAAACTTTAGCACAAAAGAATGAGGCTGAAGTCAAAGTCAATGAACTTACGAAAAAATCAGTTGAGTTACAAGGAAAGATCGAAAAACGTAGCGAAAAGATTCGAGACTTGGCGCGCAGTACGCAATTAAATCAAAAGAGCGACACCATGCTTTCTGCTTTATTAGAAGCAAAGTCTGTTGGTGATTTGGTCAATAAATCATTTGCCATCTTTACTTTTGTGCAAGCCAATCAAAATCTATTAGCCCAACAAGAAGTGGATCAAAGAGAGTTGCAAAAGACTAAAGAACAAGCAGAACAAAATTTGCGAACAATTAATGATAGTATTGCTGATTTACAAAAGACCAATGAACAATTAGTCAACGCCAAACTTGATTTAAATGTGAAGCAAAATGAATTAAATGCCTCTTTAGCAAGTGAACAAGCGAAGAAAGATGAATTTATCAAACAAAAAGAAGCGGCCGAAAAAGCTAGACAAGAAGCGGCCGAAAAATTAAAAGCCCAACAAGAAGCAGCTGCCCGTGCCCAACAAGAAGCCGCGCAACATGCTGCCCAACAAACAACTACACAAACAAGTGCACCGACAAGTAATCAAAGTAACGCTTCAGCCAGTGTGGTTCAAAGTGTACCGGCTTCAAGTAGTGGTTGGAATGCGCCACTAGCATCTTTAAATGTTTCTAGTGGATTTGGTTCTCGTCAAGATCCAACTGGTTTTTCTGGTACCCAACACGACGGGATTGACTTGACTGGAAGCTATGGCACCCCGGTCTTTGCTTCTAGAAGTGGGAGTATCGCAAGCAGTGGGTATGATCCTTCTGCAGGAAACTATATCATCATCAATCATGGCGATGGTTACTACTCTTACTATCTACACCTAAGCAGTATCGTCGTCGGTGATGGTTCTGTCAGTGCGGGCCAAACAATTGGTCTCATGGGAACAACTGGTAATTCTACTGGTGTGCATCTCCACTTTGGTATTGCAACAACTCCAAACTGGCGTGGATTCGTAAACCCTGCCCCATATATTGGCTTATAAGATAGAAACTGCAAATGTCACTAGGATGTTTGCAGTTTTTTTAGCGATAGTATGATTTCAGTTGTTTTTTTGTAAAGCAGGTATAAAACCTTCATTTAAACTAGATTGACACTTCAAGCATACCGATATTTTCGGATGCTTTTTTATTTTGTCTTCCCCACCCAACTTGTATAGCCCACTTTATATCAAGTTTACAAGTATTTAACTGAACGAATATAGTTTTATCATTTGTAATATAAGCAAAGGTAACGGTTTCTAAAATTGATAAACTTTGAAGATTTTTACTTGTCTATCCAAGCAAAATCATTTATAATCATCTTGTATATACAGGAAGAAAAGTAGTTGAATCTACAAAAACCACAATAAGCAGGAGGACCCTTTATGAAACTCGTAGCAATCTTAATGGATGGCCACAAAGCAACAATTACTCTACCAGACAACCAAGTCCACACCATTGATAACTTGGCAGAAAATCTAGATGCGTTAAAAACAATTTTAGAAACTGCTGACTTTGAAGGTGGTTATGTGACTGGTTGTGACGAATACTTAGTCCCTACTAACTTTGGAATCATGCCTGTCGCTCAATGGATTAGTGAAACTTACAATGTACCTTTTGTCTTTAGCGATGCACAAAACTTTGAAGCAAAAGCAAAAGACAATCTTTTCCAACTTGCCTACTATGGATTCACACCAGGTAAAGATGAATACTCCATCGAATCATTATTAACAGTGGGTAATGGTTTTATGGGCTTACGTGGTACAACCCCTGAGATGGAAATTTCTGATGACACTTACCCAGCTACTTATTTAGCCAGTCTATATGATGCAGCTACTTCAAAGGTTAGCGGTCATGATGTGGTCAATGAAGATTTCGTAAATGCGCCAAATGCACAAAAAATGTATCTTATCATTGACGGACAAAAGGTAGCAATCACCAAAGAAAACGTTACTTATTTCAAACGTCAACTAAACTTAAAAACTGGATTATTTACAGCCAAAGCCATTTTATCTGTCGGTGACAAACAAATCGCATGCACAACTGAAAAAATTGCGAGCATGGAAAATGTCCATGAATACTATGTACGTTTTAGCTTTACGCCATTAAACTTTAGCGGTGAAGTCACTTTTGTTAGCGAAATCGATGGTAGCGTCTATAACTATAACGTAGCAAGATACCGTAGCTTAAACCGCGAACACTTAGATGTCGTCAATACACAAGCAAAAGCAAACAATGCTGTCTTAGTGGCTAAAACCAAACAATCACAAATCACCATTACACAAGCAGCACAATTAACCAGTGAAGAAGATTTAACAAACTTAGTCAATGAAACAACGGAACAAAAAGTCTTCCAAAAACTAGTGATTGCCGCTAACGAAGGACAAACTTATACCTTCACTAAAGCCGTGGCTGTCTATCAAGATCGTCCAGAAGAAGCAATCACAACTATTGATTTAGACGTATTAAGCTTTGATACTTTTGAAGAAGCTTACGAAAAATCTGCTCAAGCTTGGCAAAAACTATGGGACAAAGCCGCAATTACCATTCATGGCGATTATATGTCTCAACGCATGCTTAATCTTCATACTTTCCATATCTTGGCTTCAGCTAGTCCAAATGGAAATAAAGGATTAGATGCTTCTGTGACTGCTCGTGGTTTACATGGTGAAGCTTATCGTGGTCATATTTTCTGGGATGAATTATTCATTTTACCATTTTATATCGTCCACTTTCCTGAAACAGCACGCGAACTATTAATGTACCGTTATCGTCGTCTTGCTGCTGCGAAAAAAGATGCCCAAAAAGAAGGTTATCAAGGTGCGATGTTCCCTTGGCAAGCAGGACTATATGGCGATGAACAATCACAATTTTTACACTTGAACCCAATCAGCGGCGAATGGAAAGAAGACCACAGCCGTCGCCAACGTCATGTATCATTGGCCATCGCTTATAACGTATGGCAATATTTCAACAATACGCAAGACTTAGACTTTATGGAAAAATATGGTCTAGAATTAATGTTAGAAATCGCCCACTTCTGGGAAAGTATCTCTGTTTGGGATGAAAGCTTAAATCGTTACTCCATTGAAGGTGTGATGGGACCAGATGAATTCCACGAATCTTATCCAAATGCTGAAAAAGGCGGTTTGAAGAACAATGCATACACTAATATGATGGTTGTTTGGTTATTCGAACAAATCGCTAGCCTTCAAAAACAATTACCAGCTGAAATTTTTGCAAATGTTCAAGCAAAAACAGGGGTAAACGATGAATTAATTGCACATATGGGAGAAATCCGTCATCAACTAGCTCTTGAAATTGATCAAAACGGTATCATCGCTCAATACCAAGATTACTTCAAACTAGAAGAAATCGATTGGGATCATTACCGTGAAAAATACGGCAACATTTACCGTATGGACCGCATCTTAAACGCTGAAGGCAAATCCGCTGATAGCTATAAAGTTGCAAAACAAGCGGATAGTTTGATGATTTACTACAACTTCTCTAAAGAAACAGTTGATAACATTTTGAAAGATTTGAACTATCAAGTGCCTGAAGATTATGTGAAACGTAACTTAGACTATTACTTAGCACGTACTTCACACGGTTCTACTTTATCACGTATCGTTCATGCGCAATTAGGTGCAATGATTGGTGAAAATGACCTTGCTTGGAAACTTTACCAAGAAGCGCTAAATTCTGATTACCGCGATATCCAAGGAGGAACCACTGCTGAGGGAATCCACGCTGGGGTAATGGCTGCGACTTTATTCATCCCATTAACAACTTTTGCTGGTATGGATATCCGTCTAAGCGAATTACACTTCAATCCAAACTTACCAGCACAATGGGATGATATCGCCTTTAACATCACTATCCGCGGTATCGACTATCAAGTATTGGTAACGAAGAAAGAAATTACACTGACTGCCAATAAAGACAGTCAATGCTATGTAGATTCTCAATTAGTGAAATTACCTAAAGGCCAAGCTGTTACTGTGAACTACTAACCATTTACTCAGGTAGGTTGCTACTTACCTGAGTCTACTTTAATAAATATAGAAAACGAGGGATTAATCATGAAAGGTTTTGTATTTGATTTAGATGGCGTCATTACCGATACTGCCAAATACCACTACGAAGCATGGAAAGCACTTGCTGATAAATTAGGCATTGAAATCGACTTAAAATTTAATGAACAATTAAAAGGAATTAGCCGCATGGATTCACTTGAACGCATCCTAGCTCACGGCAACCAACAAGATAAATATACGCAAGCACAAAAAGAAGCTTTAGCCGCTGAAAAGAATGAAGCTTATGTCCAATTATTACAAAACTTAACACCCGCAGACTTATTACCAGGTGTCAAAGCATTTCTGTTAGAAGCGAAAGAAAAAAATATGCCATGTGCGATTGCCTCAGCTTCTAAAAATGCCCCATTCATCTTAGAAAAATTAGGGGTCATTGATTTATTTGACGCGATTGTCGATCCAGATACTTTAACTAAAGGCAAACCAGATCCAGAAATCTTCGTGAAAGCCGCTGAAAGCATCGGCATCAAACCAGAAGAAGCCATTGGATTTGAAGATGCACAAGCTGGCATCGCGGGTATTAAAGCTTGTGGTATGTATGCAATCGGCATTCTAGCTGGCGAACCATTAGACCAAGCAGACCGCACCGTGCATACTTTAGATGAATTAAACATGGATGAATTAATCGCGTTATAATACGAACAAAAGAGAACTGTTCCATTGCGAGCAGTTCTTTTTTTGTTTAAATCAGCTATTTTAGGTCTTATACTTAGGAGTACGCTCGAATTTATTTGATAATTTTTGTTGATTTTTAGCAAATAGAATGAATTGCTTGGTGCAGATGTAGACCAAGCAAAACGAAAAAAATAAGGTATATGTCAATTATGATTTATGACGCGTCTTAGGATAATGAACGTTCATCGGCACGCAAAAAAAGAGGCCTTTCCTATCATTTTAGGAAAAACCTCTTTTTTATTTATTCAAATTTTAATACCAACCATGTGTTAACCAGAATTGTTGCGCATTTTCCCATGAACCATAACGATTTGCGACATAGTTATCCGCCACACGTTCTTGGTTTTCAGGTGAATAATCGCCATTTAAGTAACTAGAATCTAATTGATAACGACCATAGTAGCGACCATTTTGCGCTGTATAGCTACCACCTGATTCTTTTTGGGCAATCCATTCTTTGGCACTTGAACTCGTACCTGTATAAGTAGTCGTGCTTTGTGCTTGCGTATTTGTAGTATTTGTTGATGCAGCAGGTGCAGTTGTTTGACTTGTGGTATTAGTTGTCACATTTGCAGCCTCTACTTCACCTAGCAAGATTTCATTTACCTTATCTTGCACTTTTTGTGGATCATAATCTTGTGCTTTTAAGTACTCCACACGCGCTTGACCAGTTGGAATCTTTGTCTTGCCATCTTCTTCAAAACCATTGATGACTAATAAAGCTTTTTTCGTAATGGCTTCATCGGATGTCGTATCTTTCTTTTCATCCGCATTTGCATTGAATGGTGTACTAAAGAATAGCAAGCCTGCTAAAACTGTTGTAAGTGAAATTAATTTTAAATTTTTTTGAATCATTTCATCTGTCCTTTCAAAATATTCTATGTTTGCTTATTCAAAAACTTTTCTGAATAGGCTCTGATTCATGAATACTATGATAGTACAAATTTTGATTTCATAGGTTAAGTAAATATGTTGTCCTCGCTAAGTTTTGATGATAAGCATTACTTGAAATTATCTTTGGTTACAGCTATTTAAAGGATTTTACAAATTGTAACAATCTGTGTCTACAAAACACTTATTAGCTGAACGAAAACTCATTTAACTTAATAGATGCTCTGCAACAAAAAACATTCCTACCATTTTCTAGGTAAGGAGGTTCCTATCCGCTTATCTACTGACTCTTAAATTTGAAAAAAGACGTCTTACTGTTTGTGACTCACTCAACCAAGAAACAAGCAAGCAAGCAAGATAATATTTTGTCAATGATGCCATCTGAAAAGGCTCCAGTATAAGCTGAGAAGTAGCGACTAAGACCACCTGCTCGCATGGTAAAAACCAAGGCATCGGTTAATGTTCTCGTCGTACCATTAAATCCATCGTACAATACTAAACGCACGGCAGCACTGACGAAAGATCCAAAAAAGACAATGAAAATCCCCGTTAATATCGCTTGTTTATAACCAAAACCTCTTCTGGATGCAAGGTGTGCAACCAAAGCAATGGTCAAACTAACCAAGACAAAAGGTAAGGCTAGCGGTCCATGAATCACAGCTAAGACAACATTCGTCCCAAACCCTGTTAACAAGCCATAACGCAATGGAAAATTCACCGCAACAAAAATCGTGCCAATCGCATCTAAAAAGAGCAATGGCACATGCGTATAAGTCACCACTGAGCCTAAAACGACATTTACGCCAATGGCCAACGCACAAAAAACCAGCACTTGTAATTGACTCTTTTCCTTATTCACTTTTTATTTCCTCACATAAAATTTTAGATAAACTCTCCCCAAAACGAATTTACCTGTCATTATTTTAGCACAACTATGTTATATTAGAAATATATCGGCTTTAAATTAGAACAATTTACAGGCTTTGTCTTATCAATATTTTCAGGGATAATTAAACCATTGAATGCGAATACAAACTTCGTGCACGAACGTTATATAATATTTGTTTTTATAGCATTTTTTCCATACAAAAAAACCAATCCAAAAAGTTCAGATTGGTGCAAGTAACAAACTAAAATAACGCCGGCAACATCATCAAGAAAATGGCAAGCATGAGACCAAACCAAATATATTTACCTAGGCGATGATAAGGATTAATTGTAAAGCCAATACCGATTGCTTTCGGTACAAAAAGAGGCGCATCCTTATCGAAAATCCCTTGATAGTAGTATCTGGCTAACTTATAGGCCATCACTAATATCACTTCGGTAAGTAACATCAAAGTGACCGTTACCACTTTTCCTAACCAAATGGGTGCATCAGCTGGTACGATGGGTAATAATACCGCAATACCAATAAGCACGACTAATAGTCCCATCATCCAATACATATAGGTTTTGACCTTCGCATCTTTCACATTTTGTTTCATTTTTTGTTCTGCCATCTTCATCCCTTCATTTCTTTCAAAACAGAACAGCAATTACCTATTTTTGAGTCTTAGTTCGACGCGCAAAGTCCACAAAACGGAACTTGTCTAAACGGTGAATCGATTCGGTATACTCAAAACAACGCATATCATACAGATAAACCAAACTCCGAACCGCGACCACATGGCGATCATCTAGCGTTAAATTTAATAAATCGCGAATTTCTTTGGAGGCTGTATCTACTGTAATTTCCTTTTGCGCATAGGAAATCTCCAAGCCTAAATCTTCTTCAAAATAACGATAAATTGATTCAGCCACACGCTCTTTAGGTAGGCTTGGAATAATCGAAGCATCTAGATAATCAATATCAATAATGGAAGGGTCGCCATTGATTAAGCGGCGACGAACCAATTTCCACACCTCAGCAGCAACGGGCCAACCTGTCTTTTCGCTTAAATCAGGAGAAACCGCAATTTTTTTAATTGAAATGACCTCGGTTTGACTCTCCATATTGAATTTATCTTGTAGTTCTTTAAAGCTCGTCAAGCCTGAAATTGGAAAATCAAAGCGGTGTAAGTCTAAAACAATCGAGCCTTTTCCTTGCTTTTTCTGGATATAGCCCGCATTACGCAAGAGACTCAATGCCTTTCGTACCGTTTCCCGAGAGACATGATATTTTTCCATCATTTGACTTTCGCTAGGCAATAAAGTATTTGCTGGATAAACGCCATTTAAAATTTTTTGTTCTAAATCGGCAAAAATCTCTTTAAATTTATTCATTCTAATCCCTCAAAATTAATCTTTTTAAAAGTAATTTCTAATACTTATTATAATAAGGTAAATAACTGGTGTAAATAGACAAGTCTTGAAATTAAGTAGCTTTTAGGAAATTTTGTGTTAATGTAAATAAAAAGTTTCCCAACAAATGCTGGCGTACTTGAAGTTTACTTTTGAACAATCTGAAAACCTACTATGGAAGGATGATGAACATGCGGATTCTTGTCTATAAAGATGGCGAACTAGATAGAATCGCCTATACAGATACCAACGAATATGTAAAAGCAAAAGAACATTCTTTTTTTGAACGTCTCACTAATATCCCTGTGAACTATCTGATTATCGAAAAGTTCATTCTATTTCGTAAATGCATTACCTCGTTAGACCAAATGAAATACGATGGTCGCGCATGTGGGGATACGTATCGCTTTATTGCTGAAAAAGATAAATAAACAAAACAGTGTCTAACCAATTCTCATGTAGAAATAGCGGACACTGTTTTTTATATCCCTAATTCTTGTTGTAAAGCCGTTAATAGTTCCGCTAAATGACTAACTTCTTGATACTTAAAAGTTGCATGATTAGCTGGCTTTTGGCGCTGGCGATGATTGAACCAATACACTGGCCAGTTCACCTGATTCGCCCCGACAACATCATTTTCAAACGAATCTCCGACATAGATAGCTCGATCCAACTGATGCACTTTTTGGTAATATTCAAAAATTTCGCGTTGAGGTTTCATTAAATCAACTTCTCCTGAGATTAACCAATACTTTTCAGGAATATACTGATCCAACTGAAGACTATGGAGTTTTTTTCGTTGTAAATCACCTGGTCCATTCGTAATCACCCCTAAAAAGATGCCTTGTTCTTGACACTTTTTAAAAAATGCCGCATAGCCCTCCAGCAGCGTTAAGTGCCCTTGATAATATGCATAAGTATCCTGAAACGCCATCGCCAAATCTTCCGTTACCTCATAACCAAAAGCTTTGGCCGCCTCGATAATACGGATTTTTTGCACTTCTTTTATATCGATTTGTCCTAACTGCTGCTTTTCAAACAAAGCATCACTGATTGCCCGGCTTTTTAAATAAAATTGATCAACCGAAACCTTAGCAGCCATCTGTGGTAAATGTTTTTGATAGGACTGATTAAACGGCTGCATCGGGTCATATAAAGTATCATCTAAATCAAAAATGATGGCTCGCACCTTCATCCCTCCTCTTAAAAATATTTTAACATTTATTACAGTTAAATGAAAATACAGCAAATACTTAGCCTCTAACTTGCCTTTAAAAATGACTTGTTATATGGTAGGGATAAATGTAATGAAAAAATAGGAGAAATTTATGATTCGCAAACTAACAAGAGAAGAGATTATTGATACGTATAACCAACACTTAGTCACTGATTTTCCAGAAGATGAAGTCAAGCCTTTAGCGATTATTTTAGATTTTTATGACCATCATCGCTATGAATGCTATGGACTATTTCAAGAAGATAAAATGCTTGCTTATGCCTATTTTGCGGACTTTAAGGCTGAAAATATCGACGCCTACTTGCTAGATTACTATGCTGTCGTTAAAACTGCGCGTAACCAAGGAATTGGCAGTCAATTACTCAATGAACTATTGCCAACTTTAGAAAAGCATCGTTGTATTTTAATTGAAATCGAATCACTCAATACCGCTAGAAACCAAGAAGAAGCAACCTTGCGCAAACGTCGACGTGATTTCTATCTACGTAACCAAGTACAGCTTTCCCAAGTGGTGGCCCAAGCTTTTGACGTAGAATACCAAATTATGTACTATGCTAAAGAAGTATTAGAGGATGCCTTTATTCATCAACAAGTCCAATTGGTATATCAAGAATTATTCGCTGCCTTTACGCCACGTCCGTTTGAAGTCTATCCATTATAGTCAAAAGTCCTGAATCGCAGTATACACAACGGTTCAGGACTTTTTTACAATTCAGTATATTTTTTATTTGAGCCACGTGCCTTTTCAACGGGATACTTCTGGGCATTTTTAGCTAATTTTTCTTCAATGATTTGCCCTACATCAAACTGCAAATTATCTGCCATCATCAGAGAATAGATTAAGACATCTGCTAGTTCTTCTTTTAAGCGTTCTTGCTTGGTTTGAACAACCTTCGTACTATCTTGCCATTGGAATAGCTCGAGTAATTCATTTGCCTCCAATGAAATCGAAATCGCTAAGTCTTTTTCATTATGATATTGCCGCCAATCACGCGCATCACGAAACTGATTGACTTTTGCAACTAATTCTTCTATTTCCATCAAATCACCTCGTCTTTTAGTCTACGCACATCGCTTTCAAATAATACAAATTTTGTTATAATGATAAAAAACAGAAAGGAAGTTAGACCATGAAAGCTGTCATAAAAAGTTCTCTCATTCTACCAGCTGTCTTTGTTTGTGGCTTAGGGGTTGCGCTTTTTGTCCGTGCGAATTTAGGCGCAGATCCGGTCACCATGCTCGAAATCGCCTTAGCTCAAATCACAGGTTTAAGTCTAGGACAGACAGCTTTATATTTTGAGGGATTCATCTTCCTACTCTTTTTCTTTCTCAATCGAAAACTGATTCATGTCGGTTCATTTCTTTTTTCTTTTGGTATCGGACCAGCCATTGATTTGTCAGAAAAGTGGATAAACCATTTTTTAGGGACACCACAAGGATTATTCTGGCAAATCTTTTATCTTATCAGTGGGACACTTTTGATTTGTTGGTCATTGGCTTTTTACATTCCACTTAATTACGGTTACCAAACTTCCGATATTTTGACTTTATCTGTTAGCGAGTGGTTTCATTTAAGCTATGGATGGTCGCTCACACTCGTTTATGGTGTTTTATTTATCCTGGCGCTTTTACTAGGTGGACCTTTAGGCATCGGTACTGTCATCGCCACATTCTCCTATGGGCCAATCATTGAATGGATGATGAAAACTTTTCCCTTCAATGCCGCCACCCTTTATCAAAAGCTAACCAATAACTAAAACTTGCAGTCACCATTATTCTGCGGGTACAAAATTTCCTTGACCTTGTGCATAAAGAACCCCTTCATGAATCATGCCATTATCAACGGCGATATCATAAGCCATGTAAGGACTGCCATCTACTGACCCAATCACATGCCAATATGTCTTACCATCGCTGCCGACTAGAACTTGACTCTTATCAGGGATATCAAAAACCATGTTGCTAGGTGAAAGTCCCGTCCGATCATAGTAACTTTGCGCCACGGCAATTGCTTCTTGGGCAGTAAATTTTGGTGTAGCACTTGGCGTTGGCGTACTTGGCATTACTTGATTATTTTGGTTGGAATCATTTTGGCCTTGATTGACAGTCGTTGCGCTCGAAGTCGTAGTCGTTTGATTATTAGTAGGCGTATCTACGGTTGACTGAGGTTGTGCTTCTTTGACAACAGCTGGCGTAGTCTCACTCGTTTTCGTCGTCTTTGGCTTTTGATTCTTTTTGACTTTGCTAACATGCCTGGATGTCGGCATTGTTTGCTCTACCTTTTTTTCAGGAGAGGTCATCACAAACAGACCAATTACCGGTACAAGAATAATTAAAGCAATTAGCACACTCACAAGTCCGATAAACCGTTTATTTTTCTTCATCGTAACACCACTTCTCTGTCTTTTTTCCTATTATACCAAAAAGAAACAGGCAAGCAAACGTATCCCAAACATTAAATTTGTGAAAACTTTATTCAAACAGCCATTCAATCTGTGCTTCAAACATCAAATATAAATAACCTCTATACTTCACAACTCACAAACTTTAAGCGTAATCATTTATTGAGAATATAATAAATAACCCCTATATACAACAAACATAAATAACTTATATCACAAGCGTAACTGTTGTAGTTCATTTGTGCTCTGTGCTATACTCAAAAACGATTAAACAACAAAATCATACAATTTAGGAGTGAATCAAATGAAAAGTCCAAATCGCACTTTTTATCTAGCTTTTTCTGCTATTTTATTAGCCTTATTAATTATCTGCGCGCAAATCGTCTTGCCATTACCAATGATTCCTTTAACCTTGCAACCATTAGGCGTGGGTATGATTGGCACCTTATTACCTTTACCTTGGGCCGGGGCAACCATTTTAGCTTACTTAGCCTTAGGAGCACTAGGTTTACCAGTATTCGCTGGGGCTCATGGTGGGATCGCTGCCTTCTTAACGCCAAGTGGTGGCTACCTTCCATCCTTTTTCGTTTACGCTGTACTAGCCGCTCTTTTCTTGCGTAATCGTCAAAAAACTTGGATCAATATCTTCGTAGCCAATGTCTGTGCGGCGATGATTTATTTAGTACTTGGCTCATTATGGTTATGCTTACCATTCATTGCTGGCATGAGCGTCAAAGCTGCCTTAATTGCCGGGACCTTACCGTTTGCTTTACCAGTTATTGGCGAAATTGCCGTTTATACCACCATTGCTACGGCTTTACACAAAGTCATGGCCAGACGTTTACGATAAACATACAAATGCCGATGAGAAGAAATTCCCATCGGCATTTTTAAAAAGTAGTAAAGAAATAACCGTCTCGCATGAAGCTCGCCTTGCGCTCAAAAGTTCAACAAACCTCTGCTTGAGATTGTTTCTTATGTATTTATTATAGCTTATTGCGTGTTTTTTCACAAGCGTTTTCATCTTATCAAGTTTACATACTCGCTAAAAAGGCTATCAAATAGAAGTTTTAAAGACAAAAAAGATACGCAGTCCTCAAAATCGAGTAACTCCGTATCTTTTATCACAAACTTTTTAGACTTCTGCTCCATTGGTCGCAATCACACGTTGATACCATGGATAAGAATCTTTCTTAAAGCGTTCAAGTGTCCCATTTCCTTCATTATCACGGTCGACATAAATAAAGCCATAACGTTTCTTCATTTCACCGGTCGTAAAGAATAGCTACTTCCGCCGTTAAACACTTGACTTGCATCGCCTTGTTTGGTGCTATCTACCGTATTTGACATATAGTATGAAAAGCCGATATAATCCACTGTTCCTTTTGCTAAATCCGCAATATCTTCCTCCGTAATTGTAATTTGGAATCCTTTACGTTCGAAACTTTCCGTAAAAGTAAGCTGTTGGCTCGCTAAATCCACTGACTGTCGACATTGTTTTTTCCGATATTGATCGATAAAACTTGTCTTAACTACACGTAATAACCAAAACTTCAACTGATCAGGGGCATGCGTTTGACAAAGTAGCTTATAATAGGCCTCACTAACTAACTGTTCTGCTTTTCTTTCATCTTTCGTCAGTGACAGCGCATACAAATATAAAGAGGGCGAAAACACAAGATAACTTTCTTCAACTATTTTTCGATCCATCGTCATCGCCCTCCTTTCACTTAAGATACGTTTGAAAGTCAAAAACATTACAAGATTTTATGTATTTATTTTAACAAAATCTCAAAGATGATACTATGGCAAAAAAGACACCTGCCTAGCTTAGACAGATGCCTTGTTGTTAATTAAAACCATATAATTTATGCACTAAACGATAAAAACCGATCACAATCATGCGGCCAGACTTACCTGGTAAATGCACGCCAAAACCAAAGAAGCCACGGCGCAACTTGCGATAAAGCTTCACATCTTGCTTGCGGATATATTGCCATAATTCGCGTTTCTTAGCCAAACTTTCTCGACTGCCTTCTTTAATCAATAATACCGACGAAATCATGGTAATAATCTCAGCATACTTAAACATATAGGCTTGCAAATTCTTATCCGTCGTTGGATGTTGCGCCAAAAAGGCAATCATCCGGCGATTAATATACAGTTGTTGATCAATGCGCTTGATCATCACTTGCTCATTGACAGACTGATCCTCGCGTCCAATATAATAGCGATAAAAATCAACATCTAAATAATACATCTTCTTCACAGCGGGTAGTGGCTCAAAAACATACAAATTATCCACATAAAAAGTATGCTTAGGTAAGACTAAGTGCTGCGATAACAATAATTGCCGACGATAGATTACCGAATGCATCAATAAATACTTACCTACTGGAAAACGCTTGGTCGCCTCCCAGCTAAATACTTGATTCGTTGGTAAAAAGGACGTATATTCGATGACTTTCTTGCGTTTGGCCCCTTGTTTTTCATAAACGTAATTACTAATCAATAAATCAATCGGCTCAGTAAAACTAGCTAAACAGTCTAAAATCTTTTCATAGGCATCCGGATCTACCCAGTCATCGCTATCCACGACTTTCACATACTCACCTTTCGCATGCCTGATGCCCGTATTGACTGCCTCACCATGCCCACCGTTTTCCTGATGAATCGCGCGCACAATCTCTGGGTATTGCGCTTGATAGTCATCCGCAATCTTGCCGGTGTTATCTTTTGACCCATCATTGACGATTAAAATTTCAACCCGACTGCCCCCAATAAGCAAAGATTCCACACAACGCTTTAAATAATCCTGGGAATTATAACTAGGGACGATAATACTCAATACTTTTTTCATTTTCAAATCTTTCCATTAAATTATCTAACTTTTGTTGCTAAACTTATGATAAAGAAAATATAGACGTTTTGCAAGGAAATTCCTTTAAGCCACACAAAAAGAAGGGCAGCTCATCCACCCTTCCTTTGTCATCAATTATTTGACCACTGCTAAGATATTTTTCACAATATTTTCCACCGTGATGCCATTTTCAGCTAATAATTCACTGGCTACATAACGGTCATGGAAAGCTTTATCTAAACCGTAATTTTGTACTTTCACATCGGTATTTCCTAAAAAGCTTGCGACCGTTTGACCATAGCCGCCATCGGTAATGCCATCTTCTAACGTCACCACTAGTTGATGATTATTGGTTAATTCTGTTAATAATTTTTCATCCACACCAGAGATAAATTTAGGATTAATCAAGGTTGCTTGGATGTTTTCCTTAGCTAGTGCGGCGATGACTTCTTCGGCTAAACCAAAGAAATTACCGATACCCATTACAGCGACCTTACTTCCTACTTGAACGACTTCATTTTGATAAAGTTGATTATAATCCGTCGTATCTGCTTTTCCTGTGCTGCGTAATGGACCCACTGGCACACGAATAGCTACAGGATGAATGGTTTGTTCCAAGGACCAGTCAAGCATCGCCAAATATTCTTCTTGATTTGTTGGCGCAAGATAGACTAGGTTTGGAATATGGCTTAAAAATGGAATATCAAAAATCCCTAGGTGGCTTTCATCATTCATGCCATTCACTGAAGCATTATAAACCAAAATCGTTCCTGGCAAATCATTTAAGGCTAAGTCATGTGAAATTTGGTCATAGCTACGTTGCATAAAGGTTGAATTGACCACCCAAACTGGTTTAGCCCCATTTTTAGCCAAGCCTGCTGTCATGGTTGCTGCTTGTTGTTCGGCAATACCAACATCAATAAATTGTTTGCCTAATTGTTTGCGTTGTTCAGGATTAAATAGCATCATCGGAGTGCCTGCGTTCACTGCGACCACTGTTTTATCCTTTTGCATTTTATCCCACAAGAATTCTGTGGTGAGATTGCTGTAAGTTTTCGCCCCAGTGCCGCGTTTGACATATTCACCGGTTTCAAGACTAAATGGGCCACCTGCATGGAATTTTTCACGATTTTCTTCAGCGAATTTGAAGCCTTTTCCCTTGACCGTATGCACATGTAACAACACAGGGTAATCCACATCTTTGACCGATTCAAACAAGTCGATTAAAGCATCTAAATCATTGCCTTCGTCTAAATAATGATATTCAAAGCCTAGTGATTGAAAGAAATTGTCTTTCGCTTGACCATTTGATTCGCGCAAAGCTTTTAAATTACGATATAACCCACCAAAGTTATCGGCAATTGATTGGTCATTATCGTTTACAATCACAATGATATTGCTTTTTTGTTCGGCGATATTATTCAATCCTTCAAAGGCCAATCCACCAGACAATGAGCCATCGCCAATTAGCGCCACAACATTGTAATTTTCTTGTTTTAAATCACGGGCCACCGCAATCCCATTCGCTAAAGCCAGCGAAGTCGAAGTATGCCCCACTGTGAATAAGTCATGTTCGCTTTCTTTCGGGTTGGTATAGCCAGACACATCATCAAAATGCGCAGGATCTAAAAAGGCTTGGGCACGACCTGTTAACATCTTGTGGATATAAGTTTGGTGTGAAATATCAAAAACCAACTTATCCACCGGTGAATTGAACACACGATGTAAAGCCACAGTCATTTCGACCACACCTAAATTTGGCCCATTGTGACCGCCATGTTGACTAATTTTGTTCAATAAAGCAGTGCGCGCTTCATCGACTAAAGTATGTAGTTGCGCCCGATTTAATTGTTTTAAATCTTTGGCATCAGTAATTTTTTCAAGAATCATGTTTCATCAATCCTTTTATGTATTATTGCACAAAAATTATCATACACCTTAAACCTAACTTTAAGGCAAGCGAAAAAAGGATTTTTACTAAAATTTGCTGTATTTTGTCATCCATATGCTAGAATGAAGGAAAATAAAGTGAAAGAAGGATACAAATGGACATCCGATTGATTGATGAATCTCATGCGCAAGATATTAATCTAGCAAATGAGCCGTTTTTACTGCGCGGTAAGATGAAGATTCGCTATGATGAAACAGGATGGCATCACGAAGAAATAGACTTTCCTCCTGAACAAATCACTGAAATGACCTTTCCCGATGAAAACTATCAGTATGAGGAAATGAAAAAGGATACTATCTTTCTCGGCGCTTACGAAGGACAAACCTGTGTCGGCTTGGCTATCTTAACACCAGGATTTGGTCCTTGCTGCTATATAGCTGATTTAAAAGTAAAGCGAGCCTTACGTGGCAAAGGAATCGGTAAACAGCTTATCCAGGCAGCCTATCAATATGCGATAGATAAAGGATATAAAGGCTTATCCGTCATCGCACAAGATAATAATCTAGATGCTTGCCGTTTTTATCTAGCTTGTGGCTTTGAAATCGGCGGCCTTGACACCAAAACCTACGAGCATACCAAACAAGCCGGAAAAGCGGATATTACCTTTTATAAATTTATTACTGAGTAACCATTTATTTCTCAAATCAAAAAAGTCTATCTCACATTTAAATACGAGGTGGATAGACTTTTTGCTTTAACCTAAACTTTCCAGCAACCAGACAATTCCTTCTACAATAACATTCAATACCACTTCCACCAACCCAGCAATAAAATGGTTTTTGAAATTTGAGTCCACGCAAACCACATCCTTTAGATACCCCGACTCACATCCTGAATTCTTTTACTAGTTTCATTTTAACCGTTTACTTACTACAATTCCTGAGGCTAAGGACTGAATCTTCTAAGTAGACGACTTTTTCAGGATACACAAAAAGCCCAGGGATTGCTCCTGAGCCTTTTGTTCTATAATTGATTATAGTAAATCGTTGTTGTTTAAAGCATCTTCAGCGGCTAATTGTGCTTCTACATCAGAAATGCTATACACGTTTTCGCTTGTTAAAGTTGCTTCTTTTGGTTCCATATTGCGGTAACGAGCCATACCAGTACCTGCAGGAATAATCTTACCGATGATAACATTTTCCTTCAAGCCTAGCAATGGATCTTTCTTACCACGGATAGCAGCATCTGTTAACACACGAGTTGTTTCTTGGAAGGAAGCAGCAGATAAGAAGCTGTTTGTTTCCAAGGATGCTTTCGTAATACCTAGCAATACTGGACGAGAAGTTGCTGGCACACCACCGTTTACGATTGTTTCGTAGTTTTGGTCTTTAAAGTCAGCAATATCCATCAAAGTACCTGGTAAGATGTTGGTGTCACCTGGATCCATTACACGGACTTTACGTAACATTTGACGAACCATTACTTCGATATGTTTATCCCCGATTTCTACCCCTTGCATACGGTATACACGTTGTACTTCGCGCAATAGGTAAGTTTCAACAGATAATACATCGCGAACTTGAAGTAATTGTTTAGGATCAATTGAACCTTCTGTTAATGGTTGACCACGGTGTACGATGTCGCCTTGAGCCACTTTCATACGCGCAGTAAATGGTACAGTATAAGTACGTGTATCTGTTTTACCTTTAATCGTCACTTCTTTGGTACGAGTTGAAGCTTCTTCGTTAATCTCAATGACTTCACCAGTTACTTCAGTGATCACGGCTTGCCCTTTAGGATTACGTGCTTCGAAAATTTCTTGGACACGAGGAAGACCTTGAGTGATATCATCTCCGGCAACCCCACCGGTATGGAAAGTACGCATGGTTAACTGAGTACCAGGTTCACCGATTGATTGCGCAGCGATTGTACCAACTGCTTCACCGACTTCAACTTCACTACCCGTAGCCAAGTTGCGTCCATAACAATGCTTACATACTCCATGACGTGTATTACATGTAAATACTGAACGAATCGTTACTTCTTCAATACCTGCATCCACGATTTGTTTGGCAATATCTTCGGTAATCAATTCATTTGAACCAATGATTACTTCACCAGTATTTGGATTAATCACTGATTTACGAGTATAACGACCAATCATGCGTTCTTCAAGAGATTCGATGTTTTCGTTACCTTCTTTAATCGCACGGATAACTAAACCGCGGTCAGTACCACAATCATCTTCACGAATAATGACATCTTGTGCCACGTCAACCAAACGACGAGTTAAGTAACCTGAGTCGGCAGTCTTCAAGGCAGTATCGGTCATTCCTTTACGAGCCCCGTGAGTAGAGATGAACATTTCCAAGACAGATAGTCCTTCACGGAAGTTAGAGATGATTGGCAATTCCATGATTCGACCATTTGGAGCGGCCATCAAACCACGCATTCCGGCAAGCTGTGTAAAGTTAGAGATGTTACCACGAGCTCCAGAATCTGACATCATGAAGATTGGGTTTTTAGAATCCAAACCTTCCATCAGTTTCTTTTGAATTTGGTCTTTGGCATCATTCCAAACACCGATAACACGCTCATATCTTTCGTCATCCGTAATCAAACCACGACGGAAAGTACGCGTAATATTGTCAACTTGTTTGTGGGCATTTTCGATAATATCATGTTTTTCGTGTAAGACCATGATATCGGCAATCCCTACAGTAATACCGGCTAAAGTAGAATGTTTGTAACCTAAGTCTTTCATTCTATCTAGCATGTGAGAAGTTTCAGTAACTTTGAAACGTTTGAAGACTTCAGCGATAATATTTCCTAAGTCTTTCTTCTTAAATGGCTTAACTAATTCTTGACCCGCAATTAACGCTTTAATGTCCGTACCAGGTGCAACAAAGTATTTATCTGGTGTTTGGACGGTTAAGTTAAAGCTGCTTGGTTCGTTTAAGTAAGGGAATTCTTGTGGCATGATTGAGTTGAAGATAATCTTACCAACAGTCGTTACCATTAACTTAGATTTTTGTTCTTCAGTAAATGGTTTGTCCCCTAAGGTATTTGGATTCACAGCGATACGAGAATGTAGGTGCACATAGCCATTGCGCCATGCAGTTACCGCTTCGTCCATATCGCGGAAAATCATACCTTCACCTTCACGACCAGCTTCTTCCATGGTTAAGTAGTAGTTACCTAAGACCATATCTTGAGAAGGAGTTACGACTGGTTTACCATCTTTAGGGTTCAAGATGTTTTGAGCCGCTAACATCAACATTCTTGCTTCGGCTTGAGCTTCTTCATTCAATGGTACGTGAACCGCCATTTGGTCCCCGTCAAAGTCCGCATTGTAAGCTTCACATACTAATGGGTGCAAACGAATCGCACGGCCTTCCACTAAGACTGGTTCAAAGGCTTGGATACCTAGACGGTGCAAGGTAGGTGCGCGGTTAAGTAGTACTGGGTGTTCTTTAATTACATCTTCCAATACATCCCAAACATCATCTTCTTGACGTTCAATTTTGCGTTTAGCATTTTTAATATTTGAAGCTAATTCGCGTTTCACTAATTCATGCATGACGAATGGTTTGAATAATTCAATCGCCATTTCTTTTGGTAAACCACATTGATACATCTTCAAGAATGGTCCAACTACAATAACTGAACGTCCAGAGTAGTCAACACGTTTACCTAATAAGTTTTGACGGAAGCGACCTTGTTTCCCTTTCAACATGTGTGATAGAGATTTCAATGGACGGTTACCTGGACCTGTTACTGGACGGCCACGACGACCATTGTCAATTAAGGCATCCACCGCTTCTTGTAACATACGTTTTTCGTTTTGAACGATGATACTTGGTGCATTTAAGTCTAATAAACGTTTCAAACGATTATTACGGTTAATCACACGACGATATAAGTCATTCAAGTCAGAAGTCGCAAAACGGCCACCTTCTAATTGGACCATTGGACGTAAATCAGGTGGGATAACTGGAATAACATCCATCACCATCCAGCTTGGTTTATTACCAGAAGAACGGAATGCTTCTAAAATATCCAAACGACGGATCGCGCGTGTACGTTTTTGACCAGAAGCTGTTTTTAATTCTTCTTTTAATTCAGCAATTTCTGATTCTAAATCGACACCTTCTAATAATTGTTTCACCGCTTCAGCACCCATAGCAGCCGTAAATTCTTGGCCGTATTGTTCACGTTTTTCACGGTATTCACGTTCTGTTAATAATTGTTTTTTCTCTAAGCTTGTGTTACCTGGATCGATTACGACATAAGAAGCAAAATAGATGATTTCTTCTAATGCACGAGGGCTCATATCTAGGACTAATCCCATACGTGATGGAATCCCTTTGAAGTACCAAATATGTGATACAGGAGCGGCTAATTCGATGTGGCCCATACGTTCGCGGCGCACTTTAGAACGAGTTACTTCTACCCCACAACGGTCACAAGTAATCCCTTTGTAGCGGATTCTCTTATATTTACCACAAGCACATTCCCAGTCTTTTGTAGGACCGAAAATACGTTCATCAAACAAGCCTTCGCGTTCAGGCTTTAAGGTACGATAGTTAATGGTTTCTGGTTTTTTTACTTCACCAAAAGACCAGCTTCTGATTTTCTCGGGAGAAGCCAAACCTATTTGCATACTTTCGAAATTATTTACATCGATCAAAAGGGGTTCCCTCCATTTCCTTTTTTCACTCGATTTTATACAGCAAGATAAGCGGGCAGAAAATCATCCCTTCTGCCACTACTTATCATTCATTTATACTTTTGACAAGCACGATTTTAGGCTTCGTCGTTGTCCTCTTCTTCGGCTTGAATAGCGGCTAAAGCTTCTTCTTCAGCTTTGCGTTGTGCTTCTTGTTGGGCTTTTTGTTTTTCAGCATATTTTGTTAAAGCATCAACGGTAATTAAATCATCGTCATCATCCATGTCACGTAATTCAATTTCTTGATCGTCAATGTCTAATACGCGCATATCTAAACCAAGAGATTGTAATTCTTTGACTAATACGCGGAATGATTCTGGCACACCTGGTTTTGGAATTGGTTCACCTTTCACGATGGCTTCGTAAGTTTTCACACGTCCGACAACATCATCTGACTTGTAAGTTAAGATTTCTTGTAAGGTATAAGCAGCACCATAAGCTTCCAGTGCCCATACTTCCATTTCCCCGAAACGTTGTCCACCAAATTGAGCTTTACCTCCAAGTGGTTGTTGGGTAACTAATGAGTATGGTCCAATTGAACGGGCATGTAGTTTGTCATCAACCATGTGGGCTAATTTGATCATATACATGACACCGACAGAAATACGGCCATCGAATGGTTCCCCTGTACGTCCGTCGTAAAGGATTGTTTTAGCATCTTTAGCTAAACCAGCTTCACGAACCGTTGCCCATACATCTTCATCGCTCGCACCATCAAATACAGGTGTTGCAACATGAATACCAAGGGCACGCGCAGCCATACCTAAGTGTAATTCTAATACTTGTCCGATGTTCATACGTGATGGCACCCCTAATGGATTCAACATGATATCCACTGGTGTTCCGTCTGGTAAGAATGGCATATCTTCTTCTGGCATAATACGGGAAACAACCCCTTTATTACCGTGACGACCGGCCATTTTATCCCCTTCATGGATTTTACGTTTTTGAACAATATAAACACGTACTAACATATTTACGCCTGGTGATAATTCATCGCCAGCTTCACGTGTAAAGATCTTCACATCGTGGACAATACCGCCACCGCCATGAGGAACACGAAGAGAAGTATCACGAACTTCACGCGCTTTTTCACCGAAGATTGCATGTAATAGACGTTCTTCTGCAGATAATTCAGTCACTCCTTTTGGTGTCACTTTACCTACTAATAAGTCCCCGTCTTTTACTTCTGCCCCGATGCGGATAATACCCATTTCATCAAGGTTCTTCAAGGCATCTTCACCCACGTTTGGAATTTCGCGAGTGATTTCTTCAGGTCCCAATTTGGTATCACGTGCTTCTGATTCGTATTCTTCAATATGCACAGAAGTATACACATCATCTTTTACTAAACGACGGCTCATGATAACCGCATCTTCATAGTTGTAACCTTCCCATGTCATGAAGGCAACTAACACGTTTTGACCTAAAGCTAATTCTCCACCTTCCATTGATGGACCGTCTGCTAAAATATCGCCTTTAGCCACGCGTTCATGCAATTGAACTAATGGACGTTGGTTGTAACTTGTTCCTGAGTTTGAACGACGGAATTTCGTTACTTTATATTTATCTAAGGTACCATCTTCACGGCGAACGCGAATTTCACTTGCATCCACGTATTCAACGATACCATCGTGTTTACATAATAAAGCTGCTCCAGAGTCATGTGCTGATTTGTATTCCATACCAGTACCAACCCATGGTGCTTTAGGATTAATCAAAGGCACTGCTTGACGTTGCATGTTGGCCCCCATCAAGGCACGGTTAGAGTCATCGTTTTCTAAGAATGGGATACATGCAGTCGCCACGGCAACTACTTGTTTAGGAGATACGTCCATGTAGTCCACTTTTTCAACAGCAACTTCGATATTTTCACTTGTTGCACGTGCCATGACAACAGGTTCAGCAAACGTACCATCTTCGTTTAACTTACTGTTTGCTTGAGCCACAACATAGTGGTCTTCGATGTCAGCAGTTAGATAATCAATTTGATCGGTCACACGACCAGTTTCGCGATCCACACGACGATATGGTGTTTCGATAAAGCCATATTTATTCACTTTCGCATAAGTCGCTAAACTGTTGATTAACCCAATGTTTGGACCTTCAGGTGTTTCAATCGGACACATACGACCATAGTGAGAGTAGTGAACGTCACGAACTTCATATCCGGCACGATCACGCGTCAAACCACCAGGCCCTAACGCAGATAGACGACGTTTGTGGGCTAACTCACTTAGCGGGTTGGTTTGGTCCATGAATTGTGATAATTGAGAAGAACCAAAGAATTCTTTGATACTTGCAACTACTGGACGAATGTTAATTAATTGTTGTGGTGTTAGTGTTTCAGTGTCTTGAATTGACATGCGTTCACGTACCACACGTTCCATACGCGCTAATCCGATACGGAATTGATTTTGTAATAATTCTCCAACTGAACGGATTCGACGATTTCCTAAGTGGTCGATGTCATCCACTTTACCGATACCTTCCATTAAGTTTAAGAAATAACTCATGCTTGCGATAATATCTGCAGGACGAATCGTGCGCACATCGCTTGGTAAGTAGCCATTGCCAATAATATTAATTTCACGTTCTGGATCTTTTGGTGAAAAGACTTTGATTACTTGAACAGTCATCGGCTCAGTGACAACCCCATCTTCTGAAGGATAGTAAGTAACACTATTCAAGCCGTTTTCTAATTGTTCAGCAATGCTATCAATCACTTGGTGTGTTAAGACTGTGCCTTTTTCAACTAGAATTTCACCGGTTTCAGGATCTACTAAAGTTTCAGCTAAAGTTAAGTTTAAAAGACGTGTTTTTAAGTCTAATTTCTTATTCACTTTGTAGCGACCTACTGCAGCAAGGTCATAACGTTTTGGATCAAAGAAACGCGCATTTAAAAGATTTCTTGAGCTGTCGGCTGTCTTAGGTTCACCCGGACGTAAACGCTCGTAAATATCTTTCAAGCCTTCTTCTGTACGTGAATCACTCGCATTTTTATGTAAATCTTTTTCGATGGTGTTACGTAATGATTCGCTATCTCCAAAAATTTCAAAGATTGTATCATCCGAACCAAAACCTAACGCACGAACTAACACTGTCAATGGAATCTTACGGGTACGGTCAATACGTACATAAGAAATATCTTTGCTATCTGTTTCCATTTCTAACCATGCGCCACGGTTAGGAATGACAGTTGAACCGAAACCTTCTTTACCATTCTTATCTACTTTCCCATGGAAGTACACACCCGGAGAACGGACTAATTGTGAAACGATAACACGTTCTGCCCCGTTGATGATAAAGGTTCCTTGTTCAGTCATTAATGGGAAATCGCCAAAGAATACTTCTTGTGACTTGATTTCGCCAGTTTCTCTATTTGTCAAACGTAATGTTACATGTAATGGTGCAGAATAGTTTGCATCGTGTGCACGTGCTTCATCTACATCATACTTAGGTGTCTTCAACTCATAATCTACGAATTCTAGAGATAAATTGCCGTTGAAATCTTCAATCGGTAAAATATCTTCAAACATTTCTCTTAGTCCTTCATCTAAGAACCATTGATAAGAATCTGTTTGAATCTCAATCAAATTCGGTAATTCCAATACTTCACTGATACGTGCGAAACTTCTACGTTCGCGGTGCTTTCCGTATTTTACTACGTGTCCAGCCAAGCTCTTCACCCCTTCAAAAATCTTTCAAAATAGCTACCAACCAATATTACTTTTTTGTTACAAACATTAAACTTAGGTAACAAATCGTATTTTTTGCGGCTTTAAGGCAAAAAAAAATCAAAAATAGAAAGTGTTCAAATCCCTGTTCTACTTTTGTTTTCCTTATGCTACAGCCGAAACGGACAATATTTCGTTCCTACTGATAATACTTTTTGATAGTTTTTGCATCTATATATTTTAGACAATTCTAGCCTATTTGTCAAGCTTTCATGAAATTTTTCATTTTGGTTCTCAACATTGATTTTTCATCCCTATATGCGAATAAACCCAAAAGTTTTTCCACCTATACTCTAAAAAATGATGAAATCACAAAGTTTTTACACCTATACTCTAGAAACTTCTGAAATCGAAAAGTTTTTATACTTATACTCTAGAAAATTGCGAAAAAAAGAGGGGTTTGCTATACTTTTAAAGTAGGGGAGAAAATGGTTATGATGTTATGGGCAAATGATTTTACTTGGTTTTTTGAATGGTTTCGAGGAAAAAAGTAAGTTGGATATTTCAATTATAAAGAAATCGCACAATTGTTGGTGAAACATTTGTGCGATTATTTATTACTTAGGATAACCATAAGAAGCTTTTTATAGCACTATGACTCTCTCATCACAAACCAGTGAATGACAAGCAGTAACCATAATATCAATCCAATATATGTCTCGCAAACGGAGGTATAACTAATCAAATAGAAAAATACGCCACTGAGGGTAATTGCCTCTGAAACAATTATTTTTTCACGCGGTAGGAAACGAGAATCTTTAAACCAAGCATAAAAATATAAAATCATTAATAAAATTTCGACTACAATCACTAAGACTGACACAAATAATGGCAGAGGCTTGAATGCGTCTTTTTCTAAATAGGCCAATTGAAAAGCAACTGAGGACATGATTAGATATTCCCATCTTGCCGGCAGTGAGGGCTGTTTTTGTTTATCGAAACGCTTAGCCCATATGTAGAAACGATAACAACTTAATCCCGCACTCAACCATAGCAAAACGCCTATAGCTATCATATTAACTCCATCAAACAAGCTCGCCACACTCACAAGTAAGAAACAAACCGAATCCACATATGGCGTTTGATATTTTTGTGAGATAAAAAGGTAAAATACACCAAATACTATCATCCACAACATTTTTACCCCTCCACTCTCTAATTATTTTCTCAAAATTATTGTAACAAAAAAACGTTTATTACAAATAGCAAAAAGAAGAACCCTCAATGATAGGATTCTTCTCTACATTATTTCTTACATCACTAACAATGCCACAAAACCGATTAAATTATTTAAGAAGTGGACTGCAATGCTTTCGTTTAAATTCTCATGACGATAATAGGTATAGGTCAAAGCAGCACTCATACTCAAATACACAATAAAACTTAAATCAAATTGGCCACTAACATGTAATAACGCAAAGACTAGCATCGCCACTACAAAAGCGATTTTTTTATTTTTGATTGTTTTGAAAATCAGCGCCCGACAAATAAATTCTTCTACCATTGGCGCTAAGACTAAAATCATCAATCCCATATACCAAGTTGGAATTTGCTTCATCAGACTTTCAATCGCTTGTTGGTTTTCTGGTGCTACATTGACACCAAAAAGCTGTAAAATCACACCGCTCAGTAATTTAAGTAGGTAGGTCAGTGCAAACATACTCAAAATGAATTTCCAGTTGTCTTTGGTAATCGTCTGTGTGATAGGTTTCATCCATCCTTGTTTTCTTGCTAGATAATAAGAGATACCTACCGTCGTAAGTAAGAGTAAGGTTGCAATTATATAGACAAAAGTTTGATTACTTGAAATCGTTGAACCTAAAGCAATCAACACGGTCGAGGTTTGATCCAAAGTTAGTAATCCGATAAATAATAATATAGCCAATAAATAGCGAATAATTGGATTTTTAATATTTTCCATTTTTTACGCCTCCTTTTAGATAACAAATATATTATACTAAAAACAGACCAGAAACACTATCCGTCTCTGGTCTAAGTTGATTGGTATTCATTAGGCTTGAGCGACTTTTTTCTCTCTAACCTTTTCTTCTTTTTTCTTTCGTAACATATCACCTGGTTTGACTGGTTCAGCAACCGGCATTGTTAAGAGCATCATCGGATTTGGTGCACGATCAATCATTTCGCCCTCTTCATTTTTCATCCATTCTACACTTTGATGGAAATGATGGAAGCCCGGGCCATAGATTTCGATTTCATCGCCTACGCTAAAGTGATTTCTTTGGCGAATAGTCGCAATTTTGGTCTCTTCATCATAGCTAATCACTTCACCAATAAATTTATATTCTGGAATTTTACGACGCGGACCAAATAATTGTTCATTTTCTGTTGGGATATGATAGTAAAAACCAGTCGCTAATTCACGTTGCGCCACTTTCCATAATTCATCAATCCACTCTTGTTTGCAGACATAATTTTCTGGATCTGCCATAAAGCTATCCACGGCTGCACGATAAACATTACATACCGTTGAGACATAGTGAATAGACTTCATACGGCCTTCAATCTTGAAACTATCTACACCATTTTTAATCAAGTCTGGCAAATGTTCAATCATCGACATATCTACGGCACTCATCGAAAACTCTTCCACAACTGCCCCATTTTTCACCAAGCTGCGACGTTCAGTTCCAAATGGCATGTCATATAAGTCATATTTCCAACGGCAAGATTGCGAGCAACCGCCACGATTGGCATCACGCATGGACATATGGTTAGACAATGTACAACGCCCTGAATAAGAGATACACATCGCCCCATGAATAAAGGCTTCAATCTCGATATCCGTATTTTGGCGAATCGTTGCGACCTCTTCCATCGAAACTTCACGCGCTAATACCACACGCTCTAAACCTTCTTCTTTCCAAAATTCTAAGGTTTCAAAGTTGGTGGCTGAAGCTTGTGTGGATAAATGAACAGGTAATCCCGGTGCTTCAGTAATACAAATTTCGATTAAAGCAGGGTCTGAAACGATTACCGCAGAAATTCCCACATCACGCAATTCGCGGAAAAATTCACCGGCCCCTGCTTGATTGGCTTCGTGCGTGACCATATTGGCTGCCACATAGACTTTGGCATTGTGCGCCTTGGCAAACTCCACGCCTTCTTTCATTTCTTCATAGGTAAAATTACCCGCACGTGAACGCAATCCATAGGCATTTCCACCAATATATACGGCGTCTGCTCCATAATGGATAGCTGTTTTTAATTTTTCGAGTGTCCCAGCTGGTGCTAGAATCTCGGGTCGTTTATATTGAACAGTCATGATAGTCTCTCCTTATTTAATAGCATCTGGTTCGATATAGTAAAAACCAGTCGTTAATTCGCGATTGACAGGATGATTTGCCTCAATCATAGCGACAAGTTGTGCTTTTAATTCATCGGTAAAATTGTTCGCTTCAATGGCTTTTCTGGCAGCATCAAAAGCCTGCGCAATCGCCACAAAGCCTTCTCCAGGGCAATAGATACCGTCTAATTTCCAAGTCGTAAAATGATAGGCCACTAAATCCGTTAATTCATTCATCAATTGAATATCTTTATCAGCGAAAATATGCGTGCCATGACTATCTTCGTAAATCGAATAATGGGTTTCTGCTTTTTTCGGTTCACTTAAGAATAGTCCGCGCTCTTTTTTCACCGATTCTTTTTGTTGCGTAAAGTTATAGTAATTTTGTAAAAGCGGACGTAAGGATTGGTGGATGCAAGTCGCGCCATAGACTAAAACTTCTGCGGGGACTTGTAGCTCTTGAGACATCACTTTCATCTCTTCAAAAGGCACTTCGCGGGCAAGGACAGCTCCTAATGCGCCTTTTTTCGCCCAGAAGTTAATTTGACGCGCACTCGTAACCAATGTTTCCCCATCATAAATGAAAGGTAGACTTAACTCAGGATTTTTGCGCATCACATAGATAATCCCAGGGTCGCCAAGGGAAATCACATCTACATTGATTGAACGTAGAAAAGCCAAGTATTCAGGGATTTCTTTCATCTTTTCCGGATGCATAATCCCATTCACTGCAATCATCGCTTTTTTGCCGTGCTGATGGGCTAAGTCTACTAATTGTTTTTGTTCTTCTCTGGTAAAGCTGGCTGGCAAGCGTAGGCCAAAACGTTCTTCACCAAAAAAGATAGTATCTACATACGGTAATAATTGCTCAGCTTGGGCCAAAGATTCTACCGTTGCGACAATATTAATCATCAAAAAACCTCAATTCTTTGTCATAATTCAAATTTATATGTAACAAGCACTATTTACTGTATCATTAATTCAGTGTTTGTGCAATGAAACGGTGCCGACTTTTTATTGATACTTATGTTATTTCTTGAAAGATAACAACGATTAAAAATAGGATGATTCTAAAGGATTAAAAAACTTTCTCGTTAAAAAAATATTTCACAATTGATATTTTTATCGTATCAAACCTATCTGAGCGAATCCCCCGATTTTGTGATACTTAACACGAAATCATTAAAAAGCAAGCCCTTCTTTTTAAAAAACTTCAAAAACAGACCAGAGCACAATGACCCCAGTCTGCTGAAAATCTATCTTATTTACCACTACCGACAAGTTCAAGCGGTTGGGTTTTGCTATTCTTGACAGTCAAAGTGATATGTCCTTTTGATGCCCCGATAGTCACGGCATCCCCGATTTGAACTTGGCCAGAAATCAACGCTTCACTTAGCTTATCTTCAATTTCACGTTGCAATGCCCGACGGATAGGACGAGCGCCGTATTCTGGATCAAAGCCGGCTTTACCGATGACATCAATGGCACTTGGCGTAATCTTCAATTGAATGCCTTGTTCTGCCATACGTGCGACAATTTGACGACTCATGATTTTCACAATTTCATGAATTTCGCTCGCATCTAATGAATTAAAGACCACAGTTTCATCGATACGGTTCAAGAACTCTGGACGATATGCTTTCTTCAATTCTTCTAAAATACGTTTTTCCATCGCTCTTTGGTCTTTGCTTTGGTCCACCGCATTGAAACCGACACTCTTTTCTTCGCGTAATTGCGTTGCACCTAAGTTAGAAGTCATAATCAAAATCGTATTTCTAAAATCAACTTTGCGTCCCTTGGCATCGGTTAAGTAACCATCATCCAAGACTTGTAATAAGATGTTAAAGATATCTGGATGGGCTTTTTCTACTTCATCTAACAAGATAACAGAATAAGGTTTGGTCCGTACTTTTTCTGTTAACTGTCCGCCTTCTTCATAACCTACATACCCTGGAGGCGAACCAATCAAGCGTGAAGTCGAGTATTTCTCCATGAATTCAGACATATCTACCCGAATTAACGCATCTTCACTACCGAACATCGCTTGGGCTAAGGCTTTGGCTAATTCCGTCTTCCCTACCCCAGTTGGCCCTAAGAACATGAAAGAACCAATTGGACGGTTTGGATCTTTTAAGCCACTTCTTGCACGGCGAATAGCTCTAGACACCGCTACGACTGCTTTATCTTGACCGACGACTCGTTGATGCAAGATTTTTTCTAGATCCATCAAACGTTGACTTTCTTTCTTAGCGATTTGTTGCACAGGCACACCGGTCCATTGTGACACAACTTCAGCCACATCTTCGGCACTCACCACTTGCAACTCTTGATTTTCGATTTGTTTTTGTTGGGCTTGTGCTAATTTTTCAGCAATTTTCCGCTCTTCTAAACGCAATTGAGCTGCTTGTTCAAACGCTTGATTATAAATGGCTTCTTCTTTTTCTGCATTGACCCGAACCAATTCATTTTGTAAATCAGCAACCTTTGAAGGCTTGTTACTAGCATCTAAGCGGACCTTAGCTGCCGATTCATCAATCAAATCAATGGCTTTATCAGGCAATTGACGAGAATGAATATAGCGCACCGACATCGTTACAGCTGCTTCAATCGCTTCATCGGAAATTCTCAATCCATGGTGTTCTTCATAGCGTGGACGCAAGCCTTGTAAAATCTGAACGGCTTCTTCTTGACTAGGTTCATCGACTTGCACTTTGGCTAAGCGACGTTCTAAAGCACTGTCTTTTTCCACATATTTTTGATATTCATTCAGGGTGGTCGCGCCGATTAATTGGATTTCGCCACGGGCAAGGGCTGGTTTTAAAATATTGGATGCATCTACAGAACCTTCTGCACTTCCCGCACCAATCAAGGTATGAATTTCATCAATAAAGAGAATAATATGACCATCATTGTAGATTTCGTCAATGATTTTCTTCAAACGTTCTTCAAATTCGCCTCTAAATTTCGTACCAGCGACTAAAGAACCCATATCTAGCATCATCACGCGTTTATGCAACATATCTTCTGGCACTTGACCATGAATAATGCGTTGCGCCAAACCTTCCACAATTGCCGTTTTTCCAACACCAGGTTCCCCAACAAGTACAGGATTGTTTTTTGTACGTCGGCTTAAAATTTGCACTAAGCGGCGGACCTCTTTATTCCGGCCAACCACTGGATCTAAGCGTTGTTCGATGGCTTGACGGGTTAAGTCACGCGCCAAGGCATCCAACGTTGGGGTACCTTCCATGGTTTCTTGTTTCGCTTGAGTTGCTTGTTTGCGACGATTTGGTGTCTGTGTTTGATTGCGTGTAGGTTCTTGACCCATTTTCTTCTTCAATAATTGACGCATTCTTGACAAACTAAGCCCTAAATTGAGCATAATGCGTGAAGCTAAAATTTCTTCATCGCGTAATAAACCTAAAAGTAAATGCTCCGTCCCGATTTTTTCAGCACCAGAACGTTTGGCTTCATCATTGGCATAAGCGATAATTTGTTTCACTCGTGGCGAATAAGGTAAGAAATAGTTATCAGGATAATGCTTCACCATACCAAAACCGGTGTAATGTTCGATTTCTTCACGGATATCATTTTCTTGAATATTCATTTCACGCAAAGTTTTTCCCGCAATACCTTCTTTTTCCACCACTAAAGCTAATAATAGATGCTCTGAGCCAATTGTTTGATGTTTGAAGTATTTTGCTTCTTCTTGCGCTAACATCAAGACTTCTTTTGCTTTAGGTGTAAATAAATCCTCCATTTTTCATGCCCCCTTCATATCTCTAGCTATCTAGCTTAATTTTCATAACTTAAACGCTGTAATAACGCATGCATTAACTGTGCGCGAATTCGTTGATCATCGGGGTGATTAATCCCTTGTTTTGAAAATAATGATGACAAAAGATTGCCTTCACGCTGCGTTAATAAATCTTCCTCGTATAATTTCTGAATCATCGCCTTGGCATCATTTTCTGATAAATAATCCTCAAATAATTGATCCAAACTAGCTAAAAAGGCTTGGTGATTGCTGATTTGTACCTTTTCAATGCGGATATAGCCTCCACCACCACGTTTGCTGATGACGTTATATCCTTGCTGAATGGTGAAACGTGTATTAATCACATAATTAATCTGTGAAGGTACGCAATCAAACAAGTGAGCCATTTCCGCACGGCGAATCTCAATAGCGGCCTGTTCTTCTAAAAACTTCTTTAAATAGGCTTCGATTAAATCCGAGGTATTCTGATTGCTCATCTCATGCACCTTCCTTGACTAATATTGACCTTAATTATACAGAAAATTTACATAATTAGCAAAAAACTCGCCTTTGCTCCTATCTAACGCTTGATAGCCCCATATAAAAATAAATCAATGACCTGCTCGAGTGGAACTTGCTTTTTCGCATGCCCAGTGGGACGAACTATCGTATAACTCGCCAATAATGTAAAGAGCTGCGTGACCAAGACTTCTTCATTTAACCCCTGACGTAAAGGCTCTTTTCCACTCGTTAATACCTTGATAAATGGCGCTTGATAACTCTCTTGCCAAACCATTAATAAGCGTACCATCGATTCTCTAGGCAACTCATTATGAATATCCTTTAACATCTGTGCAAAATCAAAGTGGTATTCCTTTTGTAAGAAACTGGCCATCTCCACTAATTTTTCTTTTAGTGGTAAATCTTTGGCAGCTAATAAATTCAACTCAGTGGCTAATTGTTGGGAAATATGCTCCACAACAGCGACGTACAATTCTTCTTTATTTGGAAAATGATAATATAAATTAGGCTGAGTAATCCCAACTTTTTGGGCAATCTGGCGAGTTGAAGTTGCCTTAAATCCCTGCGATAAAAACAAATCTGCTGATGAAATTAAAATCTTTTCCCTTAAATCCTCCTTCATTACTAACCCTCTTTCTATTTCTTTACTTCTATTTTAGCATTTTTTCAGGGAAATATTCACTTAATTTAATTGAAAGCAAAGAAAAAAGCTAGTCCTCATTTGAAGCTAGCCTATTAGAGAATTTCTTTACTTTTACAATCGTTACGCTAATTTTTCTGTTAGTACGCCATCTTTCATTTCAAAAATACGGTCGCAATACTTAGTCATACGAATATCATGCGTCACCATAATCGTTGCTTTATTTTTCAGCTTGGTTTCTTTCGCTAATAGTTCCACCACCTCAAAGGCACGGGCAGAATCTAGACTCGCTGTCGGTTCGTCGGCTAAGATAATTGTCGGATCATTATACAGCGCTCTGGCAATGGCGACTCGCTGACGTTCCCCACCGGATAAGTTTTCCGGATATTTTTTTGCTAAATGTTGAATAGATAGTTGCTCAAACAATTCCTGTACCAATTGTGGTCGTGGTTGATGCGTAATTTTATCTACCAAACGCATTTGGTCTTCAATCGTCAAAAACGGAATCAAGTTAGAGCTTTGTAGAATGAATCCAATTTCTTTAAAACGTAATTGCGCTCGCTTTTTCTCTGCTACTTGACTAAATGGCTGATTATTCACCAAAATTTCACCTTCGCTCGGCGTTAGTAAGCCTCCTGCTAAAGTTAAAAACGTGCTTTTTCCTGAACCAGATGGACCGACAATTGCAACAAATTCACCCTTGTTAATCACCAAATTCGTTGGTTTGAGTGCTTGGATGATTTGTGAACCGTCTTGATATTCTTTACGGACATTTCTAAATTCTATTGCTTGCATATAATCCCTCCTAACTAATCGCCTTTAATGGATCGATTTTTACCACTGTGCTGACAGAAAAGACCGCACTTAAAATGGCAATCACCCACATACCGACACTAACTGCGAGATATAAGCCCCAGAAAATGGCAAAAGGTACCGCAGCAGGCAAGACAAGCGAACTCAAATAGGTCAGCGCTAAGCCTAAGACAATCCCGACAAAAGCTAAAATCGCCGTCTGTACAAATACGCTACGAGCAATGAAGAAATTCGAAATACCTTGGGCTTTCATCACGCCGAAGATGGCCTGTTTTTGCATCGTTAAAATATAGATGAAAATACCAATCACAATCGCCGCGATAACAATTAAAAAGCCAATCATAAAGGCAAAGGTCATATTTTGTGCACTATAACCTGGCAAATCATTGATAAATGCACTGATTTTCACTTTTTCAAGATTATCGGCGACTTGTTTGGTCTGACCACGAACGACAATCGCATTAATCTTTTGCGCCTCTTTAGGTAAAGCCTGATTAAAACGAATTTCTTGAAAATCAGCCAGACTCATATAAATGACAGGCGCTACATTATACATCGCTTCATCGGTAAAACCAACAATCTTTAACGTTTGCTTACTACCAGCCACTTTTAACTGATCTCCCACTTGCAGTCCATCTTCTTTTGCTAGACTATCATTAACTACTACTTCACCAGTATTTTTGAACATGCGCCCTTTCACCAAATTAGGCGCCAAAAATTCATCTGCTTCTATGCCAAAAAAGCTTACATCGATTTGTTGGTTCTTCTTTCCTTTTTGATACACAATGCCAGGAAACTGTGCCAATGCCGCTTTATCCTCTGCTTTCACTGATTCATAATCATCCATCGTTAACATCGACATATTTAGCTTTCCATTAGCCTCGTCGGATAATAAAATACGATCTGCCTGCCATTTATCTACTGCTGTACGATTTTCTTGCGCCAATCCATAGGCTAGACCGGTTAAGAAAAAGACTAAATAAGCAATTAAAAAAACTACGCCAATCACGAGAGCATAGCGTAACTTTGAATGTTTCATTTCATTGATTGCTAAAAACATGCTTACACCTCATTTTTCAATTTTTATCAACCGATAAATTTATCAGTTGATAAAAATATAATAGTCGAAACACTCAAATGTTGCAACTATTATGTATTAAAAGGGCTTTATTATTTTTAGCGAGGCTACAGCTAACTTGCTGATAAACTAAAAAAATTAAATAAAACCGTCTGTATCGCAACAAACACAGTCGGATTTTTGTTATTTAATTGGGTCAACGGATAGCACCGCATTAGTTGAATTTACAAGTACAGTCGTGCTCTCCTCAAATTTGATTTGTAATTGCTCTCCTTCATAATCATCCCACGTGGCTACCTTGCCTTTTTTTATCGTGCCATCTGGTAATTTGACCATCGCGTAGTTAAACGTATAAGTCGTATCAAAAAATTGTTTATTCCCACAGGCACCTAGTAATACCAAGCCGATACCTAACACACTGACCATGACTAACTTTTTCATTTTTTTCATTCCTTTCCGCCTTTTCCTCATTATACCAAGAAGATTGAGACAACACGATACGGCTTAAGATGTAAAAAAATCCCAGCTAAACGTTTGGTGTCTAGCTAGGATATATTTTTATGGAACTTGAATGGTGGTCGCTTTAGAGACAACCATTGAGACTTCTTTACCATTATCTCTTTGGGCATAAATTGTTGCGGAACCACCTTGAGCGACTGAAACATCAACACTCACTCGTTTGTAATTACTTGAAGCATCCACAATAAAGGATTGGACTTGTTTTCTCACATCACCGGTGCTAGCATCTTTTAGCCAAATGGTAATGGTTTGGCCGTTATTATCGTTTTCGCCACCTGTGAAGTTTGCAACGACATCCACAGTGAAATTACTCAAGTTGCTACCTTTAGAAAGTGTCACAGTCACACTGCTATTTTTCTTCACTTTTTCACCTGCACTAGGATTAGAGCGAATCACTTGGCCAGCTGGAACCTGCATATCATAATCTTCTTCAAAGTTCACCGTCAAGCCAGCTTCTTTGGCGGCGCTTTGAACTTCTGACTTACTCATTCCCGTAAAATCAGGAACACTGACTTCATTTGGTCCTGAGCTAACCACAAAATAAATCATCGTATTACCTGGTGTCACACTAGAACCAGCAGAAGGTGTTTGACTTAAAATCGTGCCAGCTTCTTTATCACTTTCTTGTTGGGTTTGTTTGACTTGTGATTCATTGATACCATAATTCGCCAAATCAAGTAAGGCTTCATTTATCGTCATGCCAACATAATCGCTAATCTTGATTGGTTTGGCTCCTTTGCTGACTACAAATTTAACCGAAGTCTTATCTGGCGTCACTTCACTGTTCGCTTCAGGCGTTTGTGAGATAATCTTCCCTTTTTCAACCGTATCACTGTATTCTTCTTTTTTCTTAATCTTGCTTTCTTTAAAATCAAGTTTTACCAGTGCTTCAACCGCCTCTTTATATTCCATATCGGTGTAGTCTTTCATCTTAATCTTGCGTCCACCGGTACTGATATAAAGCACAACTTCGCGGCCCTTTTGCACAATCGCTTTGGCTTCAGGATTTGTCTTGACTACTTTGCCTTCTGGTATTTTATCACTGGTGATTTCTTCCGTTTGCCCAGCTGCTTTTAATCCAGCTTCTTGTAACTTGCTTCTTGCGGCGGATTCGGATAGATTGCTGACATCTGGCACGCTAATCTCATTTTTACCGCCACCTAAAACACTAAAGGCAATGGCTGCAATCCCCACGACTAAAACGGCTACGATACCTAAAAATAACCATTTTTTCTTACTCTTAGGCTTTTGGTCTTTATTTTTCTTTTTCGCCGGCTTTGGTTTTTCCTCGATATCTTTTTCTGGCGGCGTTGTGACTTCTACCGCTGGTGCTACACTTGGCATTTGTTCTGTTAGATTTGGTAGGACCTTGGTTTCTTCGACATGATTTGCTGGATGCCAGGCAGGTTCATTTAAGCGACTTGGATCCAATGCTGTAGCCAAATCAGCGCTCATTTCCTCTGCACTTTGATAACGGTCGATAGGATCTTTCGCTGTGGCTTTTAAGACGACATTTTCCAAAGATTGCGGCACATGACGATCATATAAGCGCACAGATGGAATCTCTTCTTGAAAATGCTTCAGCGCAATCGTTACCGCAGATTCACCGTCAAACGGCACTTTTCCTGTCAACATTTCATACAAGATAATCCCAATTGCATAAATATCTGATTGGTTCGTAGCCATACTTCCTCTCGCTTGTTCAGGAGAAAGGTAATGCACTGAACCTAACATACTATTGGTTTGGGTAATGGAAGTTTCAGATAACGCCACCGCAATCCCAAAGTCCGTAATCTTCACCGTACCAGATTCATCGATTAAGATATTTTGTGGTTTTAAATCGCGATGAATAATCCGATGCTGATGGGCCAAAGCTACCGCAGACAAAATCTGTTGCATAATATCCACAATACGGCCATAAGGAATTGGATACTGCGTCTGGATATAACGCTTCAAATCCATCCCCTTCACGTATTCCATCACTAAAAATTGCGTTTCGCCTTCTTGACCCGCATCATAGACCGTCACAATATTTGGATGGACTAACTCTGTGGAAGCAAGCATCTCTCTTTGGAAACGACGGATAGCTGATTGATCATTTAAAAAGTCATAACGCAACACTTTAATCGCTACTTCGCGGTCCAAAATCAAATCACGGGCTAAAAAGACATTGGCCATACCCCCGCTACCGATATTGCCTAAAATCAAGTAGCGACCATTAAACTTTTTCCCGATTTCAGTCGGCATCCCTTTCACCTCCTAAAGAAATAACTACGGCTGTGATATTGTCTAAACCACCCGCATCATTGGCTTTTTGAACTAATGATTGCAAGGCTTCTTCTAAGTTTTCGGCAAAAAGTATGGTATTCGCGATTTCGGCATCACTGACCATATTCGTTAAGCCATCTGAACATAACACCAAATAATCTCTAGACTGTAGATAAAAACTTGCAACATCCACTTCGACCACACCGGGCATACCGACTGAGCGTAATAAGACATTTTTACGCGGATGATTGGCCGCTTGTTCTTGCGTAATTTCTCCTGATTTCACCAATTCATTAACTAGCGAGTGGTCCTCAGTTAATTGCTGAAGCTTACCTGAACGTAAAAGATAAATACGACTATCTCCTACATGGGCAATCGTAAATTGATCTTCGAAAATGGCTACAGCAACAATTGTCGTCCCCATCCCAGCTAATTCGACAGCGCCAGCACCCATTTCAAAAATAGCTTGGTTTTCGATTTGAATTTGTTGAATCAACCATTGCGCGCATTTTTCTGGATCAGTGATTTCACTTGCTTGCCAGGCAGCCCCGAGCTCTTCTACAGCCTTTTTGCTAGCAACATCGCCTGCTTGATGGCCCCCCATCCCATCAGCCAAAATTGCTAAAGGATAATTAGCTTGATTGTAATAGACATCTGCATAATCCTGATTGGTATTACGCTTTTTACCGACGTCACTTAAAAAACGAATTTCCATCGCTCTCACCTCTTTAAAATCGTCACTTGTCACGCGATTTTCCTATTTTTTCTCTAAGACTGCAATAAAAAAGCCGTCTGTTTGATACTGATGTGGGTAAATCGTCAACATTTGATTATGCACACTTTGAGGCAAATGGGCAAAAATTTCAGGCGCTACCAGTGAAAAGTCTGGATTCTCCTGTAAAAATTGCATCACTACCCCTTGATTTTCTTCCGGTGCAATTGTACAAGTGCTATAGACTAATCTTCCATTTGATTTTAACACACTTGCGGCACTTTTTAGTATTTGTAATTGAATTTTTGGCAATTGTTTAAAATCTTCAACCGTTTTTTGGTACTTAATATCTGGTTTTCGGCGCATTAAACCAAGGCCAGAGCAAGGTGCATCCACTAAAATACGGTCAAAGCTATTAGGTTTAAAATGCTCATTAATGGTTTTGGCATCCATTTTGACTGCATGTACAACCTCATCTACATGTAGACGCGCGGCATTTTCTTGGATGAGCTTAATTTTATGATCATGGATATCTAAAGCCGTGACTTTTCCGCCGGCTGCTTGATCTAAAAAGCTCGCAATATGCGTGGTCTTACCACCTGGAGCCGCACATGCATCCAAGACCTGACTATTGCCTTGAACTTCTAATGCACGGGCCACCAACATCGAGCTTTCATCTTGAATGGTCATAGCACCTTGCTTAAACAACGTACTCCCTGCTAGAAAGCCTTTTTGCGCCACAATGCCATCTGGTGCCACCGTACTTTCGCGCGCTTCAATGCCTTCTGTAGCTAACTGCTCAATAGCTTGGGTACGACTAATCAAAGCCGGATTCACTCGAGCAGAAACATGACTTGGTTCAAATAAAGATAAGCCTAATTTTTCGGTTTCTTCTATGCCAATTTGTGCGACCAACTTTTCCACGAGCCACTTCGGCATACTGATTTTCACACTTAAACGTTCCATTGGGTCTTGAATTTGTTCAACAGTTGGGACCCCTTGACGTTGAATATTACGCAAGACGCCATTGACAAATTTGGCGATCCCAGGATTTCCCTTCACCTTAGCAATCTCCACCGCTTCATTGAAAATCGCATGGCTTGGCACTTTATCCAAATAATTTAATTGATATAAAGACATTTCTAATAATGCCAATACCCAATCATCGACTTTTTTCGCTTTTTGGATAAAAGGCGCCAGTTGATAATCTAACAGCATCCTACGCGCAATCGTCCCGTAAAACATTTCTGTATATAATTTAGCATCTTGGGGATTTAACTGATTTCTTTCAATGGCTTGTGCAACCAATAAATTCGAGTACGCGCCACCTTTTTTCACTTTTAATAAGCTATCTAAGGTCACGAACCGTACCGAATGCTTGATTTTACTAGGAATTTTACGTTTACTCATGCAGGCCTACTTTCTCACCGACTTGTACGTGTTGACCGACGCCATTTAGAAAATCTTGAATCGTTTGTTTCGCCTTACCCGCAATTTGTAATTCGTCAATCGCTAAGGTCGTTTGTTGACCACAAGCAATCACTAGACGTTTTTTAGATTTCTCGATAATCGTACCCGGTGCTTGCGTCGTCGTTTCCTCAAGAACAGTCGCGCGATAAATCTTCATCCGCTTGCCTTGATAAGTGGTAAATGCGACCGGCCATGGATGCATTCCACGAATTTGGCAATCAATTTGTTGGGCAGTCTTTTGCCAGTCGATTTCTTCTTGTTCACGGGTGATATTAGGAGAAAAAGTGACGCGTGCTTCTTCTTGAGGAGTTGGTTTTAAGCCATCCAAAATTTTAGGCAACGTTTCTAATAATAAATCACGTCCTAATAGGCTTAACTTTTCAAACATCGTACCTACATCATCTTGTGGCGTAATAGGTAACTTACTTTGTGCATAAATGCCACCGGCGTCCATTTTTTTAATCATTTCCATAATGGTGACACCCGTTTCTTTTTGACCATCAATAATCGCATAATGAACAGGAGCGCCCCCACGATAAGCCGGTAAAAGAGAAGCATGGACATTTACCGCACCAAATCGTGGCACTTGCAATAATTTTTCGGGTAAAAACTGACCAAAAGCTGCGGTCACAATCACATCTGGGTTTAAAGCGATAATTTCGTCTAATTCTTCAGATTGGCTGATTTTTTCTGGTTGATACACAGGTAAATGTAAATCTAAAGCCGCTTGTTTAACGGGTGGAAATTGAATTTGTTTTTTTCTGCCCACTGGTCGATCCGGTTGGGTGACCACGGCTAAAACTTCATATCCTGCTTCTACTAGTCCTTGTAAAATTGGCACTGAAAAAGCTGGGGTGCCCATAAATACTACTTTTGTCATCTTATCACTCCTCATTTTCTCTCGATTCATAATAGCTTTCTAAGTCTTCTTCTTTGATTTCTTCAATTAAATGATCCGTAAATAAAATTCCGTGTAAATGATCAATCTCATGTTGGAACGCACGCGCTAAAAAGCCCTCCGCTTCGACTTCGTATTCATCGCCAAGACGGTCATAAAAACGGAACTTTACATAATCTGCACGCTTGACCGTACCATAGAAATGCGGGATACTCAAACAACCTTCCACATCGATGTCTTCTCCGGATTGTTCGATAATTTCTGGATTAATTAACTCAAATTTATCGCCTTCTTCTACTTCCACAATGGCCACTTTCAAATCTGAGCCAACTTGCGGCGCGGCAATCCCCACGCCATCACTTGCGACCATGGTTTCGTACATATTATCTAAAAGGGTGAGTAATTCAGGCGTGATTTGCTGCACGTCTTTGGTTTCTTTTCTTAAAATCTCATTTGGAACTTCAACAATATTTAATAACATCTATTCCTCCGTTTAAATATAATTCAATGGCTCATGGTCAATCGAGACAAACAAGCCTTTTCTTTGCTCAGCTTGTGTTTTCATCAGTATATCTTTCAGTAAAGCTGATAGGTGTGGTTCGTGTTTATATTTAATAATCATCTGATAATAATATTTATTTTTCACCCGCATAATTGCACTAGGACTCGGACCTAAAAAAACAGCTTGCGGACTCAAATGTTTTTTCAACTGATTATAGATAGCAAAACTCATCTTGGCAGCGACTTGTTCCACTTCATGCGTACAAGTGATTTTCACTGTGAAATAATAGGGTGGATAGCCGCCTTGGTGCCGGATAAACATTTCTTGTAAGTAAAATTGTTCATAATTTTGACTTTGTGCAAGGGTAATGGCGTGATGCTCTGGGTTAAAGGTTTGAATCACCACTTCGCCAGCCTTATGCGCACGACCTGCCCGACCACTGACCTGTGTTAATAGTTGGAAAGTCCGTTCACTCGAGCGAAAATCCGGTAAATTAAGTGAAGTATCTGCATTTAAGACCCCCACTAAAGTAATATCCGGAAAATCCAGTCCTTTGGCAATCATCTGTGTCCCTAACAAAATATCTGCTTTTTTCTCACCAAAAGCCTTCAACAAACGTTCATGTGCCCCTTTTTTCCGGGTGGTATCGACATCCATCCGAATAATTCTCGCTTCAGGAAACAACTCTAGCGCTTCTTCTTCAATTTTTTGCGTTCCGGTCCCGTAATAACGAATTTTTCGACTGTCACACATTGGACATGTATGCGGAATCGCTTCTTCATGGCCACAGTAATGACAGCGCATCTTCTTGACATCCATATGCAAAGTCAGGGAAATATCACAGTTCGGACAAGGCAGCACATACCCACAATCCCGACACATCACAAAAGAAGAGTAACCCCGACGATTCAATAGTAATACAATCTGCTCCTTTTTTGCTAGGCGATCAGCAATTTTGTCTTGTAGAATTTGCGAGAAAGTCTGGGTCTTAGGATTTTTGGCTTCATTTTTCATATCGACAATTTCCACTTGTGGTAGTTTGGCATTGGGATTCGCACGTTTAGGCAAGGTTAAGAGTTGATAGACATTCTTTTGGGCGCGGGCTCTGGATTCCAATGATGGAGTAGCACTTCCTAGGACAATCGGACAATGATGAAACTGCCCACGCCAAATGGCAATATCTCTTGCATGATAGCGCGGTGCCTCATCTTGTTTATAACTTGACTCATGCTCTTCATCGATAATAATCACACCGATATTTTCCAGCGGAGCAAAAACTGCCGAACGCGCACCGACGACGACTTGGGCCTCTTTGCGTTCAATTTTGCGCCATTCATCATATTTTTCACCTTGAGAAAGCCCGCTATGCAACACCGCAACCAAATCTCCAAAGCGCCCCTTAAAACGCTCAACCATCTGTGGCGTTAGGGAAATTTCTGGCACGAGCATCATCGCTGTTTGCCCATTTTTCAAGACTTTATCAATAATTTGTAAGTAGACCTCAGTTTTTCCACTACCGGTAATCCCCTCAAGTAGGAAAGTCTTGGCTTCTTTTGCTTGGTTGGCTTGTAAAATCATATCGCAGGCGTATTGTTGCGACTCATTTAAAGCAAGATGTGTGGTCTTTTCGAAAGTCTGATTAGCAAAAGGATCACGATAGGCCTCCACTTCTTCAAAGGCTAACCAACCTTGCTCTTGTGCTTGATTCAAGACACTTGTAGAAATTTTGCGCTCAGTATAATATTTCACTGGCAGATAAGCTAAAGTCGCTAATTGTTGCAATAATTCTTGCTTTCTCACCGCAGTTTTACTCTGTTGTAGTTGCAATTGCTCATAGTCTTCTTTACTTAATAGCGGACGAACATAGCGAATCGTCTTGACTTGATTCTTGTTTTTAACCAAATATTCTAAACGTACTTCTTCTGCTTGGACCGCTTTTTTCAATTCAGCCAATAATTGCTTTTCTTCCGCCTCTGTAAATGATAAGACGGCACTTTCCTGAAAGTAGGACGCAACTTTAGCCTCTGGATTTAACAGGCGGAATTGTTTATCATAACTGGCCTTTAAAAGCGCAGGAAGCATCGTCTGTAAACAAGTAATCTTAAAAGCAAAAGTCGTTTCTTTCATGTAATCCGCTAGTTGTAGTAATTCATCATTCAATACGGGCTGTAGGTCTAAACAGCGAATCAATGGCTTTAATTCGATTTTGTCTTGAGTCATTTTTTCTGGATGGACTGATTCGATTGCGAGGACAAAGCCTTGAATATGACGATTTCCATTGCCAAAAGGTACCTCCACTCGCATCCCGACACTAACGACATCGCTTAAATTTTCCGGAATCAAATAGCTATACGGCTGGTCTGTCTGCATAGTCGGCACATCGACAATCACTTGAGCAATAAGCATCTACTCACCTGCTTTCTAAAACATTTCAACTAATGAAAAACCGACATAGAGATTGCTTTCAAGGCTCTATATCGGCTAACATCATCATTTATCTGTGGCAACTTTTTCTTCTAATTCACGTTGCTCGGCTTCTTTTTGAGCTTTGCGTTGTTCTTCTTCCATTTTTTGTCTTTGACGCTTCAACTCAGGATTTGGATCGTTAATCACAGTTAAGGCATCAATTTCTTCCAAAGCTTTCCCTACACTTTTTACAGAATCAAAATGGTCTAAAGTTCCTTGGGCTCCTGCATCTAGTTCGTGTGCACGTTTACTAGCTAAAATAACTAATGAATACTTAGAATTGACCCGGTTTAATAGTGAGTCAATCGATGGTTTTAACATCATAATTTTTACAACTCCTCTATCATTTTTCTATATTTATCAATTACGCGATCGACACGAAAATGTTCGCTAGCGATAATCTCTTTGATACGTTTCACGGCTTTTGGTACTTCATCATTCACCACGGCATAGTCATATAAAGCCATCATTTCAATCTCTTCTTTCGCTACTTTCATTCGTTGATCAATCACATCGGCATGATCGGTTCCACGATTGACAATTCTCGAACGTAACTCTTCCAAATCTGGCGGCGTTAAGAAGATAAATACCCCATCTGGCACCTTTTCTTTGACTTGACGGGCACCTTGGACTTCAATCTCTAAAAAGACATCCTTACCCTTTGCTAAAGTCTCTTCTACATAAGAAAGTGGTGTACCATAGTAATTGCCGACATATTCAGCATATTCTAACATCTCGCCTGCTTCAATCAAGGCTTCGAACTCTTCTTTTGTCCTAAAGAAATAATCGACACCTTCTTCTTCTCCTTTACGCATGTTTCTCGTCGTCATGGAAATTGAATATTGGAAGTCATTATCGCTACTTTCAAAAATAGCTTTTCGTACCGTGCCCTTCCCCACACCGGATGGACCGGATAATACAATAAGTAATCCTCGCTCTGTCATAATGGGTCCTTTCAAACTTATATTGTTTACATTTCATTTTGCACTTTTTTTTGAAAAGTTTCAAGAATAAATTCCATATATGAGAAAGTTTATAGGAAAAAACTATGCATTCTCTTTTTTGCGTTAATTTTTTACTCTACGTTTTGAATTTGTTCGCGGATTTTTTCTAAGATTGTCTTTAATTGGATGACATAGCCTTTTAAGGTGACATGATTCGTCTTAGATCCGATAGTATTGACTTCACGATTCATTTCTTGCACTAAAAAGTCTAGCTCTCTTCCTATAGGCACTTTTTTTTGCAAGGTAGCGGCATAGGTCTGTAAATGAATGTTCAAGCGGTCCATCTCTTCGTGGATATCGCCTTTTTCTAATAAAATGGCTAATTCTGTTAAAAGGCGGTCTTGATCCACCACACCGCCTAAGTAATCTTGTAATTTCTTTGTATAGCGCTCTTGATATTCTTTTTCATAAATATCTTGAAAAGCGACTAATTGCGTTAAGACGGCGGCTGCTTCTTGACCTTGCTGCTGTAAAACATGGTAAATTTGCTCACCTTCTTGCGCTCTTTTTGCCACTAATTGCTCTAAAGCTTGGTCTAAAGCACTAAGAACCAAGTCTTGCAAACGCTCCGTAGCAATTTCTTGATTGGTTACTTCGATAAATTCTTCGCGGAGTAATAATTGACTGATCAAATTTTCTGGTGAAATTTCCGGCAATTGTGCCATCACTTGGGTAAATAATTCATGATTTACCTTAGCTTTTTTTGAGCTAGCCTGCAATTCCTCTAATTTACAAATTAATTCGATCCGACCACGACTCAATTTTTGACTAACTTGCTTTCTAATCGCTAAATCAAAAGCACTCATCCCCGTTGGCAGCTTTAATTGCACATCTAAAAACCGATGATTCACACTCTTGATTTCAATATTTACACGATAAGCCTCATTTTCCACACTGGCTTTTCCAAAACCTGTCATACTCTTCATCATTTACACCTGCATTTGTTCTAAAGTCGATTTTAAAGCGGCTAGTTCTTCATTTGTCAAAGTAATTCCCTTGCCCATTTTTGCGTGTTCGCTATCCCAATCACGTAGGTCAAATTTCGGTGGTCGTCCATTCCAACTCACCAAATTCAGTTCTTTCTTCCATCCTTTTGCATTTTCTGACAATACGGCAATGTGTTCGACAATCTCAAATGAAAATGAATCTGCCATCTCGTTTCCTCCTTCAATTTTTCCATTTTTTAGGCACACCACTCAAATCTTCGCACGTCTGATCGAGCTGAGTGATAGCCTCTATTAGTCCACGTTCTGCGGGTAGCTACTTGCGCGTATAAGCCAGCCCGTCTTGGAAAGTCTTTACTTTTCGGACTTTCCTGACGTTCTGGAAAACTTATCCGCTTGTAGCTGATCGACCCGCATCACGCTCCTATATATTATATTCGCTTTTTTTGTTTGTTTGCGTTTTTATTATACTATGAAATTGGTTTGAAAGCGAAATTTTCATTTTGGGTGAGGATTGTTGTTGAAAATGCCAATGAAAGAAAATGATTTTCCATGAAAACGGTTAATGATAATCTTTTGTAATATATTTTTAAAAGAAAAGAAATGATTATTTTCCCCTACTTTATTGTAGAATGAAAACAGACTAGGAAAGGAGTTTGTCAGATGAATTCACCAATTTTTGTACATATGGATACCACTAGCAATGTCGTTTTGAGTCGCGGCATACAAGCTAAAGATTTCCAACGAGGTCTGATTCATCGTCCGAATAATCTCCTTTTACTGAACCCAGCTAGTCTTGATGGTGAATTTGAAAACCATACGAACTTAAAAGTCATAAAAGGTAGTTTTGCGGTCGAACAATTTTTACAAAACATGTCTAAACGCCGTAACAATCAAGATGTGCGTTGGATTGACTTTACCGACTTGACCATGATTAAAGAACTTTCCGCCTTAGAAATTTCCGAGCTACTCTATCTTGGTCATATGAAAACACACCTTCATTCACCTTTTTTCTATAAATTACAAAACAATTTCGTCTACTTCGATTTAGGTGATGACCTATTGCGGGTTTATTATCGTTATATTGAAGAATTTTATCGCATTTTGGCCAAACAAATTACTTGGATTATTTACCAAGAATTAAATGACCAACGCCCTTTCTTCAAACGCAAACCAATCGAAGTACCGACTTTACCCATTGATTTGGTCAAAGATTTACGCGAATTATTAAAAGACGGTCTAGTTTTTTACTTTCCAAAAGCTAAAGTCACCAATAAATCTTTTGAAATTCCCCTTTATGCCGCAGAGGAAGCCGGTCTTAAGTTAAGCCAACAAACCATCAAGTCCAAAGATTTTGTCGGTACGCTCACTTACTATCCAAAACAAAATAAATGGGAATTAGATGCCGAAGAATTATATCTGTAAACACAATGTCCACCCTACTCATGTAAAATAGGATGGACATTTTTTTATTTCGTTGTCACACTGAATATTTTTGCCTGGGCTGCTTGTGAATCGGAAAGCTCAGATACCGATTTTTGTGCTTTTTGATAGATTTTTTTTCATTGGTAAAAATCATACTGCCTAATTTTTCTGGAAACTGATTCTTATTAGCTACAAACGCTGCATACTGATACGATTTATCCAGTTTTAGACGTGAGGTGGCACCAATATCGCTTTTCTTATCCTTAAGCTTTATTTCATAACCATTCTTATCTACTTTGATACTCAATTGTAATTTCATGGCAGTCGGATATTTATCTTTAGCAATCTCTACGGCCTTTTTATCCTCAACCTTGACGACAAATCCTTCCTTTTCTTGCAGTTGCACAGTATACACACCTTGTTGATCGGTTGCTTGAATCCTTTCATTGGCTTGTTTTTGCCCACAACCGAAACTAATCATCCCGATAACAAATACCACTAACCCTAACCATTTATGCTTCATCCAAATCAGCTCATTTTATTGATTTCTCATTATTATTGTAACCGTTTTTTGTTATGTTCAAGAATTTTCTGATAATTAAACCTAAAAAAGAGAGCCTACCCATGGCGGTAAACTCTCTGCTTCCTTATGTATTTAACCATTTTTTGACTGTTTCAATTTCAGCATCACTGACTCCATGTCCTCCATCCAACAATTCTAACTGCGTATCTGGAAAAGCACTTTGTAATCTTTTAACGAGCTGCATACTATCACCAGGTGACACCAAAGTATCTAGACTTCCCGTTGTCACTAATAGGCGTTTAGGTTTACTTGAAGGGGTGAAATCAATTTTAAAATCACTTGGATGCAATAATATTACTTGATCCGCAAAATCTGGACGTTGGCTTAAAATCCCTTGCAAGAAATTCGCGCCATTTGAATAGCCGATTGCCACGATTTCACTTGCTGTAATCTCTAAGCTATCCCAAAGTTGTAAAAATCGCGAAACTTGGTGCGTAAAATCTTCGCGGTCCAATTCTTGATTGACCAAAGGATTGAAATAGCGGCGATTCACTCCTACCCCCTTCTCTCCTAAAAAACTAAGGACACCCGCTTTAGCATCTAGTTCCTCTGTTAAAAAATACAAACTATATAAGTTGCCTCCAGTGCCATGAAAAGTGACAAAAAGTCGTTGATTCCTTCCACGATTATTAAGATAACGCATCAAACTCGCCTCTTTTCTTATCTTTCTTGTTGTGCTAAATCACGTTCAATCGTTGCGCGTTGGTCTTCTAAAAAGCTTGGTAAAATTAATTCATACTCATCAAAAGTCGCTTGTGGCGTTTGTAAATATGGCACGCGATCAATTGGCGGGGTTGCAATTTCATATAAAATACTATTTGGTTCACGATAATATAAAGATTGGAAAAATTCACGATTCACAATTCCGGAATGGTGGATATTTTCTTCATCTAAATATTGTGCAAAATCCGCTAAAGTCACTTCATTATCTACCCCAAAAGCAATATGATGCATGCCACCTACGCCTAGTCGTTCGCGCTTATTGTCTTTATCTTCAATTAAGTATATTTCGTGCTGCCACAAATTATGGATATGTAAAGGAATTAATGTATGGTTAAAATATTCAATTGGCTCTTCTTGGATAAATCCTAAACGAGTAGTCAACATATCTAAACTGGCTTCTAAATAACGCACCCGTAGGAAAACTGCCCCCATCCCAAAAATCAAATGTTCATCAGGAATTTCTGGATGTGGCGTTCCTTTAGCAATTGAAGCATCTTTAGCCACCATCAAGCCTAACTTCATGCCGTCAAAATCTTCAAAACGTAAAATTTCTTGATTGCGGAAAATCTCTATACCATAATGTAAGACCCCCATTTTCTCTAAGCGTTCTTGCCAAAAGTAAAGAGATTCCACTGATGGCACCAAAAACATTACCCGTTCAATCGCATTGGTACCAAATTGATTATCACGAAAATGACTCATCTCAAAAACAGTAAACTCGGTCCCTTCTCGTGCTTCTTGGTCACCAAAAAACAAGTGATACATGGTTGGATCATCTTGATTGACGGTCTTTAAAAACATCTTCAAGCCTAAAATATTCGTATAGAAATCATAAGCTTTTTTCGCACTTCTTACCAAAACTGATACATGGTGAATGCCGGTATTTTTCATCATTCATCGCTCCTATCTATCTTTTCTTGACTTAATTTTGTTAATAATTGAAAGAGTGTTTCTAATTCGTCTTTAGATAAAGAATCAAACATCTGGGCTTGATTAGTCACTTGTTTTGCATAAACTTGACTTAATTTTTCTTGTCCTAAAGCAGATAAGAAAATGTGTTTTTCCTTTCCGCATACCTTCTTTTCAATGAGCCCTGCTTGTTGCATCCGCTGTAATAACCGCGAAATCCCACCTTGCGTGACGGTTAATTGATTGGCTAGTTGTTGTTGGCTGATGGGCTGATAGCGTTCGATTAACACTAAGACTTCAAATTGAGCTGCAGTTAACCCGTCTTGTTGTAAAAATTCATTAGATTGTTGATTCATGCGTGCGGTCAGTCGAGCCATCCGCAACCAAACCAAGACAGCTAAGGGTAATTTCTTCATGTTCCTCACCTCTTGACTTTCACTTTACATGTAAAGTGAAATTTTGTCAAAGAAAAAGACTCCCCACTTATAAAGTAAGAAGTCAATCATTTTTAGAACTTATGGATAAGTAATTTGAATTCGGTAGGTAAACACACGAATTTCTTCGAGTCTAAGCAAGCTGCTTTGCGACCTTTTTACTCGGCGTTCGAAGGGTAGCTCCTGTGCATCTAAGCCGGCCTGTCTAGGAAAATCTCAACATACGATTGATTTTCCTGACATTCCGGACAACCTTATCCTTATCGGTATCAATCAACTAAATACTCGGAAAATTCACCCTACTGCTTAAGAAAATCTCCTTTCATACGATTTTCTTAGCAGTAGGTAACACATGAATTTTCTCGTATTTGACCAAGTTGATTGATATCCTTTTGCTCGTAGCTGATCGAGTCGCTTCACATCCTTTTAGCTATTTACTCCGAAGTGGGCGACATATATAATCCAAAGTGTGGCTAGAATGACTAGTAAGCCTAACAAAATTTTGACAATTAAGGGAATTCTTAATCGTTCGCGTACTTTATAGCTGACAAACGCGACTAAATACATTAAAAAGCTAGGAATCATAAACAAAAATTTTAACCATAGGATACTAGCCATGCTACTCACCTTCCTTTATCTTATTGAAATTCTTTAAGATCGCCGCCCATTCCACCAACTAAACCAATTAAAATCAAAGAAACCCAATGCAGAACAACTTTAAACGCTTTCATTTCCGACATCCTCCTCTTCTTCTCTTTAAATTTATTCTACCATCTTATCACAACTTATTTATCCGTCTTGGGAATGATTGTAGTAAGTTGAGCTAAAAAATTTTGAACTTCTTTCATTCCTTGCCTTTCATCTACTTTGGCAAAATATTCATAAGCTTTTTGGAAATATTTTTTTGCTTGTTGCTTATCTTTTAGCGCTAAGGTAATCTCACCTAAACCGCGATAACTACATGCTTTTGCGACCTCATCATCCGTTAATAATGCCTCTTGCAAGCTATTTTCCATCCATTTTTTAGCAGTAATCGCATCGCCCAATTTTAATCGTAAATATCCTTGTTCATAATCATTGACGGCTTTTTTCAATGAATCATCGGCAAAATAATGATCAATAATGGTACGCTCTTTTTCAATTAATTTTAAAGCGTGCTCATATTGATTACTTTCACGATACACCATCGCCAATTGATGCCAGGCAATATGCTCTAATTCGCTACTGGACTGATTTTTAGCAACTGTGAGTAATCGCTGATAGATTTGGATGGCACCCTCATAATCTTGCTCCGCTAATACCACATACCCGATAAAATTGAGTAACTGATCATCTTCACAAGTGAGTAAATCAAAATCGGCTGCTACTAATTTTTTTGCTTGTGCGACTTGTCCTTCAGAAAATAATTGCCATGCTTGCATCAACTTTTCATCCATATAATCACCCTATTCTGTGCCTTTTCGCTACTTTGAAAAAGCATTTTTTCAGCCCAACTATATATCATTCCAAATTTTTTCGCAAATAAAAAAATCCCCCACAATAGGTGCAGGGGACTCACTTTTATTTCATTGGTTGTTTTGATTCAAACAATGGACTAACTGGTTTGTTCTCATGAATACGTTTGATGGCTTCAGCGACTAATTCACCCACGCTGATTTCATCAATTTTATCAATTTTACGTTCTTCTGGTAAGTTGATAGAATCTGTTACCACTAGACGTTCAATCGCTGAGTCTTGAATACGTTCCAAGGCAGGACCTGAAAGCACCGGGTGAGTACATGAAGCATACACACTCTTCGCACCGGCTTCTTTTAAGGCATTGGCAGCTAAGGTAATTGTACCGGCTGTATCAATCATATCGTCAATCAAGACACATACTTTTCCTTCCACTTGACCGATAATATTCATTACTTCAGCCACATTTGCTCTTGGACGGCGTTTGTCAATAATAGCAATTGGTGATTTTAAGAATTCAGCTAATTTACGAGCACGTGTCACTCCACCATGGTCTGGCGAAACAACAACGACATCATCGCCGACAATTCCTTTTTCTAAGAAGTAGTTAGCAATTAATGGTGCGCCCATCAAATGATCGACTGGAATATCAAAGAAACCTTGAATTTGAGCTGCGTGCAAGTCAAGGGTAACCATTCTTGTGGCACCTGCTGTTTGTAACATATTGGCTACTAATTTAGCAGTAATTGGTTCACGTGAGCGCGCTTTACGGTCTTGACGAGCATAACCATAATAAGGCATCACCACGTTAATAGTTTTCGCACTGGCACGTTTTAGCGCATCAATCATGATTAATAGTTCCATTAAGTTGTCATTAACGGGTGAACTGGTTGATTGAACAACATAAACGTGTGCCCCACGGATACTTTCCTCGATATTTACTTGAATTTCTCCATCGCTAAATTGTTTCACTGTACATTTTCCTAATTCTACACCTGCAGCTTCAGCAATTTTTTCAGCTAAAGGACGATTAGAATTTAAAGCAAAAATTTTCAACTTTGGATCAGAATATTGGTTTGACATGAGAACCTCCACTTTCTTTTTTACAAAACAGAATGACTACTACAATTACGTATTCTTCCAAATAAAATACTAGTCATTTTTGGCGCATAAATCAAGGTTTTTTTGGCGATTTTTTCATTAAAATATTAAATAGGCGAACAATTAGAGCTTTCCTCTCAGCAAACTATCAGAAATTATATTTTTGATTTCTTATTAAGAAAAAACAACTAGCCAAACAGCTCATAACTTTTGCTATTTGGCTAGTCGCCTCACATCCTTATTTACAGTGTTCAGCAGCTAGACATTGTGAAATTCGCCCTTCCGCTGTGAAAATCTCCTTTCATCTGATTTTCTCAGCGGAAGGTAAGCAAACGAATTTCTTCGAGGCTTCCCAAGCTGCTTCACATCCTTTATTCAAAATATGGTAGTTTTTTGGCTAGGTTTTCTTTGTTGACTTGGCGGGCACGGGCAATGGCCATGGTGTGCTCGCTAATGTCTTGGGTAATGGTTGAGCCTGCAGCCGTGGCACTGTTTTTCTCCATATTCACTGGTGAAACAATAATTGTACCTGAGCCGATAAAGCTATTGTCGCCGATTGTACTGTGATGTTTATTCTTACCATCATAGTTGGCAAAAATCGTCCCGCAACCGACATTGATGTTTTCGCCTAAAGTTGCATCGCCGACATAAGTCAAATGTCCTACTTTAGTATCTTTACCAATCGTAGCTTTCTTCACTTCCACAAAGTTACCGACATGGGCATTCACACCGATATCTGCTTTTGGACGTAGATGGGCAAATGGACCAACATCTGCACCTGTGCGAACAATACTTTCTTCCACGACAGAATGTTTAATGGTCACGCCATCTTCAATCACGCTATCGACAATTTCACTATGCGCCGTGATATAGCAATCTTGACCAATCTTAGTTTGACCTTTTAAGATAACACCTGCTTCAATCACCGTATCTGAACCAATTGTAACGTCTGCTTCAATATAAGTATTTGCTGCATCGACAAAAGTAACCCCATTAATCATATGTTGACGGTTAATTCGTTTGCGCATGATTTGATTAGCTGTTTCAAGTGCCACACGATCATTAACCCCTAGTGATTCTTCAAAGTCATCCGTTTGATAAGCGGCTACTTTATTGCCAGCGTTTTTCAAAATTTCTAAAGCATCAGTTAAATAATATTCACCTTGCGCATTGTCCGTTGTGATTTGGCTTAGGGCTTCAAATAACAATTCATTATCGAAGCAATAAGTTCCGGTATTGATTTCTTGGACTGCGGCTTCTTGTGGATTAGCATCTTTTTGTTCTACAATTTTTTGTACATCTCCCGCTTCATTGCGGATAATGCGTCCATACCCAGTTGGATTGACCGCATGCGCAGTTAATACAGTCACTGCGGCTTGATTTTGCTCATGATAGTCAAATAATTGTTGTAAAGTCGCACTCGTTAATAGCGGTGTATCCCCACTAATGACTAAAGTTGTACCTTTTTTGCCTTCTAGCGCTTCTTTGGCTTGCATCACCGCATGACCTGTTCCTAGTTGTTCGGCTTGTAAGGCATATTGACTACGACCGCCTAAACGTTCTTGGACCATTTCAGCACCATGACCCACAATCGTAATAATTTGCGCAGGTTGTAATTTTTCGACTTGCGTTAACACGTGATCCACCATGGCTTTACCACATACCGGATGTAGTACCTTGTATAATTTTGATTTCATGCGGGTACCCTTACCAGCAGCCATAATAATTACATAACGATTTTCCAAAATATTTCCTCGATTCTAATTCAATTTTTCTTCGTATTCTTTAAAGTAATTCCCTGGTACAACAGAGATGGTTTTATCTTGCGTATTGACATCTTTAACAAATAATAACGAATTATACTCATCAATCACACGTTTACCTTTGAAATTTCCTTCAGCAAAGACGGTAATGCCGACTAATTCTGCTTCGAACTCTTCAATCAAGCTCTTCATCCCATTGACCGTGCCGCCGCCTTTCATGAAATCATCTACCACTAACACGCGTGAGCCACGACGTAAACTGCGCTTAGATAATTCCATTTTTTCGATACGTTCTGATGAGCCTGAAACATAATTCACGCTAACTGTTGAACCCTCTGTAATCTTAGAATCACGACGCACAATCACAAACGGTACATTTAAATAATAAGATACCGCTTGAGCAATAGGAACCCCTTTTGTCGCAACCGTCATTACAGCATCGATTTCTTTATCTAAATATTTAGAAGCGATAATGCGACCCACTTGGCGTAATAATTCGGGCTCGCCCAAAAGATCAGATAAATACACATAGCCACCTGGTAATAAACGGTCTTGCTCAGATAAACGTTCGGCTAATTTGTGCACATACTCATACGCTTCTTTTTCTTCCATCACCGGGATAAACACCACACCACCTGCAGCACCTGGCAAAGTTTCTAACAAGCCTATACCGCGCTCTTTAAAGGTCTTTTTCACAATACCTAAATCTTCACTAATAGATGACTTGGCAGATTCATATCTTTTTGCGAATAAACTTAGCGAAATCAATTCATGTGGATGTGACAATAAATAGTTAGTCATATCAATCAAGCGTTCACTCCGACGAATTTTCATAGATTCTTCTCCCCTCAAAAGCTATTTATTCTTAATTTTAAGTTTTTCAAATATTTTCCTTTCCATTATAATCAAAAAATACGAGTTTTGCGAGAGTTTTTGCATAAATTATCGAAAAATGTTCGTAAAATTATCTAAATCAACGTAAAAAAACGAATGAAAGAGAATGATTGACAAAAATCATTCCTAGTTTGCAGCAAAAAACAGTCCTCTTATTTAGAAGACTGTCCATCATTTAGTTCTCACTTATTTTCGTTTTGCTTGAATAACTAGGATGCGCACCACATTAGCCAACAAGAAAATCGCAATATACACAAGTGTAATCGTCGCTCCCGGTGGGGTATCCAAGTAAAAGGAACTCGTTAAACCACTAAGCATTCCCACCAAGCCGATAAACATACTCAAATAAATCACTTGGTTAAAGCCTTTACCCACTCGTAAACTTGTCGCTGCCGGTAAAACCATAATTGCTGAAACCAATAACGCGCCAGCAATCGGAATCATAATCGCAATCGCCACTCCAGTTAAAATATTAAAACACATCGACATTAAGCGCACAGGCAACCCATCGACATGGGCCGTGGCTTCATCAAAGGTTAAAATATACATTGGTCGGCGAAAACGCAAGAAACTCAAGAAAATCACGACGAATAAAATGCCTAAAAACCACACTTGGCTATTGGTAATCGTCACAATCGAACCAAATAAGTAAGACTGAATACTTGTTGAGGAATTACCGCCACTTAATTTCATCAAAACAAGTGCTAAGGCTAGTCCACCCGACATTAAAATAGCCACCGAAATCTCGGAATAACTATGAAACATACTGCGCAAATACTCCAGTAAAATCGCTGCTAAAATCACAATCAGCAAAGTCGTTACATTTGGACTTAAATTAAGGAAAAAGCCCAGTGCCACCCCCGCTAATGAAACATGTGATAAAGTATCGGCCATTAAAGATTGACGGCGTAAAACTAAGAATACCCCTAACATCGGTGCAATACCTGAGATAAAAATCGCCGCTAAAAAGGCTCGTCTCATGAATTCATATGAAAGCAACGCCATGGGGAATCCTCCTTTCGCACCAAATGAATTTGGCGATCTGCATAATTTTTGATTTCTTCATGATCATGGGTAATCATCAAAATTGCTTTTTGGTGTTGATGGGCACTATGTCGTAATAACTTATAAAAATTATTGCGCGATTTTTCATCCATCCCGGTCGTTGGTTCATCTAAAATGAAAAGATCTGGATCAGTCGCAAACACACGCGCGAGGCTGATTCGCTGCTTTTGTCCACCGGAAAGCTCACCAATTTTTTTATGGCGCATCTCCCACATTCCCACTGCATCCAAAGCTTTTTTCACATGCTCGTGATCACGGTCTGTTAAACGTTTGAACCAGCGATCTTTAGGAAAACGCCCCGACTGCACCAACTCCAAAACGGTACTTGGAAAGCCCACATTAAATGAGGCAATTTGCTGCGGAATATAGCCCACACTGAATTTCTTACCCTCGATATTTTCTTTTGCAATCGTCACTGTGCCGGTCTTTGGTTTTAATAAGCCCAATGTCGCCTTCACTAAGGTCGATTTCGCCGCACCATTTTCCCCGGTTAAAGTAACAAATTCACCCGCATCAACATGATAATTTATCCCGGTTAAGACTGGCTCTTCATCATAATAAAAGCTCAAATTTTCGACTTCAATATAGTGCATCTTTTCACCTACTTTTCATTCAAGGTTTGTTGTAAAGCTTGTAAATTTGCTTGCATCACGCTGAGATAATCCTCGCCAGCTGCCAATTGGTCTTTGGTTAAACTTTCGAGCGGATTTAAAACAAGTAATCGTACTCCAGTTTCTTTAGCTAGGGTTTTCGCTACTTTGGCTGAGGCATTTTCTTCAAAGTAAATCGTATGAATCTGCTCTTTTTGAATATATTTTTTCAATTCGGCCAAACGACTTGGTGTAGGCTCTTCATCTGGAGAAAGCCCAGTAACAGCCACTTGCTCTAAGCCATAACGTTTCGCTAAATAAACAAAAGCATCATGTTGTACGACAAAGGTTTTATTCGTCGCTTTTTGTGCAGCCTCGCGATATTGTTGATCCAAAGCTTGTAGTTTTTTGATATAGGCTTGAGCGTTTTTCTTAAAGGTTGCTTGATACTTCGGATATCGCTTGCTTAATGCTTTTTGAATATTACTCACTTCTTTTTGTGCTAAGACCGGATCGAGCCAAACATGGGGATTGACATCGCCATGGTCATGATCGTGTTCATCGGCTTCTTCATCATGATGCTCATGTTCTTCTTCGCCATTTAGCAACTGAATGCCGGTGCTAGCTTCCACAAGTTGCGTGTGCTTAGCGTCAATATTTTGCTTCACATCAGCCATCCACGTCTCAAAATGGCTACTATTATACACGACCAAGCCCGCTTCATTTAACTTTGCAATATCTCTGGCACTTGGCTCATAGTCATGCGGTTCTGTCCCTGCAGGAATCATTAACTTTACCTCACCTGTTTCGCCTACTACCGCCTTAGAAAAAGCATACATCGGATAAAACGTCGCCATGACTTGGACTTTTTGATTTTCTGACTGACTCGCTTTTTCCTGATTTCGACAACCAGCCAAAAGCCCTATCGTAAATATTAATGTAATAACAGCTAAAATTCGCTTCATTTATTATTTATTAGTCCTTTCCTTAGGTTGTAAATCTAAATCGGAATGTAAATCGTAATATTCCGATTTATCCAGCATTCCTTAATTTATCAGATAGTTGTGTTACCGTCAAGGAAAATGGCCCTAGATTTTTTTGAAACTTTTTTTACTTTTTGTTCAAAGTTTCTTCACACTTCTGCTTTATGATTTAAGTATCCCAATAAACAACCCTATATAAACACTTTTTCATTTTTAACTCCTTGTATTGAAAGCTAAATGGCCACGTGCTGTTTAGCTTTTAGTCGTTTAGGCCCATTTTTTGTTTATCGCTATCCTATTTGTTAAGAAAACAGTATAATAAATCTGAGAAATATAAAAGGGTGTGCTAAAAGATGACTAAGAAAGAACAACTAGCAAATGTTGTAGCAGCGTTAGATGAACGAGAAACCGAATTAGTCCTTCGCTATATTTACCAACTACGAAATGAAGATCTAATCAACGAAGATGGTGAAGTTATTATCGATTCATTTTATAAGAATCTACTTGAAGATATCGATCCAAATGAAGCAGCCGTGGCATACACAAAAGAAGAAATATCAACTATAAGTTAGTTTTTACACATTCCTAACGATTTATTCAAAGTTTCTTCATATTTCTCTATTAGTATATAAGTATCCCAATAACAACCCTTATAAACACTTTTTCATTTTTAACTCCTTGAACAGGCGTGCCAATAAATTAGGTGCGTCTGTTTTTTTTTTTTTTTTGCAATGAATGTGAATGATTTCTCAAAAATGCATTGAATCGTTTTTTTTTATGTTATAATCTTTTTATAATCAAACAATTACAAAAGGAGTTTATGATGATTGAAATAAACAAGGTGGTGAAAAGCTTTCATCACAAAGAAGTATTAAATATTGAACAATTAACCATTCATAAAGGGGAAACTGTGGCAGTCATGGGAATGAACGGTGCTGGGAAATCCACTTTAATCAAACTTATTTCTGGGTTATTTAATCAAGATCAGGGCACGATTTTCGTCGATGGTCTGGCAAATACCGACCGTCATATCCACAAAAAAGTCAAATTCGTCTTAGAAAGCGGCCGTGGCTATTATGACTATTTGACTGCCATGCAAAATATCCACTATTTTTTGAAACTAAACCAACTCTCTGTCAAACAAGTGCAACAAGAAATGTTAGACTATTTCGAATGGTTTGATTTCACTCCGTATCAAAACACCTTGGTCTCTGAGCTTTCTCAAGGGAACCGCCAAAAACTCTCCTTAATTATTGCGCTTTTATGCCAACCAGAAATTCTCTGTTTAGATGAACCGACCAACGGCTTAGATGTAGTCAGCAAGCGTAGATTAGGAGAAACGTTAGCCAAAATCCAGCAAAAACGCGATTTAACCATCATTATGACCACCCATGATTTTACCTTCACCAAAGATTTTGCCAGTCGAATCTTAATTATGAACCAAGGCAAACTCACCAAGGATGGATCATTTACACAATTATTTGGCCGAAAGCAAGATTGGTTGAGTTATCATTTCACCTGCCCACTGGAAAGCAAATCAGCCTTGCAAGCAAAATTCCCTAAACTTCACTTTGAAGAAACGCAAGAAACGATACAGTTTACGTGCAAAGCAGAATCGCAAAAAGATGAGATTTTACGCAACTTTAAAGTCTTGAGTTTTAAGGTTGAATTGCAGGATATGGATGACATTTTATACGAGGTGATTGCATGAGTTTAAGTGATTTAACGCGTGAATTTTTCCGCCAGTTGCAAGAAATGGGCCAATTTAAATTAAACTTACTTTTCGCTAACCTCTCCATCGTAATTATGGTTTCGGGTTATTTAGATTATTTTACGGGCCACCAATCTGTTGAAGCACTCTTTTTTTTGCTATTTACTTGGTATTTTGCCACCCACAGTATCACGCATCCAACGTTTTTTGTAGAAGATGAAGTCTATGATCGCACTCTCATCAGCGTGATTCAAAGTCGCAAAAGTTTGGTTAGTGTCTTGTTGTTAAAGATTATTGTGCAAATTCTGATTGATTTGGTTAAGGCGATTCCACTATTCTTATTGATTGCCTTTGTTATGAAAGTACCGTTTAGTCATGGTGTCGCAGGGAGTCTCCTGATTTTTCTACTTTGCTTTGTAGCTATCTTTGGCCTATACGGAATGGGATTGGGGTTTGCCGGATTTAGCCTTTTATACAGTCGTACTTCAAGTGTTACGGGGTTAATTTCATATTTTATGCTCTTTTTTACCGGAATTTTAACACAGTCTACCAATCTCGTCCTTACTTATTTGTTTCCTTATCAGTATTTACGCGCCTTTATTCTACAACCCAATTTGGCTACCGCGAGCATTCTTGGTCTATATGCACTTATTTATTGGGTGATTGGCCTACTCGTCTTTTACGCCCTCTTTTCACACGCAAAGAAGAAGGGAGCGATTTTCAATGTATAATGAATTCCTGCGCTTTATCTATAATAAAAAACGCTATGGTTTTGACAGCTTCTCAGATGGGCTGTATTTAGTCATCTTTTTATGCGGGACCTTACTAATTCTAAAAGGAAATCCTGAGGTGAATCTCTTTTTATATCTACTCTTCTTTGCCTTTACCAATATGATTGTTTTAGCCAATGAAGAATTAGAATATGAAATCCGTACCGATCAAATCAAATATCTCGAGCTTTCTAGCCAAGGCGTCTTTCAAGTTTATGCTAAGCGAGCAGTCATTTATTTTATCTACTCCGCGCTTTTATTTTTACTTTGTGCAGCCTTTATTTCACCGGTCAGTATTCCCGTACAATTAGGCAGTTTATGGGTCGCGCTATTTTGTGGTATTTTATTTTTTGCCTTGTATCAACTCGTAATTTGGCTGACCATTCGCTATCAAAGAATTTCGGTCGTGGTTGATTTCTTTTACACGATTCTCTTGTTTTACTCTGGGATGGTCTTTCCACTCAAACACGGATTTAGTTTCGGCCAATTTCTCGTACAAACCTTTTTAACTTAGAACGCAAAACAAGCAGTCCAACAATCACGGACTGCTTGTTTTTTTGATTTGATTTACGAGCTTAATCTGTGTTCGCCGAGTAGCTCCTGTGCATCTAAGCCGGCCTGTTTAGGAAAATCTTAACACACGATGAATTTTCCTGACATTCCGGATAACCTTAGCTGCTTGGAGCTGAACGACCCGGCTCACATCCTTAGTTTTAATCGGCGTTCAGCAACTAGGCATTGTGAAATTCATGTCTTCCCAAGCTGCTTTGCGACCTTGTTTTTACTTTTCTAATTCGTTCACCAGTGCTTCTAGTTCGTCTAGGCGTTGTTCGAAGACTTGCATCGCTTCTTTTAGATAATCTGCTTTAGTCATATCTACGCCGGCTTTTTTCATCACTTCGATTGGGTAGTCACTATTACCAGCTTTTAGATAGTTCAAGTAGTTTTCTAAGGCATTTTCTTCCTTGCTTAGAATCTTCTTCGCTAAGGCAGAGGCAGCACTAAAGCCAGTTGCATATTGGTAAACATAATAATTGTAGTAGAAGTGAGGGATACGTGACCATTCATAGCTGATTTGTGGATCGCTTGTCACTGCATCGCCATAGTAGCGTTTGTTTAAGTTGCCATAATAATCATTTAAGAATTCAGCAGTTAATGGTGTACCTTTGGCATCTTCTACATGAATAAAGTGTTCAAATTCCGCAAATTGAGTTTGACGGAAAACAGTTGCCTTAAAGCCATCTAGATAGTGGTTAAGTACAAAAGCTCGAACTTTAGGATCTTTTTGCGTTTCCAATAAGTACTCTGTTAAGATATTTTCATTTGTCGTTGATGCAATTTCAGCTAAGAAAATAGAGTAATCTCCATAAACATAAGGTTGGTTTTTGCGTGTGAAATAACTATGAACAGAGTGTCCCATTTCATGAACCAAAGTAAATAATTGGTCTAGGGTATCATGCCAGTTTAACAAGATGTATGGGTTGGTGTCATAGCAACCAGAAGAATAAGCACCACTGCGTTTGCCTTTATTTTCCACCACATCAATCCAGCGGTTTTCAAAAGCTTCTTTCACCACAGCTAAGTACTCCTCGCCCATTGGTTCTAATGCTTTGAAGGCTTCTTTGGTGGCTTCTTCATAAGTATATTTCAATGAACTTTCACCTAAAAGCGGTGTATAGACATCGTACATATGCAATTCGTCTAGGTTTAATAAACGTTTGCGCAAAGCCATATAACGATGTAACAATGGCAAGTTTTCATTAACCACGCTAACTAGAGTTTCGTACACACTTTCTGGAATATGGTTCCCACTTAATGCTGCTTGACGAGCGGATTCAAAATGACGAACTTTTGCAGCATAGTTATGACGTTTCACATTAGTACTTAAAGTGGATGCAAAGGTACGTGCAAATTGTTGATACACTTTATACAAACCTTCAAAGGCATCTTTACGTACACGACGGTCAGTGCTTTCTAATAATTGACCATATACCCCATGAGATAATTGGACTTTTTCGCCTTTTTCATCTTCAATCACCGGAAATTCTAGGTCAGCATTATTTAAAACAGAGAAAGTATCTGCTGCAGCGCCAAAAATTTCACCGGCACCAGCTAATAATGCTTCTTGTTCCGCTGGTAAAATATGTTCGCGATTGTCCACGATTTGTTGGATATAATGGCGATATAGACTTAATTCTGGTAACTCATCGAAATAACCCCAAATTTTTGCATCCTCTAAAGACAATACTTCCGGTTCAAACCAGGCAATGGCTTCACTAGCTTTAGCGACTAAGGCATTAGCACGTGAATGTAACGCTTGATCTGTCGCATTGGTAGTGTCTTGGTCATTGCGTAAATGAGAGTAAACATAAAGCGTTTCTAATTGGCGCATCACATCTAAGCAATATTCTAAAGCTGCTAAAAAGGCTTTGGCACCATTAGCTAGTGTTCCTTGATAGTTGCTTACTTCTGCCAAACGATCATTCAATGCGGCAAATGCTTCTTCAAAGGCTGCATCGTCTTTAAAAATGACAGATAAGTCCCAAGTTAATTCTTCTGGTACTTCAGAACGTAATGGTAATTGTTTTGTTTCTGACATACAAACACCTCGTATAATTAAATTTTAATCATCTCTAAGTATTATAACACATCTCTCTCATTTGAAAAAAGGTTTGCACTTAATTTTTCACATTCGATGAAGATTTCCATTAATATTTCTGCTTGATTTAAAAACGGATAATCCCAAGTAAAAGAAAAGTTTTTTAATGCTTTCAGCCAAGACGGATAGTTGTCTGTCTGTAAATACAACATCCGTAAAATCAACAAATCATGCTCAAACAAGACGTGATAAGGACTTGATAAATAGCACCAACCAGGTAAAGCGAGAAGATTTTGCCGATAAAGATAACAAAATTCTTGTAAATCCATGATATGCTGCTGCCGATGAAACAACTGATTTTGCAAATAAAATTGGTATTCCTTTACCGTCCACGAAAAAGACTGTACAAGTGGCAGCTGCAATTGAAACACTGACTTCAACTTCAAATCAGCCAAAGTGATCTCGTTACAATCATAGAAGTACCCACGGCGATAATGCCAACGTAAATTACTATAGTATAAAAGGACTTTACACTTTTCATCAAATCCATAAAATTGAAAAGCTGCTTGTTTTCTACCACGACAAATCATCGCCTTCACCAATGGACGTAATTGATGTTTTTTAGGCTGTAATTTGCGTCCTACTAGCCACCAAGGATGATAATTATTAGAAAAATAGCCATGATTACGCTCTTGAAAACGTGTAGTAGATAACGGGGAACACTGCATTTCAATGGCAATTTTTCCTACTAAAAGATCCGGTCGCTGCTTTAATCGTGGCAAATAAGCCTCCATCTGTACGGGCAAATTTTGCTGTAACAACCATTGATAAAGCTGATTTTTGGCGCGTAAATGCTCGGCCGTCTCTCCTTCACTAAAACTCTCACATGCCTGGTGTTTGAAATGGGCAAAATGAGCAATTTTATGCTTGCCTCGTTTTAACTGAACTTGCTGCTTACAAGCGGGACAAAAATAATGTTGACTGCGCCTTGCTTGATGCGCATAAGTCACGATTTGCTGTTCATTCATCGCCAAAAGCATCGACATCACCTCTACTTAATACATACGCAAAAAAAAAGAGAAAACCTTGTCGTCAAACAAAATTTTCTCTTTTTAATTATGGTAATGTCCGCACAAGATAAACTTCTTCACAGAAACCTTTGAGGGCATTGTAGATTCTTTGGGCACGCGAATATTTCTGACATAAGGCAAAGACAGTCGGCCCACTGCCACTCATCATCGCCACATCGGCACCAAATTTCAACATTTTATCTTTCATTTTTTGGACAACGGGATATTTTTGAATCGTCACACTTTCCAAATTATTGCCCATATTTGCAATCATCGCCTGATAATCTTGTGCTTCAATCGCAGCAATCAAATCATCAATCGGCACATGCTCAAGCTGGGTCGCATCCACGATTTGAAAGATTTTACGGGTCGATACACTGATTCTAGGCTTGACCAAAACCACCCAACACTGTGGCATCGAGACAATGGGTTCCACAATTTCGCCTTTACCACTGATTTTTGCGGTCGTTCCATGCAAACAAAACGGCACATCGGTACCCACTTGCATGCCGATTTCGATTAACTCATCCATGGATAATCCTAAGTCCCACAAACGATTCAATCCACGTAAGGCTGCGGCACAATCACTACTACCACCGCCCAAACCAGCTGCTACCGGAATGCGTTTTTCAATCGTGATTTTGACCCCTTTTTGAATCTGATAACGTTTCTTTAAAATTTCTGCGGCTTGATAGACATTATTGCGCTTATCGACCGGCAAAAAGGCTCTATTACTTGTGACAATAATCTCATCAGTTGGCAAGGACTCAATCTTCAAATGGTCAGCCAAATCCACACTAGCCATTACCATCTTAAGCTCATGATAGTCATCTGCTCTTTTGTATAATACGTCCAGTCCAAGATTAATCTTCGCTGGGGCTTTTTCGTAAATTTCCATCGGCCTCACCTATCTCTTTAGACTCTTTGTTGTCTATTTTAACATAGAGGACGCCTGCTTGCCTAGTCGCGCGTGTTGTGAGGTGTATCATAGAACAATGCTTGCTCCAATTCATCTAGCTTATAATAGTTACCTTTCTTCATTTCCAAATAATTGGCATCGATTGTTTCTTGCAGATATTTTAATGCCGCTTCTTTTTCCTTTTCTTTTTCCAAATTTAAAATCTCTATTTTTTTATCCATCATCCCTCATTTCTATCGCCACCCGTATTTGCCAAATTTCATATTGAGCGCCTCTTCTGAAACTAGTAGTCCTTTTTTAAAATCCGTAAAACTTTCTTCAATCAGTTCACGATCATGCTCAAGTGCTGCAAGACTCGTATCAATGATTAATAAATGATTCTCTTGACGGTAGCTTAAAATATCTCCTGGTTGTAAGCCGAATTCTTTTGGCAAAATGACCCCTGCACCATTATCAATCTTTCTAACCTTCAAATTTCCCATCAATCTCACTCCATTCATACTAGCTCTATTAGCAAAATAATAACTTGTAATGAAATTTATAGCAAATAAAAACCTAAGATCATTTTCCTATAATGGGACGATTATAAGTATCTATCCCGGATATGCAAAAAACTGGCGACTAAAAATGAACCACCAGTCAAATATATTTATTAATCTGAAACTACCGCAGCATGCTTTTCGGCTAATTTCTTTGCGGCTGCTTCTTTGTTATACTGCTCATGAAAAGTTAGAAAATAACGTTCTTCCACATAATCAACCAACCGATACAAATGAGGAAGTGAGATTAAGGTTCTTTTTTCATCCCATTCTGTCAAGTCATAGCTTCCAAAACCTAGTACCTTTCGCAATTCAGCAACCGGAATATCCAACAATTCCATCATCATCGTTACTTCACGAAACATCCTTTTTCTTCTAAGTGCCCCATTAATCATCCATGGAAAAAGAAGAATTGGCCATAAAAAAGAAGTTGAGATGCCAAAATATTTTAATAGCATTAGGCAAAGGAGAAAAATCAGCATAAAAATAACATCGATTAATCCATCTATTTTCTGTTGTCTTGTCCAACGCGCGCTTTTTTTCATTGCTTATTCCTCATTTCTTATTTTTTTCATCCGATAGCGAATAAGAAGATACATACTGCCACCAAAGAAAACCACCTCAAATACAAATAGGACCAAACTCTTTAGTGAAAACACCTCAGCGACAAAACCCTAATTGGATTGCAAGGCATCAAAAATGGTCATCAGCACGCCAAAACCAATACCAGATAAAGCACATCTGACAGCATATTTCCTTTGCATTGGTATGCGTTGCTCTTCTGTGACTTCGATTTGTGCCAACTCTAACTTATGGATTTGGTAAAGCACGTAGCCACCAACTACTCCTGCCGTCACTAAGGCATTGATCACACAAAGACCAAATAATAACTCCTCGGCACCGATCATCCCCATTAATGTGACTGCGACAAAGTTTGACAGCAAAATATAATAGAACAAAAAGATAAAAGCATTATTTCCGATACGTCTGATTTCCTGCAACCGATATTCGTCCAGTACTCCCGAAATGACGTAAAAGCGTTTGATCATTTTTTCCATCAATGTTTCTTTATGTTTCATCTACTGCACGTTCTTGTAAAATATGTTTAAGTCCGTTTTCAATACTTTGGCTAAATCTTAGCGACGAAATATATTTATCTGAATCATCTACCTTCGCTTTAAAGCATCCTTACTCATCATTATTCAACAATCTCCGTTAGACCATTTTCCGCCGCTTGCTTCTCCGCTAATTTTTGTTCAGCGACCTCTTTTTGATATCGTTCATGGAAAGCAAGAAAATATCGGTCTTCCATATACTCTTCTAATCTAAACAAGTTTTTACGTGAAATGGAGGTATTTTTATAATCCCAATTCATCAAATCAAACCGCGTCCCTTGAATAACCATTCTCATCTCTGTAAGTGGAATATTTAGAAGCTCTTTAATAGTCGTGATTTTATTAAAAATTGCCTTTTTACGATAAATCAAATAAGTAAAATCTAGCAATCCCAAAGTGGCTAAGTAAAAAGTCCAAAAAATGAGATGAATGGGCATTTTCAAAGCAATAAAAATAATCCCAAATATGGTAAAAAACAAAAATATATTCGTACAAATTAAGACTTCTTTTTGCTGGTTTAACGTTAAACTATTCCACTTCTTCATCTACTTCACTTCCCAAAACAATGCATTTAAGTCCGTCTGTAATGCTTTTGCTAGACGGATACACAAATCAAGCGACGGATTATATTTATCATTTTCGATTAAATTGATTGTCTGTCTAGCTACACCGACTTGCTCAGCCAATTTTGCTTGAGAGAAGCCGACTGTTCGACGATATTGTTTGACGCGATTCATCCTAATCCCCTCTACTGTCATGTATATATGACATTTATAGTATAACGTGTTTCTTAATGAGTGTCAAATATATGTGACAAAAATGATTATTGATATTCATTTGCCGAGCTTATCTTTAGGAAAAAAGTCCCGTTACTAATCTGTAAAAAAATTAGGCTAATATGCGAATATTCTGTAAAAATTCTGCTACAAATTTATTTCTGAAAAATGCTTTTTGAATAATTCTGCGTAATTAATATATGAGCACAAAAAAGTGAACATTTGTGCAATTTTGCGTATGATGAATGAAGGGAAGTATAGTGACAAAAAAGTGAGTGAAATTGTGAAAATACTGAAGAGGACCGGATTTTTTAAAATTGATTAAAATGGCAGTCATATAAAGTTCTACAATCCTTTTACAAATAGAACGGTAATCGAAAAGACATTTCCAATTTGTACAGTAAAAAGTATTTGGAAATAAGCTGGCATTAAGAAATAATCGCATTTTTTACGAGGAGTGATTTTTTATGGAAAAAGCCCAAATCATTGTTTATCCCGCAATTTTTAGTCCTGAAAACAACACATATAATGTAACTTTCCCTGTTGTAGCAGAAGCGATTACTTTTGGTGAAGACATCCCAGAAGCTGTAATCATGACACAATCAGCATTAGGTTTAGCCTTGTATGAACGAACGCAAATACCCCCAGCCAGTTCACCAAAAGACATTCACCTTAAAAGTGATGAGGATTTTGTCGTAATGATCTCGCTTGATTTAAATGAATATCGTCGGAAAAATCATGCAATAATCGTACGTAAAAATACCTCTATTCCTGAATGGTTAAATATTCTTGCGGAAAAAAAGAATATTAATTTTTCGCAAACCTTAACCGATGCCTTAAAGCAAAAGTTAGGTGTCTAAACGTATTCAAAACATAAACACACGGAATGATTTGCTAACCAATTTCCGTGTGTTTTTCTTTTTAACTCAATTTTTTTACTTTTAACTTTCCCAAGGTTAAAAAGCAAATTTTTGAGTTAAAAGTTGATTTATCTGGGTTTATAATCAAAAAAACGTTTCTATGCTAAGAAAATATCTCTCAACATAGAAACGATTTTAGCTACCTCATAGCGAAAGGAAGGAAGCTATAAGGTATTTTGCCAAAAACAGGCTCTTAACTATTTTTGGCAAAGGTTATTTGATTAGTTTTCACTAGAATCAACTTGTTTAATTTCATCTGGAATTGCAAATAATTTGGTTAATGTATAACAAACTACTACGGTTATTACTGATATGATAAAGTAAACTAGAATTTGATAACCTTGATAGATATACATCAAATATGAAGGTAATACCGCTAGTCCATATGAATTAGAACAAATATGGAAGATTGAAAGTAATGCTGCACCTAAGCCGGATGAGAAAAGCATAACATATAGCGGTTTTAAATTATAACGTAAATGCAACCCGAATAAGACTGGTTCACTCACTCCAAACAACTGTGACATAAACGCTCCCATTACCGTTTGACGGACACGATGCTGCTTGGTAGAAGTGTAAAAAGCCAAACATGATCCTAAATTCGCAAAGCCATACATCGCACACAATGTGATTAATTGGTTAAATCCAGTATTTGCCAATAACGAGGTTTCAATCACAACATACATATGATGAAGCCCTGTGATAACTGCCAATGGATAAGTCGCTCCAACAAAGAAACCACCAATCCCAAAAGGTAAGTTCATTAAACCTTTTGTTAAAGCGATTAGCCCTGTTTCTAACCAGTGAACAATAGGCGCAAAACCTAGCAAAGCAACTATAATCATAACTAATACGGTCACAAAAGGTGTCAAAATCAAATCTAAAGAATTAGGCATGACTTTGCGTAATTTACGTTCTAACTTTGCACCTAAGAATCCAGTCAAAATAGCTGTAACAACCGAACCTTGTGCCCCCATCACTGGTAAGACCCCCGCTACCATAATTGGTTTTACATCACCAGAAGCTACTGAATAGGCATTAGGCAAAATAGGTGAAACAAGCATTAAACCTAAAACTAGCCCAATCATCGGCGTGCCACCAAACACTCTAAAAGCAGACATCGTGATTAAAGCTGGTAAAAAGGCAAAAGCAGTATCTGTCAGTACACTCACTAACTGATTTAAATAATCCGGGAAAATAGCCGTCGATAAACCAAATAGTCCCAAAATATTATCATTAAAAATAACCCCTTTTATCCCTAAGAAAAGACCGGTTGCTGCGATAACGGGAACAATTGGTACAAAGATATCACCCAGTGTACGCATCAAAGCTTTCATCCCTTTTTCTTGTGATTTCACATAACTATCTTGAGTTGCCTTATCCACTGATTTGATGCCTAATTTTTCAACTTCTTCAAAAACTTTATTGACAATTCCGGTTCCTAAAATGATTTGATATTGTCCACTATTAAAAAAGGTCCCCTTCACTTCATCTACATTTTCTATCGCTTTGGTATCAATTTTTTCGTGATCTTTTACTACTAAGCGTAACCGTGTCGCACAATGAGTCGCTGATAAGATATTCTCTTTACCTACAATTTTGATGATTTCTTCAGCAATATGTTGATATTTATTTTCTCCCATTTTAAATTTCCTCCTGTAATACTAAAGCTGCAAAAGGTGATAATTTCAATTCTTTTCCAATTAATTCAAAACCGACGTCGTTATTAAGAATCAATTCTTTAATCGGCTTATCTAATTGAATAATTTGTTCTTTATTTGTTAAATTACTTACAATTAAAAAAGACTTTTCTTCTGTGTAACGTCGATATAGCAATACTCCTTCATTCATGCGCGGTAAAAAGTCAATTTTTCCAAATGTTAGTGTCGCATATTCAGGCATTTTTTTCACAGCAATTATTTTTTTGTAAAAATACCATAAACTTGTCTCATCCTTCATCTGCGCTTCCACATTACGAATAGCTGATTGTTCTGTAATCGCTAACCACGGACGAACAGATGAAAAACCAACATAAGTTTCATCCGTCCACTGCATCGGTGTTCGCGCATTATCACGGCTACGATAATTAATAACCGCTAATGATTCCGCCGGTGTTAATCCTTCCTGGATACCTCGATGATACTGATCAATGGAAGAAATATCGTCAAATTCTTGTAGATGATGACGTTGAAAATTAATCATCCCAATCTCTTGACCTTGATAAATAAACGATGTTCCATATAAGTAAAAATACATTAACGCCAAAGCTTTTTGAGCAGCAGGATTGGTTGCGTGCTCTTTTAGATACTTACTTGTTGCTCGATTTTGATCATGATTTTCAATAAACGGTGCTCCCCAACCTACTTTTTGAATCGCTAATTGTGAATTCTCAATTTTTTGGTATAAATCTTTTAATTGCCACTGAACTGGCTTAAACCATTCACTGCCACTCTTCACATCTAAATCAGCTGCCTTAAAGTCAAAAATCATGGAGAAAAAGCCGTCTTTTCCGATAAATTGATCCAATTCATCATAGTTGACTCCCGGCGCTTCAGCTACTGTTACTGCTTTGAATGGTTGGAAGCATTTCTCTTGTAACTCTTTTAAGAAGACCTCGATACCGGGCTGATTGCGACTGACCTTTGTACATTTCGCTAATCCATCTACACCATCAGGCTCAATACTTTTGAAGGATAAATCTTTCTTGATAAATGTGATGGCGTCCACGCGAAAACCTGCGATGCCCATTTGCAACCATTGGATAATCATTTGATGAATTTCTGATCGTAATTGCGGATTTTCCCAATTTAAATCAGGTTGCTTTTTATGGAAAGTATGGTAGTAAAACATATCTTCGTTAGGTAATTTTTCCCAAACGCTCCCTCCAAAAATTGAACGCCAATTATTTGGACGTTTTTTCCCCGCTTTAAAGATATAGTAATCACGATATTTACTCTGTGGATTTGCTAAAGCTTGTTGAAACCAAGGATGTTCGTCTGAGGTATGATTGACTACTAAATCAAGCAATATTTTAATTTGTCTTTTTTTAGCTTCTAAAACTAACTCCTTAAAATCCTCCATTGTCCCAAATTCACTAGCAATCCCAAAATAATTCGAAATATCATAACCATTATCTGCCATCGGTGACTCAAATATTGGGCTAATCCAAATTGTAGTAATCCCCAATTCATGTAAATAATCTAGTCGTTGAATAATTCCTTGAATATCCCCAATACCATCTTGATTACTATCTTGAAAACTCCGAGGATAAATCTGATAAATGATTTCTGACTGCCACCATTCTTTCAAATCATTTCGCTCCTTTTAACTACTTCATATATTTCTAAGATTTTCTTTTCCGATATCGTTTTCATCTTATGAACACATTATAATTTGGAAGTTTAACGTTTTCAAAGGATTGAAGGCTTTTTCTAAAAACGTTACCAAAAGTAGACGATTTTACGCAAAATGAAAAAATGACACAAAAAAGAACCCTAACAAATTAGGATTCTCCAATTAAGCTAAATGCAATTTTAAATAAAGAATTTCGCAAGCTAAAATATAGGGGGTAATCATCTTAAATTCTTTCCGGTACACATTAGGGATAAAAAGCAATTCGTCGAAAACCACATTTACTTTTTGAGCCGGAGCCAGCAAAATTTTATAAATATCTTTATGATTAGTATACAGTGCAAGAGGAAATTGACCATCATCACTCAACTTGATAATCCAAAGAAGCTCATCGGTCAACTGTTTTAGACTTGAAGTAAGGGCGAGTTCATTGGGCAATAAATATATTTGAAAATTACTTTGCTGAAAAATACGCTGAATTTCCTTGGCTACTCTAAGTTCTACTTCTCCATCGGCGTAAATATATATCTTTTTACTACTATTCATCCGAAAAAAGAATTCTTGCGTGTCATATTCGTAAATATAATCAACGACTTGATGGTAATTCAGCGAAATATCTGCTTGCGTTAAGATGGCTTGTGATTCATTTTTTATGATTGCCTTTAACTCTGAAAAGCCTGATATTTCCAATTTGGAACAAAAGCGAAAGAGCGTAGTTGTCGAAATGTGCAAATCTTGAGCAATCCGTTCCATTGTCCATTCAGGAAGTTCCTTTTGATTTTTATCCAGATAATCATAAATCATCCAATCGGTACTTGTTAGTTTTGCTTTATTTTTTTGAATTCTCTCTTGTATTCGCATCTCTTTTCCTCAACTTTCTAGACAACCTAAGAATAACTGATCAATTAGAAAATAGAAAGTGGTCGAAATTTCATAAGTTAGTCTGGTTGCGGTATTGATGGATTCAGTAGGCACATAAAGTTGATGATGAGCCACCTGACTCATTAAATTATGAGAAGTTCTAGTAATGGCTAATGTTTGGATGTTTGATACTTTTGCTTCATTAATCATCTGTACACACTCTGGCGAATCACCTTTATATGACAACAAAATAAATAAATCCTCTGGCTGAAATAAACCCTTTGCATAGTCAAATTCACCTAAATCAAAAATAACGATTACTTTTTTGCCAATCGAAGTAAATAACTGGCGCATATACTCCACTTCTAATTTTTGCTCGTTGCCAGTACCAAAAAGATAGAGCGTCTGTGACTGTTTCAATAAAGAAATAATCGGCTTTAATTTTAGTTTTGTATATACTTGATCAATGTAATTATGATAACCTGAAATAACATCAAATATTTGTGAATTTTCTTTTACTGGCTGACTATTTTCTTTAGCTAACAAATATTTAAATTCTGCAAAACTATCAATATCAAGTTTCTTTAAAAAACGGAAAATTGTCGTTCTAGATACAAAGCTTTCCTTAGCTAAACTCTGAGCATTCATCTCTTTTATTTGAAAATGACGCGATTTTAAATAATGAATAATTTGCTTTTCAGACTCATTAAATTTATGATAATTCCGATTGATTTTATTCGTCAATTCCATTTTGCCAATTTCCTCTCTCATCACTCTTCTACTTTCTCATTATACACTTTTCACCCAAAAAAGAGCAGACAAAAAAAGACTTCTCCCGTGGAAAAGCCTTTAAGATTTAAGAGAAATGTTGCTGGAAGTGAGTGAGCTGTTGGTTGATAGACAAAATTTGAGGGACCGCCTGTGAAAATAGCTGGTTAAGTTGATTATAAATAGCTGAAGAAGCTTTATTTGGTGTATAGATGTGCGTAGAATTAGACCAAGCTGGGAAAGCCGTTAACTTGTCGCAAGCTTTCATCGCCAACATCGCCGCCCCTTTACAGGAACTTTCCGGACAATCCATCACGACAATCTCCTTTTGACAAATGTCCGCAAAAAGCTGAGGAATCACCGTATTATTAGTCATCCCGCCAGTTAGACAAATCTGCTTAGAAGGTCCATATTTATCATCTAAGCGCTGCACAATTTGCCGCAAGTTCAAAATAATGCCTTCCATCGTGGCTTTCAAAATATCTTCTTTGGTATGATTGTGATTTAAACCTAAGATATTTCCACGAAGGTTTGCTTGAAAATAGGGGGCACGTTCTCCAAAGAAATGTGGTAAAACAAGCAAACCATGACTTCCAGCAGGTACTTTCGTCATTTTTTGTAATAAACTCGGATAATCTTCGCCAGCAAAAAATTGTTCTTTTAACCATTGAAAAATCACGCCACCATTATTCACCGCGCCTCCTTCGACAAAAAAATTTTGGGCTAACGGATATAAAAAGAGGCCCTGACTTGCTTGAGGTGTTTTGGTTTCAATAATTTTGCGGACAGCGCCACTCGTGCCCACAGTAATGACTAACTGATTGGTCAAAGATTCTTGAATACCAAGATTGGATAACACCCCATCGCTCGCTCCCACTATGATTTGCGGACTTTCTGCTAACTGCCACTCATCGCAAATCGTCTCACTTAAAGATAGTTGCGTTGTGGTAGGCACAATTTCGGACATTTGTTTGCGCTCAAGGCCAGCTAAAGATAACAGTTCTTCATCCCAATCATGATTTTGCAGATGATAATAGCCTGTACTTGCTGCCAGCGATTCATCGATCACCCAATGATTGGTCAGCTGCCCGAGAACATATTCTTTGATGCCCACAAAATAACGAGTTTGAGCAAAAAGTGTCGGATACTCCTCGCGTAAATAACACACCTTACTCAGCGGCGTCATTGGATGATTCGACACACCCGTTCTAGCACAAATCTCTGAGATATCTGCTCTTTTGCCTAGCGCTTCGACTTGTTTTTGCGCACGTGTATCGGCCCAAGTAATTAGTGGATGGAGCACGTGGCGATTTTCATCTAGACACAACAAACTATGCATTGCAGCAGAAAACCCAACACCTATGATTGTTTGCTTGTTTTCTTTAGCTGAATGAAAGGCCGCCCCCATCACTTCTTTTACCGCTTGTAAGATTTCATCCGGATTTTGTTCCGCTTTTCCCGTCAAATCGGTTATTAATGGATAGCTTTTTTGAAACGTCTCGCCCATCTGACCCCTCTGACCAAAAAGAACCGCCTTGGTCGAAGTAGTCCCAATATCCACCCCTAAATAGTACTTATTTTGCTTGCTCAATTACATTCCTCCATATCTGAATTCTTCTTACTTCTATTGTACAAATTCTACTAAAGGTTACAAGAAAATCCTCAACCTTCTATCTATTTACGGCTATCTAAGAAGATTCTTATAATCAATAAAGCGTACAAAAGCAGGCTGACAATTGTACAACCTGCTTTAGCATACTATTATTATTACAACTTAATTAATACTTGTTATTTTCCACGCCAAATATACGTATCTTTTAATCCGCAGTAAGCATCTACTGGATCAACACCTTTAAACTCAGATTCTCCCATTAGTTTCTTCAACAGTTCTTCTAATGTCACTCGATTGCCATCATAAGCATTGATATAAGTACCTACTTGTGGCACATCAGCTAAATGATAAGGACATTGCAGTGAGATAAAGATGGTTGGGACTTCATGTACATAAAATGGAATGTCTGGTGTTCCCTTGGAGGCCGGCCAAATGATTCGTTGGGTCGTAGCTCCCGTATTAATGTCTGCTACATTTATAATCAAATCATAGTTATCTGTTAAGTCAGCGATTGGACGTTTTTGTGCATAGACATTGCTTAGCGCTTGACGTTGTTCTTCCGGTGGCATATTTTTTATTTTCGTTTCGATATCTTGCCAAATGGTAACCTGAAATCCTTTTTCTTCTAATAGTTCTTTAAATAATTCAATTGCCTTGGGTTTCCCTGCATTAATTAGAGCACCAAATCCGCCTTCAATCCCTTTCACCGGAACCAATAGTACTCGTGGATAGCGTTGAGGGCTAATTGGAAAAATATTTTTTTGTTTATCTTTGACTAATGTAATTGATTTATCTGCTACTTCTCTAAAAATTGCCCTATTATCCGGTAAACCAATTTTGGCCATTGCTTCTTGTTTTGGTGGCAAAATTTCTTCCTTTACTTTCTTATGAAGTCCTAATTTTGCCTTCAATCCTAAGGAACGACGAAGAGCATCATGTAAGCGTTCTTCAGACAACAATCCATTCAGATAACCTTCTTTCATATAAGCCATATCTTCATCCGGATCATTAAAGAATAAGAATAAGTCACATCCTGCTTCAATTGCAGTTGGTAATACTTCACGTCGCGACATAATCGAGGACATCCCCAACATATGGGACGCATCTGTTACAACTAGACCGTTAAAACCTAATTTTCCGCGCAATAATTCATCCAACAGAGGCTTTGAAAGAGTTGCTGGAAGCGCGTCTTCATCTGTCAGTTCCGGATGAAAATACTGTTCATAGCTTGGCAATTGAATGTGCCCTGCCATAATTGAAGGAAGGCCTGCATCAATTAAACCTTGGTAAATTTTTCCATACGTATTATCCCATTCTTCAGTAGAATAGCTATTTACAGAAAAAGATAAATGTTGATCCCGTTCATCCACTCCATCTCCTGGAAAATGCTTCGCTGCAGGTAATATTCCACTTTCTTGAATGCCTTTCATATAAGCCAAACTCATTTGTAAAACCGTATCTACATCTTTACTCCAAGAACGACTAGAAATAATCGGATTACGCCAGTTACGGTTCAAATCTACAATCGGTGCAAAAGACCAGTTACAACCAATTGCTGAAGCTTCTACCCCAGACACTCGTCCCATTTCATAAGCATAGCGCACATCGTTTGTAGCCCCAATTTTAATCTCTTTGCCAACCTCTGTACCATCGACACAAGCACCATTTCCTCCAGCTTCGGTATTAGCTGCAATTAACAAAGGAATTTTGCTTTTGGTTTGTAAAATATAATTTTGGTCATAGACTTCACTAGCTTTTGCAGGATTATAGCGAACTGCCGCAATATGATAGTTTTGCACCATATCGGTTAAATATTCTTCACTACGACTAGAACCCATATTTACAAAAAGTTGACCAATCTTTTCGTCTAAAGACATTTGACTAATTGTCTTTTCTACCCATTGAACATCCTCTTCACTCAAGTTATAAGGCTTTTTTGTCAAATCAACTAAATGTGTCAAAAATATCCCTCCTAATCCAAATTATGCCAAAATTCATCTGCATAACTTTGATAATCTTCTTTTGATAATGCTTGATTCACAAAATCACTAGCTACTTGTTCGGCTAAACGCGTCCAGGATTGCTTTTCTTTACCAACTAAAATCGGATAAAAGCCTACTTGATTCACCTCAGCAGCTTTTAAATCTCCTGGAGAATCGCCTATCATCAGTATTTCTGAATGTGTGTAGCCTTCAGTCAATAGTTGTGCCAAGGCATCTTCTTTCTTTCCTTTATCTTGGCAAAATAAGACATCCACATATTGCATCAAGCCGTGTTCTTGCCATTCTGATTGTACGGCTTCTTTATTTGCTGAACTAACAATCCAAATTTTTCCAAGCTGATGCAATTTTTTTAAACTTTCTGGAACGCTTTCAAAAGTATGAGTATCGCCTTTGTAATCATGAATATGTTGGTTGACTGCATTAGACCAAACTAAGGCTTTTTTTAAATCTTCACTTGGATTTTGCGCAATTTGTGCTTCTAGGCTAGCATTAGACAATTGAGGTGTATGTTCTACCCAAACTTTTAAATTTTCGATATTCTTTACCCCAGCATATTCTAAACCCATCACTAGTCCTACGAAACGATTTACGCCGCGTGTTCTGGAAAATAGATTCACCCGGTCCCACTCTTGTAAGAAGGCCTCACGATTTTTCACTTCAAAAACATCTGCTGCTAAAGGTCCAAAAAACAATTGGTGTTTATAAGTCATGGTATCCATTACACAGCCATCTGAATCAATACAAAATACAAACTTTCCTGTCATCTATTACACCCCTGAATATGCCGCAAATCCACCATCGATTGGCAAGATGACACCATTAACAAAACTTGATAATGATTCATCTGCTAAGAAGAATACGCCACCGACTAACTCTTCTGCCTCACCAAAACGATTCATTGGGGTATTCGTCAAAATCTTATGCGCGCGTGCCGTTGGATTGCCTGCTTCATCGAATAACAAGCTACGATTTTGATTTGTTACTAAAAAACCTGGCGCAATTGCATTACAACGGATGCCAACTTTTGAAAAATGAACAGCTAACCATTGGGTAAAGTTGCTAATTGCGGCTTTTGCTCCAGAATAAGCCGGAATTTTCGTAAGCGGGGTGAAAGCATTCATACTAGAGATATTGATAATATTCGCACCTTTTCTTCCCACCATTTCTTTAGCAAAGACTTGTGTTGGTAAAAGAGTTCCAAGATAGTTCAAATTAAAAACAAATTCGATCCCTGCTTTATCTAAGTCAAAGAATGTCTTGGTTTCAGCTGGTAAATCCAATTCATGAAATTCATTATCAGTTGTAGCCTTTGGATTATTTCCTCCTGCGCCATTAATTAATATATCTATTGCACCAAAGTCAGCTAACACAGCCTCCTTTACAGCTTCTAAATTTGCTCTGTCTAATACATTGGCTTGATAGGCTTTAGCTACTCCATCTTCAGCTGTAATTTCATCCACATATTTTTGGGCAGCTGCTTCATTTAGGTCTAGCAAAGCAACCTTAGCACCAGCTTTTGCGAATTCTTTAGCTAAATATCCACAAATCACTCCACCAGCTCCCGTAATGACTACAACCTTATCATTAAATTCAATTACTTTACCCATTATTTTTCCTCCTCGTTTTCTTTTACTATAGCTTCATACAAACCATATAGATACGTTGCACCTAAAGCACGGTCATATAAACCATAGCCTGGACGACCGGTTTCGCCCCAAATCATCCGACCGTGGTCTGGACGAATTGGCCCTGTAAATCGATATTCGTATAAGGATTTCACTACTTCATACATATCGATTGATCCGTATTTTGATGGGTGTGCGCATTCTTTGAAAGATTTGCCACGTCCTAGGCGAATATTTCTAGCGTGCATAAAGTTCACACGATTTCTTGAAAGAGCGTATCGTAAAATTTCAATGGGATTATTTTTAGGATCAGAAGCAAACGAACCCACACATAAAGTCACACCATTTGCTTTGCTATCATATAAATCCAAGAAACGTTTCACTGCATCTAAATCAGTGATTATCCGTGGTAAGCCAAAAATTGAATAAGGAGGATCATCGGGATGAATCGCCATCTCTACGCCAACTTCTTCAGCTACTGGAATGATTTCGTTAATAAAGTATGCCAAGTTTTCCCAAAGCTTTTCTTCGTCCACTTCTTTATAAGCATCAATCACTGCGGCCATCTCTTCTTTGGTATAACTAGCATCCCAACCTGGTAAAGCCAACTCACCATTGACCGGATCCATCTTTTTCGATACTTCTTCATCAAAAATCAAAGCATGTGAACCATCTGGATATTCATAATTCAAATCAGTTCTAGTCCAGTCAAATACGGGCATAAAGTTATAACAAATAATTCGAATATCTTCCGCTGCAAGATTGCGAATCGTTTGCTTATAATTATCAATCAAGCGTTCACGTGTCGGACGACCTAATTTAATATCTTCATGAACGGGTACACTTTCAATCACTGATAATTTTAGCCCATGAGATTCCACTTCTTCTTTTAAAGTATGGATTCTCTCTTGTGGCCAAACTTCGCCGACTGGAATATCATAAATCGCCGAAACAATTCCTTCCATTCCAGGTATTTGGCGAATATTTTCTAGCGTTACTGGATCGTCTTTACCATACCATCTAAATGTCATCTGCATTCTAAACTTCCCCCTTGAAAAAATGTAGCGCATTATCATAACAAATATCGGCTACAAACTGACCTAATTTTTCAAAATCTGCTGGCACTTCCTCTTCTTCAATCCAAGTACCAACAAGTGTACATAAAATTCTTCTAAAATAATCATGACGTTGATAGGACAAGAAACTTCTTGAATCTGTTAACATCCCGACAAAGTTTGCGAGCATCCCTTGTTCTGCAAGTGTCTCCATTTGATTTATCATGCCTAATTTTGTATCCGCAAACCACCAAGCCGCCCCATATTGCAATTGACTTTTTATACCATGATTATTCACTTGGAAATTCGCTAAAGTATTGGCTAGCGGGATATTATAAATCGGATTTAAATTATACCAAATCATCTTAGGTAACTGATTGCTTCGAGCGTAATCATCTAATAATAGATTTAGATTCTGTGTCAAATACATTTGTTCCCCCATCGAATCAACGCCACAATCTGGACCAATCTTAGAATATAATTGCGTATGATTATTGCGAAGGGCACCAAAATGAACTTGAGTGACTAAACCATATTGATGATATAAACGGCATAGCTCTTTAAATATTGCACTTTGCCACTGTCTCACTTCTAATGGCGTTAAATACTGATTGGCCAAACGTTTTTTTAGAATTTCGTCACATTGTACTTGACTGACCTTTTCAAATACCACTTCTCCAAAACTAATATCGCTCGCTTTACACCCATGTTCCACAAAGTATTTCACGCGTTCTTCTAAAGCAGACAAGACATCGCTAAAACTATGAATCTTCTGATTGGTTACCTCAGCTAGTCGCGAAATAAATTCATTAAAATTGGTATGCTCAACAAAAACTTCATCAGGCCTGAAAGTCGGTGCAACTTCAACATGAAAATCTATATCTTGCATGATTTTTTCATGCCACACTAAATCGTCTAGTGGATGGTCTGTTGTTCCAATAAAATTCACCTTGCTCATTTGGATTAATTTTCTTGGACTCAATTTCTTGTCATGAATAATCTGATTTAACTTGTGATACATCTCTTCAGCATTTTCTTCTGTTAATAAATCAGTGATGCCAAAAACATTTTTTAACTCCAAGTGACTCCAGTGATAAAGTGGATTGCCATAAGCATGACTGACTGTTTTCGCCCAGGCTTTGAATTTGGTTAATTTATCACTAGGGCCGGTAATCTCTTTTTCAGGAACGCCATATGCTCGCATCAAACGCCACTTATAATGATCTCCTCCTAGCCATAAATCAACAATATCTTCAAATACTTGATCTTCATAAATTTCTTTTGGACTCAAATGACAGTGAAAATCAAAAATAGGTTGATCTTTGACTTTTTGATAGAGCCTTTTTGCAGGTTCATTTTTCAACATAAAATTTTCATCGTTAAAAGTCATGCGGACCGTCCTTTCTCTTTGTTTTATTTTCATTGGAAGCGATTTACAATTTAACTATACAATTCATCAGATGATTTGTCAATGAATTAGGCAAAAAAAGAGCGGATTTTCTCTTTTTCCGCTCTTTTTACAAATATTCATCAGATGAAAATGCATTATTCTTAACCGAAAGCATGTGAAACATCATTTCATCATACGCAGTAACAGGATCTTTTTCTTGGATGGCTTTTAAAATGCGACGATGAGAATGAAGGGTATCACTTTTCATCTTACGTGTTGTGTAATTCGCATTAATCAAATGAATAGACTGATTAATGACCGGCAGCAAATTATCCATTGCAATATTTCCACTCATTCGCGCTAACATTGAGTGAAACTCGACATCTAGTTCTAAATGTTTAGGATCTTCCCGTTCAATTGCCGACTCAATTTCAAAAACAATCTTTTCTAGTTGTGCCACTTCTTCTGCAGTTGCACGTTTCGCCACTAATTCCGCAATTCTAGGTTCTAATAAATAACGTAATTCAAACAAATCAGCGGTCAATTTAGCTACATCTTTGACAAGCGAAAAACCCAACGGATCTTCTGATACACCTTTTTTGGGGCTTATATAGGTACCGGATCCCTGTCTTACTTCTAAAACATTGCGAGTAGCTAAACTACGAACAGCTTCGCGGATGGTACTACGACTGACATCCAATGCTTCAGCTAACTCATACTCATTCATTAGCTTATCGCCTACTTGATAGTCTTTTTCCTTAATTAAATCTAATAGGCGGTCAGTTGTTTGCTCTACTAATGATTTTGACATAATAATCCACCCTCATTTCTAATTATAGGACTATTATATCATGTAACCCTTTTATTGTTTATAGCCATAGTTAGGAATCTCCGTCCAACGTTTTTTAAAACTGCGCACCACTTGCTTAGGTTCTCGATTTCTAGAAAACAATCCTTTATGGTTGCCTTTCACTCGTATTAACATCACATTAGTTTCAAAATCAGCGAAATTCCAAACTTGCTCTCCTACTAGATGAGGAATTTCATCAAAAACTTTATGACTCATTTCATAGTAATCCATCTGATATTCTTCAGTATAAGGAATCTCCCACATCGAATGCAAACCTGGTAAAGTATCCGCACCATATTCAGTCATCACGATTGGCTTTTCTGGATATTTTTTCTGCCACGCTAACAATTCTTCTCGTAAGCCAACTTCAGCTTTTGCTAAATCTCCATGATTTTTATACCATCCATAGTAACGATTCAAACAAAGAACATCTAGTAAGTCTGCTACTTCATCTTCGTGAGGCCCTGCATTCATAATATTCACTAACGTTACTGGACGTTGTTGCGGATCCAAAGTTTTATAAAGTTTTATTAAAGGCTCAAAATAGTCTTTAGCACCTTTTTCATGAGAGGCTGGTTCGTTAGCTACAACCCACATGACCACACAAGCATAGTTTTTATCGCGAGCGACCAATTCGCGAATCACTTGTTCATGTGCTTGATGCGTTTCCATATTATCCCAAGTATTCCCCTTAGCCGTAGTTTGATTCATCAAATCCAATGCTGCATTAAAGTTTTGGAATAAACCAACAGCTGGCACCTCATCAATCACAACAATCCCTAGCCGATCTGCTAAACGCATCATTTCTTCTGAATAAGGATAATGCGAAGTTCTAAATGAATTTGCTCCAATTTCTTTTAATAAATTTAAATCCATTAAATTTGCTGCTTCATTTAGACCTCTTCCGTTAATATAAGTATCCTCATGCTTTCCAAATCCTTTAAAATAAAATGGCTTTTCATTAATCAAAAATTGTCCATTAGCTACTCGAACTTTTCGTATACCAAACTCTTCTTCATAACAATCAATCGTCTTCCCTGATTTGATTATGTGAATTCGTGCAGTATACAAGTATGCATTCAAAACTTCCCAAAGATGCACATCAGAAATGATCGCTTGATTATTTTCCATTTCAGCTACTACTTGTCCCATTTCATCGATAATATCAATCTTCAACTCATCGTAATCTCCCTCAATTTGATACTCAAAATGAACAGTAGCCTCCGATAAATTATCTGATAAATCACTAAAAATCGTAATGTCTTGTAAATGCGTTTTTGGTCTGATGATTAATTTCACTGGTCGATGTATCCCTGCATAGTTAAAGAAGTCAAAATTTTCATAAACCTTGCTTCGAATGGTCCCATCCACTTGTTTCTCCTCTACATAATTTCCCACTGGAAGGGTCGAAAAATCAAGTTTATTATTTGCTTGGATGGTCACACGTAAATGGCTCTTCCCATCGTAAAGTTTAGCAGGAATCACACATTCAAACGGAGTGAATCCCCCAATATGTTCACCAATTTGGTATCCTTCCACATATACCGTTGCCCGATGCGTCACTGAGCCAAATCGCAAAACGAGCTCTTGATTTTCATCAACATCGGGAACGGCTATTTGACGTTCATACCAAAAATCGCCAATATAATTTCGCTTATCATTATCGACAATCACATCATTAAATGACGAAGGTACAACCATCACTTCTTTACCCTCTAGCCTTTTTTCTGCAAAATGTTCCCCTAATTGAAAATTCCAAACACCATTTAAGTCGATACTTGTTCTAGTTTTTGTATTCTTTGGATATAACATAATATATTCTCCTCTCATTATTGAAAAAGGATGCAACAGAATCAGTCACACCCTCTCATACTAAATTATTATTTATCTTCGTTTTCTTCTTGCACTGGATACTTAGAAATATCTACATAATCCATATCAGAAAGAGGAACGTTCTTTGCGATATCTCGCACACGTTCTACGTCTTTTGCAGCTTTCATCACATGAATTTTTTCTTGAATTTGGACCATTGTTTCTCGGTCTAATTTATAAAAGCGCATTAAGAATAAAGCGAGTAAGGACAAAACGACTGGGATAATCGCAAATAATAGAATTGTCGCAAATTTTAAATCCCCAGATAGAGGTGTTTTAACAGTAGGGTATTCATGGGCAAATCCAATTCCTGCTAAGACCCATCCGACAACCATTGGTACAAATGAAGATGCCACAGAGTCTGTTAAAGAGAAAATCGTCCCAATCATCCCTGAAATATACCGACCAGATACAGAGGTTTCATAGTCAGAAATATCAGCCCCCATTGTTAATACTAAGCTAGATGGTGTAGTACTGAAGTAACGACCAATTGCGTATAAAACTAAAAATAGCACCGCATATAAACTCATTGATTTCAAATTCACACTACCTGGTTGGCCAAAGTAGAGTAAGCCCCCCATCGCAATCATCGCAATCGTACCCACTTGTAATGAAAGAATATAAGCACTACGCAATCCTTTCTTACGAGCATAACTTGCACTAAAAGTCGTTACTAATATATTAGGAATAACCATCAAAGCGGCAATTGCACCAGATAAAGCATAGTTACCGAACAAAATACCAAATAACATTACGGTAACAACAGAATCGCCCAAAATGGTAGAATTAAACTTAACAAAGGCTGCTGATAAAGACAATACTTGCAATGGACGATTCCCTTTTAGTACTTTCCAGTAATCTTTCATCGTCGTTTTTTGCGTCTTTTCTTCTCCTAAACCAAAATATTTCTTATTATCCTTTTGCCAAATTCCAATAATGGCTAAAATAGCTAAAACTGCTGAAATACTAATTACCAAAGTGATTAATTCTTTGAAGAACCCCTCCGTAAATCCTTGGTGTTTAGGAACTAAATAGCCTGAAATGACAATTTGACTACCTGAAAATATAATTGCACTCATGATACCATCAAAAATATTAAACAATGGACGTTGTTCAGGATCGTTTGTTAAGGCAGCTTGTCCGGCTTTTGTAATGGTTTGTTGTAAAGAATACCCAATCTTATGGATAATTAGGGCAATAACAAATAATGGCATCGTCATCCCTTTACCAAAATGATGAATATTAAATAAGAAAACAAATGATAGCGCAGTGATGACATTCCCTAACACCAAGATAGGACGATATTTTCCGAATTTTGTATCTGTCTTATCGATTAATATCCCAATAGCCGGGTCAATAAAACCATCAAAAATACGGATATAACCCATTAATTGGCTGACAAAGATAGCTGCTAACCCTAAGATACCAGTTGAAAAGTACGTAATAAAACTAAAGGCTACTAAATAAATATTGGTAGACGAATTATTAAAAGCAAACAAAATAATTTGCCATAACTTCGCTCTATTATAGGTGACATGTTCATTAACAATCGCTTTTTCACTTTTTTCGTTCACAGTATGTTCCTCCTAAATAGTAAGAAAGTCTGTAACCGCTTCCGAAATCATCATACCATTTATAGGTGATTTTGTAAACATTTTCTTTAAAAAAATCCTAAAATGACGGAAATAGGTATTTTCAATTAATTATTCATCTGATGTTTATAAAAAGACAACTATAGTCTTCGGCAATTCCGCATTTCAATCACGGATTTCATCAGCGGTTAATAAGTGATAATTTTTTAACTTAGACATATGAATGATTGATGATAAACTCTTTATCCCAATAATAAGTTTTTTGTGATATTTTTTTATTCCTTTAAATCTTTTTCACCGCAATCAATATAAGTTATTTGAATAACTCGACGAATTCCAATCATCTCACTACACAATGATTTCTTTTTGACTTCAAATAGCTTTGATGATAAAATTTATTTAGAAGTTAAAGGAGGCGACCCACTGCCTGCATCCCAAAGGTGGACGTTAAATAAAGAGTCAAAAACTAGCACGTAGATTTTATTTTCTGCGTGCTGTTTTATTTGTTATTCTATTTTATTCGGCGTATATGCAACTTTGTCATCCATATCAGATAGGCCAAGAAAATGCGCAATTTCGTCATCAGCGGATAATCATGTTGTAAAAAGCGAATATTATTCCAATGACGGGACAAATCATTTCTTTGCCAATTATCCTTAGTCACAAATTGTCCACGAGTGGCGACACGATCATAATTTGCAGTAATAAATATTTTTTCCACCAAAGCGACGGTCATTGGCGGCTGGTAGTTTTCGCAATATTCTTTTGTCGGAATATTAATCAATGCTTGCGATAATAAATCAAACCAATTAGTAGGATTTTCAGCCATATATTTCCACATCGCTCCTTGTAAATCATTCGGTAGAGGAAACTGATGAACTTTTCCACTCAGACTCCGAAGTCGAACACAGATTTTTTTACGTTTCTTTTTTGCCATGGTCACCTCCGAAATGTTAATTTTTCTCCCTACCCAGAAGATAAACACTTGCCGCTAAAATCATTGCGAGTACAGTTGCCATCCAACGAGAAAGTGGAATGACCCAAGGCGTACGAACGAAAACAAATAAAAGACAGTTGATAACAAATATCCCATCTATTGTAAATAACATTTTCCAATTATTTTTCTGACCATAGTTTTTTCCCATTAACCACAGAATGACAAAGACCGAAATACCGGCATATATACTACAAATCACGTACTCGCCAATATCTATTAGCTGTGGCGTACCTGGTTGAAAAAGGGATACAAAATAACTTCCGCTAAATACTACCGCAAAATAGGTCAGTACCGCTAATAGACTGATTTTAACCATTTGTTTTGCATCATTTGGAAGCTGTTTGAGCAATTCATCGGCAATCGGTTGGGGAGCTTTGCCAAAATAATCTTGAGCAGATACGCCATTTTCTTGCGTTTCTAAAATATCTTGCAAAATACCGAGCAACATTTCTCCCGTCTGACGTTCATTTTTTCCCATACTATTCAAGCGCACATACACGAGCAAATCCTCATATTATTGCTTATTGGCACCTTGAAGTTGTTTTTGTAAATTTGCATTTTCTTTGATTAGATTACTCATCTTCTACACCTCCCATCACTTGATTAACATTTTGCCTGAGTAACTGCCACTGGTTTTTGAAATGTCGTAATGCTGCTTGTCCGTCTGGCGTGACCGAATAATATTTACGTTTGGGGCCGGATTCTGATTCACGCATTTGTCCTGTAATCCAACCTTTTTTCTCCATTGATAGTAATAAGGGATAAATCGTCCCATTGGAAATCTCGCTAAAACCATTGTCCGCCAAACGCTCACTCAAAGTATAGCCATAGAGTTCTTCTTGCGTTAATAATTGTAAAATACAGCCAGTCAGCACACCTTTTAATAGTTGCGAATCAATTTTTCCTGTCATTTTCTCACCTACTATCATGCATTACAAGTTAATCATAGTACACTTCAACTATCTTGTAAAACATAATAGTAAAAAAATAAACACGGTAGCCTAAATCTATAGACTACCGTGCAAATGTTTATGCATGTTTTAAGACTTTTTTTGCAAAGAATTTCAAAATCAATGGGGAAACCAACGTGCTGATTAAAATCGTGATAACCATTGGCGCGAAATATTTTTCAGGAATTAAGCCGCCTGTTTGACCGATTTGTAAGACAATCAGCGCCATCTCTCCACGTGAAATCATCCCGGCTCCGACCATCCAAGCACTATTATTGGAAAATCCGGCCATTTTTGAACCAAGATAACCACCAAACAATTTAGAAATCACCGCAACCACCACAAATAATGTAATAAACGGGAATTGCTTGATAATGCTTGCTAGTTCTACCTCTAAGCCAATATTGACAAAGAATACTGGGATAAAAATCGCATAGCCAATCGCTTCAACATTAAGAAATACTTTTTCTTTTACCTTTGTTTGGCCAACTGCAATCCCTGCAAAGAATGCCCCAATCACTGAACTTAAACCAACCAAATCAGCCACATAGGACATGCCCAAGCAAATAATCAACGACATGATGATGACTGAAGCGGTGGTGTAAATTCTTTCTGATAATTTCATTAAGTATGGCGCGATCCAACGAACCAAAAGGAAAATCAAGCCAAAGTAGATGAGTTCTTTTAATAAAGTTAATCCTAAAGAACCGCCATTTCCTTGATTCGCCCCAAGGAAAGTCAAACTAATACTCAACACCAAAACAATTAAAATATCGTCTACCACCGAAGCCCCTAAAATTGTGGAACCTTCTTTAGTGTTTACCGCGTGAAGTTCTTTTAATACTTCAACTGAAATACTCACCGAAGTCGCTGCGAGCACAACCCCAAAGAAAAAGGCCTCTGTTGCTGTTGATTTGAAGATAAATCCGCCCCCTGCTCCTAGTAACAAGGGGAAAATCACCCCGAAGACAGCTACCAGCATTCCTGGTTTAAAATATTTCTTCAAAAGCTCAATATCACTTTCCAAACCGGCTAAGAACATTAACAAAATAACCCCGATTTCAGAAAAGATATGAATCAACTCTGATGAATGAATGAGATTCAGTCCACCTGCTCCCACAATTAGGCCAACCAATAATTGCCCAACCACTCCAGGAACACCTATCCGACGACAAATGTGTGCTGCCAGCGAAGTCGTCACTAAAATCAAACATAAAATACCAATAAATTCCATTTGTTTACACATCCTCCGAAATTAAGCCAAATTGAGCCGCAAATTGTCGACTCAAACAACAAATTTTCTTATCTTAATTATACCGAAGTTTTGTGCAAAAGAATAGAAAAATGCTCTGAATAGTCGCACTTTTATTTGCGAATAATCTCATTGAAGTGTTGTTTATAGGATTCGATTATGATATTTTATAACGCTGCCATACCGCCTTCAACATTGACCACGTGATAGCCTTGGCTGGCCAAAAACGCACAGGCATTAGCAGAACGTGCACCAGAATGACAGATCACATAATAAGTTTCGTCTTCGTATAGTTCTTCTACAAAATCTAAGAAACGACTCAAAGGCATGTTTTCCGCTTGTGGCAGGTGACCAAACATAAACTCGTCTTCTTCACGCACATCAATTAAATTTATTCTTTCTTTGCCTAATAGTTCTTTAAATTTGTGAATATCAATGGTTTCGTACATCTATTTTATCTCCTTTAGTTCTATGTGAATTTTATGATGAATAGCAGTCTTTAGATAGTGACTATTTGTTGATATGTGAATACAAATAATACGCGCCATCCAAGTTTTTGACCTTAAAGCCGTGTTGTTTCATGATACGCTCAGCCAAATAACTGCGTTGACCACTGTGACAACTTACAATATACGCCTGATTTTTATCTAGTTCAACCAAACGTGCTCGTAATTCATCGAGTGGGATAGCCAAAGCATTGGTAAACTTACCATTTGCTAGTTCAGCAGGATTGCGCACATCTAATATTTTCGCTCCATTTTTTAGCTCATTTGCCAAATCATACCACTGCACATTTTCGCTCAAACCTTCCATTAGATTCAAAGCAGCATAACCAATCATATTCACTGGATCTTTTGCTGAACCAAATGGCGGTGCATAGGTCAATTCGAGTTCTGGTAAATCTTCTACCGTCAGTCCTGCTTTAATCGCTGTGGCTAAAACATCGATTCGCTTATCAACTCCATTTTCTCCAACTGCTTGGGCCCCAAAGATTTCACCTGTCTTAGGATCAAATAGTAATTTCAATAAGATATCGGTTGCGGCCGGATAATAGCTGGCATGATGTTTGCCTAACGTATGCACGACTTGATAGTTTTTTCCTAGACGTTTTAAGGTACGCTCATTTAATCCGGTAAAGGCCGCTGTCATCGCAAACGTACGAACAATTGCGGTACCTAGACTGCCTTTATTTTTCCGCGGAAGTCCAGCAATGATATCCGCCACTTGCCGCCCTTGACGATTCGCAGGAGAAGCTAGTGAAATCAAGGTTTGTTCCTTAGAGGTGTGTTGTGTGACTAAAATCGCATCGCCAATCGCGTAAATATCGGGATCTGAGGTGCGGTAATTTTCATCGACCACGATAGCTTCGCGCAGCCCTAGCGTCAAGCCGGTCTCTTTTGCCAAACGTGACTCTGGTTGGACGCCAATCGCTAAAATCGTCAAATCGCTAGCCAACACTTGACCATCTTCCAACACAACTTCTCGACCCTTTTCGCTAAAACCAGCTACACCTTGATTGGTCAGTACATTCACGCCATTTTTAACTAATTCTTCTTCTACAAAAGTTGCCATTTCCGGATCTAAAGCAGGTAATACTTGAGGAGCTTTTTCAATTAATGTCACTTGTAATTGGCGTTTGGCAAGATTTTCAACCATTTCCAAACCGATAAAACCCGCACCTACCACGGTCACATGTTGGATGGCTTGTTGTTGCAAATGCGCCATAATCCGATCAATATCTGGCACGCTACGGACAGTAAATACATTTTGTGCCTCAGCTAAGCCTGGAAAGTTCGGCACCACCGGCTTAGCACCTGGCGACAATACCAACACATCATAATCTTGGGTAAATTCTTGCTCCTGATTTTTTGCTGTAACGGTCTTAGCCTTACGATCAATGGCTAAGACTTCATGATTGGGCCGGACATCGATGGCAAAACGTTTCTTTAAACTATCCGCAGTTTGTACTAAAAGTTGCTCGCGATTTTCGATTTCTCCAGATACATGGTAGGGTAAGCCACAATTAGCAAAAGAGACATACGGCCCCTTTTCAAAAACAGTGATTTCTGCTTCTTCCATTAACCTTCTTAACCGAGTAGCACAAGACATACCCCCTGCGACTCCACCGACAATAATGACTTTTTTCACGTTATTTTCCTCCTATCACGCGATCTGTCCAAGCATTCATGCCGCCTTTGACATTAAAAACTTGAAGCCCTTTTTTCGCTAATATTTTTGCTGCTTGCTTACTGCGCATCCCCGATTGGCAAATGATATAATGCGGTTGCTTGCCTTTTGCCTCATATTGTGAGATGCGATTGAGCGGTACATTTTTGGCGCCTCTGATATGCCCACTGCGGTATTCAGACGGTGTACGCACATCTAATAGGACAATATCTTGATTTAACTGACTTTTTAATTCACTTGTAGAAACATTTGGTACTTTGACAAACCAATGAAACATAGCTTTTTTGCTCCTCTCTTTTTATACCTCATAGGGTATTTATAATCGATAACCAACCTTTTGTCAATCATTTTGAATGAGACTGGACAATTTTTTACTTTTTCAGTATAGTACCTAGTATGGTATATAGATTGAAATGAGGTGAAACCATGCCTGTATCCGATAAAACCAAACTAACCCATCGCCTAAAAAGAGCTGAAGGCCAAATTCGTGGTGTGTTGAAGATGATTGAAGAAGAAAAAGAATGTATCGATATCGTTACTCAACTTAGTGCCGCACGTTCTAGTATTGACCGTGTGATGGGACTTTTAGTGGCTGAGAATTTTCGTAAATGTTTAGAAGAAGAATGCGAAAACCCTGAAGAAAGAGAAGCAAAAATCAACCAAGCCATCCAACTCATCATGAAAAAATAGTTGAGCAAATAATTCGCTTTGTAAAATTAAATTGTGTACAATGTAAATGTGAAAGGAAAAGAATATGATCCAACCAATTGTCAAAGATCAACTGTGTTTTGCTTTATATCAAGCACAAAAAGAATTCAATCGCCTATATAGTAAGATTTTAGCGCCCTTTGAATTAACCTATCCGCAATACTTAACGCTATTAGCTTTGTATGAAAAAGACCATTTAAGCGTTTCAGAATTGGGTGAGATTTTGTCTTTGGATAGTGGGACGCTGACCCCTTTAATCAAACGCCTAGAAGCAAGAGAATATGTGATGCGCACACGAGATTTTCATGATGAACGTCGCGTATTGATTTCTCTAACGCCAAAAGCCAAGGAAGTGAAAGAGGACTTGCTGCAAACGGTCGGGCATTGTTTAAGTGATTTGACGTCGGATGAAACGTATTATTTTTCTTTGATGCAACAACTACAAACACTTACTCAAACCTTAGGAGGGCTCAATCATGAAGAAAATTTACGAAACAAAAGTAACTAGTATCGGTGGACGCGAAGGAGAAGTCTTTTCACCAGACCACTCTTTTGCCTTTAAAACAACAGCTCCAGGTAAACGTGTCGAAAACGCAACTAACCCAGAACAATTATTCGCAGCGGCATACAGTGCTTGCTTTAACGGTGCATTAGGCTTAGTAATGGAAAACGCCGGCGAAAATTACCCAAGCGAAGTGAGTGCACGTGTATCCTTGATGTCTGATGAGGTAGAAGGATTTAGCGTAGCCGTGACTTTAGAAGTTCATCTTGAAGGGGCAACAAAAGAAAAAGCAGAAGAATTAGTCGCAGCCGCTCACCAAGTATGCCCTTACTCAAAAGCAACTCGCAACAATATCGATGTACAATTCGAAATTGTTTAATGATAAACCAAAGCCCACCCAGCTAGGTACCTAAGCCTAGTTGGGTGGGTTTTTTATCAATATAAACTTAACTCGTGCTCTAAAAATCTAAAGCTTAATTTTATATTTGTTATACAAGCAAGTAACAATCTACGTACAAGTGAAAATACAACATACTGTCCATTTGTTGCAATTTCTACTCTTTCAGCAGTTTGGACATCTTGATATTCTATGATGACATGATTCACCAAAGCCGGATTTTCGTATAATCTCTGAAAATCTTCATCCGTAGCTAGTTTACCTTGATAATACAAATCAGCACTAAGCGTATTTTCTTTTCTACATAATAGGCTTTTAGTACGTACCCACCCGCTTGTGATTGTTCATCTACTGCTTCTACCATCTTCTTCAAAAAGCGGCGGGCGTAAACTTCATCATAATCCACTTCAAAATCATATGCATCATTATCTAGCCATTCGACAAATTCATCTCGCTCTACAGGTGTATACCAACGAGACATAAAATCTTGTACCCGATATGGCTCAGAGATTGGAGAAATCATAAATACATATTTATCTGGGTCCACTTGCGCCTTTTGAAACCGTGACATAAAATGTATGATACCCATCAAGTCATAATGAATGTAATAACGTTTGATTACCTTTCTTTCACGAAGACATTCAATCATTCGCAAATCAGTCTTTATGTCTACAAAACGTTCGAATAAAGTAAAGCGACCTTCATACTGTTCATTTTGATCATACACCTTAAACCCTCTATTCGCACAACCCTTTAACGTAACGATACCAAATGTTTCATAAAAAAGTTGCGGATCCTCACTTTCAATTGTCTGAAACTCTTTAGCAGATAACTTTAATGAATCCACGTATTTCATCGGTACATCGACAGTAGCGCCATCTATAAAAGTAAGACGAATGGCATCAAGCTCATTCAAATCAATCGCTGACACCTGAGCATCCATTTCCGCCCAATTTATTTTTTTTGATAGCCTTCCACCATGGTTCGCTGTGTTCCGTAATTCTCTATATTATCAAGAAAATACTGTTGATTTTGCTCTAATTTAATACTTTCTTCTACCGGTAGCATTTCCATAAAATCCGCTATTTTTTCCTGTTATATTCCTTTTGCTTCTTTTGTTTTAAAAATTTCTTCTTCGCCAACTGTTTTTTATTTGCCATTCGCTCGCTCTCACTTGTATTTTGTTATTTTTATTATAACTTTTATCTTTGGTGGACGCAATCAAAAAAGTACGCAAATTTCAACAAGCATGATAAGCACGAAAAACATTGATATATCATCATTTTCCCAAAATATTCTCGCCAACAACTGTAAAACTCTTTTCCTAAAACGCAAAAAACAAGCACCCTCAAGTGAAAAAGGATGCCTGTCTAAAAATCTTGAAATTATAAAGCAGCTAATAATTGTTCTGCTTGTTTTTCTAAGCTTGCTTGTGCTTCATCAGTTAAGACTAATTCACCAGTTCCCCAAGCTTCGTCGTTTACGCGTGTGCCAGTGAAGTCACCCACCACTTGTGTACGGATGAATGGTAATAATGCTTGATATGAAGCAAATAATTGATCATGTCCACCGTTTGCTACTGAAGAAACAGTTACCACTTTATCTTGTAATGCTGAAGGGCCAGTTGGATCAGATAAATCTAAAGCACGGCTTGCCCAGTCTAATAAGTTTTTCACTGAGCCAGGAATTGCAAAGTTGTAAATTGGTGAGAAAATCCAGATTGCATCAGCTGCTTGGATTGCTTCACGAACTTTGGCAACAGATGGTAGTACAGGTGTTTCTAGGTCTTGGTTAAACACTGGTATTTCTTTATAGTCTAAATATGTAACGTTTGCTTTACCTGCTAATGCTTGTTCTGCTTTAGCGGCTAATTGATGGTTAAATGAACCTTCACGTAATGAACCAACGATAAATAAAATATTTTTCATAAGTTGTTAATTCCTTTCACTTCTTGATTACGTATTTAGTTTAGCTAAAAAAATTTAGAAATGCAAACAACAAAACTCGACAAATGTTGTAAAAGTCTAGGATATAGAAAAAATTTATCACCCACTATTGATTTATGTTTATTCAGATATAATATATGACGTATATATTTTTATCGCACCTAAATATGTCACATATTAATTTAATATAATGCTTGTATTTTGTTTTATATGTGCTATAATACAATCAATATGAGACATATACGGAAGAAGGGATCTTATGGAACTGAGTCCTCGTCAACAGCAAATCCTAGACATCGTGAAGGCCCAACAACCTTTAAGCGGTGAAAAGATCGCTGAAGAACTAGGCATTTCCCGAGCTACTTTGCGCAGTGACCTCTCCTTTTTAACTTTGGCAGGTATATTGCAAGCGGCTCCAAAAATTGGTTATACCTACGCTGGCAGTCAAATTGAACCATTTTTATTTGATGAAACCTTTCATACAGGGATTTCCGAATTGATGGTTCCGCCTTTATTGATTGAACAAAGCACACCCATTCGTGAGGCTATTACCAATCTATTTATGTATAATGTGCGCGCAATTTTTGTTGTCGATGAACAAAAAATGCTGATTGGCACATTAAATCAAAAAGACCTTTTACGTGGTTCGCTCACCACAAGTAATGACCAAACGCCGGTTGCTGTCTGCATGACGCGACTAGCCAATGTGGTTACTGTGACGCCTGAAATGAATATTTTAGAAGTTGCTCAACTTATGATTCAACACGACACCGAAGCATTGGCCGTTGTGGACCAAAAAAACAGTCGTAAAATCATTGGTAAAATAACAAAAAGTCGCATTTTAGCTTATATTGTTGAACAAGCAAAAGTGACGGAATTGAATCGATAAAGGAAAAGAGGAACAAATCACATGACTAAAAAAGTAACCATCTACACTATTTCAGACTCAATCGGAGAAACCTCACAAAAACTGCTTTCTGCCGTATTAGCACAATATCCAGACCTTGAAGTTGCGAATAATTATCGTTTCCCATTTGTGAACAGTGAAGAACATCTGCTATCTATCTTAAGAGATGCTGTTCATGATAAAGCAATTGTGGTCAGCACTTTAGTAAATGCAGATTTAGCCCTAGCCGCTCGTCATTTCGCACAAAGAACAAGCATTCCTTACATTGATTTGATGCACCCATTTTTTGAAGCCATCCATTCAAAAACGGGCATCGATCCTATCCAAAAACCAGGAACTGTCCACACATTAAATAGCGACTACTTTAACCGTATCAGTGCCATCGAATTTGCAGTGAAATATGATGACGGCAAAGACCCACATGGATTTATCGATGCAGATGTCGTGCTTTTAGGAATTTCTAGAACAAGCAAAACGCCTTTATCGATGTATTTGGCCAACAAAGCCATTAAAGCAGCCAACCTGCCATTAATACCTGAAGTACCTGTTCCTGAAATAATTGCTACACTACCAAAAGAAAAAATGTTTGGCTTAACTTGTGCGCCAGAAGCTTTGGTCAAAATCCGTCAAAATCGCCTACAAGCCCTTGGTCTCAATCAAGATGCCAATTACTGTGACATTGACCGAATTAAAGCAGAAATCAAGTATGCCAATGACTTATTCGAAAAACTTGGTATTCCGGTCCTTGATGTCACCGAAAAATCGATTGAAGAAACCGCCTTTACGATTATGGATCAACTATAATTGATAAAAAAATAAAGTCACAGTTTGCCATTCACCTCAGCAAACTGTGATTTTATTATTGGAGGAATGTTATGAAAAAACAAGCTATCTTAACTGAACTAATCAACTTAGAAGCCATCTTAAACTTACCTAAGGGCACCGAATTATACTTAAGTGATATTCACGGCGAATTCGCTGCTTTTGACTATATATTAAGAAGTTGTGCGGGAAATCTCAAACTAAAAATTACCGAATGCTTTAAGGAACAACTCAACGACAGCGAGATCAACCAACTCACACTGCTGATTACCTATCCCGAGGAAGCCATCCAATATCCACGACACTATCCATTTTATAACAAAGACTATCAAGAACGTGTCATTCGTCAACTCATCACTTTGCTTGGTTTTGTCTCAACGAAGTATACGCGTTCCAAGGTGCGAAAAAAATTTCCCGAGGAATATGCCTATATCTTAGAAGAATTTATCTATACCGATTTACAATATAGTGACCAAGCAGATTATTTTAAGAATATGATTCATTATTTAATTGAATTAGACGAGGCCTTTCCTTTTATATTAAAAGTGGCTCCTGTTATCCAAAATTTAATCATCGACCACATTCATATTGTAGGGGATATATTTGACCGAGGAAAAGAAGCAGATTTAGTCATGGAACGGATTTGTGAATTGCCTTCTGTGGATATTCAATGGGGGAATCATGATTTGTTATGGATGGGGGCTTATGCGGGTAATGCGGCTTGTCTTTGCCATTTACTGAGGATTGCAACCCGTTATCAATACCTTTATGATATCGAAAAAGCTTACGGCATCAATTTGCGGCCCCTCTTTTTATTTGCGGAAAAGACTTATCACGCCAATCCTGCTTTTACCCCAAAAGGAAAGCTGAATGCTGATCAGCTCATCTTAGAACAAGTCCATCAAGCGTTGAGTATCTTGCAGTTTAAACTAGAAGGGCAAATTGCCACACGCCGACCAGAACTTAAAATGAGCATGTATGATGTGTTATCTAAAATCAATTATGAAAATAACACGATAGACATCAACGGACAAACTTACAAAATAGAAAATCCTTGCTTTCAAACAGTCAACCCTAAGCAACCTTTGCAATTAACTAGAGCCGAACAAGAAGTACTAGATAGCTTGATGTATTCTTTTCAGCACTCTTTAAAGATGAAAAAGCACATGTCCTTTTTGATGAAGCACGGCAGCATGTATTTAATTTATAATCAACATCTACTTTATCACGGCTGTATCCCCCTTGCGCAATCAGGTGAGCTCATTAATTTTACCGTGGGCAATGATAGTTATCAGGGTGCGGCATTGCTAGAATTTTTTGAAAAACACTTAAAGGAAAGCTTTCAAAATTTAGACAGCCATGAAGATTTTGCGACAGATTTGAGTTGGTATGCTTGGTGTGGGCCATTCTCACCGCTTTTTGGCAAGCATAAAATGACCACCTTCGAACGTTACTTCATTAAGGATAAGAAGATGCATCTCGAACACCAAAATGCTTATTATCGATATCGTGATTCTGAGAAAATCTGTCAGCTTATTTTGGAAGCATTTGGTTTAAATCCCGAATTTTCCAGAATTATTAACGGACATACACCTGTTAAAACAACAAAAGGCGAATCTCCAGTCAGAGGAAACGGTCACCTATTTGTTATCGATGGTGGATTATCCAAGGCTTATCAAAAACAAACCGGAATCGCAGGCTATTCACTCTTAAATAACTCCTATGGTTTTCAAATTGTGACGCATCAGCCATTTATCAGCACAGATTATCTGTTTAACCAACAAACGGATATGAACGCTATCAAACGTGTGATAGACAAAGTTGCCAAGCGCACACTGATTAAAGATACCACGATTGGCCGAGAAATTCGGGTGAAGAAGCAAAAATTACAATCACAATTACAGTAAAAAACACCGCACCTAGAAAATCTATCTAGGAGCGGTATTTTTCATTCGTCATCATCTTCAAAAATACATTCGACTTTCAGCAAATCTTCGTGAATCAAATCTAAAATCACCTGACTCAATAATTCTGTCGTAAGCATTTCACATAACGTTGCCAGTAAAATTTCAAAGTCTTCAGATGCTTCTGGCTCTTCTGCTTGAATAAAACGTTCCCTTAGCCCACCTTCTTCAATCGCAACAGATATTACGCCACCAATAGCATGATAGAATTCTTGAAAGAAATGAGTAAAATCATCCTTAGTCTGTATATAACGCGAAAATGCAATACACTGATCTAACTCAGCGTATTCACGAAGCATTTTTTTATAATCCAAAAGTAGCTGGTGTTCTCTTGCTTGTTTTGCCAAATAACCACTCATATAACTGACTAAGCGCTCAATAGCTAAGGGGATGTCCACGTTAAATTCCGGCGGTATATATAACACTTCTTCATTCAAATGATTCAGGATACTGGCCACCACATCTGGATAATGAATATGCGGTACCATGGATAAAACATTTTCCATATCGTCAACATCCATATCATGTACCACATTTGATGCCATACTTTTTAAATAGTAATAAATTTTATTGTCGCGAAATAGCTTATCAAAGTCGGGATGATAAAAAATCGGTCCATGAGCTTCTTTTTCCAGTTGCTGTAACTTTCCTTGTGCAATCAAATCCTCTCTAAAATCATCTATCCGATACATACCAAAATATTCATCTAGCACAAATTGAAACGGAATTTGCTGCGCTTCAAGCAAGGAATCCAACCATACAAAGTACAGCGGATCAGCGTCATCAAATATCGAATGTTCAAAAATCAAAGGAATATATATTTTATACAGACTATCCTGCCCAGCCTTCACCATTCTTTTAATGGATTGATCAACAGTCGGATTTTTTAAAGGATTGAGTCCTGCTGCTTTTGAACAAATTTCTTGCATCTGTTTGAATGTTTTTCTGACGGGATCCTTGACTGTTTTGCCATAGACTTTTTCATAGTACTGTGGAAAATGTTCATATAATAAATTCATGTTATCTTTTAGTTGTATCAATACTTTTTCGAGTTCACTATATTCCGACCAAAAAGCAATCATTTTGGCTTTTTCGTTATTCAAAAGCGAGTGTGCCCATTTGATAAAGGCATCTTGGAAAAATTCATCCCGTGATTTATTTGAACGCGCCATGACCCTACCTTCTTTCATCAATATCTTTTCCTTGTATTTTATTATACAATTTATTTAAAACGTTTTCAAACGCAAAAGCTGCTCTCTTGATTTCACTAATTGACTAACTGTTATCTTAATGATTGATTTTTGTTTTTATAGAAGTATTGGTAATGCGGCAAGTATCTATTTGAAATAACTCATCACAAATTTGGTCTTCTTTATATAAAAACAATATTTATACAACATTTTTATAAAAAATTCAATTTCAAACACAGTAGGCCGATTTATACTTGATTGATTCATACGGAAAGCATAGTAAGATAATTTCTCATTAATTGATTGTTTAGAATGTAGAATCATTTCTCTCATCCAATGTAGAGCTTCAACTAAATGACTCTTTCCTGAAGCATTCGCGCCAAAAACCACTGCATTTTTATCAATTTAATATCTGAACTATAATTTTCGGGTGTTACAGCAAAGGTAATGTTTGGATATTTCCGTAAATAAGGACCTGTTTCTAATGGTATACAATGCCTTTCTTTAAACGATAGAAAATTATCTACCACAAATTGAACTAGCATTTTTCTACTCCTTAACGTTTTTTATAAACCAATATTAACACTTCACAACAGATTGAGAAACTCAAGCATTCATTTAAATATGTGCATTCCATCTACTTATATTATCAAAAGTAGTTTATTAAAAACCGAAATAACTTTTAAAAAAATAAACAACCCCGATTTGCGAGGTTGCTTGTTTAAGATTTGATTTATGCTTGGATTTGTTTTAGATTGACAATTTCTGCATGGGCCAAATCACCATTTAAGAAGGCTTGAATGTTTTTAAAGTTGTCCTGTACGCCTTGAATGAAAGCTTCTTGAGAGTAAAAAGCAATGTGCGGTGTTAAAACAACATTATCCATCTGCATAAATGGTAGTTTGCTCAAATCAGGATCTTCACTATGCACCACGTCTAAAATCGCATAAGAAAGTTTACCTGATTGCAAGGCTGCGACTAAATCCTTTTCATTCACCACTCCTCCACGTGAAGAGTTGATAAAGACTGGTTGATTTTCACAAAGATTAAATAATGTGGCATTCAGCATTTCTTTCGTGCTATCATTTAATGGTAAGTGAGAAGAAATATAATCACTATGCGCAAAAATTTCTTCAAGACTTACTTGTGTCACACCTGCATTTGCGAAAACTTCTGCAGGAACAAACGGATCATAAGCCATCACTTTGCAGCCAAAAACTTGTAGACGCTGCGCAACTAAGCGTGGTATATTTCCAAAACCAATCAGTCCCACAGTTAATGAAGATAAACGGCGCATATCTGGGAATAATTCATAGTCCCACTTGTGATCGACTTTAACCGATTGATTGAAATCAAGAATGCGACGATTATGTGAAAGGATGGCCGCAACAACATAATTCGCCACCTCATCGACACAATATTGCGTAATATGTGAAACTGGCAATTGACGTTCATTCGCATAAGCCAAATCCACTGAATTAAACCCAATAGAACGATAAACCACTAATTTCAAATTTGGTAATTGCGATAACACTTCTTTGGTTAGAGGTTCATACACGGTAATAATAATATCCGCATCTTTTGCATTTTCAATAATTTCGCTTGGTGTTTGACTAGGACGTACCACCATTTCTAAATCTAAATTTAACGCTTGAATCGCTTGTAATTCATATTTAAACATATTATCTTCAAATAATCTTACTACTTTCATGAAAATTCTCCTATCTATCTAACAAAAAATTTCGCAATCAAAATAACAAATACTAATGATAAGAAAGTACGCTCTAAAAAGATGACGATGACATGCCAAAATTTCATCTGTTTATTCGTTGAAATCAGTAATGTCGCAGTTTCAGATAAATAAATGATTTGAATAATACTCATCATAGCGATAATCACACGACTTACTGTAGATTCAACAGATTGTCCTAAAATAACCGGTAAATAATTATCAGCTAGTCCTGACATAATCGCACTTGCTGTGGTTTCAGGACTTGCAATACCAAATAACATTAAAATCCATTCCACTGGCATAGAAATAATCTTCAATAATGGCGTATATAATGAAATCACTAAAGCAAGCGTACCCCAACATACGATAATTGGCGTTAACCAAAATACGTAGAAAGTCATATTGTCAATTTTAGCAACAAAATTCGAAAAGTTAGATTCATTGGCACGACGCACGGCATTATTCGCAGCACGTGTTAACCAATTACCGGTCTTTTCCACTTTGATTTTAGAAACAGTCGAACCATCCGCATAAGTATCTGGGAAAGTAGATAACGGTGGAATGCGGACACCAATCGCTGCAACAATCACACTCACTACAGCTAAACCTGCTAAAATCAACCCAAAATAATCAATAACATTTAATACCGAGCTCACCAAAACAATCCAACCAATACTACCTGTAGCAAACTGTGAACCAATAACAGCCATTTCACGAACAGTAAAATACCCTTTTTGGAAAAACTCCTCAGTGGCCATAATCGCAACATTTCCTGGTCCAACCCAAGCACTGATTATATTTACCGCACAAATTTCAGAAACCTTGAAGATTGGCTTTACAATACCACCCACAATTTCACCTAAAAATTCCATTGCACCAAACTCTAAAATAAAGGTTTGGAAAAGTAACATCATCGGTACTAGTACGGATAACTGAGTAGCTAAAGATAACATCGTACCACCCGTATCAGGTGAAGTAATAAATGCAGGACCGACTTTAAAATAAACCATTAAAGCGATAATTGCCCCAATCACACGGTTAATCGTATAAAACAGACTAGTAGAAAAGAGTTTCTTTAGTAGTCTTTGTTTACGAATGATTGTGTCACTTTTCACTTGATCAATTACAGATAAAAGCGCACTCAAAACAATAAATGCAACCATAATCGCGGTAAGTGGCCCATTGAATGTCTTCACGAAAATTTTTAAATAGTGGAAAAGAATTGTATCCACTGACCCGTCAAAACTAAAGGGAATCAGTACTAAAACCGTTCCTAACACTGTAAATATAATGAACTTCATGAGTCCGATGAAATATGAATTATCTTTTGTTTTCTCCATTTCAATTCTCCTTTTGATAGATTCGGAACACCATTCCGAAAAAGATTGTACATCTTTTAACAGAATCTGTCAACAAAGAATTGTTAGTTTTATCACAAAAAATTTTCTGCTATAATAAGGAAAAATAGGCATGGGGGAATTCGATGAGTAAAGAAAATGATCTAATCAAATCAATTGACAATGCTTTTTCACTTTTAGATTTATTGAGCGAACACGGTCCTTTAGGGATTTCAGAAATAACAAGATTATCTGGACTAGCCAAAACCACTGTCTTTCGGATTTTAAAAACCTTAGAACATCGCGGCATCGTCATGCAAATTGAAGATGAAATTTATGCGATTAGTTACAAAATATTAAAATACCAACCTTCGCCTTTAAATGAGCAACAATTGATTAAAGTAGCTAAACCATATATGCAGGAATTTTCACAAAAAACTGGCGAAACGATTAATTTGTCGATATTATATCGGGATGAAATTTATATTATTCATTCTGAAAGTGGAGAAAGCTATATGCTACAATCTTCATTAACACCAGTCACAGACCTGTATTGCTCTTCTATGGGTAAAATATTTTTAAGCGAAATGGCAGCAGATGAATTAGAAAAATATTATCAGAAACCGTTATTTAAACGTACCATTAATACGATTATTCATTATCCTGACTTTTGTGAAGAACAACAAAAAATCAAGCAAAATCATATTGCCTATGATCACGAAGAATATGAATACGGCCTCACTTGTATGGCAACTGGGCTATATCAAAATGGTCAATTAATTGCGGCTCTTGGCTGTTCTGGTCCAACCACACGTCTAGGATTCAAAGGCCTCGCACAATTAGAAGAAAACCTCAAAAAGACCGCTGAAACCATTAATCAGTTATTAGAAGTATAAAAAAACACCCCTGCAGCCGGCTATATCCACGAAGCTAGCTGCAGGGTTTGTGTATTCTACCATTGATTATTTGGTATAAAAATCAGACAAATTATTGTTTTCCTTATCTAACTGGTAACTAAACCATCGGCCATTTAACACTTGTTTGATTAGTTTTTCTTTTGTCGCGCTATCTAATGTTTGGTCAGCATTCATCTCAGTTAATACATCATCATAAGTGTAAGATTTTTGTTCTTGATTAGCAGTGACTTCTTTTTTCGTTGCACCTAAAATCAATATATCTTGATTCTCTTGCCAATCAGACCATTTTTCTAACCCTTTTCCATTTGGATTACCTGTAGAAATAAATCTATAAACATAATCTTGGAAAGTCGTTGCTAATTGTTTAGCGCCCTTACTTTGATAGGCATCACCCACTAAAGCAGTATAGTTTTGACTATTAGTATCTAGTAGAGGTACAAACACACCATGGAACGAGCCAAATACCCCCATTTTGTTACCTACTACCGAAACATCATCGCCAAAAGTAAACTCCATTCCATATATCGGTGACTGATAGTTTGCTTTCATTTTATTTGCAGAATCAGTTACATTGAATAAGCTATATAACTTTCCGCCATATTTATTGATAAAATCATATTGCGCTTTGACATTTGCATCCTTATCAATAGATTGGTCTGCAACATTTTTAGCAAAGTAAGGATCAAATCGACCAAACAATGAAAATTCCGTTTGACCTGTTGTCATCATTAAAGGTACATCATTGTAATTTTTTGTATCAAATCCTTCTTTTGGTAAAACAACGCCATCTGTATATAAATGAGGAAAAACAGCCATTCGAATACCTGCATTTCCCATTAACTTAGCTAAACGTTCATCAGACAATTGATATAGATAATCACGAACTTTTGCATCATCACTTAATAACCAATTCACTGCACTTGATTCATCTGGTTGTACCTTATCTTCAACCACTAAAGGAGCAAAAGCCTTAGCAAAAACTTGCTGACTTTGTTCAACTGGTGCTGTAGTCATTCCACCACTAAATGAAATAGCTTTTTGAAAACTTCCTTTAAATATTGGAGAAATAAGCATCGCCATTACATCACGACCACCAGCAGAAAAACCAGAAACTGTAATATTCTCCGCATCGCCACCAAAATTAGAAATGTTTTCTTTAATCCAATCTAAGGAATGTTTAATATCTAATAGTGTGTAATTTCCTGATTTTTCTTCATCCGTTCCTTGTTTAAGTGCTGGCAATGGGTTGAAACCTAAAACCCCTAAGCGATAGTTCACGGATACATAGATTGCATCATGTGTTTTTACAAATGATTGACCCGAAATTTCTTGAGCTTGGCCCGTTTGGTTATTCCCCCCATGAATATAAACTAAGACTGGCAATTTATCCTTAGAATTATCTGGGCGGTAAACATCGAGGTTCAAAGCATTTTCAGAACCTGTTACACCTTTCGAACCTGATTGTAAAGCAACTTCCCCAGGTTTGGTACAATCCAAGGTATCTGTCCATTTTTCTGGATCTTTAGGTGCATGCCATCTATTTTCACCAGAGGTATCAGCTCCATAAGGAATCCCATACCAAATATATGTATGGTCCTCCTTTATCCCTTTCACCTTACCAAATTCAGTTTGGGATACTGTACTTACTGAATAAGAATTAGATTGTTCAACTTTCTTTTCATCTGTATCTTTTTGTTGATTTGAACAACCGGTTAATAATAATCCCGCCAAGCAAGCAACACCTATATAATAACGTTTTTTCATTTTTCATCTCCTAAGCTAAAACTGTTAAAAGAGCATCATTTTCTTTGACTGACCCTTGTGTATTCTCAACAATATCTAGATAATCATTGACATTTGTAATCAACACAGGGGTTTCAACATTGTAGCCAGCTTCTTTGATTTTTTCGATATCAAAAGTAACTAATAAATCGCCTTGTTTCACTTTTTGACCTTGTGTGACAAAACTTTCGAAATATTTGCCGTCTAACTGAACGGTATCTAAACCAATATGGATCAGTACTTCCAACCCTGTATCAGAAATTAAACCAATTGCATGTTTAGTTGGGAAAAGCGTCATGACTGTACCATTAAACGGTGCGCGAACTTCACCTTTTTCAGGATGAATAACTACACCTTTTCCTAATAGACCATTTGCAAAAGCTTCATCACTAGCTGTAGATAATGGAGAGACTTTTCCTACAACAGGAGTTACCATTGTTTCATTTTGACCTACAGCTTTAGGCGCTTCTGCCACAACTTCAATTTCTTCCACGCTATCATCTTTCCAGAAGAAATAAGTCAACGCAAATGAAAGAGCCATTACTAATAAAATGATAATTACTGAAGGAACAATTGCTGAAGCGTCTCCTTTTGGTGTGATGTAGTTAAAGAAACCAAATACTCCTAATCCGCCCATTGTATAAGCTGTGACTTTAAAGTACATTAATGCAGCTCCACCAAGGGCTCCACCAATCATTGAATAGATAAATGGCGTCTTTTTAGGTAAAGTAATACCATAAATAGCTGGTTCTGTTACCCCGAAAATTCCGGAAATGATTGCTGGTGGACATAAGTTTTTCAATTTTTTATCTTTTAGTTTCATATACATCGCAATAACTACAGCTGTTTGTGCAAAACTTGGTGCAAAAGCTGGTGTTAAAATCATTGAGAATCCATTTTGCGTAATTTGTAAAATCCCTAAAGGTACCACTGACCAGTGTAAACCAAAAATAACAAGTACTTGCCAGAAGAATCCTAGTAGCAAACCATAAACAATTGGTGAGAAGTTCATCAAAGCAGTAAAAGCAGCACTTAATAAATCAGTTAAAGCACTAATTACTGGACCAATGACTAAAAATCCGACTGGTAAAGCAATTAATAACACAAAGAATGGCACTAAGAATGTTTGCACCACTTCCGGAATAATCCGTTTTGCTAACTTTTGGACTTGTCCTGCAAAGGCAACAATGAAAATAATTGGCACTACACTACTTGTATAACTTGCCCCAACCCAAGGGATCCCTAAAAAGGTGGTATATGCTGGTAAGCCAAATAAATTATATGGCGCAGCGGCACCTTGCTTCGCTGTTGCTTCAAAAGCTGACTGTAAAGCACTACCTTGAATACTTGGGTAAACTAAAGCCATACCAATTGCAATTCCGACCATTGGATTTAAGGCGAATTTTTTTGCAGAAGTATAACCAATGATTATTGGCATAAAGTAGAAAATTCCATCACCAATAGCATTTAACATTAAATATGTTCCAGAAGTATTAGTATAGTGGAATAAACCAACATTTCCCAAAAAGACAAGTAAAGCATTGAAACCTTTAATCATACCGGCCGCAGCTAATGCACCCAAGAATGGTTGGAAACATCCACTAATAATATCTATTAAACGGTCAAACAAATTGCCACCGCTTCCATTTTCTTGTACGGCATCTCCTGAAATTCCAGCAACTTCAATCACTTCTGCATAAACATCGGGTACATGATTTCCGATGACTACTTGATATTGACCACCTGATTTCATCACTGTTACAACGCCATCCATCTTTTTCAATACATCATCATTAGCAATTTTTTCGTCTTTTAATTTAAAACGTAAACGAGTAATACAGTGCGTCAAACTATTAATATTACTCTTACCACCGACATTTTCAACGATTTTTTCTGCAAGTTCGCGATATTTTCCCATGATAAAACGCTCCTTTATGTATTATTTTCATTTTCTTGCATCGTTTTTTGAACTAGACGAGCTACATGTATTGTTAAATATAGCCGTTCATCTTTGCCCATTTGGTAATGATATTTTTTCTGAATAAACTGGGCGATTTTATCCACACATTGATAAGCATTTTTATATTTTTGCTGAATTAATAATAATAGATCATCTTCAGTCTCATCCGTTGCTTGTTTTCCGCTGGTAATCCTCGAAGCAAAGAAGCGAACATGTGTTGTGAATCTATAATAATAAAGTGAATCTTCATCAAATTGTAACTTGAAATAATAGCTTGTAATTTGTAATACTTCTTTCATTAAATCTGTTACTTCATAAACATCAGCATCATCCATATTTAATCTCGCATTTACTAAATGTAACGCCAAGAATCCCGCTTCATCTTCTTTTAAGCGTAACCGATAATTTTTATAAATGTATTCGATTGCCCATAATCCAATTTGAAATTCCTCTTTATAAAATCGTTTAATATCCCAAAGCATCAAGTTTGGTGTATGTACACCTGATTTTGCTCGCGTAACTGCACCGTATAAATGATCTGTTAAGGTTAAATATAACGATTCATGAAATTTTGTCTTTAATTCTTTCTCAGCTTTCTCCACAATTAAGTTAGCTAATTCAAAATAGGCAATTGGTATTTCCGACAGCAGTTCCTTCATTTTTTCTGATATAGTCGGACTATTTAAGGTGTATCGTTTTTCTATTTTTTGCTCATCAACAGTATCTCCAACCTTTTTTTGATAGGCAATCCCCCTCCCAGTTAGGATGACTTCTCGATTATTTTCATCAAGAATAATCACCGCGTTATTATTGAGTAACTTGTGAATGCGCACTGTACCTTCCTCCGTTTCATAGTTCATCCTGTAAAGAACAACAAAAAACCCAATGACACGCCAAATAAGCATGACATCAGGTTTAGCTTGCTGTGCAATAACTATCCATCAGAAAGTTCTATCAAGTTAAGGTTAGTATAGCTTAATTTGGAAGCGTTGTCAATCTATTTTTCAGAAATATTTTTAATAACATTATACCAAATTAAACATAGTTAGCTAATACAAAATTATATTTCAGTGTAAACTATTCCGTATCATATCTTATTAACAATAGCTTATTCAAACAATAGAAATACTGATATTACAACATTTCTCGTACTTATCTCATCTTTTTCAAACGATAGACAAACGATACAGCATCCCATTTATACCAAATTCAACTTATATTATATCGGAGGCACGAATCGTATTATTAATGATTTAAAACGGAAAATAGCGCACGAGAAAAATCCGTACGCTAGCTTTTTATTTAATCACTATCCAGGGCGGCTTCATTCATTATGTGCCGACTTGGTGATTTAGAGGTTTGATGAATAATCCCGCGTCGATGCAATGATTTATTCGTATCTCTTAGTGTTTTTTTTCGGATAATTCGCCGACAAAATCTCAACAATCTCGCCATCTTTTATGCCATCTTTGAGGTCATCTACAAAAATAGTCAATATGGAAATCATCCCCCGAACGAACAAAAACAGCCCCCAGAAGCTCGGTGAACTTCTAGAGGCTATCTGATTTTTAAAGTGCCGCGTCTGGTACGAATACGAGATGTTCATTCACAAAGGTGTCAAAGCCTAATTCACTTAACTCACGGCCATAACCTGAATTTTTGATCCCGCCAAATGGTAATTCTGGATGAGAAGCCCAACCGGAATTAATGAAGGTCATCCCTGTTTCAATTTTTTCAGCGACTTCTTTGGCATGGGTTAAATCTTTAGAAAAGACCGTACTACCTAAACCATAGCTTGAATCATTGGCCAGTTCGATGGCTGCTTCTTCTGAGTCCACTTGATAAATAGAGGCTACGGGACCAAAAATTTCTTGGTTATAAATTGGATTGTCTTTCGTGATATCCGTCAAAACAGTTGGCATCACGAAATTACCTGGATGGTCAATCGCTTCATCGCCATAAACAACGGTTGCACCATGATCTTTGGCTAGCTTGATTTGTGCTAAGACTTGTTTTTTCGCCGTGGCTGAGGACAATGGTGCCAATGTCGTTTCAGGATTCATCGGATCGCCCCATTTTGCTGCTTTAAATTTTTCGACAACGAGATCGACAAAGCGTTGATAATTTTCTTGTCCGACCACAATAAAACGTTTCGAAGAGGTACATACTTGACCAGCATTATATAACCGTGCAAAAGGAATCGTATCAGCTAATAACTCAAAATCCGCATCTTCTAAAATAATAAACGCATCATTTCCGCCTAATTCCATCGAGGTTTTCTTCAAATTGGCCCCTGCTTCTTGGGCAATGCTTGCACCACCACGTTCAGAGCCTGTCAAGCAAACCCCAGCCACCCGCGGATCGGCAATGGCTTTAGACACTAAGTCATAAGATAAGAATAAGTTTTTAAAAGCACCCGGTTCGACATTGGCTTCATTGACTAACGCTTCAAAGGCTTGTGCAGATTGCGGACAAATGGAGGCATGTTTTAAAATAATTGGGTTGCCGACCATAAAATTCGGTGCAAAAACGCGCATAATTTGATAAAAAGGAAAATTCCATGGTTCAACAGCGATTAACACACCGGTTGCTTGTTTGACATAATAAGCTTGTCCATGCACTGCTTCTAATGGTCTAGGTTGTAGGAAAGTTTCGGCCTTATCTGCATAGTAATCGGCAATATCGGCACACAAAGCCACTTCGCCCTGAGCTTCCGTGAATAATTTTCCCATGTCTTTGGTTAAAATTTCGGCATACTTATCAAGGTCGCGTCGTAACAATGCGGCTACTTGATGTAACTGTTCTTTACGTTGAGCGAGCAAATCCTTTTGGCGCCATTTTTTGTATAAAGCATGACCCTTGGCTAAAACTGCCTCCAAATCTTGCTCGGTAGCGTTATCAAAAGTTGCTAGCACTTCATTGGTGTATGGATAAATTGTTTGATAAGTCATAAAAAACTCCCCCTTTTTCGTTACAACAAATCTAACACTTGATATTATACCACTATAGAAAGCGCTTTTAAAAATGATGTGCTTATGACTTATAAAATGAAAGTCAACGATTGCGAACAAATTGCTAAATCATGCCACTTGGGATAAAATGGGCTACTTTTTTCTTCGAGTTTGTAAGGAAATAGAAAATTTGAAGGTAGGGCACAAGATATAAAACTTTAGGTAGCACAAAAATGCAAGTAATTTGGGCGTCACTTGCCTATAGATTAGTGGTTGATAATATTAGGCTATGACATTGATCCCAAGACAGACCAACGCTTCATCGCTATATTCTAGCACTATCCCGTTTATTTCTAACAGCACTAGCATTACAAGGATTCCAATGTACTTATTTCCATAAGAATACCTCTGCTTGATTTCTACAAACGTAAATTTGGACGAAAATGAGATCATTCGAATTTATGGAAAACGCTGGGATATAGAAGTTTTCTTCAAGGTATGCAAAAGCTATCTTAACCTAAGCAGAGAATGTAACTCCCTATCCTACGATGCAATGACTGCGCATACTGCGGTTGTTTTTACACAATACATGATGCTTTCGCTAGAGAGTAGGGAATCCAGTGATACTCGGTCTCTAGGAGAGCTTTTTCTACATTTTTCTGATGAGATGGCGGATATCACATGGATACAAGCGTTTCAAATGCTGCTACAGATGTTTAGAACGATACTTACAGATTATACTGAACTTTCAGATGAAAAAATAACGCAATTAGTAGATGCGTTTATGGATACATTACCAGTTATGTTGAAAACGAAACTGCGAGCTGCATAAAGTAGAATCATTGACAACTAAATAGGTTCTAGATACTGATTTTTCAAGGTTCATAGCTACAATTTATGTGCGAAGTTGGAGTTACTAAATCCTTGACATTAACATAATCCAATTTCTCTTGAAGTTCCCTCTGGAGATAATGATCTAATCTTTCAAGAAAATTAGTCGTATTCCCGCTAAGACTGATATAGTATATTCTAATCACTTGCATTTTTCCCTCCTAATATGTATAATTCCTATATATTGTATTTGGTTATAAAAAAAGACACTACATATAGTGATTTGATTCTATATCTTCCCTAATTAAAAAAAATTGACCATGGCTAATTTTTTAAGAAATATAAAAGAATGCAAGGGAGAATAAAAATATGACAAAAATTGGCTGCGTTCATCGGGTTCCTCTTTTTAATAATCTTACTTGCGATGAACAGAGTAAGGTTCAAGAATTGCTATATCATAAAACCTTTAAAAAGGGAGAAATTATTTTTTCTCCCGATGATCCAGAGCAGCTATCGATTATTTCAGCTGGTGCTATGAGAATCTATAAACTGAGTAAAACTGGTAAGGAACAGCTTATTCGTATTGTTAATGAGGGAGAATATGACGGAGAGAATTATCTCTTTGGTCTCTCAAATGATTCTCTTTATGGAGAGGCCATTAAAGAAACAAAAGTATGTATCCTATATAAGTCAGATTTCAATAAGTTAATCAATCTTTACCCACAATTAAGCTGCAAACTACTTCAATTAAATGCCTACAAATCTTTAGAGATTGAGAAGCAACTGCAACTACTGGCAATTGATTCAATAGAGGATCGTTTAGCTACCTACTTCAGTCAGCTCTCTTTCCCTTCAGAGGTAATGACTGAAGAGACCATTACGATACCAGTCTCACTGAAAGAACTAGCTAGCTATCTAGCTACCAGTCCTGAAACTATATCCCGTAAATTAAGAGCTTTTCAAGAAGAAGGATTAATAAATAGAAATGGAAAGAAAATTATACTATTTCGTTCTTTTTGGGATAAATTTGACTTTCTATAATTTTTATAAACTAAAGGATAGGTGTTACTTCTACCTATCCTTTAGTTTATTTCTTTGTTTCCTTATAAAATGGCAGTAATTCATTAAAACTTTTTAATAGATCATCAATTAACCGTTCTAATGAGTGGTCAGTCTCAATTGGAATATCCTGTTTAACCAAGACCTTACGAACCTCACCTGATTTGACCTGTTTTAGTAAATTCTTTCGATTTTCTTCTGTTGCATCCATTTTGAAACTTATACCATTTTTTTGTACAAAATAATACATAGCTCCAAAAGGAAGAAGATTCAAAACTTTATTTTGTTTCTCTAAACTGTTTTCAGAACTCCTTCTTTCTACAAAACTAACCTCAACGGAAATTCCAAAATTATCAGATTCCCCATAAAGACGAATAGCCAATGCTGAATCATCCAAATCATCGGAAGGCAATCGGAAATAACACCAAAAATGTGGACGACATAGCTGAGATTGATTCATCCATTGACTAACACGCTCTGCTTTAAATGGCTTTACCCTGTCTTCAAAAGATTTACTGATTAAACTGAATTCATCCCGGGCCTGTCGAGCTAGGTCCCTTAAATCCATCATATACTGGCGATAATTACCAGCCTTTTCCGGCTTAATATATTTTTCTCCTCGATAGGGTAGATATTCCTTTAATTTGTCAAACGACATTTTTCACCTCATAAATCAATCAGGCCATCTCTGTTAAGAATAATTATTCTTCTACCTGAACGTTTTATCAATCTATTATCCTCAAGCAATCTAAATTTTCTAGAAAGAGTTTCAGGGGTAGTCCCTATATATCGCGCGATATCAATCATCTTCATAGGTAAACTAAACTGATAATCGTTCGCTACTTTTGACAGATCCAAGAGGTAGTTCGCTAAACGTTCCTCAACACGCTCCATAGATAAAATATGGGCCTGCTTCTCTACTTGAATCATCTTTTGCGCACTTAATTCAAATAATTTAAGAGCTATTTTTGGATTCCTAAGCATTACTTGATCAAAAGCTTGTTTACTTAATCTACAAATTTCAGTTGTTTCAAGAGTTTCACCAAAAAGAGATTCATTTTTAATACCGAACAACTGATTCTCGCCCTCATAGCCACCTGGTTCAACGACCCGTAAAAGCTGTTCATCACCATTTGTAGACATTTGGAATACTTTCATACTTCCGAGAGCCACGATGTCCAGATTTTCATCTCCTGGTCTAAAAACAATTTCATTTTTTTTAAATTTTTTGTGTTGTGCCAATCTATTAATTTTAATCTGTTCATCTTCTGACAGATAATTAAATAATGGTACAAGTGTCACACAAATATGTTGAATCATGGATAGCCTCTTTCTAATTGATAAAATCTATTCTTGAGATAATTCATCAAATTGTTTTAATAGCTGATAAGTTTTAGTAAATGTCCCACAAACATCATCTGGAATTGTATAATCTTTTGTAAGAGCTCTTAGTTCTGAAAATTCATTTGATAGGTCCAAATTATTATCCCTAATTTTATGTTGAATTGTTTCATAAACTTTGCGAACATCAAAGACTTCTGGATGATTTTTCCCATGAGCTTTTGTAATAGCATTTGTATATAGATCAAGCATCTCATCGTTTGCTTCAAAAAATTGTCTTAACATTGTAACTTCCTCCTATTATTTTTCTGATGCTTTTAGGACATCATAGCCAATTGCTTGCACTGCCTTCACAATTTCATTAATGTTTGTCATACTATCGTCAAAATTTACTTTTGCCTTACTGGCATTGAATAGAACTTTGACACTTTCATTATCGACACCTGTTACACTTTTAATGGCTCCCTCAATTTTTTGCATACATGTTGGACAAGCCAGTGTTTCAAGCTGTAGTATAGCTTTTTTCATCATCTTTACTTCCTTTCTTTATTATATCTTTAGTATAGTACGATATTTAGAATAAAAAATTGATTTCTATCAAGAATTTCTATTTTCTTTTATATTTTAAAAGCCTCATTGCATTCAAAATAACTACGAGAATGCTACCTTCATGAACAAACATGCCAATTGCCATATTCATCCACGAACTTGAGAGAACGCTGATAAGAAGAACTACTACGACTAGCAATGCAATGAAGATATTTTCAATCATATTACGTCGTGTGGCTTTAGCCAATCCAATCGCATGAGGGATTCTGTGAAAATCCGAATTTATCAAAACAACATTTGAAGTTTCAATAGCAACATCTGTACCGTTTCCCATGGCAATTCCAATATCTGCTAAGGCCAACGATGGGCTATCATTAATACCATCTCCGACAAATGCTACTATTTCTCCACTTGCCTGACGTTTTCTCACAAATTCTGCCTTGTCTTCTGGTAGTAGATGACCATAAGCCTCGGTTAAGCCTAACTGATTAGTAACTAAATCAACTGTGCCTTGATTATCTCCAGATAATAGAATGAGATTTTTTACTCCCATATTCTTAAGCGTCTCTAAATCCTCCTTGACTCCTTGTCTAATCTGGTCACGAATCCCTACAACAAGAGCTATTTGTCCATCAATAGCAGTTAGGACAATTGAATTCCCTTCTGCTTCCATCCCTGCTATGTCGGTCTTCATCTGGTTAGTGAAAGGAATATTATATTGATTCATCAAATAAGAGTTCCCAACGAGAACTTGGTGATTTTGAATACGAGCAACAATTCCCCCACCTTGAACGACCTCTGTTGAGTCAATCACCTCTACTACAGAACCTGAGTAATGGTTCACAATTGCTTTCGCGAGCGGATGATCTGATTCTCTCTCAACACTAGCCAGTAAGCTCTCAGCAAGACCCCTATCACTGCTATAATAGATTGTCTGTGCAACCTGAGGGCTACCATAAGTTAATGTTCCTGTTTTATCAAATAACATTGTATCAACTTTACTAAAGTTTGTAATGACATCACTACCCTTAAATAAAATACCATGTCGTGCGCCATTTCCAATCCCTGACACATTTGAAACTGGTACGCCAATAACCAGTGCACCAGGACATCCAAGAACCAAAATAGTAACGGCTAACTCAATATTGCGGCTAATAAGCCAAACAATAATCGCTAACACTAAAACTGAAGGAGTATAGTATTTTGAAAATTTGTCAATAAATCTCTCAGCTTTTGACTTGCTGTCCTGTGCTTCTTCTACTAATTCAATAATTTTTCCAAAAGTTGTATCCTCCCCAATCTTCTCAGCACGTATTTGTATAGTGCCATTTTCGAGAATGGTGCCAGCAAAAACTTTATCTCTTAAACCTTTAGAGACTGGAATAGATTCGCCCGTAATACTTGCTTCATTTACAGTACCAGAGCCAAATATCACTTCACCGTCAACTGGGATCTTTCCACCAGTTTTTACTAAAAGAATATCTTCTTCATTAACTTCTTCAACTGACACCTCTTCAAAGTCACCATTGTGTAGTTTACGAAAAGTAGTCTCTGGTACCATCTCCACGAGATTCTTAATCGCAGAACGTGTCTTGGCTAATGTTCTTTGTTCTAAGTATGCACCAAATAAGAAGAGAAAAGCTACAATAGCTGATTCTTCAAACTCTTTAATAACGAATGCCCCTAAAATAGCAAGAGTTACTAAGAGATCTATGCTAATTACCTTAACTCTAAGAGCTTGATAGGCTTGAACAAAAATTGGTAAACCGCCAACTAATGAAGCTACAAACAGTAGATAAGCTGCGCCCTGCTCACTACTAAAAAACCATTTGGATGAAAAAGCAAGTATAATAAGAACACCAGTTATTGCTGTCAACCAATTCCGATAATGTGATAACCATTTTTGCATGATTTCTACCTCCTTTACTATATCCAGTATAACCGAGCATAGAAATATAAAAATTGATTTATATCAAGTTTTATTGATTTATCAAGGTATTTAAGCACTTATTTAAGTGCGAAGTTTGAGAAATTGAAAAATATAACTTGTCTCAGCTTTATTCGCTTTAAATGCAATAATTATATTTCTTACATTTCGGTTTCTTTCTTCTTACCTTCCTTTTTCTTCACCAATTGAGCGTTCGTCTAGCAGTCTTGCTTCATAGTCCATCAATGTTCGTCTCTTTTCTGAATCTTGGTTATAATAAGCAATTTCCTTCATTAATTTGCTTGCTAGTGGGTTGGCTTGATTTGGCTTTTGATTCATCACATCGATAATTCCTGCTAAACCATTTGATATTTCGCCTTTCGTCCCCTTCGAATTGATAAATAGCTCATGCGAATGCGTATCTAAGCGTAAATCTCGAATACTGTCTTCATATTGGTGGAATTGGTAGCGGCGTAATCCATAGCTAAACGGATCAAATGTAGATAAGAAAATAACAAAACTTTCTTTTAACTTATGGAAGGTCTGTCCTTTCATTAGGGTTTCATTATCAATTTGTGATTGATAATAGCGTGCACGTTTTCCTAAGTCGCCGGTATTTTCCACCTGCATTTCAATATCATAATAACGTTTTTGATCATCTTGCACCACGGCATCGAATCTAACACCGCGAGTGGAGGCTACAGGGGTAATATCGTGTTGGATCTCTTTATGAATAATGCTAGTAATGTTTAGTTCTGGTAAAATCGCACGGATAATCGCTAAACAGTTCCCATCATTTTTCATAATCCAACCAAAGATAATATCGTTGGTCAGCCCGAAATACACCGGTTTTTTATTTGCTTTTTTCATAAAAATTTCTTTTCTTCCTCCACAAATTTATTATACTAAAAACCTTTTCATTGGATATCAAAAACGTTCGAACAGTCAAATTGCCCTTGCACTTAAATAATATGAAAAACTTATAGCATAATATTGGGATAATAAGTTTTTTGACTCTACTTATTAAATACGAAGAAAAGTCCTCAAAAGCGCGAAAAAACCTTCCAAAAATTTTGGAAGGCTTGTTGATTTATTTTCATATCAAATAGTCATTCTGTTCTGCACCACATACAACACTTTTTTAGGCAAACCAACTCCGTATATCCTTTGGCGCGCAAGGTTTACAGTGATTTTTAGAACTTGCAAGTATCAAAGAATTTACGCAGCTACATGATATATTAATGAAAAATGCCGTTACACCTAAGAAATTCGCTAGTTATGTTAATTATTTATTATATATAGTCCGTTTTTATAAGAATTCCTATTCTAAAATATTCTTTCTAAATATATTCCCTCCATTCATTCATTTTTTTATTAATCCAATGGTTTATTTTGGCTTTTTTTTTTATTTGGCTGTATAATATAATAAAAGATTGATTGACTTCAATCAGTCTTCTATTGCAATTATTTATACATCTTCGCTTTCTATAAGAAAGCCCCTTTTATCCAATTTTTATCTATTTTTTGATATCTCATTGATTCTCTTAATTATTGAATAAATCATTTTATTTTTTATTCTCTAAAAATAAAATATTCACAAAAAAGGAGGGCTGTTATCATTTTTAAGAGATCAATGTTTTATAAATAAATATTGAGGTGATAATTTATGACAAATGTGTCTAAAGGTAGTAAATATTTAATTATTTTTGCTTGTATGCTATTACAAGCCATTCCTTATGGCATTGCACAAAACATCCCTCCATTATTCATTCACTATTTAGAGAAAGAATATCATTTTAGTGTCCAAAGTGTTGGCTATATTTTTATGATTGGCGCTTTAGCAGCATCATTAATTTCACCAATAGCTGGTAAAATGTATAGTAAATTTCCAGTCAAGCTAATGATGTTAGGTGGATTAATTTTGTCTGCTTTTGGAGTTATGTTAAACGCAGTTTCAAGCAAATTATGGATGTTTTTAGTAGCAAATGCAATTACTCAAATAGGAACTGTTACGTTTTCAGGTTTAGGGGTACCGTTTTTAATCGCTACTTGGTTTGATAAAAAATCTAAAGCTAGCGCACTAGGAATTGCCTTTGCAGGTGGTTCTATCGGGAATTTCTTTTTACAACCTATCGTAACCAACCTACTCAATCATTATGAATTACATAGAGTCTATTTCATGTGTGCATTGGCTTCCTTGGTTGTTGGGGTACTTGTTGGTGTGCTTTTAATCCGTCCTAACAAACAACCGATCGAATCTAGTGCTGCCAAACAATCAACTGATTCTTCTAAAGACTCAAAAATCTCTACAAATCAATCTGTTCCCCAAGGTACCCATCCTGATAATACTCAAACCGGTATCGGCTATAAAAAAACTACCCAACAAAAAAGTTTTTGGGCATTATCTTGTTTTTATTTAATTATAGGATTAGCTATTTCTGCTCTTTCCACTCAATATGCAAACTTTTTCGCTTCTATTCATATCAATACTACCTTAATTGGTACGATTGGCTCTACGTTTGCCATTGCTTGTTTGGTTGGAAATGTTGGCGGAGGTTTCTTATTCTCAAAAATTGGTGTACGCAACGCCATGTTTTTAGCCTTTATTTTACAACTAGTTACCGTTATCTTGCTAATTGCTAGTATTTTTATTCCTAGCATTAAAGTCTTTTCTGCATTTGCTTGGGCCGTCCTTTATGGTTTTAATGTTTACTCTTATATGAGTGCACCGGCTGTAATGATGCAAACACTCTTCGGTATGAAAGACACCAGTCAAATACTAGGTGTATTTAGTATCTTTTTTGCAGTTGGCTTTGCTTTAGGAAATATTGTATTTGGTTTCTTTGTTGATACCTTTGGCTTTACTGCAGCTTGGATTAGCATTTTATGTTATGTACTTATCGGATTTTCTGGTTTATTATTCTTCATTACCGATATTCAAAAACATAAATTTGCCGATCAAACTGCTTAATGTATAATTTTTTGAAAGGAGTGCATCATATTTATGTGTACTGGATTAAGATATGTTAACGGAGATTTTTACTTTGGACGAAATTTAGATTTAGATTACCATTTTGGCGAAGAAATTGTTATTACACCTAGAAACTATGAAATCACCTATAAAAATGAACCTTCACAAAAATCACACTATGCTTTTATCGGCGTAGCTATGGTATTAGATGATTATCCACTTTATGCCGATGCGATTAACGAAAAAGGCTTAGGCATTGCAAATTTGAATTTCCCACACTTTTCTAAATATGCTGATGAAATCAAAGAAGGTGCCCTTAATCTTCCTCCTTATGAATTAGTGCCTTGGGTGTTAGCACAATTCTCAACTGTTAAGGAAACTAAAGCTGCCCTTAAAAATTTAAATATGGTTGATATTCCTTTTAAGCCTAATGTACCGAACACTACTTTACATTGGCTCATCGCCGACAAAGACGAAGCGATTGTCGTTGAAATTATTGACGGAAAAACCGTCATTTATGATAATCCTGTTGGCGTTTTAACTAATAGTCCTAGTTTTGATTATCATTTAATGAATTTACACAATTATCGTCATTTAAGTAGCAAACAACCTCACAATTCTTATTCTCCTGATTGGGATGCAAAACCTTTTGGCGAAGGTTTTGGTGCGATTGGTTTACCTGGTGATTGGTCACCAGCATCTAGATTAGTTAAAGCCACCTTTGTTAAAGAACATTCAGTTTGTCCGCAAGATGATGTAGCCAATGTTACACAATTCTTCCACATTTTAGATTCAGTCGCTTTTGTTCAGGGCTGTACCACTTCTGATCGAAATACTCATGATATCACTATGTATTCTTCTTGCGGAAATGCTGCTACTGGTGATTATTACTATAAAACCTATACCAACAACCAAATCTCAAAGGTTTCTATGTCAAAAGTTGATCTGGAATCTACTAAATTGTTTGTTTACCCTATGGAAGATAAACAACAATTTAGACAAGTCAATTAAGGCGTTGGCTTGCTCATTTAAATCAGCTTAATTATAAATAATTGGTAAATGCAATTTAAGTGTTAGATATCTTAGCGGTCTTTCCTCCTCCTTTGAATTTAGGTAGTATTAAGCTACCAAAAATTTAAAGGAGGTTTTTACATGTTTCAATCGCAAATTGTACCTGTAAAGCTTACTGACAATGAAAAAAAACAAAAAGTTGATGCTCTGCATAAAAAGAACTCTCAAAAACATGGGCACATATCAAGACTTCATCAGGAACCGAGGTACGTCTATTCCAAGGAGTCTCCCCACAACTAACACAAATGATTTTGGAGAAATTATAGTATGCTCGTTGATTTTACTAGAGTAAAAAATATCTTTATTGTATGTGGAAAAACAGATATGCGAAAAAGTATTGATGGATTAGCTAGTATCATTCAATATGAGTACAATTTGGACTTATATGATGATGCAATATTCTTATTTTGTGGTGGAAAAGCTGATCGTTTCAAAGCACTCTATTGGGATGGTGATGGATTTATTTTATTGTATAAAAGATTTAATGATGGAAAACTAAGGTGGCCGCGTAAGTCAGAAGAAATCATGTAGTTAAGTAACCAACAACTTCGTTGGCTACTGGAGGGATTGAGTATCATTCAACCGACTGCTGTCAAACGAGGTGGAAAAACAACATTTTAAGTAATGAGGTACAGGAAGAAACAGATAAATTCTTCCTGTTTTTATTTTATTAGATAACCAAAAATGGTATAATCATCCTCGTAAAAATAAAAAAGGAAAAGACCAACCATTTGACCCCGACTATTTGAATCGTTGTATGAAAACTGTTGTTAAAGAAAATAAAGAAATAAGAGAAATCACAATCCACGGTTTTAGACACACTCATTGTTCATTGTTATTCGAGGCAGGAGCAACATTGAAAGAAGTCCAAGATCGTCTAGGTCATGCTAATAGTGATATAACTTTGAAGATTTATACTCACGTCACAACTGAAGCTAAAAGAGAAACAGCAAATAAACTTGCTTTATATTTAGATAGCTAAGAAGCTAGTTCATACGAATTAGCTTCTTTTTTAGTTCAACAAAAATAAATTTTCTATTCACCTATTAAAGGCTTTCCATACATATTAAACAAACGTAAGACACATAAAACACAATGTTTTACGTCCCAAAATCAAAATCCATTATTGTATAACAAATTTATTGCAGTTACATTACCTAACACTGCTAAAAACATAGTAAACATTAGAATTAAATAAAATTTAAAAACAACAGATTTTTCCAAGTATCGAAAACAGTTTATATAGAAAATGGTCTGTAAAATAGACCCAATTTTCAAGGAATTCAACCAAAAAAAGACACTCTCCAAAAATTGGAAAGTGCCAGGAACGTTGATATATAAAGGATATTAACGTTTTGAGAATTGTGAAGCTTTACGAGCTTTCTTAAGACCTGGTTAAACAAATTTTTGTTTTTTAATGTTTTATACTGCTACAAACAGTGCAAAATTAAGGTTCTCTTATTCATGAAGTTTTACTCAGCTATATAAAATTATATTCTGTCATTACCTCAAATCATTACCACAACTTGGCGAGTTGGCTGATTGAAGAATAGCCATTACTTTTTCATTAAATCCTCAACTCTCTATCGTCCGGTGACCAAAATAGCGATATACCAGGGTTAAAAACATAGCGTCCGGTAAGTCGTCCGGTAAAAGGTTCTAAAACTATGAATCTTATGAAACATCGTCCGGTGATTAAAACGTTGATATAATAAGATTTATATTCTATCTCCCGGTAAATCGTCCGGTAAAGATAAAAAACTTTCTTAAGATTAGCCCGTGTCAGTGGCTATCAGGTAATATCGAGTAGCTGGCCCTCGCCCCTCAGAACCAATTATGCCTGATTTCTTCAGACTAGATAATAGTTCAGATGTGTAACTTTTTTGCAAATCTAGTGTATCTTGAATCTCTTGGCGACTAGCGGGTTTCCCATTACTAAGATATTGAACAATCGAAATCATATGACGATTCAATTCCATAGTATTTAGCTTATAATTCATATTATACAAGACAACAGTAAATAAATTATGTGTTGCAATTAATTCTGGTTGACGCATAAATCCCTTATACAGAGAATAAATACGGCGAATTCCAGAACCATAATTTTCAATATAGTTCATTTTATCCAAAGCATTTATCAAAATAGGATTCCGTTTAGCATTTGCTCCCTGTTTTATGTCCTCAACCGTTAATCCATCTGGAAGAGAGCCTGGTGAAGAAATCGCTAATCTATCATCAAAAATCTCTATTTTAATATCTGAACTCATAGTATAGTCTCGATGAACGAAGGCATTCATTATTGCTTCACGGACTGCATCAATCGGATAAGAATAACTCTCCATTCGCTTTCCATCTTTGTCCCATGCTCCTTCAACCTGATACGCTGCAGATGGCGATCCCCATAGGAAATCATCTTGGAATTTGTCTAATTCTTCGTATATCACTGAATCTTATCCTCCGTTTTCAATATAAATTTATTTTCAAACATTCTTTCTTGAAAAAAAACTGTTGTGTATTTTAGATAGAAGCTTTTATAACAGCACCCAGTATGTTGGCATCGTTATTATACTTGCATCTATTGATTTCGGTAGTAATAAAATCCGCTTCTAAATACTCCCTACAGGTTTTCTTATACGTTTCTCTTACTTTATCGATGAACCAGTTTTCTTCGGATATTCCTCCACCGATGCATATCACTTCAGGATTATAAAAAACGGTGATTACTATTAATTGGGCCACTATGTTTCCTATCCATTCATCTACTGAAGACACAGCTGATTCATTTCCGTTTAGGTACTTCTTGCAAACCTCATTTCCATACTGAACCTGCTCCTCCCGATTAACTTTTTTATTGTATAAATTAACCAATCCGGTTATCGAAGCATAATCACCCATCTTATCAAGGCCGCCTATCTCAGCGTTTACAAAAGGCATATTATGGAATTCCCCCGCAAACGAATCTTTTCCATACACAACTCCGTTTTCGTCGCATATGCATCCACCTGTTCCTGTACCTATAATCAAAAACGCTGAAGATTTGTATCCCTTTGCATTTCCAATTTTAAACTCACATAAACCTGCCGCTTTTGCATCATTGATTGCGGACACTTTTTTATTTGTCCTTTTGTTGATTTCATTATTGATATTTGTGCCGTACATTATAGCTACGTTAGGAGCAGCATAGGATTTAACATTCGAATCTTCATCAATAAGGCCGGGTGCGCTTACACCGATTTTGTCAATTTCATCTACATTTCTTATATTTGAACATATATAATCGTAAAATTCGTCGGCTGTATTGTACTTAACCGTTTCGACTTTCCACTTCTCTTTGATGCGATGTTGCTTGTCTATTAATGCATACTTAATGAACGTTCCTCCTATGTCTATTCCTAAACTTATTTTCCCCATAATACTTCTCCTTAAAATGAAGGTCTTGCAGTTTGCCTTCTTATATTGCAGCTTGATTCAAACTCATAAACGCGCGTTTATAGATATAGCATATACTGAAATCGATTACATTTAAATACTTTTTTATTTTTTATGTGTAGTTTTTGTTTGAAAAGTACCTTTTAATTCCACCAATACTAAGAAAACCTCGAGCTAACGCTCGAGGCCTTTTTATTTTAGTGGAGACGGGAGTTCGACTTTGGTGGCTTTTTGGAAGACAATCCAGTTACTTACGTCTTGGGTCGCTTTTTCTATGCCGGAATCTGCTATCTTAAAAGTTTAAATCATCTTAATCCCCCTATAATATTTCTAACCAATGGACCACAAGCAATAAATAAAATAAGTAACGATAAGAAAACAATTACTTTTAGTAAAGGCATAATTCTTTACAAAAAATGAAATTTATATTAGCATAGAATTATAACATCGACATTTTGTTAGGAGTGAGGATATGACAGATCCAGTGTTAAAGGATCCACGAGCGTTATATTATGAATCAGAATTTCCGAAACAGGATCAAGAAATCCCGGCCCTACAGAAGAAGATGAAACCTGTGCCGGACTGTGGGGAAGAGAGCTATGTTGGTCATGAGCGCTTACTTAATCGTCGGGTTTTGATTACCGGGGGCAATTCGGGGATTGGCCGAGCGGCGGCGATTGCGTATGCGCGAGAAGGCACCGATATTGCTTTGCAGTTTTATCCGGGAGAAGAGCCGGATGCCAAGCAAGTGGCCAAAGTATGTGGAAAAAGCGGGGCGCAAAGCCGTCTTACTACCATTTGACTTGCGCGACGCTGCGGCACCTGAAAAAATGGTGGCTCAAGCAGTGAAAGAACTAGGCGGATTAGACACGCTGGTGTTAAACGCGGCGCAACAGATTACTTAGCCTTCTTTAGCAGAGTTGACCATGGAGCAAGTCCGGGATACTTTTGATGTGAATATTATTTCCATGTTTGCCACGGTGAAAGCCGCCTTACCACACTTGCCGACAGGGTCCAGCATTATCACAACCACCTCGGTGCAAGCGTTCAGTCCAAATGGTCATCTCTTGGACTACGCGGTAACGAAGGCCGCGATTGCCAGCTTCACGGTGGGATTAGCCAAACAGTTGAGCAAAAAAGGCATTCGGGTCAACGGTGTCGCACCGGGACCGATTTGGACAGCCTTGCAACTAGACAAAGGCCAACTGGAAGAAAAATTACCGGTCTTCGGGCAAGACTCTTTAATGGAGCGGGCAGGACAGCCAGTAGAATTAGCGTCAGTTTATGTTTTCTTAACCTCCAACGAAGCCAGCTACGTAACCGCTCAAATTTACGGGGTAACCGGTGGCGAAGCAATCAACTTATAGAAAGGAGTTGAAAGCACATGAAAAAGCAAGGAAAAGTCATGATGATTGTCTCGTTGGTGGCGACTTTGCTGCCGGTGTTGCTGAAGGTCAAAGAAATACACGATGACTATCGCAAACAATAAAAAACGAACAAGTTGTCGTGAAGCTAGGAAAGAAGCAATCTAATTAATAGAGGAGGAATTTATTATGGGTCTTATTTGGTCATTAATTGTCGGGGCGATTATCGGAGCGGTGGCAGGTGCCATCACTGGAAAAGGGATGGGCTGGATTGCGAATATCGTGTCCGGTTTAGTCGGTTCCGCTATCGGACAATCACTCTTTGGTTCTTGGGGACCGTCATTAGCCGGGATGGCATTGGTACCATCGATTATCGGAGCGGTGATTCTCGTTGCCGTGGTGTCATTCTTCTTTAGTCGTAGAACGAGTAATTAAACTGTATTGTGAGTTCTTCCCCAATGACATAAAAAGTCATAGCCTCGGCTAATAGTCGAGGTTTTTTTGATTGGTAAAAGAATTTTTTTACCAATACTTAACTGATCAGTATCAGTTGACTGCTTCAATCTAACCAAAAATTATACCACTTAATATCATAGTTTGAACCGCTCAATCAAGACTAGAAAATATGTAAGTCTCTTTTCAGGAATCGAAATTGAAGCTAGGTTCCTATTTTCTCCTAGGGCACGAATGATCTCTTGTTACAATCAGAGTGGATAAAAAGCCGTTAAAAACGAAACTTGTTTTGTTCCTTCGCCATCTTGACCCTAAGTCTACTTTGAATATGGCTAGCGGCTTGAATTGCAACGACAATGAAGCCGAAGAGGAATGTCGGTTATCCTACATATCTTTCATTTGGACTGAAATTTACTTGCTTTTGATTGATTCTGAAGGTTTCACACATGACGACAGCAACCACTACCTCGTAACATAAGAAAATCGACTGGAGATACAGAGCAAAATGGCTTTATTGTAGGTGATAAAGTACGTCATAGACTCTTTGATCTGAAGAAGTTGTGTAAATCGATGAAATTTATTTAGAGATTCTTTTCGAAAGTAAAGAGTAGCAACAAATATTGCTCCTAGAAAACTTGAAAAGATTACTAAAGTCTAATGTGAGCGTTACTAATATTGTTCAAAAAATCTAACTCTTTTTTTCAAGTTCAATCCGTTTTTTTAATCAGTAGGGGCTGTGAAAAAAGTCCCTTACAAAAGCCCATGAAATGATGAAATTCCGTTCATTTCACGGGCTTTTTTTGGATAAAATAAAAGAGGTATAGGTAGCCACCCATACTTCCACTTTAATCCTGAAAGGACTAAACAAATGTATACTAATTATAACATGAATCAACTTACATTGGACATCAGTACCTCATTCGAGCCAAAAGAAAATCACGTAGCCCTTTTTATCAACGAGTTAGTGGCATCTCTTCAAATCAAACAACCTTACCTTTTTGGAAGACCAAGAGAATATAATTTGGGTGCAATGATGAAGTTGGTTCTTTTTGCCTATACGAGAAAAACGTTTACTAGCCGTAAGATTGATCGATTGACAGAAGAAAATCTTTATACCCGGTGGTAACACGGGTGTACCAAACTCATTGGAAATCCCTCTGATGCTTGCTAAAAAAGGCTTCACGAGCATTCTTCAAAGACTCGATTTTTGTCAAAATTAGCTAAATAGAAAAGCAAAAGACGTGTGAACGGACCGGCTGTCAGCGGCAGAGCCGAGTTCGTTTACACGTCTTTTTTGTGTTTTCCCAAAAAAACTTTTCCTAAAGAAAGCGATTGAGAAGCAAATAGTTTAAGAATCTCTTACAAGTTAATTCACTTGCCTGTTATTTCGAAAAATCACCCTACTCAGATTGTAGTAGTAATGAAAGGGAAATCATCCATAAAGAAAACTATGAGAAATTCCACATTTTTTGGAAAATAGGGGGTTCCAAATTGTTCTTGTTAGTGAAAGGAGGAAATTTCATGCAACTGATTCGTGCGCCCACTCTACTTTGTTTCAACCAATTAAAACAAAGACTAAATTCAAAATCAAAGGAGAAATACACATGTCAAAAAAATTAATGATCCAAAAAGGAACCAGTATCTCACTAAACGATTCAGAAACTGTCAATCTAGCCAGTCTACGTTTCGATCTCAAACAATTCAAACTCCCGCAACGTTTTGTTTTCGCCAAAAGTGATATTCAAATGCGGATGGAACGTGAACAGAACCATGTTGGCGAACATGTAGAAACCGGGCTAATGACCCTCACCTTCAAAGTCTATGATCGGGCTTTTGTCGAACTGGTTCTGAATAATGGCGGAACAGAACTCGGCTCCCCGATCACCATTGTGGTCGAGCATCAAGAAGAATTACCAATTTTGGATAACTATGAAGACGGCGAGTTGATTCCTATTCGTTTTAATGGTTTAAATGTCTATCCCCGAAAAATTCAGAAAAAATCATTTGTGGGAGAAGGTCAACCAATGATTGACACCTGGCAATTTGCAGCATTGAAAATTAGCGTCACCTCCTGTCAACTAGGAGAAGTAAATGAACCAAACACCCCAGCAAAGTAACGAATGTCTGATCGATTTTCTACGTTTTTCATTACCGGATGCTTCAATGGAAAAAGTTGCGGACTTATTGGGAATTGCCCTTTCTGACTTCACTTCGGAAAAGAAAGGGAGCCCTTTTCCCACTTACGATTCTCACTATTCATTTGTAGATATTATCATTCACCAAAGTGACCACCACAACAATCTGTTAGTAAACTTATCGGGTCAAGGGTGTCGCCAATATGAAGAATATATGTCTAGTGTGGAGGGTTGACATTGGCAGAAATTCTTAGCCGCCATTTTAAAAGCCAAAGGAACCATTACTCGTGCCGAATTGGCAATGGATTTATTTGATGGCTCCTCTCCCCCTGTGTCTACCTTGCAAAAATACGTGAAGAACGGCCAACTCAGCTCTCAAAGCCGCCACTTTCGGGAAGTAAACAGTGGGCAACTACAGAAAGGAATTCTAACTGGCCATACGCTTTATATTGGCGCTCAGCCACAACTACTGCGGGTTTATGACAAAAAGCAAGAAATCCGCGATAAAACGGGGGAAATTGCCCAAGTCAACGAGTGGGTTCGCTGGGAACTGGAATTAACCGATCAGAAAGCGCGGCAAGCCGTGGAAAAGCTTGCGAAAGGAATACCACTCAATACGGTAATTCGTGGCATTTTAGCTTCCCACTACAGCTTCAAGACCAAACCCAAAGGCCCCGTCAACTATCATAACAAAGCTCGTTGGCCGAACATGAAATGGTGGGATAAATTTGTGGGGGGTATTCCCAAAATCCCCTTACGTGTAGTTCGTGAAAAGCCCACCTTTTCCAAGAAGAAAGCTTGGTTAGAAAATGCCACTTCGAAATCGCTCGCCATGATTTACGAAGCTTTTCTACAAGCCTATGGCCTAGAACAAGCTGAAAAAGACCTGTCTCAAAAAATTCAACGTGTGCTTAATGAAAAGAGCGCTCGTTCATTTGAATTAAACGGGCATATCAAATTCAAAGAGTTCTATGAAACAGTTTGGTTGGATATGTATATCGCGACGATCTAGGAAAATACCAACTGCCACAACCATTAGCAATACGAAAGATGTCTTCCGTCTTCATATTCTGTCGATGTTTGGTGAATGTTCCATCAAGTTCTTAAACGACAATAAAGACTTTGTGCTTCGTGCTTTGATGAAAAAGTCCCAAACTTATGCCAATATCAAAATCATCAAAAGTTACGTCAATCAGATTTTTGATATTGCGGAGCTATTAGAGTATATCGAATACAATCGGATTGAAAAAGTGATTCGGTACGTGGGTGATCCCAAGAAACAGCAACTAAAGGCGGAGCGTCAGCTAAACGGTGAAGCTCTGACAGCAGAAGAATTGATTGCTTGGTTAGACGCAGCCAATGAGGATTACAGCAAAGGTTTACTAATCATGCAAGACTATGTTCTCTTGATGCTAACGTTGAACCTAGGGGACCGCAAGAGCGAATCCTATGCCCTCCAGTGGAAGCATATTGATTTTGAAAATGGTTATGTCAGTTTGATTCAAAGCAAGGATAAGTTTGGCAATTTAAAATCCACAAAAGGTCGAAAAGCCACGAAATTCAAGATTCCGACATTCCTTATTGAACTATTGAAAGAATGGAAGCAAAAGTAAAAGGAAGAACTGTTACAACTTGGGATTAAACAGACTAAGGAGCAATTTCTTTTCACTTATGCCAATTGAAGCGGCGAAGTAAATATTCCGGTTCATGTGGATTACTTAAATTATCGGCTAAAATCCATTCACCGAAGACATGAGGAACTAACCCAGACAAATCCACACAAGCTGCGTCATACCTTTAGTACATTGGCTCGTGAAGGCGGTGCAACAATGGCGCAAATTTCTCAAGCCTTAACCCATTCGGATATCAAAACGACAGAAATATACATCAATACTCCAAATGTTGTCGATCTTTCCACTTATGAGAAATTCGAGAAACGCCTAGATGAAGCGCGACAAGCAAAATAAACAACTAATTAAAATAACAATCGAATAAGATAAAAAGAACGATTATATAGTAACTGACCTAGGTCTTAAAAACAGCCAATTCAAAATCTCGTACATTTTTTCGTACCTAAGCGTACAAAAAAAGACACTCTCCAATAAAAGGAAAGTGCCTGGAAACGTTGAATAATTAACGTTTTGAGAATTGTGAAGCTTTACGAGCTTTCTTAAGACCTGGTTTTAAAAACTTTTGTTTGAATTAATTTCAAAAGCTACTAAAATCAACGTTTTCATGGGTTTTCAGAACTCAAAACTTCATCTAATTTCAACTAATTTCATCTGAATGGTGTGAATTTTACCCCAAAAATCACTGAATTGAGCTAATTTATACCGAAAAAGTTCACAATATTTAAATTATTCGGAAATGAATCAAAAATTAGATTTTAATCCGTTATGATGCCTACATAGCATTTGTAAGTTACCTCGCTCAGTTTTTCCACCTTTACTCCATGGCATAATATGGTCTCCAGCCATTTCTTTATAAGTCCAAATATGGGTCATGTGATCATACTGTTTGTCGGTAATACATACAGGGCAATTAGAGCTATTAGATTTTTTAGTTTCATTTGTCTGTTCTTTATATTTAGACTTCTTATCTGTTTCTGTAAATGCTCGAATTGATAGCAATTTTATCAATTCGGTTTTTTCTTTACTAAGTAAATATTCATAAATGCCTGATTTCTTTGAAACATCACTATCCTCATATAATTCAGATAGCCTTTGTTCTATATCAGAGGGATTGTAGGAATTATGGTTCTGTTGCAAATTTTTAAATCTACTATCAAATAAGGTAGAATAATAGAAAAAGATAGCAGGAGGAATGACGATGAATCATTTTAAAGGAAAGCAATTTCAGCAGGATGTGATTATTGTAGCCGTGGGCTACTATCTTCGTTATAACCTTAGCTATCGTGAAGTTCAAGAAATCTTATATGATCGTGGCATTAACGTT
>SKEB01000038.1_pt1 | contig 184836 bp, 181 predicted proteins | sample 4826561 | NCBI WGS metagenome assembly SKEB01 (sample SAMN11008820, study PRJNA524170) | human gut metagenome | biome: Human fecal sample; material: Feces; isolation source: fecal sample from pouch patient p17 | host: Homo sapiens | place: Israel: Tel-Aviv | collected 2016-03-29 | reverse complement strand
AACCACCTGTTCGTACATAAGCGTCGATTGAAAAAAGAAAAGAAAATAAAAAAAGAGAGAAAGCATTCATAAAATAACTTTCTCTCCAATCGACTTAATTGCCAACAACACTACTTGACAAAGAGCCAAAAATTTAGCACAGAATAATCTCTGTTTTGATACAGGGGTATTCTGTGCTATCATTTTTGTAACAGTTTTCTAAATTAAGTTATTCATTCGCAGGCTCCGGAAAAATGACTTCAACACTGGCCACATCGCCACCGTCCGTTTCATTCATCATCATTGAACCGTTGGACGTCCGCCCACCAATTGGAAACTCAGTAGGATGAAGCTCATATACTTCCCCTTTTTGATTTTGCATCTGATAGATTTGCTCTTGCCCTTCTCCCATAAAAACGACGCGATGTGGATGGTTTTTCAATTCGCGAAAGACCATTAATCCACGACCAGCGCGATTAGCTGAAGGCAATTCTTGTGCAAGCATTCTCTTCACTGCACTTCTTTGTGAGACTAAAACAACTGGCGTATCTCCATTTGAGTACACTAACAAACCATTGACAATATAATCCTCGTCTTTTAAATTCATTGATTTGACACCTGCAGCTTTCGGACCACTAACAGGCACTTGATCTAAACTAAAACGTAAACCATATGCTTGATGAGTCACTAAAAAGACATCTTGTAAATCTTGCTCTGAAGTAAGGTAGATATTGACTAATTCATCTTCGCCTTTTAGATTCATGACAGTACTTGCCTTTGATTTATACGTACGCCATGGTGTTAACTCTGCAAATTGCACTTGTTTTATCATGCCATATTTTGATATCAAGACTAACGTTGGCTCTGGGGTTAACTCTTTATAGCTAAATGCTGCAATAATCGTTTCATCCATTGCTAATTTCATAATTGTTTGCGAAATATGCTCACCAATTTCTTTCCATTTCAAATCAGGAAGCTCATGAATTGGTCGATAAATGACATTTCCTTTATTCGTAAATAGTAATAGATGATCCAGTGTGTTTAATTGTTCACAGTAAAGTAAACAATCACTTTCTTTCATCGCAAGCTCATTAAAATTAGAGGCTGCATAAGAACGTAAACTACTGCGCTTCACATAACCTTCTTTTGTCACAGTTACCATTACATCCTCAGAAGCAATTAAGACTTCGGTTTCAATCTTAATTTCTTCAATTTCTGCTTCAATTTTTGTCAAACGTGGATTACTATATTTTTTCTTCACAGCTTTTAATTCTTGCTTAATCACGCGCATCAACTCTGCTTGTTCATGTATAATCTTTTGTAACTGGGCAATTTTTATAGCCAATTCCTCAGCTTCTTTTTGCAACTGCGTAATATCTGTATTCGTTAAACGATATAATTGCAAGTTCACAATGGCTTCAGCTTGAGGTTCCGTAAATTGATGCATCATAATCAAATTATTTTTGGCATCTTTTTTATCCTTACTTTGACGAATGGTTTGAATCACTTCATCTAAAATCGACAAAGCTTTCATCAATCCATCGACAATATGTTGACGATTTTGCGCTTTTTTTAAATCATATTGACTCCGACGCAAGACAACTTCTTTGCGATGTTCGATATAACTATGCAAAATATGCTTCAAACCAACTTGTTGAGGGCGCATTTCATCAATAGCCACCATATTAAAGTTATAGTTGATTTGTAATTCAGTATTTTTATATAAATAATTTAAAATTCCTTCTGCATTGGCTTCTTTTTTTAGCTCAACAACAATCTGTAAGCCAGTGCGGTCACTTTCATCGCGCACTTCAGCAATTCCATCAATCTTTTTATTGATGCGAATTTCGTCGATTTTACGAACTAAATTTGCTTTATTCACTTCATAAGGAATTTCATTGATGACTATTTGTTGTTTATTTCCTTTAATATCTTCAATTCGTGTTTGCGAGCGAAGAATGACTTTACCACGGCCGGTTTGATAAGCTTGTTTGAGTTCTTTGGTCCCTTGCAAAATGCCGCCAGTTGGAAAATCAGGCCCTGGTATATATTTCATCAATTGATCCAAAGTAGCATCTGGATGATCAATTAGATAAATCGTACCATCAATGACTTCACCTAAATTATGTGGTGGAATCTCGGTGGCATAACCAGCTGAAATCCCTGTCGAACCATTGACCAATAAATTAGGAAAACGAGCTGGTAAGACAGTTGGTTCTTTTTCGGAATCGTCAAAGTTCCAAACCATATCAACTGTCTCTTTTTCAATATCCGCCAACATCTCACCACTTAATTCAGACAGACGGGCTTCTGTATAACGCATGGCAGCTGGTGGGTCGCCATCCATACTTCCATTATTTCCGTGCATCTCAATAAGAATTTCACGTAACTTCCAGTCTTGACTCATCCGCACCATGGCTTCATAAATACTAATGTCCCCATGCGGATGGAAAAAGCCCATAATATTTCCGACAGACTTAGCCGATTTACGAAAGGCTTTTTCAAAAGTATTGCCGTCTTTATTCATCGCAAATAAAATACGACGCTGCACTGGTTTCAAACCATCACGAATATCAGGCAATGCACGCTCTTGAATAATATATTTTGAATAACGTCCAAAGCGATCTCCCATGACCTCTTCAAGCGTCAACTCTTCAATATTATGCTCTTGCTCCAAAAAAAAGCCTCCTTAACTAAATATCAAATATACTAATTTTTTCATATTTTGGATTATCTTGGGAATGATTATCATGCTGCGTTTCGTGCGTCTCATGTAAATCATCAATCGCCTTCCGATCTAAAATACTACCATCTTCTTCTAACGTGAACTGCACATGACTTTCAATCCATTTACGTCTTGGTTCAACTTTATTCCCCATCAATGTCGTTACACGTCGTTCTGCTTGAGCCGCATCATCAATTCTGACTCTAATTAAAGTACGTGTTTCTGGATTCATAGTCGTTTCCCAAAGTTGTTCGGCATTCATTTCACCAAGTCCTTTGTAACGTTGAAGCATATAACCTTTACCAACTTTTTTAATCTTTCCAGCTAATTCTTCATCAGTCCACGCGTATTCAATGACTTGTTTTTTACCAGTCCCTTTAGATACCTTATAAAGTGGTGGTAAAGCAATATAAACTTTCCCTGCTTCGATTAAAGGCTTCATATAACGATAGAAGAATGTTAAGAGTAATACTTGAATATGCGCACCATCTGTATCCGCATCGGTCATAATAATGATTTTATCATAATTGCAATCCGCTACGTCAAATTCTGGACCAACCCCAGCACCAATGGTATAAATCATCGTATTAATTTCTTCATTTTTTAAGATTTCTTGCATATTGGCTTTTTCAGTATTTATGACTTTTCCACGCAATGGTAAAATCGCTTGGAATTTACGGTCACGACCTTGTTTTGCCGAACCACCAGCAGAATCCCCCTCGACCAAATATAATTCATTCTTTTGGGCATTTTTAGATTGAGCTGGAGTAAGTTTACCAGATAAGAGCGATTCGCCTTTTTTCTTTTTCTTACCAGTACGGCTTTCTTCTCGAGCTTTACGGGCTGCTTCTCGAGCTTCTCGGGCTTTGATGGCTTTTCGAACGAGCATTTGACTCAGTTCACTATTTTCTAGTAAAAAGAAACTAAACTGTTCTGAAATCGTCGCATCTACGGCATTTCTGGCTGCTGGTGTCCCGAGTTTACCCTTTGTTTGTCCTTCAAATTGTAATAAGTTTTCGGGAACCTTAATAGAAAGCACCGCTGCTAAACCTTCGCGGAAATCACTACCTTCAAGATTCTTATCCTTATCTTTCAGTAAGTTAACTTTTCGTGCATACTCATTGAATGATTTCGTAAGCGCAGTTTTAAAACCAACTTCATGTGTACCACCATCTTTGGTACGGACATTATTCACAAATGATAAAATATTTTCAGAATAGCCATCATTATATTGGAAAGCGACTTCCACTTGCATCCCATCTTTTTCACCAGAGAAATAAAGAATCGGGGTCAAATCATCTTTTTCTTCGTTCAAATAAGCAACAAATTCCTTGATGCCTTCTTCATAATGGAAAACTTCCTCAACAGGCTCGTCTTTACGTAAATCTGTTAAAGTAATTTTTACATCACGTAACAAGAAAGCCGACTCACGCAAACGCTCTGCTAAAGTTTCATAAGAGAATACAGTGGTCGAGAAAATACTAGCATCGGGCTTGAAATGAACGGTTGTACCATTTTTTTCTTTGGTTTTGCCGACTTTTTTCAAGGTTGTTGTAGGTTTTCCCCCATCGGCAAAGCTTTGCGTATATTTGTAACCGTCTCTAACAATCGTTACATCTAATTCACTAGATAAAGCATTGACGACACTGGCACCTACACCGTGCAAACCACCAGATGTCTTATAGCCACCTTGACCAAATTTACCACCAGCATGCAATACAGTAAAAATGACTTCAACGGTTGGAATTCCTGAAGCATGCATTCCGACTGGCATCCCACGACCGAAATCTTGCACGGTAATACTATTGTCTTTTTCAATTGTGACATTGATTTGATTACCAAAACCAGCTAATACTTCATCGACAGCATTATCTACAATTTCATAAACTAAATGATGTAGACCGCGGCCATCCGTAGAACCAATATACATCCCTGGACGCTTGCGAACTGCCTCAAGTCCTTCTAATACTTGAATGGATTGATCATTATATTCATCTATTTTTTTTGCCAAAATGGTCGCTCCTTGTCTTGCTTATTTTTTACATCTTTAAAGACACGCTTACTATTATATCACACCAGCCGAAGAAAACTAGCAAAAAATAGCAAACCTCTAATCTTCTAACAAACGTTGATATTCAATCTTAATACAACGATTCATAATATATGCTTTATGATGCTTTTCTAAAATTTCGGCAGCTTCATCATTTTCAATTCCTAGTTGCGCCCAATAAACTTTTGCATCAGTTTTGACAAATTCTTTTGCAATATCAGGTAAAAACTCGCTACGTCTAAAAATATCAACAATATCAATTTGCTCAGGCACTTCCGCTAAAGAAGCATAAACTTTTTCACCAAGGACTTCTTGACCTGCTAATACCGGATTGACCGGAAAGACACGGTAGCCTTTCTCTTGTAAAAAAGCGGCAATGCGGTGGCTCGTCTTTTCTGGATTGGCACTTAAACCAATCACGGCAATATTCTTGCTATTTTCTAAAACGTTCTTTAGTTGTGTATCATTTAGTTGCATATCAATCGCTCCTTCATTTATATATATCCTGATTATATCATATTTATTTCATCCATTTATAGTTTACTTAATTGATATTTTAATCAAACTTCCATTGTTGTTATATTAATTTCATGGTACAATCGAGCTAGTTTATTAAAAAAGGTGGCAATTATGACAAAATATTATTTATTCTTAGTCGCTTATCTGTTAGGCTCGATTCCATCAGGTGTCTGGATTGGCAAAATATTTTACCACAAAGATATTCGTCAATTTGGGAGCGGGAATACCGGAACGACGAATACTTTCAGAGTTTTAGGCAAAAAAGCTGGAATTGCGGTCTTAATCATCGATATTCTAAAAGGAACACTTGCAACCATGTTACCGACGTTATTTGGTATCACTCAGGTCAACCCGCTTATTTTCGGTGTAGCAGCAATTATCGGACATACTTTCCCTATTTTTGCTCATTTTAAAGGTGGTAAAGCAGTAGCGACTTCTGCAGGAATGTTACTAGGTTATCAACCAATCTTTTTTATCTATTCTTGTGCGATTTTTATCATTTGTTTATTCATCACAAGTATGGTTAGTCTTTCAAGTATGATTGCAGCTATATTGATTACTTTATCAACTATCTTTTTACCCTATATTTGTCCGGCACTTTTACCAAAACATAATTTATTATTAACAATTATTGCAATTTGCGTATCAACATTTATTTTTTATCGTCACAAAGATAATATTAAACGAATCAAAAACGGTACAGAAAGTCGTGTGCCGTTTGGTTTAAATAGCAGCAAAAATAATCCACAAAAATAGTCCTTCATAATCGAAGGACTATTTTTTATTACTCAAAACGAATCATATATTGATATTCTTTTTGATCACCGATACTTAAGGATTCAATCCCATATTTTTCAGTTAAATCACCACTTGTTGTTGTGATATCTGCCACACTTGCCCATGGTTCAATACATACAAATGGAGAGGCCACAGGATAGGTTGACCAGATGCCTACAAATGGTAAATCTTGATAATTTACGGTAATCTTATGCGAATCTTTTGTTGAACTTAACACAATTTCAATCGGATCAGTTGTGGTGGTATAGACTAAAGCATCACCTTTAAACAATTCATGTGTCAATGGTATTTGACTCACTTCAGGATTTTCCACCGCTTTTTCTAGATTTAATAAATTATCTTCTAGTGGAATCAAGCGCTCTACTTTTCCTTGAGTGAATGAAAGCTGATAATCCGTAAATTCTAAGTCTGGCACTAAAGGTACATTAAAGGCAGGATGTCCACCAATGCCATAGTACATCGTATCATCTGATAGGTTATACACCCGATAATTTACCACTAATTGATTTTCATGTAAAGTATATTTCACATAAAGGGCAAATTCAAAGGGATAACGTTCAAAAGTATTTTCATCTGATTTCAAGACAAAAGTAATTGAAGTAGCTGTTTGCTCAAACAAATCAAAGGGTAAATCACGGGCAAAACCATGTCGTGATAGTTCATAAGTTTGTCCCTTTAATTGATATTGCCCATTTTTCAACCCACCAACGATTGGAAATAAAATTGGTGCATGCTTACCCCAATGATTAGGGTCTGCTTGCCATAAATATTCTGTTTGGTCTTTTAAATTGACAATACTCGTTAATTCAGCTCCCTTAGCTTGAAAATTAACTTTTAAAAATTCATTTTGAATCGTATACATATGCTCATATCCTTTATTGTTTATCTAATTCTTGTTTGAAACGATGATTTAAAATTCTTAAGTAAGTCCCCTTCATACCAAGTGAGCGAGACTCAATAATTCCAGCTGATTCTAGCTTTCTTAAGGCATTAACAATGACAGAACGTGTAATGCCGATTTCATCAGCAATACTTGAGGCCGTTAAACGACCTTCATCGCCATCCAAAGCCGTAAAGATCGCTTGAACAGCTTTTAGCTCAGAGTAAGACAAGGTATTGATAGCCATTTGTACAGCTGTAGCATTGCGAATATCTTCTTCAATATTTCTTGATTGTTGGTACAAAATTTGCATCCCTACAACTGTCGCACTATACTCAGCTAAAACTAAATCATCTTCATTGAATGCATCAGACAATTTGGAAAGGATAATCGTACCTAGACGTTCACCAGCACCATAAATAGGTACAATCGTTGTTAACCCATCTGGATACATTTCACGAAATTCAATCGGAAAAGCAGTCAAATCATCGGTAATCGGAATATTTTCTTTGGTTTTTTCCAAGCGGTCAACTAAATCAGTATAAGACACTGGAAATTGACGTTCCACTAAGATATTCTTCACACGATCATTATTAATATCATATTTTTCATTAATTCCCAATAGCTTCCCATCACTACTAATAATATAAGTGATAGTATCCAAAATATCCCCTAATATCATCGCCATGCGGTTATACGGCATACTACTAGTGTTCATGAGTGTATTTTTTTGTTGCAACAACTCATTAATTCGTCTGGTTTTCTGTAGTAAAGTCGTCATTTCATCTACCCCTTTTTATAAAATATAACGGCTCATATCTTCATCTTTAGCAATACTGTCTAATTTTTCAGCCACATATCCTTCTGTAATCGTAATCTCACCCATTTGCATATCAGGTGCTTCGAATAATAAATCTTCAAGCAAACGTTCAAGAATCGTATGCAAGCGACGTGCCCCAATATTATCCGTATCACGATTCACTTGAAAAGCAATTTGGGCAATTTTTTCAATCGCTTCAATCGTAAAGGTTACTTGAATATTTTCTGTAGCTAATAAAGCAATATATTGTTTGACTAGCGCATTATTAGGTTCGGTCAATATCTTCACGAAATCTTCAGCAGTCAAATCATCTAATTCCACACGGATTGGAAAACGACCTTGTAATTCAGGAATTAAATCACTAGGCTTAGATAAATGAAAGGCTCCAGAAGCGATAAATAAAATGTGGTCAGTTTGGATTGGGCCATATTTTGTATTGACTTGCGAACCTTCAACAATTGGCAAAATATCTCGTTGCACGCCTTCACGTGAGACTTGACCTGACTGTTGTGATTTTGAAGTGATTTTATCAATTTCATCAATGAAGATAATGCCTTGAGATTGTGCTAATTTCAAACTTTCCGAATGAATATCGGCATCATTCACTAATTTAGCAGACACTTCATTAATTAATAATTCGCGAGCCTCTTTGACTGTTAAAGTACGGGTAATTTTCTTTTTCGGTCTTAATGAGCCTAGGGTTTCTTGGATATCAATCCCCATTTGTTCTAAACCATTATTCAAACTTGGCATTGCTACTTTTGGTTCATCAATTTCAATGGTCACTTCACGATTATCTAGTAAACCTTTTTCTAATTGTTCATAGACCGCTTGACGAGTGCTGCGAATTTCATCAGTCAACTCTTCTTTAGGCTCTGTTTCCCCTGCTTGCATGCCTTGGAACATCGTCATCATTTGTTCATAAGGATTATTTGACTTACGCTGTTCTTTCTTAATACCCGGAACTAAGGCCTTCACTAAACGACGATTCGCCTTTTTAGTGGCTTGCACTTTGACACGATTATATTGTTGTTTTTTCACAATTGTAATCGCATTTTCAACTAAATCACGAACCATGGATTCAACATCGCGACCCACATAACCAACTTCGGTAAATTTAGTGGCTTCGACTTTTACGAATGGGGCATCCACAATTCTTGCTAGGCGTCGAGCAATTTCAGTCTTACCTACCCCTGTTGGCCCAATCATCAAGATATTTTTAGGTGTAACATCCTGTTGCATTTTTTCGTCTAATTGCATTCTACGATAACGATTACGAAGGGCTACCGCAACAGATTTTTTTGCTTGATTTTGACCAACGATGTATTTATCTAATTCATTTACAATTTGTCTTGGTGTTTGATTCATCGAGATACCTTCCTTAAAATTCTTCTACAATAATATTATGGTTTGTAAAGACACAGATATCTGCTGCAATTGTTAAAGCGTTTTTAGCAATTTCAGCAGCGGATAAATCTTGTCCACTATAATTTTTCATCGCACGGGCTGCAGCTAAAGCATAATTTCCACCTGAGCCAATCGCTAAAATACCATCATCAGGAGCAATCACTTCCCCAGTTCCCGATACAAGTAACATTTCTTTGTCATTCATAACGATTAACATAGCTTCTAACTTTTGCATTGACTGCTGGGTACGCCACTCTTGCGCTAATTCCACAGCAGCACGTTGTAAATTCCCATTATATTCGTTTAGTTTACCTTCAAACTTTTCCTCTAAAGTAAAGGCATCCGCAACACTTCCTGCGAAACCTACAACAACTTGATTATTATAAATACGACGAACTTTACGTGCAGTCGCTTTCATAACAATTTGTTCGCCTAGGGTTACTTGACCATCCCCAGCCATTGCAAATTTTCCGTCTTTTTCTACCGCACATATTGTGGTGGAATGAAATTGTGATTCTACCATATATTAAGCGCCTCCTCCAATCATGATTATGAGACAAATTGTAGTAATTCTCAGAAAATTCTAATACTTTTATAGAATAAACTTTAACATATCTTTTACTGAATTACAACAAATTGTCAGAATTTTCTTTGTCCCCTATACAATAACATGACATTAGCATATTTCGCAAGCGTTTAATAGTCTAAATAGTTGCAAATTTAGCAAACTTTTAATATATTCAAAATTTTTTCATCAATTCTTCCAAAGTGTCAAAAATAGGTAAAAAAGTTTCTTGCTCTCGACTATTTCACACTGTGATTTTTCATTAAAAAAGGATTACCACCTGGAAGATAGTAATCCTAATTCTTTTATGCTAATTCATTTTTGACTTGTTCTAGACTTTCTAACGCGCGATTTGCTAGCGTTTCATAACGTACTTTCTTATCGCGAATACGTTCAGGAAGTTCTGGGAATAGGCCAAAGTTGGCATTCATTGGTTGGAAATGTTTGCCTTCAGCATGCGTAATATAATAAGCCATCGATCCCATCGCAGTTTCACGAGGGAAAACAACAAGCTCCTCACCTTTTGCTAGACGTGCTGCATTAATGCCGGCAATTAAGCCACTTGCTGCACTTTCCACATAACCTTCAACCCCTGTCATCTGACCAGCAAAGAAAATACGGCTATCTTTGCGTGATTGATAAGTCGGTTCTAATAACTCTGGGGAATTCATGAAGCTATTACGATGCATGACACCATAACGGACAAATTCAGCATTTTCCAAGCCAGGAATCATTTGGAAGACACGTTTTTGTTCGCCCCATTTCAAATGAGTTTGGAACCCAACGATATTATAAAGTGAAGCTGCCGCATTATCCTGACGTAATTGAATCACCGCATAAGGACGTTTACCAGTTTTTGGATCTTCAAGCCCAACTGGTTTCATCGGCCCAAACAACATCGTTTTCTCACCACGAGCTGCCATCACTTCAATTGGCATACAACCTTCGAAGTATTTTTCTTTTTCGAACTCTTTTAATGGTGCCACTTCCGCATTAACCAATTCTTTATGAAAAACCTCGAACTCTTCTTTCGTCATCGGACAGTTCAAATAAGCTGCCTCACCTTTATCATAACGTGATTTTAGATATACTTTATCAAAATTGATTGAAGATTTTTCAATAATTGGCGCAGCAGCATCATAGAAATAAAAACCATCCGAACCATTAAATTCCTTAATTGTTTTAGCTAACCCTTCAGAAGTTAAAGGCCCAGTCGCAACTACGGTAATCCCTTCTGGAAATGCTGTTAATTCTTCTTCATATACAGTGATAAGTGGATGATTACGTAATTTTTCAGTTACCGTTGCTGAAAAAGTATCACGATCCACCGCTAAGGCACCGCCAGCTGGGACACTGGTTTCATCTGCACTATGAATAATCACTGAATTCATTCGGCGCATTTCTTCTTTTAAAACACCGACAGCATTTTGTAAGCTATTACCTCGTAAAGAATTTGAACAAACCAATTCAGCAAATTGATTTGTATGATGGGCAGGTGTTTTCTTTGTTGGACGCATTTCATATAGATGCACTGCCACACCTGCATTTGCAATTTGCCAAGCTGCTTCACTTCCTGCTAGCCCAGCGCCAATAACATTCACATAAACCATCAATTCTCTCCTATCTATTTAATGACATTTTCTTCGTAATCACCATTCGGACAAACAACTTGTTTGCCACCTTTAACTTTCTTTTCAACTAAGAAGTGATCACATTTCGGACAATTTCTGCCAATTGGTTTATCCCAAGAAACAAACTCACATTCAGGATAATTACTGCAGCCATAAAATACCCGATTTTTCTTAGATTTTCTTTCAATAATTTGACCTTTATGACAGTGTGGACATTCAACACCGATTTCTTTTACGATAGGCTTGGTATTACGACATTCTGGAAAATTACTACATGCATAGAATTTGCCATATTTCCCTAGTTTAACGACCATCGGATGACCACAAACATCACAATCAAAGCCAGCCGGTTCATCTTTAATTTGAACTTTTTCAATTTGTTCTTCAGCCACGGCTAATTCTTTCGCAAATGGTTGATAGAAGCCATCGATGACTTTCACCCAGTTTTCTTTTCCTTCTTCTACACGGTCCAAACTATTTTCCATCTCGGCAGTAAAGTGAATATCAACAATTTTAGGGAAGAAATCAACCGTTAATGTATTTACAATTTCTCCTAATTCTGTCGGTTCAAATCGTTTTTGTGCCAATTTGACATAATAGCGACGTTGAATCGTATCAAGTGTTGGCGCATAAGTAGAAGGGCGACCGACACCATTTTCTTCAAGCGTACGAATCAAAGTAGCTTCACTATACCGTGCAGGTGGTTGGGTAAAGTGTTGTTTCGGCTCTACATCCACAGACTGGACGGTTTCCCCTTCGATTAGTTCTGGTAAGACATTTTCTTTTTCTTCCTTGCCATCATCGCGACCTTCAACATAGACTTGCATGAAGCCTTTGAATTTCACTTTCGATCCGTTGGCAATAAAAGTAATCCCGTTTTGAACTAAAGTCACTTTCATTGTATCAAGGACAGCAGGTGTCATCTGACTAGCCACAAATCTGGACCAAATCAAAGAATATAGCTTCATTTGATCTTTATCTAAGTATTTTGCTAAACTTTCTGGTGTACGCAACACACTCGTTGGACGAATCGCTTCATGGGCATCTTGGGCACCTTGCGCATTGACAACTTTTTTGCTACTGTGAGCCGCAAATTCACTACCATAAGTTTCTTCAATAAATTGTGAGGCCTCTTGTTTGGCTGTATCGGCAATCCGTTTAGAGTCTGTACGCATATAGGTAATTAGACCGACCGTACCTTGACGACCTAGGGCAATTCCTTCATATAATTGTTGCGCAACCATCATTGTTTTACGTGTTCTAAAGTTTAATTTCCGCGCAGCTTCTTGTTGTAAACTACTCGTTGTAAATGGCGCTGCTGGATTGCGTTTACGTTCTTTCTTTTCAACTTTGGTTACTTGATAATCTTTAGAATCGACACGTTGTAAAACCGCTTGAACATCTTCTTGCGTCTTTAGCTGATGTTTTTTACCATCTAAACCCCAGAAATTGGCTTTAAACTTTTGACGTCCTTTTTTAAAGTTCCCATCAATCGTCCAATATTCTTCTGGCTTGAACTCACGAATTTCTTTTTCGCGATCAATAATCATCTTCAAGGCAATTGACTGTACCCGACCTGCACTCAAACCTTTTTTCACTTTTTTCCATAGAATCGGACTAATAGAATACCCTACAAGTCGGTCTAACACACGACGAGCTTGTTGCGCATCCACTAAATCTAAATTAATGGTACGTGGTTCTTTAAAAGCCGCTTTAACTGCATCTTTGGTAATCTCATTAAAGACAACACGATTTTTATCTTCTAATGATAAACCTAAAATATGCGCTAAATGCCAGGCGATTGCCTCTCCTTCTCTATCCGGGTCACTTGCAAGATAAACTTTTTCCGCTTTTTTTGCAGCTTGACGTAAACTCTTAATGACATCGCCTTTACCGCGGATTGAAATATAGTGTGGTTCATAGTTGTTTTCTACATCAATTCCCATCTTACTTTTAGGTAAATCACGTACATGCCCCACACTGGCAACGACTTTGTAGTTCTTTCCTAAATACTTCTCAATTGTTTTTGCTTTTGCTGGTGACTCCACTATGACTAAATACTTATATGCCATCAAATCAGAGCTCCTTTATAAAATTTTTCTTCTATTATAATGAATGAATTCAAATCATATCATTTTCAAATTTTGCCCAAAAAGCTTAAAGACATGAACAAAATTATTTTTTCGTAAATCGACTACAATCATAGCGATAAGAATTAGGTTTGTCAAGAAAAATAGCAAAGCAAAAATATACAAACGATTATTTTACGCGAAAATTTGGCAATTCATCAAGAATATCCGATGCTGAAATCACACATTTTGCCCCATCTTGAATAAGCTTTAAAGTTCCGGTATTGCGACGACTTAAAACTTCTCCTGGCACACTAAAGACACTGCGACCTTCATCAATAGCAAGCTGCGCCGTAATTAAAGAACCACTCTTGTCTTTAGCCTCAATCACACAGACACCTTCAGCCAGTCCAGCAATAATACGATTACGAAGCGGAAAATGAAAACGTCGCACAGGAGTAGTTGCTGGATACTCACTAACAATCAACTGCTGATTCTTCATTCGCTCATATACGGACCGAACTTCTTTTGGATAACAAATATCAATCCCACATCCTACTACCCCAATCGTCTTTCCGTGATAAATCATCGCCAATTGATGGGCATAACTATCTACCCCTTTAGCCAAACCACTCGTAATGACCAACCCATCGTCAATCAATGGTGGTAAAAGATGCTCCATTACTTGATAGGCGTACGGACTGGCTAATCGCGAACCCACAATGGCGATTTGTCGTTGATGCAATAAAGATTTATCGCCTTCATAAAAAAGAACAAGCGGTGGTTGATAAGTTTCTTTTAAAACATCAGGGTAATCATCTGATAATATAGTGATAAATTTCTGCTCAGCCGTCAAATCTGCTAGTTTTTGCTCATCTAATTCCTGCCAATAGTGCAAAAACAAGTCTTGATGCTGACTGATTTGTAATTCGCGCATAATAATTGGCCCTTGTTGTGCTAGTTCAGTCAACGGATGCGCCACAAAATAGCCAAAAGCCCGCCATTTTTTCTGAATGCTCAATGGTAAATAACTTAATTTCACACATAATTGTTCTAAATTTGATAATCGTTCAAACACAAAAATCCCTCCTCATTTACTAAATACGCAAAAAAGGAGGGAAAACTTTTTTAAATCATATCTTTTATTGGAGCAAATGTTTTGCGATGAATAGGTGTCACGCCATATTTCGCTAATCCTTCTAAATGTTCCTTCGTGCCATAGCCTGCATTTTTGCCAAAACCATAGCCAGGATACTGTTTATCCAGTTCAACCATTAAATGATCACGATAAACTTTAGCAATAATACTAGCTGCGGCAATACTTTGACTCCGTGCATCACCTTTAATTAATGAAATTTGTTGAATATCTAAATCTAATTCCATTGCATCAATCAGCAAGTAATCTGGTTGCACCACTAATTGTTCGACAGCTTTGGTCATTGCTAGTCGTGCTGCTTGATAGATATTGATGGCATCAATCGTTATTTCATCTACCACCCCAATTCCAATGGCCACGGCTTTTTCCTGGATAATCTGATACAGACTTTCGCGTTTTTTTTCGGATAATTGCTTAGAATCATTCAATCCTAAAATCAATTCATCATTAGGTAAAATCACCGCTGCAGCCACTACAGGTCCAGCTAATGGTCCTCGGCCTACTTCATCAATTCCGCAAATCGCCTGATAACCTTTTGCCAATAATTCATTTTCAAATTGCCGCATTGTTTTAGCCTTGTTAATCATTGCCTGTTCTTTAGCTAAACGATTTTCAAATTGCTGGATTAATTTTTGCACGCCAGCTCGTTCATCTTTTCGTAATTGTAAAACATACGCATCTTGTGCATCATGGATTTGTGCCAATTTTTCTTTAATTTGGGCAATCGTCTCACTCATGGCCACTCACCTCTTCAGCGCGGTCCAAAGTATAGCGTCCTAATTTCCCTTGACGAATATCGTGAATAATCCGCTCACAAGCCCGTTCATAGTCTTCTCTAAACCCGAGTCCCTTGGTCAAGTCCATAATTAATTCGCCACCAAGTAGACTTTCATCAGCAAATGGATAGCGAGCTTTTATTTGCCCAGGATAATTACGGGCAAAGAAGTCCAACCCATAAATGGTCAAATCATCTAAATGTAATAATTGGTCTTTAATCGCGCCGGTCAAAGCTAACTTCATCCCAATTTCTTGATCATCAAATTTTGGCCATAATATTCCTGGTGTATCAAGTAACTCTAACTCATTTCCTAGTTTTAACCATTGTTGGCCTTTTGTCACCCCAGGCTTATTTCCGGTTTGTGCAATTTTTTTACCTACCAAGCGATTCAACAAGGTCGATTTTCCCACATTTGGAATACCGATAATCATCGCACGGATTGCTCTGGGTTTAAGTCCTCGTGCCTTATCACGGGCAATCTTTTCGGCTAGTGCTTCTTTAGCTAAAGGTAAAATTTGCTTTACTCCTTGATTTTCTTGGGCATTAATGGCTAAAGCTAAAATCCCTTGCGCTTTAAAATAGTCAATCCACTGCTTAGTTTGCTTTGGATCAGCTAAATCCGCTTTATTTAACAACATAATCCGAGGTTTTTGTTGTAAAATTTGATTTAACAATGGATTTCTAGAAGATAAAGGTAGTCTTGCATCCACTAATTCAAACACGATATCGACAAATTTTAATTTTTCACTTACTTCCCGTTTTGCTTTTGCCATATGGCCGGGAAACCACTGAATATTCATAATAACTTCCTTCCTATACTTTATGAGTTAATCGTTGGTAATGCTTATAAATGAAAGAAAATTTACCACGGGCATTTTTCTTCCACGGCTTATCTTTACCACAATAATGTAAAAAGACCGTATTTTGCACAATCCAATCTGCATCAATCAGACCAGCCGTTTTCGCATAATAATAAGCATGATAACGCGCATCAAAGTTATAAATCTCATCTGCTACCAATAAAATTTGATGTCCATATAACGCATTTAAAACATCTTGGTCAGGTAAAAATAATAACGGCCCATTTGAAGCTATGTAATTCATTATGTCTTCTCGCTTGACAGTTTGACGTATTTGCTCAAGATTCATTAACAACACGCCAGAATTTACATAAGAAGTCGCCTCAAAATTACCCAATCTAGCCTTATTAATTAAATCACGAATATTTGAATCCGCAATATGACTCGCCGCTGCATATAAAAAATCATCCAGTTTCATTTCATAAATCGTGGAAATATCGTTTAGACATAAAATATCAGCGTCAATATATAAAACTTTATCCAAATCTTGTGGTAAATATTCATGCGCTAACAACCGATAATAAATCGTTTCTGGATAACGTTTACTAGTTGGTGCGTCTTGGAATTCATCCTTTCCAATAATGACAGGATAGTAAGTAACACCTAATCTTTTGCAAAAATCAAGTATTTCGGCATTCCGTGTTAAAGCCTCTTTTTGTAAAATATATACTGATAATTCTTGAAAATTGGAATTATGCACAATCGAAAATAGTGTTACCTTCCATTGGTCCACATAGGCATCATCAATTGAAAAAAGTAAATTCATCCTTGCACCTCTCTTCACTTTTCCATGATAACCAAAAAATCACAAAAAAACAACTCTCCACCCTAATCCTAGCGCAAAGTAATTCGCTATTTATTTTTCCACAGATTAAGAAGTGAAATTTTGTGGCTTTCTTTAACATTCCTAATTTAACAGGATTTTTGAAATAAATACACTTAGCAATTTCTGGAAAAATGCGTTTTTTCATCTTTAAAATGTTTCACATCGCGTGTAACAGAGAAACAAGTTTCACAACCGACTATTGATATTAGTCAATATTGAGCCCCTGAACTATCTTCCTAAAAAAATACAGCCCTTGACATCAAAGAGCTGTATCTAAAACTTTAAATTATCAATTATCTTTGAGCATAAGCTGCTGATTGGTTACCTGCTTGGCGACCGAAAATGACTATATCAGCCACAGCATTTCCACCAATACGATTATTACCATGTAAACCACCAGTTACTTCACCTGCAGCATAAAGACCAGGAATGACTTCACTTTTAGTATTAATCACTTCGGTATTCGTATTAATCTTCACACCACCCATTGTATGGTGAATACCAGGCGCAATTTGAATCGCATAGTAAGGTGCTTTGGTTAAATCATAATCCATTGCTGTAGAACGACCAAATTCTGGATCTTTCTTATTAGCAACATCTTGGTTCCATGTATCAATCGTTTGTTTCAACGTATCAGCGGGAACTTTAATCTTCTTCGCTAATTCTTCAATGGTCTTACCTTCAACTACGACACCTTTAGATTTATAGAAGTCAATTTGTTTTGCGCGACTAGCTAAAGCATCATCAAATACGATGTAGGCATATTGTTCTGGTAAAGCGGAAATAGCTGCTAAGACTTTATCACGTGTTTCTAACTCGTTGAAGAAGCGTTTCCCTTGTTGATTCACTAAGATTCCACCTTCACCACGAACGGTTTCAGAAACTAACATACCATCTTTTTGAACAAATGACAACACAGATAATTATATAACATTTTGTTATGTATCGGTTATTCATCCTTATTAAAATGAGCAAAATCTGGCGTAAAATCCCCTAATTGCTTTCTACCTGCATCTTGAGTTATTTTTTGATTCATGTTCATCACTTTACATTCTTTCTATTATTTTCAACCATTGTACAGCCTTGAAAAAATATTTTTCTTTTTCTCCACTTACACCCCAAGTCTACACCTTAAATTTCACTTTAAGTCAATAGATAATTGGCAGAAAAAGTAAAAAAAAAGAAGAATTTCATCCGTACACAAGATACGCAGAAATTCTTCAAAATTCTTATTCTATCCCTACTTGGAAAATTTGGCGGATATCTTCTTCGGTTAATTGAGAAAGGGAAGACTCATCCCCTTGCATGACTTGATCAAAGAGTTCACGCTTGCTTTGTTGGAGCTCATAGATTTTTTCTTCAATCGTACCTTCTGTAATCAAACGCCATACTTCGACCACTTCTTTTTGTCCCATTCGATGGGCACGGCTTGTTGCTTGGTCTTCTACAGCTGGATTCCACCATAAATCATACAGAATCACCGTATTCGCCCCAGTTAAGTTCAATCCCGTACCACCAGCTTTAAGCGAAATTAAAAAGACAGGTTTGGCTCCTTGATTAAAGGCTTCTACCATTTCCATACGCTGCTTGCTCGGTGTGCTGCCATCTAATTTGAAGCATGGAATATCTAACTGCGCTAACTCTGCTTCGATTAAGTTCAACATACTAGCAAACTGCGAGAAAATTAAGATGCGGCGATTGTTTTCCAAAGCCTGAGTCAGTAATTCCTTTAACTGTTCTAATTTTCCAGACTCCCCATGAAAATCATCTAAATAAAGCTGCGGCGAACAACAAATCTGTCTTAAGCGAGTTAGACCAGCTAAAATGCTAATGCGATTCTTTTTAAACTCGTCACTATTCATTTGGGCTAACGTTTTTTGAATTTGTTCTAACTGTGCTAGATAGATTTCTTTTTGCTCTTTGCTTAATTCATTGAAATAATTTGTCTCAATGCGTTCTGGCAAATCAAGCAAGACTTCTTCTTTCGTTCGTCTTAAAACAAATGGCTGAATCATCTGAGCAATCAATTCAGTAGGAAACTTTCTAAACTTAGCCTTACTTGGGAAAAATCCCGGAATAATCACTTGAAAAATTGACCATAATTCTTCAAGTTTATTTTCCACTGGCGTACCACTAAGGGCAAACCGTTTTGGAATCGTTAATTTACGCAAGGCTTGGGCCGTTTTCGTTTGACTATTTTTCACCATCTGTGCTTCATCTAAAATCAACACTTGATAGGCTATTTTGGCATGCAATTTTTCATCTTGGCGGAAACTTTGGTAACTTGTCACATACACATCTGCTTCAGTCTCAAGTTGTTCGACCCGTTTATCCTTTCCACCATTCACCACTTGCACTTTTAATTCAGGTGCAAACTGCTTACACTCTTGATACCAGTTATAAACGAGACTTGCTGGCACGATAATCAAAGCCTTCATTGATGGATCATTTTGCTTTTCAGATAACAGGTAAGTAATCGTCTGAATTGTTTTTCCTAGACCCATTTCATCTGCCAAAATCCCACCAAGCTGATAATCACTTAACATCTTCAACCAACGAAATCCGGTCAATTGGTAAGGACGCAAATTAGCATTTAAGCCACTAGGTAAAGTAACCGGATAGTCTTGCGGATGGGTTAAATGTTGAACAAAAGTCGTAAAGTCTTGGTTGACCTCGATTTGCTCATTTTCTAATTGAGCTAACTGTCCGCCGCGATATAAAGGCACCTGGAATTGGTTGGCGTTTTGTTCGCTGACTTGCCGAATTAATGACAAAGACTCACTCGCTTTTTGGAACTCCTCTTCAGACAAATCAAGCAAGCGTCCATCATTTAAACGCACAAAATCAGCATTCTTACTTAAAGCAACTAAAGCGCGCTCGACATCTTCTAATTCAATACCGTCGACTTCAAAGGATACATCTAAAAAACCACCATTTTTAATAATCGACAGTTTTGGCTTATACTGCTCCTGATTGACAAACATTTCTTGAAGTTTTTCATCTAAAATCACTTCACCGAATTGGGCAAATTGCGTCAGTGTATATTTTAAGAAATGATAGAAGTCTTCATCACGAGAAATCAATAATTGATAACTAGCCTCTTTTTCGACAAATTGATTAGCCAAAATAAACTGTTCGATACGATTTTCCTGATCGATATCACGAATTAACTGATTGGCTTGGTCAGCATTTTGGCGATAAGTTGATTTTTTCGCAAGCACGATATCACCATATTGCAACGTCAAATCTAACTGGACGCCAAATCTTGCCTCAGAAAAATAAAACTTCGGAACTAATGGCTCAACAATCATATTTTCTGTCAAAGTCGGATCAATATCCACAACCGCAAATTTTTGAATTACTGGTAAATATTTAGATAAGAAAGCATTTGCCTCTTGTAAGGAGAAACGAAAGATTGAATCAAAACCGTAAATCAACCTATCAAACTGCCACGTCACATAACGATATAATTTTTGTTGAAAGTCAGAATAAGTGTCATATAGTAAAACAGACTGATAATCCAAACGATATAGTTGTCCCTCAATCACCGCGCACAAATACGTAAAGTCAGTCATTTCAATAGCATCTTCGAAAAATAATGATACTTGATTTTCATCGACCTTTTGGATATGACAAGTAATAAATGAATCCAAATCAGCTGGCATGGAATGAAACTGTGTAAATTCTCGATTATCTACAGTGATTTTTAGTAAATGATTCGGGAATTTTTCTAACAGCTCGTCCATTGTCGTACTATCTAACACAACTTCTTTCTCTCGGCTTTGTTCGCGATAATCCACATAGTTTAAATGTCCTAAATGAGCAGCCATCAACCATTGAATCAACGTAAAGTCCTCTTTTGAAAAACACTCTGGGGAAACTGCTATCGATACTTTAGGCGTCAACTTGTAGTGATCTGTATAATAGCACTTATTTAAAAATTCGTGAATATTTTTTATCAAGTAATTACGCTTTCCATTATTGACATACAGTCTTAAATAAAAGGCAGTTTGCCCTGATTTTTGAGCATAATCGAGCTGATAATAAAGTTTAAGTGGCTGTAATTGTTCTGGACTTACGGAAACTAAAAAATGATTTTGCAGACTATCCAGGAATTGTGATAAAGCATCGACTTTGGCAGCTTCGATTTTCTTTTCATTTTCCTCATCGTGTAATTCTACATAAGCATCCTCCCACGAAATCGGCAAGCCTACTTCTGCCCTTAAAGCCATAGTATGCTCACAAGCACCGTATTTTCCAAACGTCTGGCATTGACAACTATCTTTACGAACAGACCCCATACTAACCTTTGTCTTGAGGATAACAAAATCATGATAAAATTCTCCATAATAGAAACCACTTTTACGATAATCACGTAAATTAATGAGACTATTTTGATTCATTAATACTCTAGCTTTCTTAAAAATGTTCTGATATTGGTCTTTATCCATCTTATTCCTCGCAGTTTTTATTTATAATTTGAGCATATCATTATTTCAATCGCGATACAACAAAAACACGAGCCTGATTTTGACTCGTGCATCTGATTATTCATGTTCTGTACTTTGGCTCAAAGCAACATTTTAATTGACTTCTTCGACCACATGATTGATTTGATGTTTTAATGCGGCAAGCGCTCCCACGCCTAAGTATAAACGGCCCGGTTCTTGTTCCATATGAGTCACTGCTATAATCGCTTGGGCTACTTTAACAGGATCGCCACTTTGATTATGATTTAAGCAGTCAAAACCAGACATTGTTTGGCGAACCACATCATAGTCTTCAATTTGTTTGGCCGGACGCTTCATCGAGGTTTGGTCCAAAAAGTCGGTCCTTACGCCACCTGGACAAATCGCAGTGACTTGAATATTGAATATTAAATGGTCGCACTTCTTCATTTAATGCCTCGCTCAGCATAATCACAGCCGCTTTGGTCGCAGAATAGACCCCTTGCGTAGGACCGGTTACACTTCCAGAAATCGAAGCCATATTGATTATTCGGCCAAATTGTTGTTTACGCATAATTGGTAAGACTTCTGAATCACTTGGAAAAGACCAAAGAAATTCACATCAAAATTCGTACGTACTTCAGATAATGAAAATTCTTCTACTGCACCAAGCAAGGCATATCCCGCATTGTTCACGAGATAATCGATTCTTCCAAATTTTTCAACGATTTCTGCTATGCCTTGACGAATCCCCTCTTCATCAAATGTCATATTCACCGCATAAAAATTGGACTGAAACTCAGGTAATTGCGTTTGAACTTCTTGGGTTAAACGTTCTTTATTACGACTTGTTCCGACAACTTAGTAACCCGCCTTTAATCCAGCTAAAACGATTTGTAAACCAATACCTTTAGAAGCACCAGTTACAACTAAAACTTTTTTCTCCATCTGTTTTCCCCTATTCCTATTTGTTATCAAAACTATTTTTATCGTACTGAAGGAAAGAAGGATTGTCAAAAATGCTGTTTCTTGTTCTAAGGTATCTCTTAATAAATTCTTAAATAATTTCATGAAGAAAATGTCTTGGTAGCAAAAAATAGTTTCCTAAAAGATACCTACTGCCTTTAAAGTGCCTACTTCACAAATTTTACAACACGCCGTACACTTTACACGTAAAACGAAAACGCAAAAGAAAAGAGGAAAAGATTATGAGTATGCAAGATTATCGAATTGACCCTAAAAATGGTTTAGAATTTGGCCTTTATTCCTTAGGTGACCATATGCCAGATGCCCTAACCGGAGAAAGGATTTCAGCCAAAGAACGTGTCGACCAAATTGTCAAAGAAGCGGTCTTAGCCGAACAAGCAGGCCTTGATTTTTTCAGTATCGGTGAGAGCCATCAAAAATACTTTGTTGGACAAGCCCACGCCGTCATGTTAGGTGCAGTCAGTCAAGCCACTAAAAAAATTAAAATCGGCGCAGCTGCTACCATCGTTTCTACTTCTGATCCCGTCCGTATTTATGAAAACTTTGCGACATTAGATTTACTTTCAAATGGACGCGCAGAGATTATTGGTGGACGCGCATCACGTGTAGGATTGTTTGAATTACTAGGCTATGATTTAAAAGACTATGAAGAACTATTTGAAGAAAAATTTGAACTCCTACTAAAAATCAATCAAGAGAAATTCGTCACCTGGGAAGGCAATTTCCGTGCACCATTAAAGAATGCAGAAGTCTTACCACGGCCATTAAACGATAAGATGCCGATTTGGCGAGCAGTCGGTGGTCCTGCAGAAAGTGCCATTAAAGCTGGACGTCAAGGTGTTCCAATGGCCATTGCAATGTTGGGTGGGCCGGTAAGTATCTTTAAACGTTCAGTAATGGCTCATCGAGAAAGTTTGGACATCAACGGCTATAACCCAGATGATTTCCCAGTAGCAACGACCGGACTTTTCTATGCAGCCAAAGATAGTCAAACAGCTTTACGCGAATTTTATCCATATGTCAATAAAGGGATTGAAATCGCGAATGGTACTGGCTTTAACAAACGCTTATTTGCCAATGGTGCGCATCCGCAAGACGTAATGGCTATCGGTAGTCCGCAACAAATTATTGAAAAAATTCTATATCAATATGAAGAATTTGGACACCAACGTTACATGGCCCAAATTGATTTTGGTGGCATGCCGTTTAAGAAAGTCATGGAAAATATTGAAATGATTGGTACTACAATTCTACCGGCCGTCAAAAAATATACAAAGGAGCAATAATTGATGAAAGTTGTAACCTTATCAAGCGCAACTATTGGTAGTAAAACTGCCATTGCTATCCAAAAAGCAACAGATTATCTCAAACTAAAATTTACAGAAATTGAAGTCGAAATGATTGATCTTCGTGAAAAAAATCTAGTCTTTAGCGATGGTCGCAATTACTTAGAGTATAGCGGTGATACACTCGAAGTAACGTCTAAATTAATGCAAGCTGATGCAATTATCCTTGGCACACCTATCTTTCAAGCTTCAATTCCAGGTTCATTAAAAAATATCTTTGACTTATTACCAGAAAAAGCTTTACGCGATAAAGTAGTCAGTATTGTAGTCACGGCTGGTTCTAGCAAGCACTATCTCGTCCCTGAAATGCAACTAAAACCAATATTATCGTATATGAAAGCTCGAGTCTTGCCTGAGATTGTCTTTATTAAAGGACAAGATTTTAACCGTCAAGAAATTGAAAATATTGATATTCACTTTAGACTTGAAAAACTAGTAGAAGATACGGTCTTAATAACGGAAGTATACCAAGAATTCAAACGAAAACAAGAAGCGTTGCTATTTTGACAGACTATCACTAAATAATAAAAGAGCCATCCTAGGACAAACTTTCCTTGGATGGCATTTTTGTTTATACGCTAGATTGATTTTCAAAGTCTATATAAACTGACTAGCTGATTTAGGTTTTATCTATTCATTTTCTATGTTTCATTTAATCAATTAGAAACCTTCCGAAAAGAGACACAATAATCCATCCATCGATATTTTCATAATCATTGTAATGGCTGTATTAAGTCCAATAAACGATCAATATAGCTTTTATCGTGTCTTAATTCATTTTTGGTTTGATTTGTTGTCTTTAATTCATCCGTGATTAACCCATCAATTGGGGTTTGTAAATAATAGCGGATCTTATCAGGCGAATTGATTGTCCATACGAATAATTTTTTATTCATTTGATGAACCTCTTCTGCTAACTGGGGACGATAGGAGAAATCCTCGATAGCATAAAAATCTACTGGTTCATTCGGCAGTTTTCCAAACTGAATTGGGATAACATACCCTGTATCTAGGTCAGGATCTAATTTTTCGATAGCAAGAATCGTAGGAAGATCCAGTGACATAATTTTGACTTGATTTTCCATTCCACTTTTTTTAAGCTCATTTACAAATCGAATGACATAGCTACTGTCCTCGTTTCCAGTAGGTTTTAATTCTAAAATCAAATGCATCTGTAACTGCTTCGCGATTTTCAAATAATCTTTCATACTTACAATCTTACTTGTATGTCCATCTTGTTTGATTTTTAAGCCGATTACTTTATTAGCAGGTAAATCAGACACTTTTTTATCTACACCAGCCAAACGTTTTAAATCATTATCGTGCATGACTACAAACTGATGGTCTTTTGTATAAAGTAAATCCAATTCAACATAATTTGCCTTCATTTTTTTAGCGGCTCTCAATCCTTCTACTGAATTTTCAACCGCCTTAGCTACATAGCCACGATGACCGACAATTTCAATTTTTGGATTATATTCTAGCGTTGCCAATTGATAGGTTTCACCTAAATAAAAACTTGCAAAAACCATAAATAATAAGGTCAAACTTGCAAATTTGCGTTTCTTTTGGACATTCTGTAAAGGTAAATTATTGCTAAACGATTGCATATTTTGAATCAGTAAATGAAAAATACCAATTTTTACAAATAAATTGGTAGCAAAGATACATCCATTAATCAAAGTCAATAATAAACTTTCTAAGAATAGATTACTGCCGTCATTATCTAAAATTAAGGCTAAAACTATAGATAATAAAAATACAGGCAATAATATGAGCAGTAATACAAATTCAATCAAGGTAAAACTTAAGAAAAATTCAATTAATTTACCTTTTGTCATTTGCCAACTTCGCTTATAAATTTGTGGGAAATTCAAATCAGTCAGTGTAAATAATGGAACTACAAATAAAAAACGAAAGGCTAAATAAATCAATGTCAAGCCCCCAACAAATAGCAAAACTGCACTAGTTGGTGACTTACTCCATTCACCTGTAATAAAATCCGGAATGTATAGTTCGTTTGTCAAAGTAGTAGATAAACCTAAATTGGCAATGGGGATCCCTAAAATAACATATACTAAAAAATACAATCCGTTGAATATATTTTGCTTATTCAACTTTAAATGCGTTGGATGAAATAATTTTTTCCATGCTATTTTTTTCTGGTTGCTTGCCCCTAGAATCATTAAGCAAAAAACTTGGTATTCAAGAAATAATAATACTACCAGCAATATTAAATAAACAATTAAACTAATAAACCCCATTGGATTCAAGAGTATCTGAATAATATTTGTGTTATTCAAATTATCCTGTCCCGTCATCAACAATACAAAGCCAAAGATTCTTCTAAGTATAAAGCTTCCCGCAACACCAAATATTAACTGGATTAAAATTCCTGTATACAAATAGTGCCATTTGTTCTTATTTAAATCTTTTAACGTCTCTTTTGCTTGTTTTAAAACACGTTGAATCATCTGTATTCCCCCTTTTCATGCATTTTATTATAGCGAAAACGACTTGCGATTTCCAGTTTATTTTTTCGATTGTAAATTATCATATTAGGTTATTTATTCATGTTGATAATAAATTTTATAAAATATCATCATTCTGTTATGATGAAAAATGGAGGGGTTAGAAATGAACGAGATTATACTTTTAGTTTTACTACTATTTTTAGGAAGAGTGATTAATTCCAAACGACTTGAACGTTTTATTTTCTTTAAAACTTTAGCTGTTTTTGCCGCAATGCTATTCTTTTCAACAACTGTATTTTTAATCCTAGTATTTGGACTTTTGTTAATCAGCCAATATATCGTAACACCACTTGGACAGTCCCCCTTTATGACAATGTTTATGCTAATTTTGGTTTCAGGAGTCATTTTATATTTTCCAGTCAGTAAACTTGCAAATAAATGGCATATATCGATGACCATTTTCACCTTAATTGAATACTATATTCAATGGGGACTCATTTATATCACTTTGTACCAGGTGGCTGTTGATAATTTTATTAAAGGTACAGACATTGAAAAGTTAATCGAAGGGGGAGTCAGTAGTCCGGCCTATCTCATGCTCGCATTCTTACCATCATTTATTTCTGTATGGATTGCCACAATTATGTACAAGCTTGAAAAACATGAAATATAACTCATATCTTTTAGATCACTCACACTAACAATACAGCTCTCTTCTTGCAATATAAATATTTGACACAAAAGACTCACTAAGGTGTAATATCACAAAATAAATGATCTTACACCTAGTGAGTCTATATTGTATTCATTATAAGTACAATCTATTCATCTGAATACTTCAATATACAATGAAATCACAAGCTAAAGTAAGAATCCCTCAAATACTTCATTCCCTAGAAAAAGTCCTTTTTTGGTTAGTTGAATATAGCCGTTATCCGTTTGATTGAGTAATCCTTTAGATACATAATTTCCAACAACAGAACCGTAAATTTGATGAAAATCCACACCAAATTTCTCATTAAAGCGCGCAATGGAGACGCCTTGTGCTTTACGGAGCCCTAAAAACATCTCCTCTTCCATACGTGCTTTTTGATCTAAAGTTTCTTCAGAGAGAATGGGCAATTGTTGGTTTCGTAAAGGATTTAAATAATGTTTAATCGGGCCATGATTTTTATATCTTACTTTGTCGACATATCCACTAGCCCCAGCACCGAAGCCAAAATAATACTCATTATTCCAGTAAACAAGGTTGTGTTGTGACTGAAAGCCTGGTTTAGCAAAGTTTGAAACTTCATACTGCTCATAACCTTTTTGACGCATCACATCCATCGCCAAGGCAAACATTCCCGCCTCTTCTTCCTGGCTAGGTAATTCTAATCGACCTTTTCGCACCCAATTCATAAACATCGTCTTATTTTCCAAAATCAAAGAATACATCGAGTAATGTGGCAAGTCATAACTAAGTGCTTGCTTTAAGGTCTCATCAAAATCTTGCTGCGTCTGACCTGGTAAAGCATAAATCAAATCAATACTCACATTATCAAAATGATTCTTCGCTAAAAAGTTCAGTGTATCATCCACATCTTTAACCGTATGCTTCCGACCAATTTTCTTTAGCAAACGGTCATTAAAAGTCTGCACACCCATTGATAACCGATTGACCCCAAATTCTTGCATAATATGAAGTTTATTTTCTGTTAAATCTCCTGGGTTCGCTTCAACAGTAAATTCTTTGGTTGTCGTCACATCAAAATATTTGGTTACACTTGTTAATAAAGAACGTAACTGAGCATCATTTAAAGAAGTTGGCGTCCCTCCCCCAATGTAGATGGTTGGTGTTTGTTGTTGCGGATATTTTTCTAGCCATAATTTCATTTCCAAATCCAGTTTTTCTAGGTACTCATCTACGGGTTGCCCTTCATAAAAGACTTTATTAAAATCGCAATAATAACAGATATGCTCACAAAATGGAATATGAATATAACTTGAAATCGCCTCTAACATTTCCATCCCCCTTTCTTTCTCATTTTTGATATAATATACACAAGGAAGTGATTGTTATGGAAGAAAATGTCCTTTTTAATCTCGGAAATCTAGTCGCTAGTAGTAAAGATGAAAAAGAATTAATCCGTATGGCACAAATTGCAAGCGGAAAAAATATCAAAGACGTTTCCCCTGCGACTTTGCCAGACGGATTTCTCATCATAAAAGTACCTGATAGCGAAGAATTTCAGCTAATCAATGTTCAAAAATCATGATTACTCTGCAAAGGCTGCAAAATAATCTCTTGTATCTTGCTCATCTTGATGGAGTTGTTGAATTAAACTCTCAGCTCCATCAAATTTGATTTGTTCACGAAGTAGATGTAGCCAGCGCACTTCCACAAATTCACCATAAATTTCTTGATGAAAATCTAAAATATAGACCTCTACTGTTAATTTACGGCCTTCTCCAAACGTATCATTATGGCCAATTGATCCCATTGCTTGATGCCAAGTATTCCCCACTTTAAATTCACAAACATACACGCCTTCGATTGGTAAGCGCGTCGTTGGGGCAAAACGAATATTCGCTGTAGGAAATCCCAGTGTTCGGCCACGCGCATCGCCATGCATCACTGTTCCTTCTATCGTATAAGGATAGCCTAATAATTCATTGACTGCTTGCATATCGCCTTTTGCCAAAGCTTGGCGAATGGCGGTCGAACTAACCTTTTGTCCATGTTCGCTTAATTCAGGCACTTCGATTACTTCAAAGCGTTGGTTCGCTAATTGCGCTAAATCTGTCATTGTTGCTTTTCCTTGATAGCCAAATGTATAGTCAAATCCAGCCACAATTACTTTAGCATGTAACCCAATGATATATTGTTCGATAAATTCTTCGGGCGTTAATTTTGCAAAGGCTGAAGTAAAATCAACCACATATAATAAATCCACCCCAGCTTTTTCAAACAATTGCGCTTTTTGATTCATGCTCGTTAAATAGGTCATCGTTTCTTTAGACATTTTTTGAAAAACAATGGATGGGTGTTGGTTAAAAGTCATCAGTGCTAGTTTCATATTCTTTTCTTTTGCTAGTTTTTTCCCTTGTTCAATCACTGCTTGATGTCCGCGATGTACCCCGTCAAAAAAGCCTAGCACCAAAACAACCTCTTCCTTGATTACGCGTTCTTTTTCAAACGGATGTCTTAATTCAATGATATTCATAACTATTATTCCTTCATTTCTAATTGCGTTCTTAACATTTTCTGTGGTTTAAGCATATTTTTGTCACTTGGACTGACTTCATAGATACTTAATACGCACTCGTTGTAATATAAAGCGATTGGGCGATCTGGACATGTGTTAAAGCCAAATTGCCAATACGGAATCCGCATCCCATTCATCACTTTTTTGGTCAACTCTTCAGAAATATCAATGCGTGGAAAATCACGAACCCCATACTCAATGGGTAAAAGCAGCTTTTCTACCTCATTGTTTGCCATAGCTTGAGCTACTTGGTCTAAAGTTACGGCTTGCTCTTTGGTAAAGCCACCACTTTTTATCCGTGTTAAATCGGACATATGAGCAGCAAAACCCAATTTTTCACCTAAATCAACAGCTAGTGTACGGACATAAGTACCTTTGCCACAAGCTACCTGAAAGCGCCAAGATAACGTTTGACTTTGCGCATCATAGACAGGCTCCGTGATTCTTTCAAAACGATAAATTTGAGCTTTTCTAACGGGTCTTTCAACAGTTTCGCCATTACGCGCATATTCATATAATCGCTTACCATTCACTTTAACTGCTGAATACATGGGTGGAATTTGCGTAATTTCACCAATAAAAGTCTGCATTGTGCTATCAATCAATTCGTTTGCTAACGGTTCTTTGATAGGTGTTTGTACAACGATTTCACCACTAGCATCCTCTGTCGTCGTCGAATAGCCTAGAGTAATTTCGCCTTCATATACTTTTCCAGAATCCGTCAAAAATTCAACAACCTTAGTCGCCCGTCCGATACAGATTGGTAAAATGCCATCAACATCAGGATCCAAAGTCCCGCTATGACCAATCTTTTTCATATGTAAAATTTTGCGTAACTTAAATACACAGTCATGACTCGTTAAGCCACGTTCTTTCCATAAAGGTAAAATGCCTTCCATGATTTCCTTCCTTTTCTATAAAATCACACTTCTCAATTTTATCCTACATATGGAATAAAAACAAGTTAACAAATCAGGCACAATAAATCACTTTGAGCGAATCAAAGTGTGCATAAAAAAATTAAATGGCACTCTTGTTTTTTCAGACAAAAGCACCATTTAATTTACTGCTATCCTTTTTCCAATCATTTAGATTACTTCTCCTATACAGAACTTTTCCTTTATTCACCCATATTTTAATGCGCTTAGCAAAATCTTGCAATAGCTCTTTTCTAATATGTTAAAAAGAAAGTTTACATATTGCTATTGTGCCTCAAAACTTAATGGATATCTTTGTGCTAAATCCTGTAAGTAGTTTTCCCATCTATGTGCTATTTGTGACTCATCTTTACGAATACGACCACTATTTACCGCACCAATTAGCCCATGAATATATGCAAAGGCCTCAATAAAGAAGAATTTTTGTTCTTTATCTGTTAAGTTACGTTCAAATTCAAAAATCTCCGTCATAAAATAGGTTTTTAACTTTTCATTTATCTCTTTTGGATTACCACTTATATCTTGAAAACAGCTCTGATACCAATTTGGTTTCTTTAATGCATAGCGGATAAAAGATAAAGGGTAATTTATCATTTTATGGCTATCTTTTTTATGCTTGAGCTCCATATAATTATGACATCGTTGCCATAACTTCGCGACAATCGCATCTTTCAAATCGTCCATATTTTCAAATTGCAAATAAATGGGTTGTGGGGAACAGCCTAATTCATTAGCAATAGCACGAGCAGTCAAATGTTTAAAGTCTTGTTCAAAGATAACATTTAATCCAGCGTCGACAATCATTTCTTTCGTATAAGTTACTCTTTTCATAAATTTTTCTCTCCTTATATCCTCCCCGTATTGTACACCTTTGTACGTGAAAACGCAAACAGATAGAGTAATTATTGTTATAGAATTTTTTAATAATAGGCGAAGTTTACTCTTTGTTGGACAAATAGTAAAGACACAAATCAAAAATTGTAATAAAAAAACTGAGCCAGATGATACTTTCTGACTCAGCAAAAAATTAATATTCTTTATTTAAATTTCTTAGCATTTCATCAATTTTATTTCCATAGTCAATAGATTCATCATAGCTAAAGAATAGTTCAGGTGTTTTATATAAGGTTAACACATGACCCAATTCTCGTCTGATTAGTCCAGTTGCTTTTTCTAACCCTTGTTGTGCTTTTGTACGATCTGAAGCAAGGTTAGATAAAATGGTATAGTAAATCGTTGCTTGTTGTAAATCTCCAGTCACACGAACTTCAGTAATTGTTACTTCTTGTACGCGTGGATCACGAACTTTTTTACGCAAGATTTGATTGACTTCTTTTTGGATTTCTTGTGCTAAGCGTCTATCACGATAGTTTGCCATAATTTCCTCCTTAGCAGCTGTCTATTAGTCTACTTTGACTTCTTCCATGATGAAGGCTTCAATAATGTCGTCTACTTTGATATCATTGAATTTCTCAATCATCGCACCACATTCAAATCCCATCTTAACTTCTTTGACATCATCTTTGAAGCGTTTCAAACTAGCAAGTTGTCCTTCATAAATAACGATACCATCACGAATGACGCGTACACCGCTATCACGTTTGACTGAACCTTCTAATACATAACATCCAGCAATTGTACCGACTTTAGAGACTTTATATGTTTCACGAACCACCATTTGACCCGTAATTTTTTCTTCGTATTCTGGATCAAGCATCCCTTTCATCGCTGTTTCAATTTCTTCAATCGCTTTGTAGATGATACGATGTAAACGAATTTGCACACTTTCAAGTTCGGCTTGCTGTTTTGCTTGTGGTGTAGGTCGCACGTTAAAGCCAATGATAATCGCATTTGAGGCCGCAGCTAGCGTAACGTCACTTTCATTTACCGCCCCAACCGCTGAGTGAACGATATTGACACGAACACCTTCTACATCAATTTTTTGTAAGGATGCAGATAAAGCTTCAGCAGATCCTTGTACATCCGCTTTAATAATGACATTAACTTCTTTTAATTCACCTTCCTTAAGGCTATCAAATAAGTTATCTAAAGTGACGCGATGAGTAACTGCACGTTGTTGGACTAAAGCACGTTTCGCACGTTCTTCACCAGCAGCACGCGCCGTCTTTTCATCTTCAAAGACAACGAAACGATCACCGGCTTGTGGTACATCATTCAAACCAGTAATTTCCACTGGAGTTGCAGGGCCAGCAGCTTTTTCACGACGTCCTAAGTCATTTGTCATCACGCGAACACGACCAAATGTATTACCGACAACAATTGGATCACCGACATGCATCGTTCCTTGTTGTACTAATAATGTAGCAACTGGTCCTTTACCTTTATCTAGACGAGCTTCAATAACTGTACCAATTGCACGTTGCGTTGGATCAGCTTTTAAGTCTTCCACCTCAGCAACTAATAGAATCATTTCTAATAATTCATCAATATTTTGACCGAATTTCGCTGAGATTTCTACAAAGATGGTATCGCCTCCCCAGCTTTCTGGAATTAATTCATATTCAGTTAATTCTTGCATCACGTGTTGTGGATTAGCCGCTGGTTTATCAATTTTATTTACTGCTACAATAATTGGTACATTGGCAGCTTTGGCGTGGTTAATCGCTTCAACAGTTTGTGGCATAACTCCATCATCAGCCGCTACGACTAAAATAGTGATATCCGTGATACTTGCACCACGAGCACGCATACTTGTGAAGGCTGCGTGTCCAGGTGTATCCAAGAAGGTAATTGGTTTACCATCGATATCAATTTGGTACGCCCCAATATGTTGGGTAATTCCGCCAGCTTCTCCACTTGTTACCCGTGAATTACGTAAAGTATCTAGTAAAGTCGTTTTACCATGGTCAACGTGTCCCATGATTGTCACAACTGGTGGACGTGCCACTAAATTCTCTTCATTGATTTCTTCAGGTTCAAAGAATTTATCAATATCTGCAATATCGACTTGTACTTTTTCTTGCGCATCGATTCCATAGTCTGCTGCTAATAATTCAATGGTATCCGTATCTAATGGTTGGTTTTGATTCACCATTACGCCCATCATAAATAATTTCTTGATAATTTCAGCTGGTTCACGGTGAATTTTTTTCGCAATTTCAGCGACATTCATACCATCTGTATATTCCAATACTTCTGGTAATTCACGGAACTTGCGTGGTGGCACAGCTGGTTTCTTTTCTTGTTGCTTATTATTTTTGCCTTTTTTGCCCTTGAATTTATTATTTGGTTTGTCGAAATCTTTCTTATTATTCGTTTTAGCATTTCGTCCTCTACCAAGATTAGCGTCTTCATAGCGATTATTGTTATGTTGTTTTTTCGCTTTGTTTTTTGGTCGCTCTTGTTTACGATTCTCTTGTTCAGCGGCAACTGGGGCAACTTTTTTCGCTTTTTCTGATTTTGATTGATTTTCTTGTTTCATTGATTTCCCTTGCTTTTCAGGTTGACTCACTTGAGATTTCTTTTCCTTTTTATCGTTTGACACATTATCAACAACTTTCATTTCTGGTTTTTCATTTTTAGGATCCAATTGAGGTTGCTCAATGTTCACTTCTTTTTCACTAACTTTAGCAACCACTTTTTCCTCTGCTTTCTTCTCAACTACTGTAGCTACTTCTGGTTTAGGTGTTTCCTTTTTCTCAGGCTGAACTGGAAGTACTTTTTCAGCTGGTTTTTCTTTAGCAACTTTAACTTCAGGAGTTTGCTTCTCTTGTGAAACAACTTCTTGCTTCGTGACTGCTGCTTTTTTCACTTCAGTTGCTTTAGGTTGCTTCTCTTGTTCAGCTTTTTTAGGAGTCGCTTTGGCTTGAGCAACTGGTTTCACTACTTTATTTTTGCTTGCTGATTCATTTTTCGAAGCATCGGCTGGCTTTTGATTTGCGCCATTTTTTGTATTTTTGCGATTTCGATTATTTGAATTCGTATTTCTTTGTTGTTTATGACGGTTTAGAAAGTTTGGATTGTTTCTTTGGGTTTGAAATTTTTTATGACCATCTGTTTGAATCACTTCACGATTTTCAAATTCAGCTTTTAACTGTTGCGCTTCTTCTTTCGTGATGGCACTACGATGATTTTCAACTTCCATTCCAATTGTTTTGGCTTTCTCGACTAATTCTTTACTGGAGATATTTAAATCTTTCGCCAATTCATAAATTCTGACTTTACTCATTCAATCACCTTCCTATTCGTTCAATAATTCCCCCATTTTCTTAGCAAAGCCGTGATCTATCACCGCAATTGCTTTTCTTGGTTTTCCTAAAGCTTGGGTCAATTCAAGACTAGTAAAAGCTTCACTTAGAGGGATTTCATAATATCTTGATTTATCTTGCAATTTCTTTAAGGTATGCTTACCTGCATCACTTGCTACAAAAACATATTTTGCTTTTTGTGCTTGGATTTCTTTGGTAACAAGTTCTTCACCCGTTACTAATTTTCCTGCTCGTTGGGCTAGACCTAAGAGATTTAATACTTTTTGTTTATTCATTTCCAAATAACTCTCGACGTGCTTTTTGATGTTTGACATAATCTAGTAATTCTTGATAAAATTCGTCACTTAACGTCACACCAAATTTTTTATCAAAGATGCGTTTTTTCCAAGCAAGTTCAGCTTCTTCTGGCTCCATCGCGATATAGGCACCGCGACCAGGCATTTTACCCGTTGGATCGATGGAAACGACACCTTCTTTTGAGCGCGTAATTCTTAATAATTGTTTTTTGGGAATCACTTCACCGGTTACAACAGAGGTTCTTAAAGGGATTTTTCTTTGCTTCATAGGTACCTCCTATTCTTCAGTTAAAGTTTCATCTTCGCTTTCTAATACTTCTTCTACAGCATCATCTTGTGCAACTTCCTCAGCTACAACTTCTTCACTGACTTCTTGTGCCACTTCGTCAAACGCTTCTTCTACTAATTCTTCATCAAATTCTTCTTGCGCTTCTTGGGCTTCAAGTTGCGCGTAGAATTCTTGCATTTGAGATTCAGGTTTGATATCAATTTTGTGATTGGTTAATTTGGCAGCTAAACGTGCATTTTGACCACGTTTACCAATTGCTAAGGATAATTGATTGTCTGGCACAACAACCGTACATGATTTTGGATTTTCTAAGTCAAAGATTACATCGCTGACTTCTGCTGGATTCAACGCATTGGCAATGTAAACAGCTGGATCTTCATCCCATTCGACGATATCCATGTTTTCGCCTTTTAATTCATTGACTACATTTTGAACACGTTGACCTTTTGGACCGACACAAGTACCCACTGGATCAATATCTGCATCAAATGAACGAACCGCAATTTTAGAACGGTCCCCAGCTTCACGGGCAATACTCATGATTTCAACAGTACCATCATACACTTCTGGGACTTCTTGTTCAAATAAACGGCGTAGTAAATCTGGATGACTACGGCTGACAAAAACTTGAGGGCCTTTTGAAGTATTTTCTACCTTGGATACAAAGACTTTAATGCGGTCATGTGGTTGGTAGAATTCATTTAACATTTGGTCTTGTTTTGATAAGACGGCTTCAATCTTCCCTAAATTCACGTAGATATAACGATTATCTTGACGTTCAACGATTCCTTGAAGAATTTCTTTTTCATATTGTGAGAATTCTTCATAAATAATGCTACGTTCTGCTTCACGAACACGTTGTAAGATGACTTGTTTAGCAGTTTGAGCAGCAATCCGACCGAAATCTTTTGGTGTCACTTCAAAACGAATCTTATCTCCAATTTCATAATGCGGATTAATCGCAGTCGCATCTTTAATTGAAACTTCTAATTGACTATCCATGACTTCTTCAGTGACTTCTTTCACCGCATAAACATGGATGTCCCCTTTCTTTTGATCAAATTCAACTTCCACATTTTGGGCTTGTCCATAGTGGCGTTTATAGGCAGAGATTAAAGCGGCTTCCAAGGCTTCGATCACGATTTCTTTAGCGATACCTTTTTCCGCTTCTAAAGTTTCTAAGGCCTTTAACATTTCTTTACTCATTTGATTTTTTTCCCTCCATAATTAAAACTGAATTGCTAAACGAGCTTTGGCAATATTGTTTCGATCAAAAGTGATTTGTTTTTCACGTGTTTTGATGCGTACTTTTAATGTTAATTGATTTTCATCGAAGCTTTCCAAAAATCCTTCATAAACTTTTTCATCTTGAACCGCTTGATATAAAGAGATATGAATGTATTCTCCTAATGCTTTTTCATAATCTTTTTCTTTCTTCAATGGGCGTTCTGCTCCTGGTGAAGAAACCTCTAAAAAGTAAGCTTGTGGGATTGGATCAGGATCAACATTATCTAATTTTTCGCTTAATTGTTCACTGACAAGCGCACATTCTTCAATATCAATTCCGCCTTCTTTATCGATAAAGACACGAAGATACCAGCTTTTTCCTTCTTTGACAAATTCTACTTCAACTAATTCAAATCCATGTTCATCAACAATTGGTGTAACTAAATCGGTAACTGTTTGGACAACACTACTCAAATTCTTCAGACCTCCTTTAGTGAACTTCAAGGCATTTTTTCATTAAAAAGAGTGAGCAATTAAATATCGCTCACTCACCTTCAAGTATCATTACTAATGAAAATATAGCATACTTTTTTCATAAAATCAAACAAATTGCAAAATTAATCTATGAAAGTTTTAACAAAAAAAACAAAAGATGCCAAACCAATATCAATACGTTTGGCATCTTTATCATTTTGTTTCACTATTTACGGCTGTAGTTCTTCACGTCCGCAACCATCGCATCGATAAACATGTCTAGTAATTCTACATGTGTTTCTTTGCTACCGTAGCGGCGGATATTGACGGTGCCTTCTTCCACTTCTTTATCCCCAACAACGATTTGGTAAGGAATTTTTTGCGTTTGAGAAGCACGGATCTTGTAACCCATTTTTTCGTTACGATCATCCACTTCGACACGTAATCCTTTTTCTTGTAGACGACGTTTGATTTCATAAGCGTAATCACTATGCGCATCCACAGACACAGGAATAATGGTTGCTTGAATTGGTGCTAACCATGTTGGGAAAGCCCCTTTGTACACTTCTGTTAAGTAAGCGACAAAACGTTCCATAGTTGAGACGATTCCACGGTGGATAACGACTGGGCGGTGGGTATTTTCGCCATCTTCACCCACATATGTTAAATCAAAACGTTCAGGTAATAAGAAGTCTAATTGGATAGTAGATAGTGTTTCTTCCATACCTAGTGCTGTTTTTACTTGGACGTCTAGTTTAGGACCGTAGAATGCAGCTTCTCCTTCTGCTTCAAAGTATTCTAAGCCTAATTCATCCATCGCAGCTTTTAACATGGTTTGTGCATTTTCCCACATAGCATCATCATCAAAGTACTTATGTGTATTATTTGGATCACGATAACTTAGACGGAAACGATAATCATCAATACCAAAATCATGGTAAACAGAAGTCATTAAGTCTAAAGTACGTTTGAATTCATCTTTAATTTGATCTGGACGCACAAATGTATGTCCATCATTTAAAGTCATTTCACGCACACGTTGTAAACCAGATAAAGCACCTGATTTTTCATAACGGTGCATCATACCTAGTTCAGCAATACGAATTGGTAACTCGCGGTAGGAATGGATGTCATTTTTATAGACCATCATGTGGTGCGGACAGTTCATTGGGCGTAATACCAACATTTCGCCATCGCCCATATCCATTGGTGGGAACATATCTTCATGGTAGTGATCCCAGTGGCCAGAAGTCTTATAAAGGTTCACATCAGCCATCACTGGAGTATAGACATGTTGGTAACCTAAGCTAATTTCTTTATCAACAATGTAGCGTTCAATGGTACGACGGATCGTAGCGCCTTTTGGTAACCAGAATGGCAAACCAGAACCAACTTCCTTAGATACCATGAATAAATCAAGTTCTTTACCTAATTTACGGTGGTCACGTTCTTTAGCTTCTTCACGTAAACGCAAGAATTCTTTTAAGTCTTTTTTATCAAAGAAGGCAGTACCATAAACACGTTGCATCATATGGTTGTCAGAATTTCCGCGCCAGTATGCACCTGCCACTGATAATAATTGGAAGACTTGGATACGACCAGTTGAAGGAACATGTGGGCCACGGCAAAGGTCTACGAATTCACCTTGTTGGTAAGCAGTAATCACTTCATCTTCAGGTAATTCGGTAATTAATTCCACTTTATATGGATCTTGCGCAAATAATTCTAGCGCTTCTTGTTTTGTTAAGACACGGCGTTCGATTGGTAAGTTTTCTTTCACAATCTTCATCATTTCCGCTTCGATAGCTGGTAGGTCTTCTGCGGTAATTGCATTTTCGCCATTATCTGTATCGTAGTAGAAACCAGAATCAATGGCTGGACCTACGCCAAAGTGAATTTTGGGATATAAACGACGCATTGCTTGAGCCATTAAATGGGCACTTGAATGACGTAATAGGCTCAACGCATCTTCATGATCTGGCGTAATAATTTCAATTGCCCCATCTTCATTGATTTCGCGTGTTAAATCAATTAATTGGCCGTTTAATTTACCGGCTAAAGCTTTTTTCGCTAAACTTTTTGAAATACCTTCAGCGATTTCTTTCGTTGTGACACCTGCAGCAAATTCTTTGACTGCACCATCTGGAAAAGTAATTTTAATCATCTTGTTTTCCTCCATATTTCTGATGATTCACGTAAAACAAAAACTCCTAGCATAGCCATCATTCATGACTACACTAGGACGTATCTACGTGGTTCCACCTAATTTTAAGTATTGCTACTCCTTGAAAGTCTTAACGGTCTGCACCGCCCTTAGATTCATAAGGGTCATGTGAAAGTGGTCTGCCCTTGGTTTTCTCCTAGAAGGTTTTCAGCCACGACCTTCCTCTCTTATCAGAAGACTCTCAAGTTTAGGTGTCTTTCTCATCGATCAATTTACGTTTTCTATTTAAACACCATTTCTTGAAAATTGCAAGAAAAAAATGAAAAAAATGCTAGAAAAATTGAACAAAAAATGCCTAGAAGATTTCCAGACATTTTTAAACTTCTTATTTCTTCCACTCACCGTTTACACCATAAGTGCCTTTTTTCATTTCATTAATAATGACATGAATATGTTCTTTAGGTGCACCAGTATTTTTGTGAACGGCTTCTGTCACATCTTTCATCATGTTTTCTAATTGTTCTTGGCTACGACCTTCCACTAATTCAATGTGTACGAATGGCATCAAAATTCCTCCTCAAAAATAATCTAATTTTATGATAAACGAACGAACTAAATTGTCAACTATCTTTTAGCTTTTAGTTAAGACTTCGAAAGTAATCACTTATCTCCTTTGTAACATACTTTTTACTATCAAATGGTAGTTAATCCCCCTAATCTATGCTATAATTTTAAGTCAAGAATTGTTAGGGGTGATTACAATTAACGCAAAAGAACAAGAAATTCAACATTTAAATGAAACACTCGTTAATATAGAACAAGAAAAAAATATCTTAAGTCGAAAATTACAAGAACTAAACGGCCATTTTCAAAGTGATTTAAAAGAATTAGCCGATATAAAGATTCAAACAGGTTCTGAAGAGGCATTTTACGAATCAGTCGTGGAATATCAAAAACACGAACAAGATTTAATGATGAAATATCAAAATGCCCAATCTCAAGAAAAACGTATCCAAACACTATCTGCCATGCAAAAAAGTCCGTATTTTGCACGGATTGATTTCAAAGAAGAAGCGCTCGACGAAACACTCTACCTGGGAATCGCTTCTTTACGGGATAAAAATGAAGAACCTACCATTATTGACTGGCGTGCACCAATTGCCAACCTATACTATGAAGGTCATCTTGGAAAAGCAAGTTATCAAACCGATCACGACACTTTTGAGGTTGAACTTACTTTAAAACGACAATTCAAAATCACAGATGGCAAACTACAAGCAATGGTCGATACCAATGATACGATTAATGATGAATTTTTGCTTGAAGTATTAGACGAAGCCAGCAGCAATCAAATGAAAAATATCGTGGCGACTATCCAAAAAATGCAAAATACCATCATCCGTGACAGCCACAGTAAGGCCGTCTTAATTCAAGGGATTGCTGGAAGCGGAAAAACCTCCGCACTCTTGCAACGGGTGGCCTATATTTTATACCATAATCGTCAATGGCTAGATGAAAAGCAAGTCCTCGTTTTTTCTCCTAACCGTTTATTTACCGATTATATTTCGATGGTGCTGCCGTCTTTAGGTGAAAGCCAAGTGCCGACCTTTACTTTCAATGATTTTCTACAACAGCTCTTGCCAACGATGGAAATTCCTAAAAATACGATGAGTGAAGAAGAATTTTTGGCTGATTTAGAAAATGCTGTCGATAGCTTTAAACAGAGTGTCACCGCCGTCTATCAAATCAAGCCATATCTCAAGAGCATCACCGCTGTTGGCCCATTGTTTAGAAATCTAAAATTAAACGACCGCATGCTTTTATCTAAAGAACAAATACGTGCTTATTATTTAGAAACCAATCCAAACTTGCCAATTCATCAACGCATGCAACTCTTACAAACAAGACTATTGAAAAAAATCGGTGGCCTGATGAAAGATGAAGCAAAATTGTCTGAAGTGAAAATGCTCGCTGAAGAAATGCTCCAACAAGCTTTTGAAGATAATCCAAATTTAGAAGCCGACGAAAAAACAGAGCGCAAAATGTTAAAAGAGTTTCGCCAACAAATCGTCAAAAAGAAATTTAGAAAAATCAAACGTGCAGTGAAAAATTATACGTTCATCAATTTGGCAGCCCAATATCTACATTTCTTAAAATCTATAGAGCCTGTGTCTGGCATTGATGCAGCAGAATATCAAAACCATCTTACCGAAGTGAAGAATCGTTTGCGCAACCGCCAATTGACAACCAGCGATGCGACATTATACTTCCTGTTGGTAAAAGGACTGTATCCGATCTATGTCGAACAAAAAGGGCGCTTTATCTTTATCGATGAAATGCAAGACTTTCCACCAGCCCAAGTCGCTTTATTGCGTAGTTTATATCCAAAAGCAAATATCAGCCTATGCGGGGATTTAAACCAAAAAATCTTTGGCAATGACTCAATTGTCGGCAGCCTCGATCGTCTTTTTCCGGATGTTGAAGTGACTAATTATCAATTAACCACTAGTTATCGGTCTACGCAAGAAATTACAGACTTTGCGAACCAATTTTTATCCCAAGAAGATAAAGTCATGGCTACTGCGCGCCATGCTAGTCTCCCTACCTTATGGACTCTTGATAAAAGCGAAAAAATCACTTGGTTCAATCAATTTATCCAGGAATGTAGTGCGGAACAACCACATTTACGAACGGCGATTATTTGTAAAACTACGCAAGAATGTCAGGAACTTTACCAACAATTAGATGAGAAACTAAAATCAAAAGTCCAATTGCTTGATTCAGAGGAAACCTTTATGAAGCGTGATATCATGATTATTCCTGCCTATCTTGCAAAAGGCTTGGAATTTGACCGAGTCGTTGCTTGGGATGTTAACCAACAATTCCACACTGCACATGACCAATTAATTCTATATACGATATTTACCCGTGCCATGCATGAATTACATATCGTTTCTCAAAAAGGTCAGTTAAGTCCCTATTTATTAGATTTAAATCCTGAAAGTTTTCAAACCAAATAATGCTTATCCGTGTCTTTTTTGGGGCACGGATATTCTTTTAAACAGCAAATTAACGAATACGCTTTCTTGTTATAAAATAAAAAGTGGTGACTGAAAATGAAAGTAAAAGAATACGCAGAAAAATACCAAATATACATTTCTAAAGTCTATCAGATGATTAAAAATGAAGAATTATATGTGGTGAAAATGAACGTGGACACTATGAAATTGATACCGCGCGGATTAAATTTCCCTATCTAAAAGGAATGTTAGAAGAACGCGAAAAAATTGAAGAAAATATCAAAAAATGTCAATCTCTCATCGCTAAACAAGTCGAAATCAATAACACCTTTAATCAATTGGTCGATGCACAAGATAAAACAGAAGGTAAAGTGCCATTGTGCCCTGTTCAGCCTAAAATTATCCAACAACAATCAGCCATCGCACAATATTTACAAAATAAATTGCAATTATTTGACGTGAAAATCAAGCCCATTAAGGATAAATACGAATTTCTAGAATTTTTACTCAGTGACCTACCACTTGAGAATTTCCGACCGGCGCACTCTACTATTTCAGTTTATTTTGAGATTCCGACCATTCATTTACCGACACTATTAAATCGAATGACTCAGGAAAGTTGTGCCTTTCACTTTACAATTCAAGCATTAAGTGATTTGACCATGCTGAAAGTGCGGATATCCGATCATCTTCCTAACATTGAGAAGACAGAAGAACATCTCTTAATTCAATTTCCAAGTGCTTTTACTGGAAATCACAACTTCGAAAACCAAAGCCAAGGTCTCAATCAATTCGAACAAATGCAACTGATATTAAATGAAATCAAAAAAATGCATACAAAGAAAAAAGTCTTGTGGCAAGAAGAAGATAAAAAGCACTATCTCAACCTTATCTTGCAGTTGAAGACCTTGCCAATCGATGCCTTAAATGCTAAGGATCAAACCTTCATCCAACATATCTATAAAAATAGTAATGGCTATCTGCATTAACAAAAATACACCTTTGTCGAGACAGACTGAGGTGTTTTTCTTTTGCTTTATGCCTAATTTTTTCTCAAATAAATCGTTTTCTATCCCTTTTTATTTTGCTTTAAACCCAACCTTTTCATTTTCTAAAATCCCCTTAAAAAAACACTTACGAAGACTTCTCAAATTTTGATAAACTAATTCCTGTTCTGATTGTATATGATTTTGTTAAGTTAATTATCAATCATAAAGAAACTTTTCACAAATAAATTTAGTTACGGAGGTTATTATGAAAAGAAGAATTTATCAACATCCATTTTTAATCATGTCGGGATTATATATCGGCGCATTTGTCGGTATGTATAGTGAAACATCTTTAAATATCGCTTTACCTGCACTATCTGAGACTTTTGGTTTGCCGATTAGCACCATTCAATTACTCGTAGTCGGGTACATGATGATTATCGGGATTGTCTTACCTTTTGCCAGTCTTTTGATGAAAACATTTAAAGTCAAAACACTGACCTTATTTTCATTAACCAGTTTCTTCATCGGCTCAATTCTGAGTGCCGCTGCGCCAAACTTCGGGCTATTATTAACTGGACGTATGATTCAAGGGATTGGTACAGGATTAATTTTACCGATTCTCTTTGCTTTGACGATGGAAGTCTTCCCTATTCAAAAATTAGGAGCTGCGATGGGCATGGCCGCATTAATCATTATGTTTGCGCCTGCTGTGGGCCCTACTTTAGCGGGAATTTTATTAAGTATTGCTTCATGGCGTTTGATCTTTGCTAGTTTTGCCGTATTTTTAGCCATCGCTTGGATCTTATCTTTTAAATTTATTGAAAGTCCATTTGAATTAACCAAGCCAAAAATTGATTTACTCAGCACGATTACTTCTGCGCTAGGATTTGGTGGTATCGTCCTTGGTTTTAGTTTAGCCAGTGAGTACTCCTTCCAATCACCTATCGTGGTCTCTTCATTAGTGATCGGTCTGATTGCCTTAATCATTTATGTGGCGCGTCAATTGAAAATGGCGCATCCTATCTTGAACTTAAAAGCATTAGCAAACCCTAGATTTTTAGTAGGTACTTTATTGGTCATGATTAACTTTGGGATTACCCTATCCGCAATGTTTCTATTACCACAATACCTACAAAACGGCTTACTCTTGCCTGTTGCCTTAACTGGGATGATCATGTTACCAGGAGGCATTTTAAACGCAGTAGTTTCATTTGCTTCAGGAAAATTATATGACAAGGTGGGGCCAAAAGTACTTGTGCCACTTGGATTTATCTTTACACTTTTCGGAGCCTTTTTATTTAGCCGCTTCTCAACAGATACTTCGATTGGCTATGTGATTTTCTGCCACTTATTGTTGATGATTGGTATTCCGTTATCCATGTCTCCTGCGCAATCTAGTGGGTTAAGTGCCTTACCTCCACATTTATCAACAGATGGCAGCACGATTATCAATACCTTCCAACAAGTAATCGGGGCTATTTGTACTGCATTAACGACTTGTTTATTACAATTAGGACAATCTGCCAACGCCCAAACGAGTCAACAAGCCTTTGTCAACGGCACACACATGAGTACGTATTTCGTGATCGGGTTAGCTATTTTTGGGCTTATCCTTTCTTCTTTGTACGTTCACCACAAAAACAGGTGGAAATGACGCAAGAAATCATTCCAGAAAATAATTAACAACAAACAATCGCGAGTATCCCACAATGGTGGGTTTACTCGCGATTGTTTATTTATTACCATTTTCAAATCTATATTTACTAAATCGTGATTTGGTAAATCATTATCAATTCGATTATATATAAATACATATTGAGAAATTAGACCAGACACTTCTTTTAAGCATCCAGTCTCATCATTACAAATATTTTATTCTTCGCCTAAGTCTACATTGTGGTAAACGGATTGAACATCTTCTAAGTCTTCTAAAACATCAATCATTTTTTCAAACTTAGCTAAGTCATCCCCAGTTAATGTCACTTCATTTTGAGGAATCATTTGCATTTCAGCCACGCTAAAGTCAGTGATCCCTTTTTCTTTTAGTGCTTCTTGAATCGCATGGAAATCAGTTGGTTCACCATAAACCATAATTTGACCATCTTCAGCTTCAACATCACGTACATCGATGTCTTTATCCATTAAATATTCTAGGATTTCATCAGCATCATCGCCTGCAAAACCAAATAATGCTGTATTATCAAACATGTAGCTTACTGCACCAGTTACACCCATGTTTCCGCCGTTTTTACCAAAGGCAGCACGGACATCCGCAGCAGTACGGTTGACATTATTTGTTAAAGTGTCCACGATGACCATTGAGCCATTTGGTCCGAAACCTTCATAGCGTAATTCTTGGTATTGTTCATCACCGCCACCTTTTGCTTTTTCAATGGCACGGTCAATGATATGACGTGGTACATTATAAGTTTTCGCTCTTTCAATAACGAAACGTAATTTTTGGTTAGAATGTGGGTCAGGTTCACCCGATTTTGCAGCTGCATAGATTTCAATACCAAATTTCGCATATATTCGGCTATTATTTGCATCTTTCGCCGTTTTCTTAGCGACGATATTTGCCCATTTACGACCCATAATTTCACTTCGCTTTCTAATAGTTTCATTTCATAAATACTTAAGGTCCACTCCATATTATACCGATATTGTAAGTATCTGTGAAGTTTTTTTCATCAGTTTTTTCAAAAATGTTGTCAGATGCGAATGACCGCTCTTGAAAAATTTTGTTCTTGAATCTTTGAATGTGCCAATTGATAGACTTCATCGGCTCGAATGGTTAAAAAGAGTTGCTCAGCTTGTTTTTTCCCAACTCTAGCAATCAATGGCCAAGCAAGTGATTTTTTGACTTGCTGTAAATACTTTTGTCCTTTTTCGGTAAAGCCTAATACTTTAAGACTGGGGTTTTGCCAAGACTTTTTAATTTCCGCCTCTTTTACATTCAATAAGCAATATAACAATAAACGCTGGATACGTGTCTGACTATAACGTTTACTCTTCAATTGGTTGACGAAGCTTTCATAAGACTCGCAGCTGGCAATACATTTTTTCATCCGTACCGCTAAGCCTGCTTCCATCTGATAGATTTGTTTTAAGCTGGCTAAGTCCATGGTTAATAAGCGGAATTTCAAATACGGAAAATAATCTTCTAAACAGACTTTTTGATCCTCTAGATGGTCTAGTGAACTTGTTGGGACATAAGGTATGATCTCTTCACCACAAAAAATGCCTCGTCGAATCGCTGTAGCACTAGCAATCGTCTCTGAAGTGAACCCTTCATCATGATAGCCACTATTCTTGCGCTCAATAGCTAATAATTCCATCGGCTTAGTCAGTTGGCTATTCGCTTTAGCATAACTCAATCCAAGAATATGATTTGGTTGCTTGTGATCAAAAGGAATGTCCATTTCTAAAGCTTGAAAGACGCGAATCATATTTTCAGCATAGGAAAGCTTTTCATCCGCCGTTTGATGAAACAGTTGGTCTAATTGTTGGCGTCTTTGATGTAAAAATTGGCCAATATGCTGATAATCAATTTTTTTATGGCTATCTGTTCCAAAACAAAGATACTCACAACCAATCGCTGCTAACATATTGACACCGCCTTGTGCGAAATAATCCGCCGACTGAACTGCCCATTCAAAAGGTAATTCTAAAACAATATCCGCCCCATTTTGTAAGGCACTATTTGCTCGTTGCCACTTATCAATAATTGCCGCTTCCCCACGCTGTAGGAAATTCCCACTCATCGCACAAATCATGACATCCGCTTGAGATTGCAGGCGAGCTTGCTCCAAATGATAGCGATGTCCATTATGAAACGGATTATATTCAACAATCACGCCACATGCTTTCATCTAATTCCTCCCCAAGTAAACGGTGTTCAGCAGCTAGACATTGTGAACTTCGCCCTCCCGCTTGAGAAAATCTCCTTTCATCCGATTTTCTCAGCGGTAGGTAAGCACGAAAATTTCTTCTAGGCTTTCGGAGCTGCTTCACATCCTGTACTAATCAAAAAGATGATTGAACGTGCCAACCATCTTTTCTTTCTACTGTTTTATTTTTCGCAGACAAAGAACCAACGTCGACTTTTTTCATTTGGTTCGCTATCGATAAAATCGGCATAGGCTTCCACTTTTGCAAAGCCGGCATTTTCTAGCATCATTAAATATTGGTTTAATGGATAGGTTCTTTCACGGTGAATCTCGTCACGGCGCTCAAATAAGCCATCCTCATTTTGTACAAAAAACGTTAAGAAATGCTCGATACTATGTGGCACATCTACAGCATAACTATCCCATAAAAAGGCAAAATCCTCTGTTTGATAATGATAGCTATAATCTGGGAAGACTTCATCAATTTGATAAGTAGAATGTACATCGAAAATAAAGACGCCATTTTCTTCTAAGATTTGATACACGCCATCAAAGACTTGTTGGACGGCTTGTTCATCCTCCATATAACAAATCGAATCAGAAAAACAAGTCACCGCTTCATACGTATCAATATCGGTTAAATCTAACATATCCCCTTCAACAAACTGAATATCCACATCGGCTTCTTGCGCGCGTGAACTGGCAATCATTAGCATTTCTTCAGATAAGTCTAAAGCTGTCACATCAAAACCGCTTTTGGCAAAATCTAAAGCAAGTGCCCCGGTCCCACAAGCAAGCTCTAAAATTTTCTTGCGCTCACCTAAAAAGCGCAACGAAAAATCTAACCAACGTTGATATAACGAGGTATCCATGACTTCATCATAGACAAAGGCAAAGGTCTCATAAGCCACTATCATTCACAACCATTTCACTTAAATCTACTAAAGGTGCGTCTGACCAAAGTTTTTCTAATTGATAAAATTCACGTTCACTTTGATTAAAGACATGGACAATGACATCGCCTAAATCAATCAAGACCCACTTACTAGCCTCTTTTCCTTCGACACGTTTGACATCCATTTGATTTTTGTAGGCTTGTTCGACCACTTCATCGACAATTGCATTGATACGACGGTCAGTGTTTCCCGAACAAATGACAAAATAATCGGCTAATAAGGAAACTTCGCGGACATCTAAAGCAACGATATCTTGTGCGTGTTTGTCATCTACTGCTTTTACAGCTACTTCTAAAATTTGTTTGCTATCTATAGTGATCTCCTCCTAATGTTTGGCTACATAATAGTTATACGTTTCTATCGTTTTCGGATGAATCGCTTGCCTTTTTGAAATCAAGAATTGTAAAGTATGTGTTAATTCATAGCACACGGCTGCATCCAAATCCGAAATGGCTAATTCGCGAGCTTCTTCAACTCCTGGAAATTGGCGATTTTTTTCCACATAATCCGCTACAAATATGACTTTATCTAAAAGACTCATTTCTCGTGAACCGGTCGTATGCGCACGAATAGCTTGTAGAATTTCTTCATCTTCTACACCTAATTCATCGCGTACAAATTCTGCGCCAACAACGCCATGCCAAATTGCATTATTCCATTTTAGTAAGGCTGGACTGAGCTGTTTGCGTTCAATCTCAAAGATAAAATCATCATCGCTACGTTCTTTAGCGTAATCATGACATAAAGCGGCGATACTGGCTTTATTAGGATCTGCGCCATATTTTTTTGCTAAAGCCACCGCCATCTCTTCTACACCCAGTACATGCACAAAACGCTTCTCGCTCATCTGCATCTGTACTTGTTGCATCAATTCTTCACGCATCGCCGGATTATATTTTGCTACATCAACTTTCAAGATAAAGCCCCTTTTCTAAAATATAATTTCGCACAGCCTCAGGTACAAGATAACGAATCGAACACCCTTGTGCAATCTTTTTACGGATTAAACTAGAAGACAAATCCATCATTGGCGCATCTAACCAAATAATTGGATAAGGGGTATCAATTGTATATCCAGGCCTTTTAACACCCACAAATTGCACCATTTCGACTAATTCATCAATTTTATACCACTTTGGTAAATATTCTACCATATCCCCGCCAATGATGAAATAATAGTCCGTATCAGGATTTTGGGCAATCAATGCTTTCATGGTGTCATAAGTATAGCTTTTTCCTTTACGTTGTAACTCGGCTTGTTCGATATCAAATAAAGGATTGTCCGCGATGGCTAATTTTAGCATATTCAACCGGTGTTCAGCCTCAATCGTGTCCTTTTCATCAACATGGGGTGGTAAATACTCAGGCATCAGATAGACCTTTTCTAAATTCAAAGCCGTCCCCACTTGATCGGCAATTAATAGGTGTTGATTGTGAACCGGATTAAAATTACCGCCTAATATACCTACTTGCTTTCTTGACTGCGTCGTTTGTACTTGAATTAATGGTTCAACTTCAGTGATAAACTTTGCTTTCAAACAATTCATCCCTCATCTAATCTTACAATAATTTCAATTGTTGCGTCAGGCGTTGGTATTTTTCTTTACTTGAAGCTTTGTATAACACAATGACCCGCCCGATGACTTGTACGACTTCACTGTTTGTCGCTTGTGCAATCTCTAATGCGGCTTCATCTGCTACTTCATCGGTATTTTGTAACAATGAAACTTTGATTAATTCGCGTTTTTCTAGCGCTTCAGCAATTTGGGTATTCATCGCTACATTTACGCCACCTTTACCAATTTGGAAAATCGGTTGTAAATGATGGGCTTGACTTCTTAAAAATCTCTTTTGTTTTCCCGTTAACATATCTTTCTCACTTTCTTTATATTAATGCTTTACGAACAATAACGTCGACTCCCTTAGGTGCATATCCAGCTACAATTCCTGGTTGGCGAACTGTAATCCAACCAAGCCCGGCAAAGACGACATCAGTTTTTTCTTTAATTGCAAATTCAAATCGCACCAATTCTGGAAAATCAGCGACTTCCTCTTTTTGCGGTGGGGTTAATAAACTACCCACATGTTTTTGGTAAAATTCATCTGCTCCTTGCATTTTGGTACGATGAATATTTAAATCATTCGAAACATAAGCGACAAATGAACCTTTCTCTCCGCTCACATAGTCAAATCGTGCTAAACCGCCTAAAAAGAGCGTTTGACCTTCATTTAGCTGATAAACTTTTGGCTTAATTTCTTTTTGTGGTGCAGTTAGTTTCAAATCTTTTTTCCCTAAGTAATGCGCCATTTGATGACGGTGGATAATCCCCGGTGTGTCAATTAAAAAATGTCCATCATCAAGCGGAATTTCAATCTTATCTAAAGTCGTTCCTGGAAAACGTGAAGTCGTAATCACATCTTTCACATTGGCAACTTTAGCGATAATTTGATTGATTAAAGTTGATTTTCCAACATTGGTTACACCTACAACATACACATCACGGTCCTCGCGGTATGCTTCTATTTTTTCTAGTACTTCATCCATTTCATGGGCTTTTTTCGCACTTGTCAGTAAGATATCTATCGGACGCAAGCCAAATTCATGGGCACGTTCTCGCATCCATTGGGTTAATTTCCCACGTTTTAATGATTTTGGCAAGACGTCCACTTTATTGCCAATCATTAATACTGGATTTTTACCAACAAAACGATGCAAACCAGGGATAATCGAACCATTAAAATCAAAAATATCCACAACATTGACAATTAAGGCGTCATGCTCCCCAATTTCATTTAATAAGCGCAAAAAATCGTCATCAGTTAGGGAGACATCTTGAATTTCATTATAATGACGCAATCTAAAACATCGCTGACAATAGACTTCATCATTAGCAATTCCTTTTTCTAGTGCGGACTTAGGTGTATATCCTAACTCGCTGGGATTTTCTGTTTGGATTTGCGCGCCACAACCAATACAATGTAAGGCTTCACTCATTTTCAATAGCTCCTTTCCAAATCATATCTTGATGTTTTTTCAACAAATGATTCATCACTACTTTTTCACGCATCCGATTGATTCTCGTATTCCAAGCATCGGTTTTGACAATCGGTTTTACCAAAACGCTACGTATGTTGGCCGCATGAGAAGCACGTATATCAGTCATTAATTGATCGCCTACCATAATGACTTGTTCAGGCTGTAAGTTTAACTGTTTCATTGCTCGACGAATCCCTAAGCCAAATGGTTTCATCGCTCTTGAAATAAAATCAAGGCCAAATGGCTTTACTGCCCGTGCGACTCGGCTAGCTTTATTGTTAGAAACAACAACCACCGGAATATTCGCTTCTTTCATTTCCTCTAACCATGCACGTAATTCAGGCGTACCATCTGGATTATTCCAAGCAATTAAAGTATTATCTAAATCTGTTAAAACAGCCTTTATCCCTAATTTTTTCAATTGTTCAGGGGTAATTTGATAAATCGACGACACCATCCAAGTCGGTTTATATTTTAAAAACATAAAAACTCCTATCTACAAAAATTTAGGAGCATCTCATGCGGACACTCCTTGCTAAATAAAAATTATACACTATTTACTTGTGAAATACTAGCAAAAAAGGATGAGCCATTTCTTCTGACTCATTCTTTTGCGACTTAATTAAAAGTTTTGTCTAAATCTGTTTCAGGGTTGACATATGGCCATTCATTGAAGTGTTTCAGCATTTCTTTATACTCTTCGTCGGCCACACGATAGAATGTACTTGTCATACCATTGCAATAGGATTTATAGCCATAACCTTTGTCTTGAATATTTTCAGGGATTAAGGCTGCATAATAGTATTTCATTTGTGCATCAATAATATTTGTAAAATGTCCGCTCAAGCCTTGATCATCTTCAAAGAATTTTTCATAATGAGCAATTCCTTCCATTAAATAACATCTATTCGATAATTTAAAATCACGAATTTTTCACTCCCATTTCACACGTAGATTGTAGCATAAAGTCTTTACTAGGTAAATCAATAACACTTATCTATGTAAATCATTTTGTTTACATATAAAAAAAGGCGACAGCAAGCCACCTTTTTTTACTTTATTCAATAGTAAATAATTTTGCCTGTTCCAATAAAGCCCCCACCATCAACAGAAGATCTTCACGTCCTTTAGAAGCCATAAATTGAACACCCACCGGCAAATCATTCACTCGACCTGTTGGCAAACTGATTGCAGGTTGTCCAGTTAAATTAGCTAATTGCGTATAAGGCGTAATAGAAAGGCTTTTAGCAAACATATCATAGACTAGTATTTCTTTTTCTTTTGGGGATAGTTCATGTGAAAATCGTAATTTCTCCCCTATGTTAGGAGAATAAAATGCTGTATCGACACTCGGAGCTGCTTGCGCTGTACTAGGAGTTAAGAATAAATCATACGCTTTAAATAGGCTTTCTGTTTTCGCTGCTATTTCATCCCAATACTGCAGACTTAATACATAATCACTTGCTTTTAAATCAAGTCCGAATTGATACATCGCCCAGGTCATCTCTTCCATATCTTGATTCGTTAATGGTCGCTTTAATTTTGCCTGCATTTCTTGAAACATCGCCGCTGTATCTGCCGCATTCATCCGATAATATTGCTTCATCAAAGTGACCATATTTACTGGATAAGGGATTTCCTCCACATCAAAGCCCTCTTTTTTCAAGAAATCAACTATTTTAAGCGTCTCAGCTCTTACACGATAATCTAAATCACTTACTTTATTATTCAAACAATAAGCAATACGAAGAGGATAACGAACCGACTTTTCATAATGCATCCATTCACGTTTTGGTGCTTGATAGGGTGCTTCTGGTTGACTCGTTCGCAAATTATAAAATACATTCTCTGTATCACGAATAGATTTCGTTAAGGCAAATGCTATCGATGCGCCTTGCCATGAACGCCAATTTCCTGGCCCCACTGGCATACTTCCACGGGTCGGTTTTAAACCAATTAAGCCACAAAAACTTGCTGGAATACGAATAGATCCGCCGCCATCACTTGCTGTGGCTATCGGTAAAATTCCACTGGCCACTAATGCTGCAGCGCCACCACTGGAACCGCCAGCAAATCGTGTCGTATCAAAAGGATTTAAGCAATTCCCGTAAAGTTTAGAATCCGTAATATTTTTAAACCCATATTCTGGCACGTTACTCTGACCAATTGGAACAAAGCCTAAATTTTCAATTCCTTGTACAAAATAATCAGTCACTTTCGCTTTATTTTCAGCTAAAAGTAACGATCCGGCAGTACTTGGCCAACCTTTTTTCGATTGCCCCAAAGCCTTTAAAGCAATGGGTAATCCTGCAAAAACAGTTCTACTCAATTTATCCTGATTTTTTCGATAATATTTTTTTGCTCCCTCTAAATCAAGATAGGTCCAAGCATTTAGTTTTGGCTGTAATTGATTGGATTTCGTTTCAATATCTGTAAGCAATTCCTCAAAACTAATCTTTTGCGCACGTAATAATTCGGCCATCGCTGTAGCATCTTGCATAAAAATCACCTACCATGGAATTTCTGTCGATAACTTAGCCGCAAAATCTTTATATTGATTTCGCTCAGCCAATCTTGCCTGTCTACGCTTTTCGTAACCCGCACAAACCATTTTTTCCTCTTCAGTTTCTGGAATAACAGCCGGCACCTGGAATTCTGTTTCTTCATTCATAAAAGATGGCACTGCGACAAAAGTAGTAAAACAAGTGGCAGCTAAATACCGTTCACCAGTAACTAAATCTTCGCCCACAACTTTTACAAAGACTTCCATTGATTTATGATGCGCACCACTAACAAAGGTTTCAATACATGCAGAATGATTTGCATGTAAGGGCTTTAGAAAATTTAAAGAATCAATGGACGCCGTGACCGCACCACGCCTACAATGTCTTGAAATAGAAATCGACGAAGCATCATCAATCCACGCTGTTAATTTACCGCCATATAAAAAGCCAAATGGATTTAAATCAAAAGGAAAAATTCGATGGGTTTGAATCACCTTAGACTCTCGACAAAATTTACGCTCTCCCATAAAACTCACCAAACTCTCTATAAAATAATCATTGTCACAAATGATTATACAAAAAATTAAACAAAAAGTATAATATCCAAGCCCGATTTTAGCAAAAAAAGAACCTTAAGCCCTAAAAATATTGCTTAAGATTCTTAAACTATAATCTATAAAACTTTACTTAAAAAATCTTTGGTACGATTATGCTGTGGATTGCCAAAAACTTCTTCTGGCGTCCCTTCTTCAACAATGTATCCACCATCCATAAAGACGATTTTATCCCCGACTTCTTTGGCAAATCCCATTTCATGCGTTACGATTACCATGGTCATCCCTTCTTTAGCAAGTCGTTGCATGACGCCAAGTACTTCCCCTACCATCTCAGGGTCTAGGGCTGAAGTTGGTTCATCAAACAGCATCACATCTGGTTTCATTGCCAAGGCTCTGGCAATCGCAATTCTTTGTTGTTGCCCACCAGATAATGACTGCGGATAGGCATTGGCTTTGTCCGGCAGCCCCACTGTTTGCAATAACTCTTTGGCATAAGTTTCAGCCGCTTGTTTATTTTCTTTTTTGACCTTTACTGGTGACAAGGTAATATTGTCTAATACGGACATATTAGGGAATAGATTAAAGTTTTGGAAAACCATCCCCATTTTTTCACGCATCTTAAAGATATCATTTTTTGGATTGGTAATATCTTGGCCTTCAAATAATATTTGTCCAGAAGTTGGTGTTTCAAGCAAATTCATACAACGTAAAAAGGTACTCTTGCCTGAACCAGATGGACCAATAATGACGACCACTTCACCTTGTTTGATCTCATAATTAATATCTTTTAAAACTTCATTATCGCCAAATTTTTTACTTAAATGTTCAACTTTAATAATTGTTTCCATCTGAAATCCCCCTCTATTTACGATAGCCTTTTCCTAATTTTTTCTCCCAGGCATTCAAAATTCTTGAAGTCGTGAAAGTCAAAATAAAGTAAATGGCTGCAGCGACATATAAAGGAGTCAAAGGAATATAAGAAGAACTAATCACAATTTGAGCACTATTCATTAATTCATAGATACCAATTGTTGATAATAGTGATGAGTCTTTAATTAACACAATGAACTCATTTCCTAAAGGTGGTAAAATATTCCGTAAAGCTTGCGGTAAAATAACATAACGCATGGCTTGAGCTGGACGTAAACCTAGTGAGGCCGCGGCTTCTTGTTGTCCAAAATCAACCGCATTAATTCCCCCACGAACGATTTCCGCTACATACGCCCCAGAGTTCAATGAAATGGCGATAATTCCTGGAAATAGTCGGCCAAAATCAAGACTCAAAATACCTAAATCAACAGTAGGCAGTTTAAATAATCCTTGAAGCAAGCCAAACGCGATTAAAATTTGCACAAGCATCGGTGTACCACGCAACACTTCAATGTAAATATTAGCAAACCAACGTAATGGCTTAATTTTTGATAATTTCATCAAAGCGATCACCACACCAATAATGGTCCCTAAAATGACAGTAATCACTGAGATAATTAAAGTGATGATTGTACCCGATATAAAATACGGATAAAATTCCTTTAAGAAAGAAAAATCCATTGTTAAAACTCCAATCTATTTGCTTGCTTGTTTATCAGCAAGTTCTGTATTCTTTTCGATGAATTCATTAATCTTGCCTTCATCTTTTAACTTATTGATTACTTTATCAATTTTTTCTTTTAATTCTTTACTATCTTTTTTCAAAGCAATGGCATATGATTCGTTATCACTTGATGTTAATTTTGCATCCGCGATTGCTAATTCAGGGTTTTGTTCTACATAAGATTTGGCAACAGCACTTTCTAAAACTAAAGCATCCAGTGAACCTTGTTTTACTTCAACAATTAAGTTTGGCACTTTTGCTAATGAAACTAATTGTGCTTTTGGTAATTGACTCGTTACAACAGATTCTTGAACAGAACCTTTTTGGGCGCCGACTTTTTTATCTGCTAATGCTTTCACATCGGCATATTTTTCAGCATTTTCTTTCTTCACAACGACTAATTGTTCTGGAACAAAGTAGTTTTCAGAAAAGTCAAATGTTTTCTTACGTTTATCTGTTGCAGAAATTCCTGAAATCGCCACATCTGCTTTACCTTGATCAAGAGCGGTTAATACTGCGTTAAATTCCATATCCATAAATTCAACCTCAACGCCTAATTCTTTACCGATTTCATTTGCTAAATCCACATCCGCACCAACAATTTTATCTTTGCCGTTCACTTTTGTATGGAATTCAAATGGTGCAAAGTCTGCAGAAGTTGCTACTTTTAATACCTTTGCATCTTGAATTTGTTTTAATTGATTGCCACTTTCTTTTTTGTCTGAAGAACCACAGGCAGCTAATGCGAATGTTAATGCTGCAACACCTACTAAACCAAATACTTTTTTCATATGAGACACTCCTTATTTTTATGCATCTTTATTTAATATTTCAACTATATTATGCATATTAACACATAATATTGAAAAAAGAAACTAAAAAATGTAAAAAAATCGAATATTTTTTCATCACTTTTTGATAGCGTTTTCTATGGATAACTAAATCATTTGCCGTATACCAAGCAAATCTGCCAGCCAACCAATAATTAATATTTATGCAAAAACAATATGCAAAAAAGCGAAGAAGCCTATGATAAGGTTTCTTCACTTTTACTTAATATTTTCTAAATCTTTGATAGCGTCGTTTGCGTAATTCGTCCACTGATAACTGACATAATTGCTTCAAAGTATAGACTAATTCGATACGCACCTGAGCGATGATTTCTTGATGGGTCAAAGCTCTTTCTTGCATGACTTCAGGAATCACTTTATCAATAATCCCTAATTCCTTTAATTCTTTTGCTGTGATTTTCATTAATTCACTGGCTTCATTTGCTCTTGAACCATCTTTCCATAATATAGAAGCAAATCCTTCTGGTGAAAGTATCGCATATATGGCGTGCTCCATCATCCAAACCTCATCGCCTAGTGCCAAAGCTAAGGCGCCACCACTACCCCCTTCGCCGATAATAATGGCAATAATAGGTACCTTTAAGTCAGACATTTCCAAAAGATTTTTAGCAATGGCTTCTCCTTCACCACGCTCTTCTGCACCAATCCCACAGAAGGCGCCAGCAGTATTAATAAAAGTAATCACAGGGCGCTGGAATTTTTCTGCTTGCTTCATTAATCTAAGGGCTTTACGATACCCTTCAGGATGCGCTTGTCCAAAGTTGCGCCGAAGATTTTCTGGTAGATTTTTACCTTTTTGGATACCTATCACAGTCACCGGCTTTTGATCTAACAAGGCAATCCCACCTACAACGGCTTCATCATCAGCAAATAGCCGATCCCCATGAAACTCTTGAAAATCAGTAAATACTTGTTCAAAAAAATCCAAAGCAGTCAGACGATCTTGTTTACGAGCTAACTTGACAATCTCAGCAGCTGTTTTACTCATTTGACAACCATCCTTTCTGCGTATGAAGTTTGATAAGGGTACTTAAGCGTGTGCGCAACTCATTTCTTGGGACGATTTGATCGATAAAACCATGTGCAAGTAAAAATTCAGCCTTTTGAAAATCATCAGGTAGTTCTTGTTTTAAAGTTTGTTCAATCACACGTCGGCCAGCAAAACCAATTAACACCCGTGGTTCAGCCAAAATAATATCCCCTTGCATGGCAAAACTTGCAGTAACCCCACCAGTTGTAGGATCTGTCAATACCGTAATATAGCATAAACCAGCATTGCTATGCGCCTTTACTGCAGCAGAAATTTTAGCCATTTGCATCAACGAAAAGATTCCTTCTTGCATCCTAGCCCCACCAGAAGCGGTAAATAAAACGACTGGCAAGGACTTTTGTGTAGCATATTCAAAAAGACGCGTAATCTTCTCACCCACAACGGTCCCCATACTGCCCATAATAAAGTTCGCATCCATGATACCAATCGCAATGGTTTGTCCATCAATTTTAGCAATTCCCGTTAAAACTGCCTCATGTAAGTGAGTTTTACTTTGCATTTGACTAATTTTTTCTTGATAATTAGGAAACTGTAAGGGGTCTTTGGTGACTAATTCAGTATCAAATTCAAAAAAACTTTTTTTATCGACAGTAATCGCTAGTCTTTGCCAGGCATTTAGTCTAAAATGATATCCACAATTGGGACAACTTTTTTCTTGGCCAATCTCTTTCGTATAAATGGTCTTTTTACAGTTTGGACATTTAGCCCACAAATTATCTGGTACACTTGGCTGATTTTTGGGGTGTTCTTCACGATTGGGTGAAATACGAATATAATCTTTTTTCTTCCTAAATAAAGCCATTTACTCACTTCCTAGTTCAAACTTTCTTGCCAAGCGGGTAAAAATGTTTCTTGTAAAAATGAAGTATCATAATCACCAGCAATGACATTGGGATGACTAATCAAGTCCATTTGAAACTCAGCGTTGGTCGTGACACCATCAGTTACTAATTCACCAAGCGCACGTTGCATCTTCATCAATGCTTCAAAACGACTTTGACCATGCACGATAATCTTGGCAATCATCGAATCATAAAATGGTGGAATAGCATAACCCGAATACATCGCGCTATCCACTCTTAACCCCATGCCGCCACTTGGTAATAGTAGATTTTCGATTTTACCAGGGGCAGGGGCAAAATGAAAGGCTGGGTTTTCAGCATTAATCCGACATTCAATCGCATGACCACGCAACTTAATATCTTCTTGTTTAATGGTTAATTTTTCACCAGCAGCTACTTCGATTTGTTTTTTCACCAAATCAACCCCCGTCACCATTTCAGTAATAGGATGCTCTACTTGGATACGGGTATTCATTTCCATAAAATAAAACTGACCAGACAAATCCATCAAAAACTCAATAGTCCCAGCATTTTCATAAGACACCGCTTTTGCTGCTTTGACCGCAATCGCACCAAGTTTTTCACGATTCGTTTCAGAAATCACAACAGATGGTGATTCTTCTAATACTTTTTGATTATTGCGTTGTAAGGAACAATCACGTTCACCAAAATGAAGGACATTCCCATATTTATCGCCTAATACTTGCACTTCAATGTGTCTAGCTGGATAAATAATTTTTTCTAGGTACATTTCATCATTACCAAAGGCGGATTTCGCTTCTTGTTGGGCAGAAGTAAAGGCACCTGGTAATTCAGCTTCAGATAATACTTTACGAATGCCCTTACCACCACCACCTGCCGCAGCTTTCAGCATGACAGGATAGCCCACTTGATTGGCAATATCTAGTGCTTGTTTGACATCGACAATTGCCCCATCGCTTCCTGGAATGACTGGTACACCTGCTTTTTTCATCAATTGGCGCGCATGAATCTTATTCCCCATTTCATCAATGGTTTGGCTTTTGGGACCAATGAAGGTGATGTGGCAAGCCTCACACATTTCAGCAAACTGACTATTTTCTGATAAAAAGCCAAAGCCTGGATGGATGGCCTCCGCTTTCGTCAAGACCGCAGCACTTAAAATTTGTTGTTTATTTAAATACGATTCACTTGCTTTACTTGGGCCAATACAAACAGCTTCATCGGCTAATTCAGTATGCATAGCTTCTCTGTCAGCTTCAGAATACACCGCCACCGTTCTTATTCCTAATTCACGACAAGCGCGAATGATTCTGACCGCAATTTCTCCACGATTTGCAATTAATACTTTTGAAAACATTTGCCTCTATCCAATCATAAATGTGAGCTCGGCTTCAGCAACTTTTTTGCCGTCTACACGCGCAATCCCTTTACCTAAGCCGGCGTTTGCTTTAATTTTTAGAATCTCCATTTCTATAATCAAAGTATCTCCAGGTGTTACTTTTTTGCGAAATTTTGCTTTATCAATCCCACCAAAATAGGCAGTCTTTCCTTTAAATTGTGGTAAAGAGAGTAAAGCAACTGCACCTGCTTGGGCCATTGCTTCTACAATTAAAACACCAGGCATCACAGGCTCATGTGGAAAGTGTCCTTGAAAGAAGGGTTCATTGATTGTCACATTTTTCTTTGCCACAATTCTTTGCCCTTCAGTTAATTCCTCAACACGATCAATAAGCAACATAGGATAACGATGTGGAATGATTTCTTTGATTTGTACAATATCCATTAATACCATGTTTATCCCTCTTTTACTGTAAATAATACTTGGTTATATTCAACCATTTCTTCGTTGGAAACATTTATCTCAACAATCTCACCATCAACGTCACTAGTAATTTCATTCATGACTTTCATCGCTTCAATAATGCAGACAACTTCCCCTTTTTTGACCTTATCGCCAACTTGTTTAAAGGGGGCTTTGTCTGGAGATGGTTTTAAATAAGCCACTCCTACTAAAGGCGATTGAATGGTAACGACATCTTCCGTAGATTTATTAGTACTTTCTAACTCTTGTACTGACGAAGTAGCGCTTTGAGAACTTGGTAATTCAGTAGCTACCACTGATTCTTGTTGGATGGGACTAGAGTTAAGCACAACACGATTTTGCTCATTTTTACTTAGATAAAGCGAAACATCTGCTTGCTTTAAATCAAATTCGCGTACATCAGAATCATTAAATAGCAAAAATAATTCTTTAATCTCTGCTAAATTCATGCTTCATCCTCCCATCGTTTCAATAAAATGACCGCATTATGGCCACCAAAACCAAGTGAATTACTCATCGCATAATCAAAAGTAGCATCCACTGCTTGATTTTTAACTACATTTAAAGTAATTTCTGGATCTTGCTGGGAAACATTAATCGTTGGCGGAATAAACTGATGTTGCAACGCCAATAAAGTCGCCACTGCTTCAACACCACCTGCAGCACCTAGTAAATGACCGGTCATCGATTTTGTAGAACTCACATAAGTATTTAAATAATTCTCACCCAAGCCATAATGAATCGCCACTGCTTCAGACTTATCATTCGCCGGCGTGCTAGTCCCATGTGCATTGATGTAACCAATCTTATCAGGTGTGACATTGGCTTCTTGCATGGCTAATTTCATCGCTTTACCGGCCCCAGAACCATCTGGATTAGGCGCAGTCATATGATAAGCATCACAATTTGCCCCATAACCGACCACTTCACCCAAGATAGTCGCCTTTCGAGCTAAAGCATGTTCTAAAGATTCAAGCAATAATACACCAGCCCCTTCTGCCATCACAAATCCATCGCGATTAACATCAAATGGAATCGATGCATGGTTAGGGTCCTCGCTTGTTGATAGCGCAGTTAAGGAAGCAAATCCGGCAATCCCGATTTCACAAATAGTCGATTCAGAACCACCCGCTAACATCACATCGGCATAACCATGCTTAATATTTCGAAAAGCTTCACCAATCGAATGCGTTCCGGATGCACAAGCGGTTACCGTAGTTGTACAAATTCCTTTCGCGCCCACACGTAAGGCAATATTTCCTGCAACCATATTGGTAATCGACATTGGGACAAAAAGAGGTGAAACACGTTTAGGGCCTTTTTCATTCATTCGTGTCACTTGCTCTTGAATTGTAGGCAATCCGCCAATCCCTGAACCAACCATTACCCCAAAACGATCCTGGTCAATGTTTGATAAATCCAATTTTGCCATTTCAATCGCATCTAAAGCCGCATGGATACCATAAATCGAGAACAAATCCATCCGTTTTAAATCTTTTTTGACAAAATATTTTTCTAATGGGAAATCCTTGACCTCGCCTGCTACATGTATTCCTGTCTGGCTAGCATCAAATTTCGTAATCGGACCAATCCCATTTTTGCCAGTTTTTAAACTATCTAAAAAGCTATCCGCATCATTACCAATTGGCGAAACAATACCATAGCCTGTAATTACGACACGAGTCACTTGAAACACTCCTATCCATTCATCACTAATCCACCATCAACATTAATCACTTGGCCTGTAATATAAGGACTCTTCGCTAAGAAAACTGCAGTATTTGCAATATCTTCTACTTGACCAAAATGTTGTAGTGGTATGTTTTTTGTCATCTCTTCACGAATTTTGTCACTAAGCTCGCTAGTCATATCTGTTTCGATAAAACCAGGGGCAATCGCATTGCAAGTAATTTTGCGTGGGGCAATTTCCCGAGCGACTGTCTTCGTAAATCCGATTAACCCCGCTTTACTGGCTGCATAATTCGCTTGACCGACATTTCCCATTAACCCTGAAACACTTGAGATATTAATAATTGTTCCTTTTCGTTGCTTTAACATACCCTTTAATAATTGCTGTGTCATGTTAAAACTACCCGTTAAATTCACTTTCAAAACTTGTTCAAAATCTTGTTCATTCATTCTTAACAATAATTTATCATTAGTAATTCCTGCATTATTGACCAAAATAGTGACAGGAGCAAATTCATTTGCTTGTTTGACCATTTGTTTGACTTCCTCTGAATTAGAAATATCTCCAGAAATACCAATACAATTCACACCTAAAGCCTTGATTTCGGCAATGAGTGTTTCACTGACTGGGCGTCGACCATTTAAGATAATATGCACACCTTGTTTCGCAAATGCCTTGGCAATCGCTAGGCCAATTCCTCGTGTACTACCTGTAATAAATGCAGTTTGTCCTTTTAATTCCATTTTTACCTCTTTATTTTCCTTTTTCCGCTAACAACACTTGCAACGTCTCTTCACTTTCAACTCGAAACATATGGATTGATTTATCAATTTTCTTTATAAATCCAGATAACACCTTTCCAGGGCCAACTTCAATCATTTCCGTAATCCCCATGCTTTGTAAAGTGGCGATACTTTCATAAAAGCGAACCGGTGATTGAACCTGTAATTCTAGTAAATGGGCAATTTCTTCTTTAGACATCACTTTGGCAGTTGTATTGCTAATCACCGGTATTTTAGGTGCATGGAAAGCCACTCTTTGAAATAAGTCATGTAGATTTCTTCCAGCCGGCCGAAGCAAAGCCGTATGGAAAGGGCCACTCACATTTAACTCGATCATTCTTTTGACACCCGCACGATGTAATAAAGTCACCGCTTCATCTACCGCGTCCACTTCACCACCAATAACAATCTGGTTGGGCGTATTATAATTAGCTGGGGCAACCACTCCTAAATGACTCGCTTTTTGACAACATTCTTCTATGGTTTCAATCGGTGCATTCATAATTGCCACCATTTTTCCTGTGCCAGTTGGAGCGGCTTGTGTCATATACAGACCACGTTTTGCAACAATCTTTAATGCTGTTGGAAAATCTAAAACCTCGCTAGCAACTAAAGCCGTGTATTCTCCTAAACTTAATCCCATGACTGCTTCTGGTTGTATTTGATATTCAGATAACAAACGTAAAATGGCCACACTAACCGTCAAAATTGCTGGTTGGGTATATTGCGTTAAGTTTAATTGTTCATTTTCTTCAAAACATAACTTCTTCATATCTATACCCAAGATTTCACTTGCTTCATTAAATGTTTGATCAACAATCGGATATTTTTCAGCCAAATCGCGCCCCATTCCAAAATATTGTGCGCCTTGTCCACTAAATAAAAAAGCCGTTTTTGTCATACCTAGCTCCTTAACTCTATCAGGTGATTTTTTCTAGCTATTAATAGTGAAAAGACAGGAAATGGTGTTTCTCCTGTCTTTATTTGATTAATTTTGGTTATTTGCCACAAAGTTAACTAAATCTTCTACTGTTTGGATGCCTTCTTCTGTTTCGATTTTAACATCAAATGCATCTTCAATTTCATTAATCACTTGGAATAAATCTAAGCTATCTGCCTCTAAATCTTCTTGTAAATTCGTTGTTAATAAGATTTCTCCAGCTTCTTTATCTAATTCCTCTGCAACGATTTCTTGAATTTTTCCAAAAATTTCTTCTTTAGTCATTATATATTCCTCCAAAAATGTTTTTTCTAAATTTATTTGTTTACGATTTTTAAATGGTTGTTAAGATATGTCCGTAGCTTAAGCCCCCACCAAAACCGGAAAACACAAGTTGTTGATGCGAATTCATCTGGATTATTCCTTTTTCTACCGACTCCGATAACAACAGAGGAATCGATGCTGCCGATGAATTGCCATAATATTCCATATTTTGCAAAAATTTTGTGCGGTCCACCTTTAATTTCTTCGCCATAATATCAAGAATTCTGACATTGGCCTGGTGTAAAAGAAAATAGTCAACGGAGTCTTTAGCTTCTCCTAAAAATTTGTCTAAGCTATTTGCTACCGTTCGTGTCGTAAAATCAAAAATATCACGGCCGTTCATGGTCAGCTTATCAGAAATAGTTTCTTGAGATACGCTAAATGGACTCTGATTGGCAATAAACCCACTCGTTAATGACTGTGCATAATGTCCATCTGCATAACAGCGACTTTTGATAAGCCCAAATTCTTCACTCGAACGTACGAGTACTCCCGCGGCAGCATCACCAAATAAGACACTTGTTGTGCGATCTTGCCAATTCACTACTTTGCTTAAGGTCTCCCCACCGATAATCATTCCGACTTGACCCGATGGCAAATCATGAAGCAATCCTTTAGCTGTGTGCAAGGCATAGACAAACCCCGCACAAGCAGCTGTAAGATCAAAAGCGAAGGCCTGATGCGCATCTATGGCTCCTTGAACTTGACAAGCAACCGATGGACTTTGATAATCAGGTGTCATCGTCGCCACAAGAATAAAACCAATTTGTTCAGGAGATATGTTAGCTTTATCTAATAGTTGACGTGCAACATTGATACATAGATCAGATGTATTTTCTGTTTCAACAATGTGGCGGGTCTTGATGCCTGTTCGAGAATAAATCCATTCATCAGAAGTATTCATCATTTTGGACAAGTCTTCATTGGTGATTATTTTTTTGGGAACATAATGTGCAGTTTGAAAAATTTGCAACACAATGATACATCCTATTCTTACTTATATTCTTGTAAAAATGAATGTAAATTATTCAAAGCCTTGAGCAATGCTTGTGACTCCGCTTCATCCATTCCTACTAATATAGCCTTAATCATTTCGCGATGAAAATGTTGGTGTACGCGATATAATAATCGGCCTTTTTTTGTCAAACCTAATTTCACTACCCGGCGATCATCTTCACTGCGAATTCTTTCCACATAGCCTTTTTTCACCAACTTATTAATGGCGATGGTCAGGGTACCCACAGTAATGGACAATTCTTTTGCAACTTCTGAGGTGGTCTTTTTCTTATACATACTAATCGCTTCAATCGTATGCATTTCTGTAATTGATAAATCATTGAACTGGGACTTCTTTAGCTCAGATTCTTCAATCACCAAGATATCATTAAATACATCGACTAATAACTGATTAATTTGTTCGTACTTATTTTCCATATTGCTTTCACCTAGATAGTTTGATATTCAAAAGATTTGATAATCAAACTATATCTAATCTCCTTTCATTTTGCAAGCCTTTTTTGCAAATTTATATAAAAAATTTTGATATTCAAAGTTTTTAAAGAACAAAGAAAAGATGCAAAATAACTATCGAATCAAGCTATCTTGCATCTTTGGATAAACTAAGACATGAATTTTTTCAGGCTTAATTATTGAATTAAATCATAAATTTCCATCGCCACAATATCGATGTTATCAAATTGGTATGGTTGATTTGATTCTGCTTCAGTTAATTCAAAAGTTTCTGTTGAGCTATCGTAAGTCACGATACATTTCTCAACACCTTCTTTTTCAAAACGACGAACTTGCACCTCGCTATCTTGTGCTTCAATCATCGCTTCTAAACGTCTAACAATGGCGACTAATTGCGAACTTTTCATCCGGCAATCCTCCCTTTAATCATTTCTGTTATATTGTATCAAAAACAATTGGAACTTGCATTAATTTTCCGTAAATTCCTTACCTTTTTTTAAGGTTTTTTTCCTTCATGCCAGAATAATTTAATTAAACTTTGTGTGCCATCATTTTCAAAGCCTAACTCTGCCAGTTGTTCATACAATTCGTAAGCCTTTTGAGTTGCAGGTAAATTTAAATCCATCTTCTGCGCTTCATCTAAGGCAATTTTTAAATCTTTAATAAAGTGTTTTACAAAAAATCCAGGTGTAAAATCTTCTCTCAAGATACGAGGACTGTAATTAATCATAGACCAATTAGAGGCACTTCCACCAGCTAAAGTATCTAAGACTTGCTCTAAATTGAGGCCAGCTTGATTCGCATAGACTAACATTTCCGTCATACCGGTCATTGTTCCGGCAATCATTATTTGGTTGGCCATCTTAGTGTGTTGACCTTTTCCGGCAGTCCCTTGATAGTTAAAGGTTTTCCCAACAATTTCAAATAACGGTAAAATCTTATCATAAACTGCACGATCACCACCAACCATAATCGTTAAGGTTGCATTTTTCGCACCTAAGTCTCCACCAGAAACCGGAGCATCTAGGCTATCTGCACCTTTTTCTTTGGCTGTTTGATAAATTTTTTCAGCTAGCGTAGGGGTACTCGTCGTAAAATCAACCAAAACTTTTCCCTTCACATCTGCTTGAAAAATACCTTGAGGACCATAGTAAATTTCTTCTACATCTTTTGGATAACCAACCATGGTAAAAATAACCTCGGCAGATTCGGCTACCTTTTGTGGTGTTTCTGCCCAAATTGCACCATTAGCGACTAATTCATCTGTTTTTGATTTGGTGCGATTATATACAAATAACTCGTGACCTGCTTTTTGTAAATGACCGGCCATCGCTTTACCCATCACACCCGTACCGATAAATCCTAATTTCATGTCCATTCCTTCTTTGCATTTTATTTTTCACAAATTTATTATACAAAAAGAAAGTATCTAAGACAAAGACAAAAACTTCATCTCAGATACTTTCCTATTTTTCTCTTGTAATTGAAGGTTTGATTGCGGATAGTTTTACCTTGATTTTTGCGATGGATGAGGATTTGGTTTTGATTTCTTTTTGCGCATATTCTGCCAAGACTTGCTGATAAAAAGCAAACATCGTATCACCAAAGCAATCAGCAGAAATACTATATAATTTATCTTTCAAAATTTGCTCATCTGGCTGGATACCTGAGTGAATATATTCCACTAAACATTCAGCAAAATCAGCATCCTCTTTAAAAGTAACTCCTAAACTTGGATGATCAATCAAGGTATTTAAATAAGCATTTCCTTCCACAATAATCGGTGTACCTGCTGCCATAGATTCGGTATAAGTTAATCCTTGTGTCTCAGAAGTCGAGGCACTTACGAAATAATCAGCCGCACGATAATAATAGGCTACTTTATCATTTTCAACTTCACCAGTAAATTGTACATACTCTTCTAGTCCTAAATCGTGTACCTGTTTTTGTAGATTATCAAGATAAGGTCCCTTACCAACCACAACAAGACGAACATTGGGCATCATTAATAAAACTTGCGGCATTCCTTGAATAATAGCTTGAATATTTTTTTCATATGAAATACGACTTAAAGATAATAACATGATTTGATCTTCTTGAATACCTAAGTCTTTTCTTAATTGTGCAGTCATCTCTAGCGTAATATCAGGACGTACAAACCTCTCTAATTCAATCCCCGTTGGAATCACTTTTAAGGGTCGCGTCACACCGTAATCTATCAAAGTCTGACTTACTCTTTCACTCGGGCACACGACAGCATCCGTATGATTTGCATATAATCGGGTCAAATAACGCACATGACTTTTGCGAATAACTTTACCTTTGGCGATATAATGCAAATAATCCTCATACATTGTGTGATACGTATGGATAACAGGAATTTTTAATTTTCTAGCAACTAATTGTCCAAGCAAACCAACCCCAAATTCTGTTTGGGTATGAATCAAATCCAAGCCTTTTTCTTTGGCAATTTGATAAGCATCAATCATTCCCCTAACTACAATACGGCGATCTGTAAAAGAAATAAAAGGTACACTTGGCATGCGGATAATTTGCGGATCATCAACCGTGACATTCGGATCAGTAGTTGTAAAGATATAGACTTCATTTCCTAAACGTTCTAATTGGTCTTTTAATGTCTTAATGGAAGTCGCCACACCACTCACTTGTGGAAAATACGAATCAGTAAATAGCCCAATTTTCAACCATTCCACCTCTTTTCAAAATCTTTCAAAACGATTATACCATATTTTTCTGAAATTTTTTGTCGTCCTTTAGTCTTAATTTCCATTTTTCAAAATATTTTTCAAGTGCTATACTAGAATCAAAAATTAAAAGGAATGATGAATATGCCGATGATTGACTTGCACTGTGATACAATCATGAAACTTTACGAAAATAAAAATAGCCAGCTTTTTGAAAATAATTTTCAAATCGACCTAAAACGACTCCAACAAAATGATTTCTTGTTGCAAACTTTTGCAATTTTTCTAGATAAAAAGCAATATCCCAACCGCAAAGAAACTGCCTTACAAATGTACCAGCGTTTCATCAAGGAACTAGAAAAAAATGCAGCTACTATTGGTCTTATTAAATCTCAGGCTGACTATAATGAAAATAAAGTAAATAAGCGAATAAGTGCTTTGTTAACCCTTGAGGAAGGGGGGATTCTAGAAGGAAAAATCGAAAATTTGGAGGAGTTTTATCAACTTGGTATACGCTTAATTACTTTGACTTGGAATTATTCAAACGAAATTGGCACACCGAATATCCTGTATTGGGATAAAAAAATGCAAATATTGGCAGATAACCAGACAGGATTAACTAAATTTGGCTTTGAATGTATTGAAAAAATGAATGACCTACAGATGATTATCGATTTATCTCATGCTAGTGATCAAGTCGCTAAAGATGTATTGGCTTCATCTGCTCAAGGAATAGTAGCTAGCCACTCAAACGCGCGAAAATTAACGCCTCATCCTAGAAATTTATGCGATGAACTGATTCGAAAAATTGCCGATAAAAATGGACTGATTGGGATAAATTTCTTTGATCAATTCCTAAAACTCAATCAACCCACAGATCTACCAACGGCGATTAGCGAACATTTATGGTATATGTATCAATTAGTCGGTGAAGATCATCTATGTTTTGGATCAGATTTTGACGGAATCCCTGTTCATCCAGACTTAAACGATGTCAATAGCTTTCCAAAAATTATCCAATCACTTAAGCAAAAAGGATTTTCAAGTAGACAAATTGAGAAGATTAGCTATCTAAATGCTGAAAATTTTATACTACATTATTTACCTAAAGGAGAAGTGAAATGACCAAATTAAAAGAACGTTTTGATACATTAAGCGATGCGATTATTGCTATCATTATGACGATTTTAGTACTTGAAATTACCGTTCCACATAATACAACTGAATTAATTGGTTTATTTAAAGAAATTAGTTTATTTATCATTAGTTTTATTATATTAATCGACTTTTGGTATCAACGCACCAATTTGATGAATTTAGCAAAACAAACGACGCATCAAGCTTTTGTAGTTGATGTCTTATTTCACCTTAGTTTATCTTTGTTTCCAATCTCGGTTAAAATGTTAGTCAATTATCCTAATCCAACTATTAGCATTTTATTTTTTGGGAGCATTAACTTAATCGCTGCCTTACTTTATCATTTACTTGCTTTGATTATTGTTAAAAATGAATTGAGCACACGTCAATGGCAAAAAGCAACCTTTATCCATCATTGGTTAGCGAAAAGAAGTGTTTTTGTTTTTCTATTCGATTTGATTTTACTAGGTATCGCCCTAATTATCCCAAAGTATGGCATTTTCATTTATTTTCTAACACCAATATTTGAGTTTATCGCAAATTACCGTAAAGGCATTCGTTTTGAAGAACTTATCAAACAGGTGAAAGCTCATCTACCTCAAAATTCAAACACTACAAAAAAAGACTAGGCCAAAAACCTAGTCTTTTTCATATACAGTGATTATTTTACATATTCGTTGATTAATTCAACTACATCTTCCATTGTATCGCAGTCATTTAATGCACGATCTGCTAATTCTTTCATCTCAGCAGTATCTAAGCGTTTCATTAAGCTACGAGTCTTAAGAACTGAAGTCGCACTCATTGAGAACTCATCTAAGCCCATACCAACAAGTAATGGCACAGCAGTTTGGTCGCCAGCCATTTCTCCACACATACCAGCCCATTTACCTTCTGCATGTGCTGCATCAATTACGTTCTTAATTAAACGTAAGATAGATGGGTTATATGGTTGATATAGATAAGATACGCGTTCACTCATGCGGTCAGCAGCCATTGAGTATTGAATTAAATCGTTGGTACCGATACTGAAGAAATCAACTTCTTTAGCAAATTTATCAGCTAAAACAGCTGCAGCAGGAATTTCAATCATGATACCTACTTGGATAGCATCAGAAACTGCTACACCTTCAGCAACCAATTTGGCTTTTTCTTCTTCAAACATCTTCTTAGCTGCTCTGAATTCTTTAAGCGTTGCAACCATTGGGAACATAATACGTAAAGTACCATATACACTTGCTCGTAATAAAGCACGTAATTGTGTTCTAAACATTGCATCGCCAAGTTCAGATAAGCTAATACGTAATGCACGGTAACCTAAGAATGGATTCATTTCATGTGGTAAATCAAGATATGGTAATTCTTTATCTCCACCGATATCCATTGTACGAACAACAACAGGTTTGCCATCCATACCTTCTAATACAGCTTTATAGGCTTCAAATTGATCTTCTTCAGATGGGAAGTCAGGTGAATCCATGTATAAGAATTCAGTACGGTATAAACCTACAGCTTCTGCCCCATTATTATGAACACCTGCTAAGTCTTTTGGTGTACCAATATTAGCAGCTAATTCAAAATGTTGGCCATCCGCAGTAACTGTTTTTTCATTTTTTAGTTTTTCCCATTCTGCTTTTTGAGCGGCATAGTCTTCACCAGCTTTGATGAAGGCCGCTTGTTGTTCTTCAGTTGGATGTACAATTGCTTCTCCAGTAATACCGTTTACAGCAATTAAATCACCAGCGTTCACTTTTGACGTGACTGAATTTGTACCTACAATTGCAGGAATTTCTAAAGAACGTGCCATAATTGCAGAGTGAGAAGTACGTCCACCGATATCAGTGATGAAAGCTTTAACGAATTGACGGTCTAATTGTGCAGTATCACTTGGCGTCAAGTCATGCGCAACAACGACTACTTCTTCGTTAATCATAGCAGGGCTTGGAAGTACAACATTTAATAAGTGAGCCAATACACGTTTTGTTACGTCTTTAATGTCGGCAGCACGTTCTTGCATGTATTTATTATCTTCCATACCTTCAAAAATAGAAATAAACATATCCGTTACTTCTTTTAAGGCAGCTTCTGCATTCACTTTATTTGATTTGATTGCGTCTTTAATTTGACCAATCATCTCTGGGTCTGATAAAACCATCAAGTGTGCGTCAAATACAGCAGCTTCTTCTTCACCTAAAGTACTTGCTGCTTTTGCACGAATCTGTTCTAACTCAGCTTTTGATTGTGCTAAAGCATCGTCCAAGCGAGCAAATTCTGCATCAATATCTTCAACATTAACTTTGGTAAATGATAAATCTGGCTCAACTAATAAATAAGCCTTAGCTACAGCAACACCATCACTTGCGGCGATTCCTTTTAGCATTTCAACCATTAGTTAGACAAACCTTCTTTAACCATTGTTTCTGTAATAGCTGCGATTGCTTCTTTTTCGTCAGCACCTTCAGCAGAAATAGTAACGTCAGCACCTTGGCCAACACCTAAAGACATAACGCCCATGATTGATTTAAGGTTTACAGATTTACCTTTGTATTCTAAGTTGATATCTGAAGCGAATTTGCTTGCAGTTTGTACTAATAATGTTGCAGGACGAGCGTGAATTCCTGTGTCAGCAACTACGTTAAATGATTTTTTTTCCATATGAATCGATCTCCTTTATTGAAAGAAATATTATTGTTAGGGTTTTCTTTTTTATCAGTAAATAATTACTGTATTACGTAACACCCTTTCCTTGATTAGATTACCATTTTTTTTGCATTTAGACAACCGTTTTTGGACAATTTATTCAGAATGTGTGATGATTCATTTATTTTTTTATTCTGTATATGATACGTCCGTTTAGACCCGCCTCACCGATCACATCATTACGGTTTGGCAATTTTAACCAAGCTTCTCTAAAGTTAAAATACTCAGCTTGCTCCACAACTAATTCTTGAATTGTCCCATCCAGTAGTTGCTTCAATAGTGCCACATACTCTTCAGTTGTTTTCATGAAAATTTCACACCTTTCTTACATATCATTGTTATATTTATCTTATTTATGATAGACTCATCACCACTTTTATTATAGCGACTTTAAAAAAATTGAAAAGAACGAAAAATCTCTCTTTTAGAGCATGTTTCTTGCTTAATTAAGAAAAAAACGTATAATAAAGTCATAAGGTCAATATTGGTCAAACAATAAATGACTGAATACATATTTTAGTAAAGGATGATGTCCATGAATTGCCAAAATTGTGGTAAAAACGAAGCAACCATCCACCTATATACAAGTGTCAATGGTCAAAAAAGACAATTTGATTTATGTCAAAATTGCTATCAAAAGCTAAAAGCAAATCAAGGAAGCATGAATCAAAACATATATCAAGATCCATTTGGCTTCAGTAATTTTGATGATTTGTTGAGTCAATTTTCAAGACAAATGCAACAAAATCCTCAAAATCAACAAGTCCCACCTACTCAAAGTGGTTTTATGGGTGGTCAACCTCCACGACAAGGACAAAACGGAGGAAATGGCTTGCTTGATCAATTTGGTGTAAATATTACCCAACAAGCACGTGATGGAAAAATTGATCCAGTCATTGGTCGTGATCAAGAAATTAATCGTGTCATTGAAATTTTAAATCGTCGAAATAAAAATAATCCAGTACTTATTGGCGAACCAGGTGTTGGTAAAACCGCTGTTGTTGAAGGATTAGCCTTAAAAATCGTTGCTGAAGAAGTACCTCAAAAATTACAAGGAAAAGAAGTTATTCGCTTAGATGTAGCCTCTTTAGTTCAAGGTACAGGAATTCGCGGTCAATTTGAAGAACGTATGCAACAATTGATTCAAGAAGTTACGAATGCCGATAATATTATTCTTTTCATTGATGAAGTACATGAAATTGTCGGTGCAGGTTCGGCTGGTGAAGGTGCATTAGACGCAGGCAATATATTAAAACCTTCCCTTGCGCGTGGTGAATTACAGCTAATTGGTGCAACTACATTAAATGAGTACCGTATGATTGAAAAAGATCCTGCACTTGAGCGTCGTATGCAACCAGTCCAAGTTGACGAACCAAGTGTTGAAGAAACGATTACCATCTTAAAAGGGATTCAAAAACGCTACGAAGATTATCATCATGTAAAATACACAGATGAAGCAATCGAACAAGCGGCTATTCTTTCTAACCGTTATATTCAAGATCGCTTCCTACCAGATAAAGCAATTGATTTACTCGACGAAGCTGGATCTAAAAAGAATTTAACCATTGCTTTTGTCGATCCTAAGTCTATTGAAAAGAAATTAGACTATGCGCAACAACAAAAGCGGGAAGCCTCTCAAGAAGAAGACTTTGAAAAAGCTGCTTATTACCGCGATCAAATCACAAAACTTGAAAAATTGATGAAAACACAAGTAGAAGATGAAGAAATGCCTTTTGTGACTGAAAAGGACATGGAAAAAATCGTGGAAGAAAAAACAGGTATTCCAATTGGTGATTTGAAAGAAAAGGAACAAACTCAATTGAAAAATCTTGCTGACGACTTAAATAAACGGGTCATTGGTCAACAAGAAGCCGTTGAAAAAGTAAGTAAAGCTATTCGTCGTAATCGCATTGGCTTAGGGAAAGTGAATCGTCCAATCGGCTCTTTCCTATTTGTTGGGCCAACTGGTGTAGGTAAAACTGAATTAGCCAAACAATTAGCCTATGAGTTATTTGGTTCAACCGATGCAATGATTCGTTTTGATATGTCTGAATATATGGAAAAACACAGCGTTTCTAAATTAATTGGTTCCCCACCAGGATATGTCGGCTATGAAGAAGCTGGCCAATTAACTGAAAAAGTACGTCGTAATCCATACAGCTTAATCTTATTAGATGAAATTGAAAAAGCACATCCTGATGTCTTACACATGTTCCTACAAATTCTAGATGATGGTCGTCTTACAGATGCGAAGGGACGTACAGTCAGCTTTAAAGATACCATTATCATTATGACAAGTAATGCAGGTGCTGGTAAGATTGAAGCAAGCGTTGGTTTTGGTGCAGCTATCGAGGGCCGAACAAAATCGGTTCTTGGTCAATTAAACCAATTCTTCACGCCTGAATTTCTTAACCGTTTTGATGGTATTGTTGAATTCAAGGCTTTATCAAAAGAAAATCTATTATTGATTCTTGATTTAATGCTATCAGAAGTCAACGAACAATTGGCACGTCAAGAAATTCATGTTGATGTTGATGATGCAGTGAAGGAAAAATTAGTAGAACTTGGCTATAACCCCGCCATGGGAGCTCGTCCACTCCGCCGCGTCATTCAAGATAAAATTGAAGACCAAGTAGCTGAATGCTATCTTGATGCACCCGATGTTAAAAACATGCATGCTGTCTTGGATGAGAATGGTGAAATCATTGTAAAAGCAGCAGAATAATCATTAGCAGCTATCGAAAGTTATTCTATTCGATAGCTGCTTTTTTGGTATTTATTATTTAAAACAATTGTTATAAACAAAAAGTATAAATATTTCATGAATGATTTCATAGTATTTTCATAGGTGTAAAATATTTTTGAATTTATCTTTTTACTAGTTTAATTTTACACAAAATTCATATATAATGAACGTAGGGAAAAGCAGATCAGAGGTGAGTACCATGAAACTTATCAATGTCACAAACAGTCATTCAAGGTTGGTAATGAGTCAATTAGAAAGTACTGATGCTGAGCTAGTGAAAGTTTACACAGCCGGTGATACACTAGTGATTTACACGCTTGCGCCAAGCCACGTTGAAATTTTACTTTATAATAATAAACGTAAGATCCGACACAGCGAAATTGAAGAAATCCGCAATTATTTTATCCAAAAATTACCTGAAAATAGTTTTAACGAAAATGAAATCAAAGTTTTGGATTCAGAAGGATTAATTGAAATTTCTATCCCTAAAAAAGCATCTTAATTTAGACTCATTTACCAAAAAGAGCCGCCTAAATCCCGGGCGACTCTTTTTATTTTACAATAGACTTTTTAGTTCGACATTTGGATATTTATCGGCAAACCAACGCATCGCAAACTCATTTTCAAACAAGAATAACGGTTGATCAAAGCGGTCTTTAGCCAAGATATTCCGACTAGAACTCATCTTTTCATCTAAATTTTCTGGCTTAATCCAACGTGCGATTTTATTGCCCATTGGTGTCATAACCACTTCAGCATTGTACTCATTTTTCATCCGATATTGGAAGACTTCAAATTGCAGTTGACCAACCGCCCCGATAATGTATTCATCAGTCAAATACGTTTTGTATAATTGGATGGCCCCTTCTTGTACTAACTGATAAATCCCTTTATGGAAAGATTTTTGCTTCATGACATTTTTAGCCGTTACACGCATAAAGATTTCTGGCGTAAAGGATGGTAATTCTTCAAACTGTACTTTTAACTTCCCTTCTGTGAGGGTATCCCCAATTTGGTAGTTTCCAGTATCATATACCCCAATAATATCGCCGGCCACCGCTTCTTCAATATTTTCGCGCGTATCAGCCATAAATTGGGTGACATTACTTAGTTTCATCTTTTTACCTGTACGTTGTAAAGTGACATCCATTCCACGTTCAAAAGTACCAGAACAAATGCGCACAAAAGCAATTCGATCGCGATGGGCTGGGTTCATATTAGCTTGAATCTTAAAGACAAAGCCGGAAAATTCTTCTGTCATAGGATCCAATAACTCACCGTCCACTGTCTTATGTGCATGAGGCGCTGGCGCAAAATGTAAGAATGTTTCTAAAAAGGTTTGTACGCCAAAGTTTGTTAAAGCAGAGCCGAAGAATACTGGCGTCTGATCACCTCTAGCAATCTTTTCTTCATCAAAGGCATCTCCAGCTTCTTTTAGTAACTCAACCTCTTCTAACACTTGTTGGTAAATGCTATTTTGCGTTAATGGATGATTGGCGTCGATTTCACCATTTTCATCAAGCGGGATAAAACGTTCATTATCATAGCTTCCTGGACGATACAATTCAATACGATGGTTGAAACGGTCGTACAAACCTTCCAAGCCCTTTCCCATACCAATTGGCCAGTTCATTGGATAAGATTCGATATTAAGCAATTCTTCAAGTTCTTCTAGTAAATCTAATGGTTCACGGCCATCACGGTCTAATTTATTAATAAAAGTAAAAATTGGAATCCCACGTTTTTTAACAACTTGGAATAATTTTTTCGTTTGTGCTTCAATCCCCTTCGCACTATCAATCACCATGACTGCACTATCTACAGCCATTAATGTTCGATATGTATCTTCAGAGAAATCTTCGTGCCCTGGTGTATCCAAAATATTGACACGTTTGCCATTATAATCAAACTGCATAACTGAACTCGTTACTGAAATCCCACGTTGTTTTTCAATTTCCATCCAGTCAGATTTCGCAAAGTTCCCAGTCTTTTTCCCTTTAACCGTACCTGCTTGACGAATCGCACCACCAAAAAGTAAAAGCTGCTCGGTGATGGTTGTTTTACCAGCATCCGGGTGAGAAATAATCGCAAAAGTACGACGGCTATTCATTTGTTCCTTTTGTTTTGGATTATGCATCTTTGTCTTCGTTCCTTTCAAATAAATCTACATACCTTGCTATTTTAGCATAGCTTGCAACAAACAAAAAGAGAAACCACACAAAATTGCATGATTTCTCAAAATGATTAACGTCTTGGTTCGTCTTCTTCAAATTCTTTACGGAATACGCGACGTTCTTCTTCTGGCTCGACTGATTTTTCTTCATGGAAGATGGCCCGTAATTTTAATAAACGCGTGCCTTCCATCTCTTCAGCTACCAAGGTCACATTATCAACATCAAAAGATAATTGCTCTCCTTGATCAGGAATCGAACCTAGCGCTGTAATTAAATAGCCAGCCATTGTATCCACATCAGACATGTGCAAATCTGTTTCAAAAAGTTCATTAAACTCTTCAATAAGCATACGTCCTTGGATAATATATTCGTTATCATTCACCTTTTCATATAGGGTTTCGACTTCATCCGATTCATCATCGATTTCACCAACGATTTCCTCTAATAAATCTTCTAATGTGACAATACCAACCACACCACCATATTCATCAAGTAAAATAGACATTTGATTTTGGGTCTTCTTCAATTCATAAAGCAAGTCATCAATGAAAATGGTTTCCGGTACAAATAAAGGCTCCTGCAATAGCTTTTTAAGATTTAAATTTTCAAATCCAGACTTAAAGGCACCTTTTAATAGGTTTTTTGTATGTAAGATTCCGATAATTTTATCTTTATCATCATCATAAACCGGAATTCTTGAAAAGTTTTCAGATAATATTTCACTTACAATTTCATCGATTGGACGGTTAATATCCACCATAAAGGCATCAGTCCGTGGAACCATGACTTCACGAGCCACTTTTGTATCAAGCGAGAATACCCCTTGTACCATTTCGAGCTCGTCATCTTCTAAGACACCTTCATTTTCTAACATATAACGCATTTCATCACGCGTCATCTTAGAATCTTCATCATCAAAATCCATAGGTGTAAGTTTAGCTAAAAGTGAAGTTGAAGCAGAAAGCAACCACACAAAAGGTTTCGCTACAATTCCTAATAAACGGATTGTACCAGAAGTTAAGTCGGCCACTTCTTCTGACTTATTCATCGCAATTCGTTTTGGATATAACTCACCAAAAACGATAGAGACAAAAGTTAATATCGCTAAAACAATCACACTAGCAATATTTTTAGCTGCTGCACCACCACCTAATAAAGGTGCTAAACGATTGGCTAAATTATCTGCCAAAGAAGCCCCTGACAAGATGTTAACCAAAGTGATACCTACTTGAATCGTTGATAGAAAATTCGTAGGTTCAGCAATAATTTTTAATAATTTTTTTGCTTTGACATCACCTTCATTAGCTTTTTGCTCGAGACGATTACGGTTAACTGAAACAACAGCAATCTCTGAAGCTGCCAAGAAGGCATTTATTAATGTTAAAACAACTAATAGTAAAATTTGCGCTAATAGCGACTGACTCTCAGGGTCAGCATTCATAGTATTATCGCTCTCCTTAAAAATAATATAATATAGAAAAAAAAGCGTGGAACAAACCACGCTAGAATAGTACCATAAACTTGCTCAATTTGCAATCTAGAAAAACAAAATTTATACAAATTGCAAGATTCGTGGCATTATTTTCATTCAGTAAACTTTAAACATTCCTTATTAATGCAACCTTATTCTTTCAGCATACGATATCCAAAAGCTAAAACTGTACGCCCAATCGCATATAAAGGCACGCCTAAAAAGATACCTAATAAACCAGCTAGATTGCCTGCGACTAATAAAATGATAATAATCGTTAATGGATGGATAGATAAAGATTTTCCGATAACGTTTGGATAAATGACGTTAGAATCAATTTGTTGGACAACTAATACGACACCACAACAAATAATGGCTTGAAGTGGATTATTAAAAATAGTGACCACTATAGCTGGTAATAAGCCTAGATAAGGACCCAAGTAAGGCACTAAATTTGTAATACCAGCAATCACGCCTAATAAGAATGCATATTTAATGCCAAAAATCATATAACCTAAAAAAGTAAAAGTACCGACAAAAAGACACTCTATCATCTGTCCGCTAATATAATTGGCTAAGGTCTGATTCATTTCTTTTAACAGATTTGCCACTGATTCTTTACGTTTTTCTGACACAAAGCGCAAAATATTAGGCACCGCACGATGACCATCTTTAAGCATATAAAACAAAATAAATGGAACGGTAATAATCAACATGGCCGCAGAAGCAATCGTTGAAAAGACAGAACCTAGACTAATGGCCACCCCACTCATAAACTTCTGAATAATTGCGCCATAGGATAAGTTGAGTTTTGCGAGCTCTTGATTGATATCTAAATGTTTTAAAGTTTCATTTTTAGCTAGGCCTTTAATTGTCAACTCGATTTGCTGAATCAGATCCGGAATATTTGCGGCTAATTGCGTTAATTGTTTAATTAAGTTTGGAATGACAGCCATCACGACCAAAGCAAGCACACCAATCAGCAATAAGAAAACAAAAATAATCGCGAAAATCCGTTTTATTTTTAATTTTTCAGTTAAAAATTCAACTAGAGGATTTAGCATATAATACAGAAATCCCGAAATTAAGATTGGCGCAAATAAAGTTGAAAAAAATACGCCTAATGGTTTTAATAGGAAATCAACTTTGGTCAATACAAAAACAAGTGTGGCTAATACTAATAATTCGACAGACCAAAAAAATAGCTTAGATTGTCTTAATTTTTCAAACATGGTTTACCTCCCCTTTTTTCAATATTATAACTGATTTTAGCGGTAAAAAAAAGATGAGTAGAATAATTACCCATCTTTTTTTTCATCATTTTTGCGACAATTGCTTGTAGCGGTTATACCAAATATCGACGTAGCTATCTGAGAAGGGACCTTTACCATTATTAATCCAATCAACTAAGATTTTGACATTTTCCTTTAAGATAAAATCAATGTCTTGTGGATAATGCATAATCTTACTATGTAATTCATATTCATCCACATCTAACAAGCGTTTCTCTCCATCAGGAAAAACTTTAATATCCAAATCATAATCAATATACTTCAACGCTTCCTCATCTAAAAGGAATGGTGAAGCCAAATTGCAATAATATGACACTCCCTTTTCTCTAATCATTGCTATTATATTGAACCAATACTTCTTATGAAAATACACAATGGCTGGCTCTCTGGTTACCCAACGCCGGCCATCTGATTCAGTCACAAGGGTATGGTCATTTACGCCGATAATTGAATGCTCACTAGTCTTCAATACCATTGTATCACGCCACGTTCGATGCAATTTGCCGTCATGTTTGTAGCTTTGAATGCTAACAAACTCACCTTCTTTTGGTATTCGCATCTTAACCCTTCCCTCAGCAGCTTTTTGTGCATTTGTTCGGGTGTTATCCACCTACGTCAAAATCATTATAGCAATAATTTGCGTGAATGGCTAGAAATCTTTTTTAAGTTTGTACATTTTATTTAATAATTTATGCTGCATTTTGGGCAGTGGCAATTCTTTCATTTGCTGCATCGTATAAAAATCATCTTTTGCAGTAGTTTCCATGAGCTTACCTTCAAATAATAGAATATGCCATTTTAAATGCGTAAATATGTGTGTAATCTCTCCTAAATGAGCTGGATTCCACAAAATTTTTGCTTGATTAAAGGGTAATTCGGATTTAGAAAACAGGGTTTGTATCGTTTGTGAACGCGGAAGTAGCTCAAAGCTAGTTTGATGCTCAGCAACAAGTGTATCCTCATCAAAGAGCGTAGGTTGTACAAAAGGCTGCTTGAAATCAAACGGTTCTTCTGAAAAGTTTTTTAAAAGATTTTTGTATTCTTCTTGCGCTATTTCGACAATTGGAAAATGAAGCATATCTTTTAAAAGTCTGCCTGCTGCTCTTTTCTCTAATAAATAGGCGCCTTTCGTGTTTTCAAGGGCAAAGGCTACAAAATATTGATCCTTAGGCTTGGCTTTTTTGCTTTTCACTGGAAACTGTTCTTGAAGACCTTCTTGCTTAGAAAGACAAAAACTGCTTAAAGGACATTCAGTACACTTCGGACTTGTCGGTGTACAGATACTAGAACCCAGGTCCATAAAGGCTTGGTTAAATTCACCGGGATATCTTTCTGGGATTATTTTTCTCACCGCTTGATCAAAAACTTTCCGACTACTCGCTTTAGCAATATCTTCCTTGATTAAAAAGAGTCGACTCACCACCCGCATAACATTTCCATCAATGGCTGGTTCAGGTAGATGAAAGGCAATACTACTAATCGCCCCGGTAGTATACGGTCCTATCCCCTTTAACTTACTAATCTCAGTAGGCGTTTGAGGAAATTTTCCATCATATTCATCCATAATTTGATTGGCGGCTACTTTTAAATTACGAGCTCTAGAATAATAGCCTAATCCTTCCCAGACTTTTAAAAGTTTTTCATCATCTGCATTAGCTAAATCTTTTATTGTTGGGAAAGTTTGCATAAAACGATGAAAATAATCAATGACCGTATCCACCCGAGTCTGTTGTAACATAATTTCAGAAATCCAAATGCGATACGGATCGGTATTTTCACGCCAAGGCAAATTTCGAGCATGCATAAAATACCAGTCTAAAAAATTTTTTTGTAATTGTGCGACTTCATTTGTCGAAAGTTGTTCAAAAGTATTATTCATCTAGCCATTCCTCATCGATATATTGTTGAATCAAACTTAGGTCAAAACCTTTTTGATAAAGTTTTTGTTTAAATTTTTGCTTTTTCTCATATTCATTTTTCCCTTTGATACGATGAATGATTTTTTCTGCTTCTTTCACTAATTTGGCGTACTCTGCTTCTTCATCGACTTCTACTTCAATTTGTTGCATCGCCTCATCCACTACTGCATAGCTAAACCCTTTTTGCACCAAAGATAATTTACACTTTTGTAGGATTTGATAGTGGCTTTGATTGCTTTGCCGTTTTAACATTTTTTCGGCCGCTTTTTTGGCAATCTCTATTTGCTGCTCTTTCGTATAAAGAGGCAAGACTTCCTCAATAATATTATCCGCAATTCCTTTTGCCTTTAATTTATTCGCAATCACTGTAGGCCCCTTATCATTTAAGCGTAAAGCCGTTTGCAAATAACTTTTCGCATATTGCACATCATCAATCAAACACTGATTTTTTAGATACTGACAAATTTTTTGGATATCTTCAGCGCCAATTTCTTTCTCTTTCAGATAAGCTGCGATTTCTTTTTCAGTACGTAATTGATAACTTAAATAATTTAAAGCCTGCTGCAAACCGATATCATATGCACTTGCCTTTTTGATTTCGGCTAACAATGACTCATCGACTTCTTTTCCCTTTAATAAGCGAAATTTCACCAAGACGTCTTCAGATACGATAAAAGTCCGTTGATCATCAAGCGTAATTTCATAACTTTTCGCCTTTTTTTGCGTCATTTTTTGAATAATCATTCCTATCAGTCCTTTCGCATACTTTTATTATTGTAACATATCTCACTAAAATAATAATCTATCTGAACTGTTGAAAAAAACTTAGCATATGCGTTATGATGTTACTAGCAAATGTGAAAGGAAAAGTACATGGTTCAACTTAGAGAAAAGCAAAAATTTCAAATCAAAATCAAACGTCTCGGCATTAACGGAGAAGGAATCGGCTATCACCAAAAAATGATTATATTTGTTGCCAATGCGCTACCTGACGAAGAAGTAATCGTACAAGTGACAAAAGCAACACCTAAGTATGCCTATGCGAAAATCATCAAAATATTAAAGCCTAGCAAAGACCGCGTACAGCCAGCCTGTGCCTATTATGATGCATGCGGTGGCTGTCAGTTGATGCATTTAAGTTATCAGGCCCAACTTGATTTCAAACGCGATTTACTCAAACAAGCACTAGAAAAATTCAAACCCACGGGCTATCAAAATTATGAATTACGTCCAACAATTGGCATGCAAAATCCTTGGCACTACCGCAATAAAGCCCAGTTTCAGTTACGTTTTAATCCAAAATTGAAAAAAATCGAAGCCGGTCTCTATAAAGAAAATTCACATCAGTTAGTTGCTATCGAAAATTGCCTAGTACAAGAAGAAATAACGCAAAAAGTACTAAATACGGTTGTGCGCCTGTTGAATCGTTATCAAATTCCTATCTATAACGAAAAGAAAAAGACAGGTATATTGAAAACCTTGATGGTACGCGTGGGGATTGAAACTGGTGAAGTCCAATTAGTCTTAATTTCAGTCAAACGCCAAATTCCTAACTTAAATAGTCTTTTACGTCTGATTCAAAGTCAATGTCCTGAAGTGGTGTCTATCATGCAAAATATTCAAGCCAAACAGACATCCCTAGTTATGGGCGACGAAACGATTCATTTAGCAGGAAAAGAAGCGATTACCGAGCAAATCAATGAAGTCGTCTTTGATTTATCTGCCAGAGCCTTTTTCCAATTAAATCCTACACAAACAAAAATTTTGTATGATGAAGCAATCAAAGCCTGCACGCTTACAGGAAACGAAAGCGTAGTAGATGCTTACTGTGGGGTAGGTACAATTGGTCTAAGTATAGCCAAACAAGTCAAAGAAGTCCGCGGCATGGATATTATCCCAAGTGCGATTGAAGATGCCAAAAAGAACGCTCAACGCCTCGGAGTAGCAAATACCCATTACGAAGTCGGAACAGCTGAAGATTTACTCCCTAAATGGTTAGCTGAAGGATTTCGAGCAGATGTCATTATTGTCGATCCGCCAAGAACAGGATTAGACGGACAATTATTAAATGCATTATTAAAATATCCTAGCCAACAGCTCGTTTATGTCTCTTGTAATGTGTCCACCTTAGCGAAAAACTTAGTCACACTCAGTCAAAAATACCGTGTCGATTACCTACAATCCGTGGACATGTTTCCTCATACCGCTAGATGTGAAGTCGTCTGCAAATTAACCTTAAAATAAGTACAAAAGGATGAGAACCGCCATTGTGCAGCTCTCACCCTTTTATATTATAAGTTTTCAATCATTTGTGTCAATTTTTCAGCAAAACGACCAACATGTAAGCCGTCTACAAAGCGATGGTTGACTTCCAATGAGATCACTAATTCAATTTTGTCCTGATTTTTGGTATATTTTCCCCAGCTGATTCGTGGGATATTGTCGTCTTTTACCTTAGGATTCGCTAAATCACGCTCATTGGTTAAGGCTGTCAAATCAAGCCATGGCAAACATGAATAGTAAATCAAGTTTTCTTCAGCATAAGGTTCAATAAAAGTTGCTTGCTGACTTGATTGGACCTTAGCTTGCTGACAAAAATCGCGTAAATCTGCTTTTAAGTCCATCGTTACAATATGAAATTGCTCACTACCTTTTTTCAAATCGGTAAAACTAGGAATCCGTTCAGAATATAGATAGACCTCTTCCTCTTGTAAGAAATAGCGAAAATTTTCTATCTCATTCATCGTTTGGCAAGTAAGATAAATCAAAGCATAATAAAAAGATAGTTGCGACTCTTTACAATATTTTACTAAGTTTGTCACCTCTTGCTTAAAGCTCACCATGTAAAAAGGATTGGACATTTGAGAAAAAAAGGTAAAAACTTCGCGTCGAGGCCAAGTAGCTAAGTCAATTTTTTGCAACATAAAGATTCCCCCTAAAAGAGATTATCAAATAAAGAAAGTTGGTTTTCTTCAGGTAGGCCATCAAGTACCCCGTGTTCAGACATGTATTCAATCAACGTTTTTGAAACCTTCCCACGAGTGGCTAAGTCTTCTTTGGATAAAAACGCACCTTCTTCACGTGCTTGGACGATTTGTTTGGCTACGTTAATCCCCAAACTTGGCACTGCTCGAAATGGCGCAATTAACTTATTCCCATCAATGACAAAGTTCACGGCATCTGATTTATAAAGATCAATCATCCCAAATTCAAAACCGCGTTCTAGCATTTCATTGGCCAATTCTAAGACCGTTAACAAGTTCTTTTCTTTGGTTGAAGCTTCCATTCCTTTTTCATTAATTTCATCCATACGTGCTTTTACTGCTGCTTTTCCTCGAGACATCGCCACCAAATCAAAATCATCGGCCCGTACAGAAAAATAAGCACAATAATAAAGAATCGGGAAGTAAACCTTAAAGTAAGCCACCCGTAACGCCATTAAGACATAAGCTGCAGCATGGGCTTTCGGGAACATATATTTAATCTTCAAACAAGACTCAATATACCACTCTGGCACTTCTTGTTTACGCATTTCCTCTTGCCAATCATCTGGAATCCCCTTACCTTTACGCACACTTTCCATAATCTTAAAGGCCAGACCATTATCTAGACCCGCATGCATCAAATAAACCATGATATCATCACGACAACCGATAACATCGGCTAGCGTTGTGGTACCATTTCGAATCAGTTCTTCAGCATTTCCTAACCATACATCGGTACCATGTGATAGCCCCGAAATTTGCAGCAACTCAGCAAATGTACTTGGTTTGGTTTGCTCTAACATGCCACGAACAAAACGCGTCCCAAACTCAGGAATCCCCAATGTCCCAGTTTTTGAACCAATTTGCTCTTCAGTAACGCCTAATACTTCCGGACCTTGGAAAATCTTCATCACTTCAGGATCATCTGTTGGAATGGTTTTTGGTTCAATTCCGGATAAATCTTGCAACATCCGAATCACGGTAGGATCATCGTGTCCTAGAATATCAAGTTTTAAAATATTATCATGAATCGAATGGAAATCAAAGTGTGTGGTACGCCATTCTGCATTAATATCGTCAGCTGGATATTGAATAGGGGTAAAATCATACACATCCATATAATCTGGAATAACGATAATTCCACCAGGGTGCTGACCAGTCGTACGTTTCACACCGGTAGCTCCTTTAGCCAAACGATCCACTTCAGCACTACGGTAGTGAAGATCATTATCACGCTCATAGCCTTTCACAAATCCGTACGCTGTCTTATCGGCTACCGTACCAATCGTTCCTGCGCGATACACATAATCTTCACCAAACAAAACTTTGGTATAGTTATGCGCTTGGGGTTGATATTCACCTGAGAAGTTCAAATCAATATCGGGAACCTTATCTCCGTGGAAACCTAAGAAAGTCTCAAACGGAATATCATGCCCATCTTTTTTCAAACGAGTACCACATTTTGGGCAGGCTTTTTCCGGCATATCAAAGCCAGAACCAAATTCACCATTAACATAGAACTCCGAATACTGACAATTTGGACAATGATAATGAGGTGCTAACGGATTCACCTCAGTAATTCCCGTCATAGTAGCAACAAAACTCGAACCCACGGATCCACGGGAACCAACCAAATAGCCATCCTCATTACTCTTATGCACTAATTTTTGAGCAATCAAGTAAATCACTGAGAATCCATTCCCGATAATCGAATTTAATTCTTTTTCTAAACGCTTTTCAACAATTTCAGGTAGTGGATCCCCGTATAATTCTTTGGCTCGTTTATAACTTAACTCCGTAATTTCTTCTTCTGAACCAGGAATTTTTGGCGTATATAAATCATCTTTGACCGGAATGACGACTTCACACTGCTCATTAATCAAATTAGGATTCGTCACAACAATCTCTTGAGCTTTTTCCGCTCCTAAAAATTGAAACTCAGTTAACATTTCATCAGTCGTTCTAAAATGAACATCTGGTAAAGTATGACGATTTAATGGATTACCTGGTCCCATTGAGTTAATCAAAATCTTGCGGTAAATGGCATCTTCTTTATTTAAATAATGGACATTTCCGGTTGCTACGACAGGCTTACCTAATTCTTCACCAATTGTAACTAGATTTTTGATAATTTCTTCTAAGTCTTTTTCATTCTTCACTAATTCTTGCTCAATCAAAGGGGCATACACTGGTTTTGGCATGACTTCGATAAAATCATAGAATTGGGCCAGTTCTTTTGCCGCAGCACGACCTTTTTGCATCATCGCGACAAAGACTTCTCCTTTATCACAGCCAGTACCGACTATCAATCCTTCTCTTAAGCGTGTCAATTCTGTTCGAGGAATGCGCGGTACCTTATCATGGAAATATTTCACATTAGATAAAGAAATCAATTTAAATAAATTTTTCAAGCCAGCTTGTGTCGTTACTAAGATCGTCGCATGGAAAGGACGTGCCAATTTATAAGCATTTTCACCGCCAACACCACGATTTAAATCTTGGTGCAACTTCATATCGTGCTTTTCCATTGCCTCTTTAATAAAAATCCAAGCTAGATGCGCCGTTGCTTCTGAGTCATAGATTGCTCGGTGATGATGCTCTAAGCCAACATTAAATTTCTTAGTCAAAACACCTAATCCAAAACGTTTGAAATCCGGATACAAGTAACGTGCAAGTTCTAACGTATCAATAACTGGATTCGTTGAAATTGGCATGCCTTTTTTATCATAGCTCGTATTTAAAAAGCCAATATCAAAAGAAGCATTATGGGCCACTAAAATCGCATCACCCGTAAACTCTTTAAACATTTGCAAAACTTCTGCTTCTGATTTAGAGCCGCGGACCATATCATCAGTAATCCCGGTTAATTGAATTGTAGTATTCGATAGTGGATGTCCTGGATCAATAAACTCATCAAAGGTATCAATAATATTGCCTTTATGCATTTTGACAGCCGCTAATTCAATAATCGTATCATAGACAGCCGAAAGTCCGGTTGTTTCCACGTCAAACACGACATAAGTAGCATCTTCTAACTCAATAGGTGCTGGATTATAAGCCACTTCGACACGGTCATCAACAATATTCGCCTCAATTCCGTAGATAATCTTTACCCCAGCCTTTTTCCCAGCTTGATGCGCTTCTGGAAAGGCCTGAGCACCCCCATGATCGGTAATGGCAATCGCTTTATGCCCCCATTTTCCAGCTTGGGTAACTAAATCGGTAATCGAATTGGTCGCATCCATGGTTGACATATTCGAATGTAGATGTAATTCTACTCGTTTTTGGTCCTCTGATGCATAATCTTTGCGACTGGCATGGGACACTTCAGAAATATCTTGAGCCATCATCGTTAACTCATGTGAAAAACTATCTTCCTGAATACTTCCACGCGCTTTCACCCACATGCCTTTTTTCAGGGCGTTAAACATTTCGACATCTTTATCATTATTTGAAAAACGTTTAACAATAAATGAAGAAGTATAGTCGGTAATTTTTATTTGTAACAAGGAACGCTTCGAACGCAACTCACGAATCTCAATATCAAAAATATAGCCTTCAAAGAGCACGCGGTTTTCTTCTTCAACAATCTCAACCATTGGCGTAATTTCATCACTCGGATTAATTTCACGTCCCAATTGGATAGGTCCAGAAAAGCTCGCTCCTTCTTCGGCCTTTTCTTGTTTGCGTTTTTCTTGATTGGCAATAGCTTTAGCAGCATTTTCCATCATGATTTGTGCTTGCGCCTGTTGATGTTCTTCGTAAGCTTGTTGTTCTAAACTAGCTAATTCGGTATCTAATTGCAAATTTAAACGGATTCTAGGAAAACCAAACTGCTGGTAATTTTTCTCAATCTTTGGCAAATATTGCTGGCTTAATAAAGGCATAATGGATTCAGAACTAACCGATAAATAAATCTTATTCCCATTTAGAATTGGTTTTTGCCCCTTTAAAGCTTGTTGTAACATTGGGGTATCACATTGCGCCTTCACAAGTGCCAAGGAATAATAATCTTGCAATAACTGTTGATTAAATTGCGTATTCTCAGCTTCAATAAACAACTGAACTTCTGCAATATTCTTAAAAGCCGCTTCTAAATGACTCACAAATGAATGATAAAGTTCAAAAGGTAAAATCTCCGCAAACTGTAGATAAAACAACCATTTGCGTTCTGCTTTTAAGACTTTGACTTCTTTCATCTGACCTTGCTTGATTAAAGGATGTTGCAAAATTTCAGGCGATAATTGCATTTGTTCAAGTAAGATATGATATTTTTCTTGTTGGATAGACAAAACAGACACCTCTTTTTTAACAATAAATAAACGTACAATCTATTATAGCAAAAAAAGCGATAGACCGCGAAAAAAATTCACGGCTACCACTTCTTATTCTGCATTTTGAGCTAATAGAATTTCTAATGTCCCGAGTAAGTCATCTAAACGCACTTCCACCTTAGATTGACTAGACATAATTTCTAATTCCACGACTTGATCGGCTGCTTTTTTACCGACAACGATGCGAATCGGACAACCAATCAAATCCGCTTCAGCAAATTTCACGCCAATACGTTCCTCACGATCATCGACAAGTACTTCATAATTTGCCTGGATTAATTTTTCCTCAACAAATTGCATCAATTGCTTTTGATAATAATCTTGAATTTCCACAGCAATCAGATGCACATCAAAGGGCGCAATAGCACGAGGCCAACTCATTTTTTGACCCACACGCTTTTGATCGACAATTAAAGCAAAGATTTCTGATAAATTCATCGCAAAATGGCCTAATTCGATCTGAACACGCTCATTTTCATCATTGGTCACGTGAAAAACAGAAGAATCAATCGCACGCATATTTTCCACACGAGCAATTCTAACAGCCGAACTTGCCTCTAGTATTCCTTGACTTTCAATAGCTGTTTCACCAGAGTGCACCAAACGCAAATCAACAAATTGAACTTGTTCAAAATTTGCTAGATTGACATTTTGATAGTTCTCAGCAAGAAATACACAATCTGCTAAAAGATAATTTGCTTGCGTTAAGACGTTCTCATCCGCATAAATCTCACATTCAGTCAACAAATCATCCAAACTGGCAAAAACCTTCTCACCTTCAAAGTCTACTATCTCTTCGGTTGCTAAAACTTTATGCAATTTTACTATACTTAATTCATCCGCTTGACGCATAAAGACGGCAATCATTTTCTCTGCTTGTTTGAATAGCTGAATTTGTAACCTTGGCGCATCCTTTTCAATAGTTTGAAGATGTTCCAATGGTAGATAATTTTTCGCACTCACCTTGTTACTACCTTGACTAATTGCTAAAGTCTGTAAAGCTGCATACGAACCTAAAGAAGCCTTCAACACTGTCTCATAGCCATTTTCGGTATCTCCGGTAAAAACTTTTGATTGTAAGGCATGAATCCCATCGCCAGTTAACATCGCAAAGTCAATCTCACATTTACTTAAAAACTGGCTGATTGCCTTTAGTAGCTGCTGATAAATTGCTTCACGTCCTTCTTTTGTTGGATGAAGAAAGAAGCCATCGACAAAAAGTTCATGCGTTTCTTTTAATAAAGAGTGCATTCGCTTAACTTCATCTACCGCAATGGTTTGTACTTGATAAAAAGTAAGTGGTAGTTGACGATAAGACTGAATTTCGCGACTTAATAACTGAATCACCGAAAAATCAGTTAAAGCTAAATCAGTCACCAGCTGCAACTGATTATCGGTTAAGACACTTTCCTGTTGTGCCAATTGATTCGTCACACTAAAACGTAACTCATTAGCATCTAAAGCACGTAATTCAGCACGCAATAATAATTCTAGCTTTTGAATAATTCGATTGGCTAAGGGCAGGTAAGCAAAATCATGACTACCTACTTGACGAATATAGCCACCTTTTAAAAGTAATTGGATATACTCTGCCCCTTCTGTAGACGAATCTTTCAAAGTTGGAATAAATAAATTTGACTGTTTCATTTTTAACCCCTAAAAATTATCTAAAAAACATCCTTTGAATATCATTCCAAGTGACTAAAACAAAGAGCAATAAAATCATCCCTACACCAATCATGGTAATAATACCTTCGTGTTCTGGCTTTAAGGGTTTGCGACGAATCGCTTCTAAAATATTTAATACAAGCTTCCCACCATCTAAGGCTGGAATTGGGAGTAAATTAAAAATCCCAATATTCACTGAAATCAACGCCATATACGCAATAATCGTAATGAGACCTTCATTGGCTACCTGCGCAGATTGTTGGAAAATCGCTACTGGACCACCTAACTTATTAATATCAGGCTGAACAATAATTGATTTCAAAGCTTGGAAAATCTGAGTGGCCATATTGATTGAAACTTCAAATCCTCCAGTAATCATCGTCATCAGACCTGTTTTCTTATACATGGTAATCCCAATTTGACCTACTTTTTCATCATTGACCGTCACAGTTTTAGGTGTTAAGGTTGTTGTTTTGGTTTGACCATCACGTGTATATTTGACTTCAAGCGATTTCCCTGGATTTTTTTGAATTTCATCTACCAAATCATTCCAATTGCTGATTTTCTTGTCAGCAATCGTTTTGATTTCATCGCCTTGTTTCAATCCAGCTTGACTAGCAGGTGAATCAGGCATAATCTCACCCAATTTTGAAGTATTAGGATCACTCATCCCACCTTGCATAAAGACCAAAATCACACACAAGACAAAAGTTAAGATGAAATTATTTAACGGACCAGCAAAATTGGTAAGCATACGTTGCCATAATTTAGCTGACTGGAATTGTACATCTCGTGGTGCGATGCGAATCTCCGTACCATCAGATTCAATCACCGTTGCATCATGATCGACGGCAAAACGCACAAGCTTGCTATCCTCTCCATTGACATAGCCTTCTACATAAAGTTCATCTTCTAAATCACTATCGGCAACCTCAAAAGGAATACTATTTTCCAATTCCACTTTTTCGCAGCAATTCATCTTGTGCACCACATTATTTTCATCTACTACTAATGAAATAAACATCCCTGGTGTTAAATCGCCACCTTCATCCGCACCGGCCATTCGCACATAGCCGCCTAATGGAAGTAAGCGAATCGTATAGGCAACCCCATCTTTTCCTTGTTTAGCAAAGACTTTAGGCCCCATTCCGATAGAAAATTCACGCACTAAAATACCAGATTTACGTGCAAAATAAAAATGTCCAAACTCATGAACAATGACAATGACTGAAAAGATAATCAAAAAAACTAGAATCGATTTCATCTCATCACTCGCTTTCTCAAAAATTATTTTTAATCTAAACAAATTCTTTGGTAAACACCTTTTCTCACTTATTATCCATTTTACAGTTTCTTATCTTATTTTTAAAGTTTTTTAGCTAAATATTGCGAAGATTTAACAGAGTAGACATGATTTTGCAAAGTTAAATTTTAGACAGATACGTAAAAATATCAGCAAAGTCACCAACTCAACATTGTCTAATTGCTCAGCCCGTTCTTGACAAGCTAGTGTAAATCCCGTTTTGCTGAATAAGAAATAATGATTATCCACATAGGGAAACATTTGACTACGTAAGATTAATTGATCTAACACCGGTGTATCAACCAGTTCATTTTTCCACTTACATTCACCAAATACTGACGTGTGCCCGGAAGTTCCTATAATATCGGTTTCTTCTTGCTTTTTCGTTTGCGGATTCTTGACCCACCAACTGGCTAAGTCTAAAAAGGAAAAACTCAAGTCATTTTGAAGCAGTCTTTCCCATAAGTATTCGGTACAGATTTTTTCAAAAATAGAACCCATATATTGATTAAGATGAGGTGCAATATGTTGATAGGCTTGCTCACTGCCCCCTCTGGAAATCAAGCTAGTTAGTTGCGGGATATTTAGTATATCATAAACTACTAAATTATGTTCTACTTATTCGCTAGTCAAAAAAAGATAGTTAATCTCCATCGCTGAAAATTAACTATCTCAATATTTAAATTAAACCTAATAAATGCATGATTGGAAATACAAACAACATGCTATCGAAGCGGTCTAAAATGCCACCATGTCCTGGCAAAATCTTACCTGAATCTTTCACACCATAATGACGTTTAAAGGCTGACTCTACTAAATCACCAAATTGACCTATCACTGATAAAACAATCGTCATCAAGGCTACCGTAAATAAAGAATGGTCAAAATACTGTTTAGCAGGGAAAATGATTAAGTAAATCACTGCAACAACGACCGCAGATAAAATACCACCTAAAGCCCCTTCAACCGTTTTGTTTGGCGAAATCTCAGGCCATAATTTGTTTTTACCATATTTACGTCCAAACATATAAGCACCAATATCAGTAGACCAAACAACTAGAAAGGCAAACATCAAAACGATAAGCCCATCTTTATCCATACGTGCGGATACAAAATTACCAAAGCCAACCCCAACATATAGACTGACTAAAACCGGAAAACAAGCTTCATCAAAAGTATAAGTATTTTTGGAAATCACACTTAATCCTAAAATCAGCATAACCACAAAATAATAAAGCATCCATTTTTCCGTATTTACTGGTAAAAAGCTAAACCATGGATTTTTTGGCAAGACGAGCACAATCGCACCGAGAGCCGCCAATACTCCTTCATAGCTCAATAACTGGATTTGACGCATTCTAAATAATTCATAAACGCCAATCACTGCTAATAATGCTGCCGTTAATTGCAAAATCGTACCACCAATAAATAAAATTGGTAAGAAAATCGCTAAAGCTATCACGGCAGTAATTACACGTGTACGCATTTATTTCTTGTCCTCCTTATTATTTAAGCCACCAAACCGACGATCTCTCATTTGGTAACTCGCTAAAGCCTGCTCTAATGCTTTTTCATCAAAATCAGGCCAATACGTATCAGTAAAATAAAATTCACTATAAGCAAATTGCCATAATAGAAAATTACTAATTCGTTCTTCGCCACTGGTTCGAATCATTAGTTCAGGATCACGATATTCACTTGGTAAGAAACTAGTCATCAAGTGATCGGCAAATAGCGCATCATCGATTTCTTCAAGTGCTATTTTCTCCTCTTGAACTTCTTTAGCGATATGACGAACCGCTGTTAAGATTTCTGCTCGTGAACCATAATTAAAGGCAAAGTTAAGCACCATTCCTGTACAATGAGCCGTTTGTGCCATCGCTCGCTGAATTGCATCAAAAGTATGTTTAGGCAAGACATCTAAATAACCCATCACATGCACACGAATGTTATCTTCAATTAACTCTGGCACAAAAGTATCAAAAAAATCTACCGGCAATTTCATCAAATAATTGACTTCATCTTCTGGACGTTTCCAGTTCTCAGTCGAAAAAGTATATAAAGTTAAGGCCTTTACTCCTAATTTTGCTGCATGCTTCGTAATTTTTTTAACATTGTCCATTCCTGCCTTATGTCCTGCAAAACGTGGTAAGCGACGATTTGTAGCCCATCGTCCATTACCATCCATAATAATCGCGATATGCTGAGGAACACCTAATTCAGGTTGAAAGGTAAATTCTTCTATTTGACTTGATTTTTTCTTCTCAGGAAAAAAACGAAACACCTAGTTCGCCTCCTATCAAAATGTATCTATCTGAATCATTATACCACAAAACCACACGCAATTACCCACCTTTTTCACGAAATATAGGGATAATTAAAAAATGCGAGCACCAGGGCGGACCTAGTGCTCACTGATTAAGCATTAATTATCTTTGGCTATTTTCTTGTGTTTTCGCTTTACAGGTGCTGTAAGAGAAATTAAAGCAATAAAAGCAATGAATGATATTAATGAAATGATAAAGCTTATTTTAGAAAGTGTTGTATAAGTATAATAAATTACAATTTGATGTGTTCCATGATGGAGCTCTATTTCTGTTGTACCATTTGGGCTTAAAACAGATTTTACCCATTTTCCATCAACTTCAACTTTCTGACCTTTATAGAAATAAAAAGGTAAATAAGTTTCTCCACCTTGATTTTCATCAATTTTCACCTTAATTACTGCCTTTTCTCCAAAATAATGTATTTCTGAATCTATAGGCTGATTATTAAGAAGAACTTGCTGAGAAATTACTTGATAGCGTGGGTCTTCTGGCGTAAGATTTCCTTGATATTTTTCACCAACACTATTGGCATAATCCGGAATAGCAGTTGCATGAAATACTTTCTCCTCATTATTTCTTGCAGAATATTCCGCCCATGGAAGACGTACAGGTGCGTTTGCCAAAAAATGTATATTTTTTACCACAAAAAATCCGCTGATGCAAAAACAAATAACCAATAAACAATTTACCACTCGGAATGAAATATTCTTTAACATTATTGCTATTGCTAAACTAACAAACATACTAATAAACGCAAGCCATCTCCATGGAAATTGCATTATACTCAATTGTAAAAAGGTTAAATTATTCCATGGCATTAAAGTCGTCATTGAAAAAAGTAAGACAACGGAAAGAAGAGTTAACACTTTTGAGATTCTTGGTAAAAAAACAAACATACAAATTAACAAAATAAGTACAAGTAGAATAATCAACCCTGGAAGTGAAGTAGTAGCATAAACGTTACCTAGATCAGTAAAATAAACATTTTTTAAGGACTTCACTATAATATTGTTCAAAAGATATGTCTTATCCGCTAAATTAGGTTTAACAGGTTGTGATAAGCTGACATACCGAAATTGTTCTAACATCGGAATGTATTGAAATGCTCCAATTGCTAATGTAAATAAAGTTGCTTTAATCCCACTTGCAATTCGTTTTCCTTTTTGATTCCAAAATATAATACTTAACAATGTTATAAGTATCATTAACCAGGTACATAGATATACTGATAATATATGAGTATAGATTAATAATGTCATTCCTATTGTTAATACGTACCATTTTTTATAATTACCAAAAGCAATTTCGTAATATCCTAGAAGCACTAATGGTAAAAAGCTCATTGCTACAAATTCACCTAAGGCAAATCGCACAAATGCATTTTCATAATGATAAGAACAAAAAAGATATATCACTGAAAAAACATAACCTGAAACATTATTTTTTCCAATCTTATTTCCAACTAATATACATATTATGCTAGATAAAAATGTAAGGATAAAAACATAGCAATACCAGGCTCGCGCAAAACTTCCAAATAGTTCATACAATAAATAGAATGGATAAACAACAAGCCAAGGATAAAATATATTTATCCCTTGGCCTGCATGATAAAAAATATCAAAATTTATCGGACTTTTGAAAATTGTTGATAATCCACGAACTCTATCTAAATGAAAATGTGTATCGTCCCCATATATTGCACCTTTAGCAAAAAGTAAAGGTAACACAAAAAGAAAAGCTACAATAATTGAAAATATGATTTGACGTCGATAATTATTAATCCTTTTAACTATAAACAAATTATCAAAATCTCCTAACAAATATATCTTATTAATTATCTTTGGCTATTTTCTGATCATAATAGTCCGACTTTTTGGTAACTTCATCTTCAAAATTTTGATAGCCCAAACGTTCTGGAACCGTCTTTGTACCAGAGAATAAATTGGTACCTAATCCTAATCGATTCCCTTCAATATCAACACCTAATGCAGCCAAAGTAGTCGGATACAAATCAAAGGTCGTAAATTGTCGATTTTTAGTATTTTCCGCCTGAATCGGTGAATTAATTATTTCATTAAAAACTGTTCTTTGATACTTATCAGAAATATCATTAAAGTAATCCTTATCCATACTTAAATGATCTCCAGAAATCACGATTGTTGTATTTTCATAGAAAGGTTGTTGCTGTACCCAATTAATAAACTCATTAACTAATTGATCAGAATAATGAATAACATTAGAATATTGATTATCATATAATTTTGGTGTTTCAGCTGACATATAGCCATCTTCAAAATGCGTATCAGCCGTTAGCATGGTTAAATTAAACGGTTTATCAGATGAAGCGGCTTGAGTCACTACATTTTTAGCATTCTCAAACAGCTTTTTATCCTCATATCCCCACCAAACATGATAATCGCTTGGAATCCATTTATTCTCTATCGCATAATTATAATCTAGAATTTGATAGTTTCCATGTTGTTGGAAATAAGTTTTTCGTCCACCAAAATTCGCATCTGAACCTAACAACAATAAGTTTTGGTATCCATTCTTTTCTAAAATATCCCCTAGCGAATAAGCACCAGGCAAGAATTGCTTTAAATTTTGATAATTAGAATTGTTATCCAATGTATTATTATCTAAAGAAGTACGAACAGGAACACCAGCAGATTGAGCTACCATTCCACCAACCGTAAATCCCGTTAAACGAATAGGTAGCGCACCACCAATGGTATCAGTATTAGAAAAGTTAATTGCTTCTCCACTTTGAATACGATTGGTCAAATTTGGCAAAAGATTTTCTTTCTGTGCACCGCCTAAATCTTTTGAAATATAGGTAGTTTCCATTGATTCCATAAAAATATAGATCAAATTGCGTTTTTTCTCTGGAAATGTTAGATTTACTTTTTCGGGATTAATATAAGCTTTTTCATACAACCCACTTTTTTCGAAAAAGTAAGATTTAACTTCAGCATACCCAATTTCATTAATACTTATAAAAAAGCCAGAAATCAAAATCACTGCCGATAATACACTCATCAACAGTTTTTTAAACCTGATAAATTCAAAAACAGTAATCCCTTTTTTTAGTTTTGTTAAACGATTGATACAATAAATAATGAAAACTAAGAGAAAAATATAGAATAAGCTTTGCATCAAAGGCCCAACAATATACGAATCAATTTGTGATTGATCAGTACCCTCAACTGGCTGGGTCAGCGTAAAAATAATTTGATTAATAGAAATTCCTTGGAAATGATTCATCGCCCAATTTGCACTTAAAATGCAAAGTAATGCAATCCAAGAACAAAATGTAAATATCCCTACAAAAATTTTATCCATAATTTTTAACGTCTTCTCTTGGGTGTAATACTCTTTATTATTCAGAGCATACACAATCAAAAATATGGACACAGGTACCGTCAAATAAATAAAATAGCAAAAAATATTTTGATGTCCATTTACAAAACGGAATAAATGATGTAGCTTAGGATCATCAATTTTAAGTAAAACAAGATAAGCAGAAGTAATCAAACTGCCAATTCCCCAATAAAGTGCAAAGAAAAATCTAGAAATAATATTACTTCTATTCGACAAATTCACAATAAAAAGGATTAATGTCAATAATATTGAAAAAAGTATCATTTCATCATCTCCATCTATTTTTTATCTCGCTCCTTGATAATATAAATTGGGCGTTTTTTAGTCTCTAAGAAAATTTTACTAATATACTTTCCAACAATTCCTAAACATAATAGTTGAATGCCGCCAATAAAGAGAATAATACAAACCAATGAAGGCCATCCAGAAGTAGGATCTTTAAAAATCAACGTCTTAACAACAATGAAAATCATTGCAATAATCGAAGCAAAACATGAAAATGCGCCTACAAACGAAGCAAGATTTAACGGTGCCTCCGAAAAATTTACAATGCCATCAATTGAATACTTAAACAGACTCCAAAATGACCAAGAAGTCTGACCTGCAACACGTTCACGATTTTCATATTCAAGATACTTAGTATTATAGCCGACCCAGGCAAATAATCCTTTAGAAAAGCGATTGTACTCCGATAATTCTAGTACAGAATCTACCATCTGTCTAGTCATTAATCTAAAGTCACGCGCTCCATCCACCATTTCTACTTCACCGATACGATTTACTAATTGATAGAATTTTTTAGCAAACCAACTTCGTATTGGCGGCTCACCCTTACGAGTACTTCTTCTAGTTCCTACACAGTCATATTCACCCTGTTCTAAAATTTGAACCATCTCAATTAATAGTTCGGGTGGATCTTGTAAATCAGCATCCATGACTGTCACATAATCTCCTTTAGCTTCTTTTAATCCTGCATATAAAGCCGCTTCTTTCCCAAAATTTCGCGAAAATGAAATATAGTGTACATCTTTATTTTGCGATAACGCTCTTAACCTGTTAAGAGTTCTGTCTTTTGATCCATCATTAACAAAGATATACTCAAATTGATAATCTTGTAGTTTATGATTAATCTTTTCAGTCTCATTATAAAATATTTCAACGGTTTCTTCTTCGTTATAACAAGGAACAACTATAGATATCAGTTTCAAAATAAACCTCCACAAATTTTTCTCTTTTTGATTATAGCACACTAAATAGCAAAAAAGGTATAAAGAGAAATAATAATTATAAATCTCTTCATACCTTCTAACTTTTTTGAATTAATTTCTATTTGATAGTAATTGCATTACCTTCATATTCTTGGTTGAACTGTGCAACAGTAATCCGATGAATTGCCCCACGAGAATAAGTTTTATTTGTTCCGCGTGAACCAGGTCCATCAGAAGCTCTCATACAAAGTGGATCATGTACTTTAAATTTACCATCTTTATAACCTACAATTACTTTACAGTGATTACGTATGTTATCAACTTGATATCCTGAGAATCCATAATAAAGAACAGGTTGGGCATTTAAAACTGTATCAATAATTTGTTGTGTAGAAGAACCTGAGATATTATATACAGCATTTGTCCATTTATGAGCGTGACGAACTAGGCCAGAAGGTTTAATTACAAAGCCGAAACCTTCACCGGTATACACATTACCTAATTGTCCATCTTTATTGGCCGGATACATAGGAAGTGTATCTTGAGCATATTTTAAATCAACATGAATTCCACGAGATTCAATCAACATAGCCATTGCTGCAGAGGCACATCCCCAAGGTGCAAAAACTGGACGATATTGACTAATCCAAGGAACATTTGTCATCTCAATTCGATTATATACACCATTCAATTGAACATTTCCAGCAACATATCCGATTTTTTGATTTTTATTATTAGTCATATAAACATGAGCTGTGTATCGACCATTGCTGAAATGATGATTTTTCACATTAATTGAAGCTCTATAAGTATTTGCCGCAACTTTCGAAGCAGTATACCATTTAATGTCACTTTGATTTTGTTGATGCCAAACAGGGACAAGAACTGATTTCACACCACTTGTTGACTTGGTATAGACAATCACATCAAAAGTACCTTTGGACTGATTAATATTTGTTATTTCAGCACTAACAGCTTCTGCTAAATTCGTTGCAGTTACATTGACCGTTGGTAAGCCCTTTGCTTTAACTTTTCCATTATTCGCATACATGTATACATGAGTAGTATAAATTCCTGTATTAAACTTATGATTAGCTATATTCATGTGTACAACGTAACTTCCATCAGATTGTTTACTTGCTTTATACCACTTAATGTCTTTTTGGTTCTTATCTAACCAAATTGGCACATAGATTTCTTTGATTCCCGAACTAATTTGTCCACTCACCACTACATCATAACTACCGTTTTGAACATTTACATTTTTGATTTCGGCTTCTAATTTCGTATTGACGTCTGGTAAGTTTGTATAACCTAATGATTTAGCTTTTACTTTTCCATTATTACCATACATATATACATTTGTCATATATTCTCCACGATTGTATTTATGATTGGCAATATTCATATGCACAACGTAGCTGCCATCCGCTTGTTTACTTGCTTTGTACCACTTAATATCTTTTTGGCTCTTATTTGACCAAATCGGCACATATATTTCCTTGATTTCTGAACTAATTTGTCCATTCACCAATACATCATAACTACCGTTTTGAACATTTACATTTTTGATTTCGGCTTCTAATTTCGTATTGACGTCTGGTAAGTTTGTATTACTTAATGCAATTGCTTTTCCAGTATGATCATTATTATACATATAAACATGTGTATGATAAGATCCACGATGATTTTTGTGATTGGATATACTCATATGCACAAGATAACTACCATCGGCTTGTTTAACTGCATCATACCACTTAATATCACTTTGATTTGGTGTTGACCAAATTGGCACTTTCACATGATGGATTCCTGAGCCACTAATACCTTTTACAACCACAACATAAGAACCTTTTACAGTATCGATATTCTTAATTTCTGCAGATAACTGGATCTTAACTTCTTAAATATTAATTTTACCTAAATTTAATCCCTTAGACGACCTATCATTTGCGTATACATATACATGTGTTGTATATACTCCACGATGATACTGGTGGTTAGCAATATTCATATGAACTAACCATGTACCGTCATTTTGCTTTTCTGCTTGATACCATTTCAAATCTTTTTGATCTGCTCTTTGCCAAATTGGAACCTTTACTTCCTTAATTCCAGATTTGATTTCAACATACACTTTTACAACAACATCATAGGTACCCTTTTCTTGGTTTACATTTTTAATTGTACCTTCAATCGGTTTAACTTCTTGAGTAGCAGTTTGTGCTGCTACTTCATCAGCACTATTTGCTGAACTACTTTGAGTTGTTGTAGTAGTTGTTGTCGTTTCTGTAGACACAGCACTTGTTTCCGTAGATTCTGCTACAGGAGCGCTTGAGCTACTTGAAACTGTCACTGTTGAACTAGTTGTTGTATTCGTCGTTTGGGTTTCATCAGCAAAATTATTTGTTGCTAAAAATAAAGATAATGTTGCTGCACATACACTAAAAGTAATCCATTTTTTGATTTTTTCATTTTCCCACTCCTAAAATCAATAAAAATATATGTAGAATTTTATCGAAGTCATACCCTATATTTTTAGGTGTTTATATATAACTATGATTATTTATTAGCGAAAAAAATATACACGGTCTTGACTTAAAACAGACAAGACCATGTAAAATTATACTTCTAATAATTCTTTTTCTTTATCACTAGCAATCTTGTCTAATTCTTTGATACTCTTGTCGGTTAAATCCTGAATATCTTTTTCAGCGGAACGTAAATCATCTTCAGTTATTTCGCTATTCTTTTGTTGTTTCTTGTATTCATCGATTGCATCACGGCGAATGTTACGAATAGCAACTTTTGCTTGTTCAGCTTCTTTTTTCACTTCTTTTGCTAATTCTTTACGACGTTCTTCTGTAAGTTGTGGGATGACTAAGCGGATGACATTACCATCGCTTGTTGGTGTAATTCCTAAATCAGAAGCTAATAATGCTTTTTCTACTTCTTGAACCATTGATTTATCAAATGGTGTAATCATCAATACACGCGCTTCAGGAATAGTGATTGATGCCATTTGGTTTAATGGAGTAGGTACCCCATAATAAGTTACTTGAACTCGATCTAATAATGAAGCATTTGCACGTCCAGCACGAATTTGACCTAAGTTGCGCTGTAAGTTTTCGGCTGCTTTATGCATTTTGTCTTTTGCTTCGTTAAAAATTGCGTCTGCCATAATAATCTCCTCTTATCTATATTATCTTGGTGACTGAAATCCACCACTTAACTAAATTTTATCACAAAACGTATTTGAACGCTATGAAAATTTAAATGATTGTTATCAAAAAAAGCCTCTCCCACTGGAAAAAGTAGGAAGGCTTAATCTTAGTAAACGAAACTTATTTTCCTTTAACTGTAGTACCAATATTTTCGCCCATGATTGCCCGACGAATATTACCTGGTTCGTTTAAGTTAAAGACTACTAATGGAATATCATTATCCATACTTAGTGAACTTGCAGTAGAATCCATTACTTGAAGACCTTTAGCTATGACTTCAAGATGTGTTAATTCCTCAAATTTTATAGCATTTTCATCTAATTTAGGATCTGCAGAATAAACACCATCTACATTATTTTTTGCCATCAAGATAACGTCAGCATTGATTTCAGCTGCACGTAAAGCTGCGGTTGTATCTGTTGAGAAGTATGGATTACCAGTGCCACCAGCAAAGATGACAACACGATTTTTTTCTAAATGACGTTCAGCGCGACGACGGATATATGGTTCTGCAATTTGACGCATTTCAATTGAAGTTTGAACACGAGTTGGTACCCCTTCATTTTCAAGGGTATCTTGTAAAGCCAATGCGTTCATCACAGTTGCTAACATGCCCATATAGTCAGCTTGAGCACGTTCCATTCCCATTTGCGCACCAATTTGTCCACGCCAAATATTTCCACCACCGACTACAATTGCTAATTCAACACCTAAATCATGAACTTCTTTTAATTCTTTCACGATTTCTTTAATAGTTGGAGGATTAATACCAAAGCCTTTTTCACCAGCTAGAGCTTCTCCACTTAATTTCAAAATGACACGTTTATATTTAGGTTCAACCATTCAAATTCCTCCTACCTAAAAAATATTCAACTAAATTATAGCATACAATTATTTAAATACAGTTCTTTACCTGAAATTTTCCAAAAAAAAGGAGCGCATAATAATCTATGCGTTCCTATTTAAATGAATGAGCTTATTGTTTAATTTGGCTCATAACTTCTTCTACAAAGTTATCAACTCGTTTTTCGATACCTTCACCAACTTCAAAACGAGTGAATGAAGCAACTTTAGCGCCTTTGTCAGCAACAAATTTACCAACAGTCATATCAGGATCTTTAACGAATGGTTGGTCAACTAATGCAATTTCAGCTTTGAATTTCTTCAAGCGACCTTCAACCATTTTTTCAACGATGTTCGCTGGTTTGCCTTCATTTAATGCTTGTTCAGTAAGAATAGCTTTTTCATGATCTAATTCTGATTGAGGAATTTGACTTTCATCAACATAACGAGGGTTGATAGCTGCTACGTGCATTGCAACGTCACGGGCTACAGTTTCATCAGTTGTTCCTTCTAATACAGTTAATACAGCGATACGTCCGCCCATGTGTAAGTATCCACCAAATGCATCGTTATCGCCTTTTTCTACTACATGGAAACGACGGAAACTGATTTTTTCACCGATAACTTGAGTTGCTTCGATTAATGTAGCTTCTAATGTACCTTTAGATGCTTCTAATTTTAAAGCTTCTTCCATGTTAGCTGGACGATGTTCTGCCATTAATTCAGCGATTTCTTTCACTAAGTTTTGGAACATTTCGTTTTTAGATACGAAGTCAGTTTCTGAGTTAACTTCTACGATTGCAGCTACATTGCCTTTGATTGCAACAGAAGCTAAACCTTCAGCAGCGATACGGTCGCTCTTCTTAGCAGCTTTAGCCATACCTTTTTCACGTAATAAGTCGATTGCTTTTTCGATAACACCTTCAGTTTCTACTAAAGCTTTTTTAGCATCCATCATCCCTACGCCTGTCATATCGCGTAGTTCTTTAACTAGTTTAGCAGTAATTTGACCCATTTTGATAAATTCCTCCTATTTCATTTCAAAAATATTATTTTGCTTTTAAAAAAAGCTGCTTCAAAGGAGAGTGAGGCTCCTCACTTGGCCCTTGAAAACAGCTCCATTGTGTACATCTAATTATTCAGCTGATGCGTTGTCGCCTTCAACTACTTCAACGATTTCTTCGATTGAAGTTGCGTTTTCTTCTGTTGTTTCGAATAATACTTCTTCAACAACTTCTTGGTCTTCACCTTGGTTACCTTCGATGAAAGCATCTGCCATTTTAGCTGTAATTAATTTAACCGCACGAATTGCATCGTCGTTTGATGGGATAACTACGTCGATTTCATCTGGATCGCAGTTTGTATCAACCATCGCAACGATAGGGATATTTAATTTACGAGCTTCTTGAACAGCAATGCGTTCTTTACGAGGATCTACGATGTACATTACATCAGGGATACGTGGCATTTCAGCAATACCGCCCAAGAATTTTTCTAAGCGTTCACGTTCTTTGTTTAAGCCAGCAACTTCTTTTTTAGGAAGTACTTCGAAAGTTCCGTTTTCTTCCATTTCGTTGATAGCTTTTAAGCGGCCAATACGTTTTTGGATAGTATCCCAGTTAGTTAAAGTACCACCTAACCAACGATGGTTTACATAGTACTGACCAGCACGGATAGCTTCATCTTTAATTGCTTCTTGAGCTTGTTTTTTTGTACCAACGAACAATGCGATACCGCCATCTTCAGCGATTTCTTTCATGTATTCGTAAGCTGCATCTACTAATTTAACTGTTTTTTGTAAGTCAATAATGTAGATTCCATTTCTTTCTGTGAAGATGTATTTCTTCATTTTTGGGTTCCAGCGACGTGTTTGATGACCAAAGTGTACGCCGGCTTCAAGCAATTGTTTCATTGAGATAACTGCCATGTTTAAATTCCTCCAATTTGGTTTTTATTTCTTCTTCTTATCTTTAACCTTGCTGGCAAACTATTTCTAGCACCTACCAACAATCCAATAAGAATGTATGTTCAGTGTGAATGCCACACCTTTGTTAGTATACACTAAGTTTTTGATAGAATCAATTAGTTTTGTTGATTTTTGTTTATAAATTAGTATTGTTGATTAATAAAAAAATATGTCGCTACATCAAACCAAAAAGTTTAACATTCCTAATATGCCCAATGGAATAAAAGTATATTTGGATTTCAAATCGAATTTATCAATTATTAACAAACTAACTAAATTTATACAGTATAATAGGAATATACTAGTTCTAGAACCAGATGCCCAAACCGTTGGGGAGAAAGCCATCATCATCTTTGTTATACTACCCAAACACAATATAAAAATAATTTTAACAAACCTGTTCGAATCATCATGCAATAAGTAAAACATTGAAATAATGATACATAAAGTGATTATAATTAAAAATATATCTGCAACCCATGTCCTAGGACTATTTAATTGGAAAATAGTACCGTAATTTGTAAAGGAGTTAATAATAAAATCAACAACCGGAATTTGTTTTCCAAAAATATCCTTAAAGAAACCGAATATTAAAACAGCTATAAATGGTAGACTGCTAAACACTAACTGAAAACTTTTAAAAATTTTATAACCAGCAACAGCAATTAATAGTGAGAATAAGATAAAAACAATATAGTTATCTAAATATAAATTCTTAAATGTTGATGAAAACCCAAGCTCTACTTTTCGAAAAAAAGTTAACGTTTCATAATCAGGAAACCACCTTTTAACTTCCATTCCATATCTAATTTTGTTGCCAGGTGATAAAAGAATCAGTAAAAGATTAGATATAGAAATAATAACATAAGGTATCAACCTTAAAATTTGCTTTTCATATCTGAAACTATTAATGATAATAATGGCTATTGTAAATAACGAAACTATACAAAGCTGCTCTAAATTGCTAGATAGTATCAGTAACAAAATTGATAACATATAATAAAATCTTCTATATTTATTAAATGAGTTATAATGTAAGACAATATAAACAAAACTTATAAAAGAAGCAAGTGGCCATAAATAATTTGTTGTAGTAGCTATCCACCCTGTTTCGTTAAACATTGATTTTGGAATACAGAGTAATAAACTAGTTGATACTACTATTGAACTAATTCTATTTTTTTTAATATCAAATAAATAAACGGGAACAATTGCCAAGATTGTTAGTGCGAATGAATTTATTATCCGCCAAAAAAAATGATGTTGAACAGACAACAAAGTAAATATTTCTATTATTAACCTAGAACTCCAATTTTGATATCTATTCAGCAAAAAATCAATATAATTCCCGCCAAACTTTGAAGTTAACGGCCCCAAAAAGAGTATACTGTCATCTCCACTTCCATTTAATGTTATGCTAAAGTTTAAGATAATAAATATTAAAAATACAAACGAAATAATGAGGATATTTTTTTTACCATTCATAATTTTTCTCCTTATTTTATTACTTTCTCCCTTGATTGCTCTTTCGAATTATAGAAACCATGAAAATCAATAATAGTAATGAAATAGAAAATATTGAGCCAAAATATATTAGTGTTGCTCCAAATAGATTAAATTTCTGAACAAAGTAATTTCCACATATAGTAGATAAAATTGATACAAGGCCATACACCCAAAATAATACTTTAGATTTTGAAAATACTGTAATTAGATATACATAAAATGTAGCAAGACTACTAAAACCACCGGAAACAATTAGTATTCCAAATTCTAATCTATATAAATCAACATTAACTCCATATAAAAAATTAATAATTGGAATACCAATAAACTCACCCAAAACAAAAAAAGTAGCAGTTAATATAGCTAGTAAACCTTGAATTTTAATAATCTTTTTTACAAATTTCTTAATATCTTTATACGCTAGAAATGCAATATCCGTATACATCGGAACAATAATTACAGATGCAAATAGAGATATGATAAATGATGGCATTGCTAAAATATTATAATATGTCTGCATTGTATTATCTAAGTACAATGCTATTGAGTTTTTAGGGATGTTTACAATATAATTAGTTAAGAAAGCACTCACACAGATAGCGATACTTGAACTTATAACACTCTTTATTCCATTTACATCAAGACAAAAAATAATTTCTTTTCTTCTAATCAGACTAAAATCAAATACTAAAAGCCATAAATACGATATGCAAATAGCAATAGATATCGAGAGCGTGACTGAGTGAAAGACAAATAGAGAAATTATGAAGAGTAAATCATACATTAGAACTCTAATAATATATGACAAACCAACTATTCCTATTTTATTATTCTTTTGAAAATATCCTGCAAATACATCTGCAAATGCTTCTGAAGACATTAAAACAGATAATAAAAATGAAACTTTAATTTCAAATATAGTTAAGTGTAGAAGAAAAGAGTAAATTAAACTACCTATTAACATCATCAAAATACTAATTACTTTCAATGAAAAAAAATCTGAAAAGCGATAAGTATCATCAATGTCAGAAACTTGTACATTTCTAGTTCCAAATAATCCAATAGTTAGCATTTGTTGACATATTGCCCAACCTATCGAAAAAATTCCGGCCTCACTCTTCCCTAAAACTCTTGTTACAACTAATAAAAGAAGAACAGATGAAAATGAGAATACCATCATTCCAATAGTATACAACAAACTATTAGCTCTTTTAGAAAAGTTAATTTTTTCTAAATTTAAATATATTTTATCCATAACAATATTTTACCCATTTGATTTCTGACTTTTCACATAGAATTTATTTATTAATTTTGCAATTGGTTTTGGCCAGAATAATTTGTACATTTCCAAATCTTCCTTTGTTCGTGTTTGATTCTCAATCATATTTGTAGTTTCTGATTCTTCGTGAATCCTATGAAACATTAGAATTTCAGAAACAAATTGAAAGCGACCTTTTCTACTAGATATTTCATACCATGCATACCAATCTAAGGATACTTTCATCTGCTCATTAAATTGAAAATCATTTAACAAATCTAAATTATAAGAAACAGCGGGGCAGCAAATTGGATTACCAAACCCTAAAATAAATCTCCGCCAGTTGCGAGCCCCCGGAGATAGCATCATCACATTAAGCATTAACCTTTTTATTTTTAAATTGGTTGAGTTTAATCGATAACCTTGTTCAGTTAACTCTCCATAGTCTGAAAAAACAATTAATGTATCTTTTCGACTTTCAAAAGAAGTTATTATGTTTTCCAAATATTCAGGTTCGTACAAATCATCTTGATGGGCAATTGTCATATATTTTGTTTTCACAAATGACATAGCATTATTCCAATCTTTGCCAATAGATCCACCGTTTTTAGTAAAGAGTTCTAATGAGTATTTATCAGCAATTGATTTGATTGATTGATTAGGAGTGGAGGTATAAATTATTATTTTTGAAGCAACTGTTTGTTTCAACAAACTCTGTACACATTCCTCTAGATAAGGGCTTTCTTTATACGCACAGATTACAAAAGTATGTTCATTAGTTATTTTCATTTTTTTCAATTCCTCGTTTCCGATTTAATGATACTTCTTGCACTAGATGAACCATCTGATTTTTTAGTTTTGATAATTGAATAGATTGAACAAATGATAATATTAATAAGCAAATTACAGCTAAAAATAAAATAAAATTAGAGGTAACCTGAAAGCCCAAGTGTATTGCAAGCCACGCAGGAACTTTGGGAAAAATAGAAAAAATTAACATTCCTATTCCAATTAACAGCCAAACAAAAGCATTTTCTAATAAGATTTTATTTCGATTGATACCTCTTATAACCATATACAAAAAAATGATAGCTGTAACAATCATTACAATATTAAAAATCATTCTAGTCTCCCTCCTTCATCAAGGCAGTAACTAAAATAGAAGAACATACCTCACACATATATCGAATTGATTTGATAGGTGTAATTGATGATTCTCCACCTTGACGTTCAAACATATTTACTGGAGTTTCAACAATATTAAATCCCCTTTTAAGTAAATGTACCATTGATTCTGGCTCTGGATATTTTGTAGGATATCGACGTGCAAAGTAAGTAATCACACGCTTATCAGCTGCTCTATATCCAGATGTTGTGTCTAATATTTTTTTACCAGTTGTTAGCAAGATAAATGTTGAAATAATCTTTATTCCAAAACGTCTCATAAACGTTGTTTGAAATCCCGACTTATTTCCACCAACAAATCGAGAACCAACAGACAAATTTGCTTTACCTTCAACTAATGGTTGAAGCAAATCTTTCAACGAACAAATGTCATGTTGTCCATCGCCATCGAACTGAACGGCAATATCATATCCATTTTCTAAGGCATACTTGTATCCTGTTTGTACTGCTCCTCCGATACCTAAGTTCAACACCAACTGAACATGATTGAATTCATATCTATCTAAAATCTCTTGAGTTTTATCCGTTGATCCATCATTAATAATGACATAATCTAAAGTAAAATCACAAAACTCCTTATATGATTCAATTTGCTGAACTGTTTGTACTATACTTTCTTCCTCATTATAGGCAGGAATTATCATTAATACTCGCATCTCATACTCCTCTATTTAATACGATTAAACCAGTTTTTAAAGCGTAAAAATTTACGATAATAAACATTAGAAATATGCTTCATTTCAGAAGGATTACTATTTTCAAATAAACTTGCTATACTTTGCAAAGATTGATTTGAAACAATTTTATCACTTTCGATACTATCAACCAAATCTTGATAAACATTACTTATTTGATATTTTTCATGCATTATTTCAGACGATTTAATTGCACATGATTTTTCATAATCAAAATGGTTGAGTAAATAAGTTATCCTATCTTTTAATTCTGTAATATCGTTTAAATGATACACTTTTCCACTATGGGACATTTGAAAGGCTGATAAATGTCCTGGATTATCACTAAAGATTACAGGTACACTATTTAACACAGCCTCTACATATACTAATCCAAAAGTCTCCATTGCTGCAGGTAGAACACAAATATCTTTATTAGTTAATAAGCTCCATGGATTATCTACATTACCAACAAAACGAACCTTATCTAGCTGATTTTCTTCAATGAATTTATCACATTTATTCTTATATTTTTCATCCCAGCCACCAATAAAAACTAATTCTTTTTGTTCACTATCTTCTAATTGTGCATAAGCTTTTAATAATTCGAGTTGATTTTTTCTTTCTGTAAGTCTTCCAACACAAATAATTCTATGCTCTTGAGCATCAATTAGTTCTGTTTCCGTAATTTCAGTAAATGGTGAGAAACTTTTTACTTTACGATTCATTAGTCTATCCTGTAAATCTTTAGTCAATGCACCCGAAACAGCAAAAACTTCAGAAGAAAATGCATCAATAAATGGAATTTTTTCACGATAATAACCAAATTCACCAAAAGGAAATTCATGAATAAGCCAAATATGTGGTACACTTTCGCAACTTGCTGCTACTGCTCCTTGAAACATGTTTACTGTATTTGTAATTACCAAATCTATTTTATTATCACTAATAATACGTCTAATTTCATGAATATTTTTTTTATACATTACATCTAATTGGCCTTGTGTCCCAGGCATCCCTCCTGGTGCATCAGACCACCACCATTTTAGAATATCCAATGAAAAATACTTAATATTATTTGCAGTACAAAATTCGATATATTCCTTTTGTTTCATCAAATCAACATTTGGAAAAACATTATAAACATTATGTCCCCTACTAACTAAGTAGTTCATTAAATTAGTAATTGAGATTTCAGCTCCGTTGTCAAGTGTTCCTGTTGGTGAAATAAATAATATATTTTTGTTCATTATTATTCCCCTTTTATTAATATTTGAAGTATTTCACTATTAGTAGATTGTGTAGTACAATTTTCCAACACATAGCAATAGGCATTATCAGCAATGGTTACTCTACTTTGTTCGTCTTGAATTAAATTCTTCAATTTGATAAACCACTGATTATCCTCACACAATACTCCTGTTTTACCATCTTGTATCATATCTTTAAATGCTCCAATATTACTTGCCACAGTTACAACTTTAACCAGAGCAGCCTCTATCCATTTAATTTCAGATTTAGCTTCATTAAAAATAGATTTTTTTAAAGGTGCTAAATTAATATCCACTTGTGAAATCAATTTAGGTAGCTCTTTCCAATCAACATAATCGTGTAAAACAATTCGATCTTTATAAATGATAAACTCTTTGGGAAGATCAATATGGCCAACTAAATGCAATTCTACATTATTAAAGTCATTCATAATTTGCAATAAATCATTTTTAATCAGATTAAAGTTTTCATTATGTGTAATCGAACCTGAAAAGTATCCAATTTTAACAAATCGATTATTTTGTCTATTATTTTGCATTGATTCTTGACTTAATTGGATTAATTCCTTAGAAGCAATATTCCTATCTAGACAAATTAAACCTTTATATTTTTTTAATTCATCAACCATTTTATTAGTTGAAGTGATCACACCCTCACAAAGGTTCATCATTGCCCCATAATTTTTGACACTTGCATCATAATTTTGTTTTTCATGTTTATCTAGCTTCTGGGTATATTCAAGTTGATCTGTATATTTAGTATCAATCACTAAGTCATCTATATCAAAATAAACTTTAGTCCCTTTTTGATGTGCCAATTGTACCATCTCATCTAATATTGCTGAATATGGTGCACGATAAACAATAATTGTTGAAGCATAACGGATATCTTTCATTTGAAAATCTGATAAATTTACAACTTTTACTTTATATCCATGGTTTTCCAAATATTCTTGTTTATTTAGAACACGATATCTCGTACATTGAGGAATAATATTTTGAACACCATCAATAATTAAAATATATTCTTCATGTGGCTTATTCTTTATTTCTTCTATAATATTGTGAATCAAGCGAACAGGATATTTACTATTCATTTTAACATATTCGAGTAATTCTGGAATCTCTGACTTTCGTTGTAGCCCTTGCCAAACAAATTGATTATCATCATAATTTGCTAGTGCAGAATACTTTATTAAAGGTACACCTAGTTTTAACATTTTTAATGGATGAATATACATTGCACTATCAGAATTTTCTCGTACATATGCATCGTATCGATATCCCAAATCTGCAAAATATTTTGTAAAAACAGTTTCATGTTTACCAATAGCTTCTTCACGAGAATCAGTTTGCGTTAAGTTTTCCCAATAATTTAGAAATTGTGAATCCAAAAACATGTTGCGCTTTATAGCTAAGAAATAAGATTGTAAATGTTTAGGAATATAATTATATCGATTATAACCAGTTATATCATCCTGTTCTTCACCAAATGTAACTCCCCAAAAATCAAGTTTTTTGGCATCCATTTCATCGAACATTTGAGAAAAATCAGCAATCGGTCCAATACTAGTATCATTTGCTAGTATCAGCTCAGAATAATCTGTAGCTAAATCAGGATAGGCTTCTAAAATACCATATCTAAATGACGCTGTATCATACCCTTTGTTTTCCCTAATACGAACTTCACCATATCTGCTAAGGTGTCTCATATCACGTTCATTTAATTGACTATTGGATATAATCAATACTTTATCAACAAATTTTGCTAGATGATCTAAAAATAAATATTTATATTCTTGAATATCTTTTTGATCTTCAAAAATCACATAGATTAGATAGCGTTTTGTATTTTCAAGTTGATACCTACTTCTACTTATATCTTTAACCAATCGTTTACAATACATACTTGGGCGAGGTAATCTACGAATCTTTTTAGCAAGATAATTTTTCCCTCGTTTTCCAGCTTTTATAATAAGTTTTGGGTTACGTAGCGCACATTTAGCTAAATACATCGGTTTGATGATTGCATTCCCTAAGCGGTATGAAGTCGAGTGTAATAATGCCTGATTATCATAGAAAAGTTGATTTGCTCTTTTCTCCATACGAGCATTCATTGAGTCTTTTTCAATAATTAACCTATTTAATTTTTCATTATCAGCAATTAATTTTTCATTATCAGCAATTAATTTTTCATTATCAGCAATTAATTTTTGAATATATGGTTCTAGCTCAAAATGATGATTGACTAATTCCGTTAATCTTCCACTGATAGTAAAGAGATTTTCTTTTAATGCATGACAAACTTCTCTTGGATAATTATCGAGATGTTTATTTAAAATATAGGTATATACATCGTAATAATATTCTAAATCTTGATGTCCATCTTTTCTTGAAATCGAATCCTCAAGTACGCGATAATTTAATTTAGTACTATTACAGTAGCCTGGTTTTGCTTTATTAGTGAGAATAAGATTTAACATAAAATCATAATCAACTAAGAATTTCCGATTTAATTTTTCATCATATCTTATATCATCAATAATAGATTTTCTAATTAAGGAACAATTGTCAATGAAGTTATTCTTCATAAATTCAGCTAAATCAAAATCATGTGACGTAATAAAGTTTTTGTCATTTTCAAAATCATACAAATCACAATAAACAATATCTTCATTATACTGAATTGCATGATGAAGCAATTCTTCAATGTAATTTTTATCTAAAAAGTTATCACTATCAATAAATAAGAGAAATTCGCCTGTACTCCAATCTATCCCCTTATTTCTTGTTAAGCAAACTCCTTTATTCTCTTGCTTAATGAACTCAGTATTTTCAAATGGCGATTCATTAAGTATTCTCTCTATTATCGTAGCTGAATGGTCTTTTGAACCGTCATCAATGACTAACAGACTAATATTTTTATAAGATTGATCAAAAACACTTTGAATACATTGCTCAATATATTTCTCGTGATTATAGCAAGTAACAATTACTGAAACATGTGGATTTAATACACCCTCCATCAACTAACAGCCCACTTTCCATTTCGCTTAATTACTCCAGAACTTGAGATTCGTTCACTTTCAGTTAATCTGTTACCATTAGGAATGATAATAGTTGGTGCATCTGTTTCACCTGCAATCATCATTGGTTCATGATTGGCATTGCGAATAGACGTAACCAATTGTAGCGTACAGCGATTTAACATAGATACATCGCAAGAATATCTCAAGGTCTTCTTACCTTTTCCGCTTGTCATATAGTCTAAAGAATTATCATTGTATATCCAAACATTACGATTAATATCTGTTAGCGAAAAAGCAATATAAGTTTGAATATCTTCTTTGACTTCATAAGTAATTTCGAACTCAATCACTGGATGTTTCATATCGAGAATTGATGGCGATATTAAATTCACATTCAAATCTTTGACAGGCAATGCTTTTATCGCTTCTTCTTTTTTCTTTTGAGCTTCAGCCCCCTCAATTACGGTAGCAGATCCCTTTTCAGTCACATTATCCAAAGAATATTGATTAGCTACTTCATCGGGGGTACCAATTACTTTAATTTTACCTTTATCGATAAGTACAGCTTTATTACAATACTTTCTTACTGCATCCATCGAATGAGTTACTAAAATAATAGTTTTTTCTTGTTCCTTCGCCTTCAAGAAATAGTCATTACATTTTCTTTGGAAGGCTTCATCACCAACAGCTAAAATCTCATCTAAAACCAAAATATCACTTTTGGCTTGAATGGCAACTGCAAAAGCTAGTCGTACTTGCATCCCACTCGAATAGTTTTTTAGTTTTTGGTTCATAAAATCAGCAAGCTCAGAAAATTCTACTATATCATCATACATTTCATCGATTTCTGATGTGGAAAAACCAAGCATAGCTCCATTTAAATATACATTTTCCTTTCCAGTTAATTCTGGATTAAAACCCACACCAAGTTCAATGAATGAAACCAATTTTCCATTTACTTCCACATTACCCTTTTCTGGATAATAAATTTGTGAAATAATTTTTAATAGTGTAGACTTCCCACTTCCATTTCGTCCAACAATACCAAAAAAATCTCCTTTTTCAACTTCAAAACTTATGTCACGTAGCACTTCTTGATTACGATATCCTTTGATCCCTTTAAAGTAATTAACCAAGGTTCTTTTTAAACTATTTGTATTTTCAGTTGGTAAGCGAAAAGATTTTTCTACATGATCTATTTTTACTGCTATATTTTCATTCATAATTATATAATCTCCGCAAATTTTTTCGAATTTTTCTTAAATACATAATATCCATAAGCTAAAACAATAAATGGAATAATATATGGAATAGCCACAATCCATTTATGGTTAATCATTTGCCACACTGTAATATTCACCTTACTTGTAAGTAAATAGCGCATATCCTGAATAATCTGTGCCATTGGATTTAAAAGAAACAACTTTGCAAAGAAGGTACTCTTTTGCATCACTAACGTTACAGGATAGATAATAGGGGTTAAATACATTCCAATTTGTAGGAATACTTCCCAGATTGGTGCGATATCCCTAAATCTAACATATATAGTTGCCAAAATTAAAGCAACTCCTAACGAGAATGCATATAATTCTACAAGTAATAACGGCGTTAAAAATGCTAATTTAGAAATGTCTACATGATTAACAAGGCCAAAAATAAATACAATTACTAAACTAATAAGCAGGTTTATCAGTGCATTTAATGAAACTGAGATTACAATAATTTCAGTTGGAAAACTCAATTTTCTTAATAAATCGCCTTTTGAAACTACTGACATTAAACCTAGATTTGTCGTTTCAGTAAAGAAGCTCCATAAGACCATCCCCAATAGCAATGCAACAGCAAAATGTGGAACATCTGCCCCAAAACGTAGAAAATAAATAAACACAACATACATTACTGCAAATAGCATCAATGGTTTCAGTACTGACCAAATGTATCCAATCACACTACCTTGGTAGCGCAACTTAAAGTCTGTCTTAACCAATTCTTTTAATAAAATTCGATTTTTCTTATCAAACATAATACACCTCAATGTTTGTATTTTAAACTTCAATTCTTTATTATACTGAATGAACATCGAAATATCAATAAGACCAAAATTTCGTTTATGTAACAAAAAAAATTCTGGACTAAAACAATTATCGTTTTAATCCAGATTAATATAGTAATTATAAATTTATCCAATAAGCTGTTAGAACCATAAAAAGCATCATAACATAATTACACATTAATGAAAAATAAAAAATTCTATAAATCCATCTCTCATTAACATTGAGACTTATTTTGTCTTTAAGCGCAAACAGAAAAGGTGTGTAAAATATAAGGAACGGAGTAAAATACCTTCCCTGCGCTCCTACAGAAATATTTGCATTTTCACCCAAGGCAAGAGGTGTCCACATAAAATACATTCCTGTGATAATGATTAAAACTTGAATTGGAAAAACAAAAGAACATAATATTCCAAAACTTTTTGATATTATTATTCTATTAGGATTATACATTAGGAGTATAAATAGTACAATAATATCTAAATATATAAACCATAATGGAAATTGTAAAAAGAAATTTCCAATATATCCGAACATTCCGATTGTAAGTATAGTGTTTAAATGTCCATTCAAATTATTATTTAACAAAGTATTTAATATTACTTTTACATAATATAAAGGCGAAGTTTTCAAACTAATGATATAAAAGAATACACACGTCATAACAATAATCGTAATAGGAAGAACTACTCTGATGTTTTTCTTTATTAATTCTTTCATATTTATGATAAATCTCTCAACATTTTTTGGAGCAAAAGAATATCTAGTTTCAACAAAAGGAAGAACTGCTAGCAACAATAGATTATTAGTTTTTGTAATATAAAGCAATAATGAACTTAGAATGATCTGTATGAAAATTTTGTTATCAATATCCTTTTTATCAATTATATTTGTTATTAATGAAAAGAAATAAGCTATTGATAAATAGTTAAGTACATCATAAGACAAAGAACCTGCTTGTTGAATCATTATTGGAAGTAACGAGATAAACATGAATGCTAACTTTCCAAATTTTAATTTTCTAGCAATTAAGTAACATCCTACACAATATAAAAGCCCATTAAATATTCTTCCTAGCATTACGATATAAAAAACTTTTGTAGTAAACAAACTCATTATCATCATTCCTAATAATTGAGGCAAATGATTAATTGACTTAAGTGAAAAATTCAATTGAAATTTCTCTTTGGACAAATTAATTTTTTTATTAATTTCGTTCTTGTATTGCACCTTATCTTTTTCAGGAGATGTTTTTATTTCCTCCATCCATTTAAAATTATCCTTTTCTGGCTTATGAACAATTTCCCAGCTTATTCTCGCATGATTCATTTCATCAGGTACTTGATTTATAGGCATTAAAGCTATAGAAGTCCCAACAAAAAATAAACTTATTATCAAAAATTTTAAATTTATTCTGTCTTTAATATTCATTTATTTTCCTCACTATTTTAAACGCCTAGCTACCTTATGTTAGTTAGGCGCTTAAAATCTATTTATTAAAATACTATTTTATCCCATCTACAATACCCTGAGCTAACTTTTCTTGGTATCTAGCAGATTTCAATCTTAATTCTTCACTACGATTATCAATATATCCAGTTTCGACCAAAACTGCTGGAGCCTTTGCTTCACGAACAACAGCATAAGTTTGTCTACGAACCCCTCTATTAATTGCACTAGTCTGTTTAATAATATTACTTTGGATTGAGTTCGCTAATCGTTCACTATTTCTTAATCGAATAGGATCATTATGATAAGCTTGATTGATTTGCGGTGGAAAAGCAGAATCATATTCATACCAATAAACTTCCACACCTTGTACAACACCACCACCGCCAGAATTTACATGAATACTAACAAATATATCAGCATTTGCAAGGTTTGACATCTTGATCTTTCCGTTACAAAATCTATATATCTATCATCATATCTACTCATAATGACTTGGTATCCTGCAGCACTTAGCTTATTCTTAACTAAGTTGGAAACACTTAATGTGATATCTTTCTCTTTTGTCCCACTCGAAGAAACTGCACCAGAATCATATCCTCCATGACCCGGATCCAAAAATACAAATCCATCTACAGGTAAATCAAATTCAACTTTTTTATTTAATGAAATAGCTGTTTCGTGACCGTCATTTGAAGTCATATAAACATGAGTAGTATATGAACCTTTAGAATAATTATGGTTTCTAATATCCATATGGACTGTCCATGTACCATCTTTTTGTTTCTTCGCTTGATACCATTTGATATCTTTGGCATTTGTCCAAATCGGTACGCGTACACTCTTCACACCACTTGGTGCACTTGCATTTACTACTACATCGTAGCTTCCTGCTTTGCTATTAACATTGATAATCTTACCTGTTAGTTCTAATGGTTGCCCTACAATTTCTGTTTATCCCAAGTTTCTGGCTGTTTCACGGCCATCGTTGGTTGTCATATATACATGCGTTGTATATTTTCCTATATGATTACTATGGTTTTTGATGTCCATGTGGACGGTCCATGTACCATCTTTTTGTTTCTTCGCCTGATACCATTGATATCATTTGCATTTGTCCATATTGGTACGCGTACGCTCTTTACACCGCTTGGTGCACTTGCATTTATCACTACATCATAGCTTCCTGCTTTACTATTGACATTAATAATTTGACCATTTAATTCTAGTGGTTGTCCCACGATTTCAGTTTGTCCTAAATTTTTAGCTGTTTCACGGCCATCATTGGTTGTCATATACACATGTGTTGTGTATTTACCTAAATGGTTATTATGGTTTTTTATATCCATGTGGACGGTTCATGTACCATCTTTTTGTTTCTTCGCTTGATACCATTTGATATCTTTTGCATTTGTCCATATTGGTACGCGTACACTCTTTACACCGCTTGGTGCACTTGCATTTATCACTACATCATAGCTTCCTGCTTTACTATTGACATTAATAATTTGACCATTTAATTCTAGTGGTTGACCCACGATTTCAGTTTGTCTTAAATTTTTAGCTGTTTCACGGCCATCATTGGTTGTCATGTACACATGTGTTGTGTATTTACCTAAATGGTTATTATGGTTTTTTATATCCATGTGAACTGTCCATGTACCATCAGCTTGCTTCTTCGCTTCATACCATTTGATATCTTTGGCATTTGTCCATATTGGTACACGCACACTCTTCACACCGCTTGGTGCACTTGCATTTATCACTACATCATAGCTTCCATTAACACTATTGATATTAACAATATTTCCCTCTAATGTTAGTGATTCACCTTTTATTTCTACATTTTCCATAGAAATTCTTTTTCCAGTGTGATCGTTAAAATAAACTTCAACTACATAGTGATAGATTCCAATGTGATTTTGATGATTTTGCTTATTAAAATGAACAACCCATTGGCCATTTTCATTTACAGCTTCATAATTCTTTAAATCACTTTTATCTTCTTTTGACCAAATTGGTACGGTGATGTGGTGAATTCCAGCCCCTGAATTGGCTTGAATAACAATATCATATGTACCATTTACCGTATCGATATTTTGAACTTTCGCAGATACATTACTTTGAAATTCTTCTAGCTGTACTTTTCCCAAATCATACGAACTACTCTTTCCATCAACCGTATAAATATATGCATGGAAATGATAGGAACCTCTTAAATAATCATGATTTTTAAAATTAAAATGCGCAACCCATCGTCCGTCATTTTGCTTTTCAGCATCATACCAAACTATCTTTCTTGATTTTTCAGACCATATTGGTACTCTTACACTTTTCACATCAGAAGCATTTTCTGGTGATACAATAATATCAAAGGTACCGTCTAGTTGATTAACATTTTCTACTATGCCTATTGACAGTTGTACTTCTTCTGCGTGTACACTAGTATTGTTTAAATTAACAGTACTTGCTGGATATATCCCTGTTAGCATTGAAAGTGTTATGACACAAACGCCCAAAGACATTCATTTTTTCATTTTCATAAGCCCTTTTCTCCTCCCAATATCATTTTCCCATTCTCAAATTTTTTATTCGCCTTGTGCAACTGCTGCTAGCATACCTTGTAGCGCTTCTTGCCAAGTTGGAATCTTAAATCCTAGTGCTTTTGTTTTGGATAAATCCATTACAGAATACTGCGGACGTGTTGCTTTTTGTGGAAATTGTTCTGAAGTGACTGGTGAAACTTTAATATCCGTGTCTTTCAAAATTTCCTTAGCAAACTCATACCATGAACAAGCATTGTCATTTGATAAGTGATAGATACCAAATGGTGCTTTTTGATCAATCACAAAGTACATAAATTCAGCTAATGTACGTGTCCATGTTGGGCGGCCGAATTGATCATTAACGATTGTGAGTTCATCACGCGTTTCAGCCAATTTTTGCATGGTAAAGACAAAATTGTGACCATATTTACCAAATACCCAAGAAGTGCGAATAATGTAGTAATCATCCATTATTTCTTGAACAGCCTTTTCTCCTAAAGCTTTTGTACGTCCATATTCATTTAATGGATTGATTGGTGCATCTACTGCATATTCGCCATCCTTTAATTTTCCGTCAAATACATAGTCCGTACTGATATAAACTAATGTAGCACCCACTTCTTTAGCAGCTAGTGCAACATTACGTGTACCATCCACATTGATTTTTTCATCTAATGCTTTACCTTCATCTTCTGCCTTATCTACTGCAGTATAAGCAGCACAATGATAGATAACAGTTGGTTTTAGATTAGTGATATAATCCATTGTCGCTTGAGCATCCGTAATATCCATTTCCTTGGCATCGGTAGAGACATACTTCACTCCTTTTTCATCAAGTAAGTGACGCAATTCGGTACCTAATTGACCATTTCCACCAGTTAATAAAATCATATTTTTCTCTCCTTTAAAAATCTTTTAAATGACTTTATGCTTTAAATCGTTGAAAAAGGCTGCTCAGAATGATTCGAGCGAGCCTTTTAAAAGTTTTTATTGAGTTTTTTATCAGTCAGATTGCTTATTGACCGTTTTTCGCATAGTTTGCTTCTACAGCTTGTTTTTCAGCTTCCCACCAACCGCGGTTTTCTTGATACCATTTAATTGTATCAGCTAAACCATCTTTGAAGTTAGTGAATTGTGGTTGCCAACCTAATTCTTCGCGAAGTTTGGTTGAATCAATGGCATAACGTAAATCATGTCCTGGACGATCATTGACGTGGTCATAAGCTTTTGGATCTTGACCCATCAATTCAAGAATCAATTCGATGACTTCTTTATTATTCTTTTCACCGTCAGCTCCGATTAAGTAAGTTTCACCAATACGTCCTTTGGTAAGAATCGCCCATACAGCTGATGAATGATCATTGGTATGAATCCAGTCTCGTACATTTTTACCATCGCCATATAATTTTGGACGAATGCCACTTAAGATATTCGTGATTTGACGTGGAATGAATTTTTCAATATGTTGGTAAGGACCATAGTTGTTAGAGCAGTTTGAGATTGTTGCTTGTAAACCAAAAGAACGAACCCAAGCTTTTACTAAAAGGTCTGAACCAGCTTTAGTTGAAGAATATGGGCTTGAAGGATTATAAGGTGTTTTATCAGTGAATTTTTCTCCTTCTCCTTCACCATGACCTGGTAAATCTTCGCGTAATGGTAAATCACCATATACTTCATCAGTTGAAACATGATGGAAACGTACATTGTGTTTGCGACACGCTTCAATCAGAGTATACGTACCGATTAAGTTGGTTTGCACAAATGGGAATGGATCTTTTAAGGAATTATCATTGTGTGATTCAGCAGCATAATGAACAACTGCATCTGTATCCTTCACCAATTCATCGACTAATTTCGCATCCGCAATATCACCAACTACCAATTGTACACGGTCTTCAGGTAGTCCTGCTAAGTTTGCTTTATTCCCAGCATAGGTTAATTTATCCAAAACAGTGACATGCACTTCTGGATGATTATTGACAACATAATGTACAAAGTTTGAACCGATAAATCCGGCTCCTCCAGTTACGATAATTTTTTTCATAAGTCTCTCCTTAAATTTCGCCATATACAAATGGGTTTTCTGCTTCAAATTCTTTCAAAGTAGGATGTTTTTTGTCCTTGTCAGATAGAATCGCTTTAGAGATATCGATTGGCCAGTTAATTGCCAAATCTGGATCATCAAAAGCAATTCCGCCATCTGCAGGGGCATTATAATAATTATCACATTTATATAAGAAATTCACATTATCAGTTAAAGTCACGAAACCATGCGCAAAGCCTTTTGGTACAAGTAATTGACGATGGTTGTGTTCTGAAAGGATATAACCTTCCCATTGTCCATAAGTTGGGCTACCTTTACGAATATCCACAATCACATCTAATACAGCACCAGTGACGACACGAATTAATTTAGTTTGTGCTGCTTCTCCTTTTTGGAAATGTAGACCACGTAAGACACCAGCTTGTGAAGATAAAGAATGATTATCCTGCACGAAATCATAGTCTAAACCATGTTCTAAAAATTTGGCTCTTGAATAACTTTCTGTAAAGAAGCCACGGTGATCTCCAAAGACGTCCATTTCAATAATTTTAACGTCTTGTAGCTTTGTATCATAAACTTTCACAACAAATCCTCCTAGTTTTGCGCAGCTAATCGTAATAAATATTGTCCATATTGATTTTTTTTCAACGGTTGTGCTAATTCAACCAATTGTTCTTTTCCGATATACCCCATACGATAAGCAATTTCTTCTAAACATGCGACTTTTAAGTTTTGACGTTTTTCAATTGTTTCGATAAAGGTAGACGCTTCTAATAAAGATTCGTGTGTGCCTGTATCTAACCATGCAAAACCACGACCCATCACTTCAACAGATAATTTACCGCGTTCCAGATATACTTTATTGACATCAGTAATTTCTAGTTCACCACGCGCAGATGGTTTAATATTTTTAGCAATTTCAACCACATCATTGTCATAGAAGTAAAGACCCGTTACTGCATAATTTGATTTTGGATGTTCTGGTTTTTCTTCAATTGAGATAGCTGTCATATTTTCGTCAAATTCAACCACTCCAAAACGTTCTGGATCGTTGACATGATAGCCAAAGACAGTCGCACCTTCTGTTTTGCTAGCAGCACGTTGTAACATTTTTGATAAACCGCCACCGTAATAAATATTATCTCCTAAAACAAGGCAGACACTATCATCACCGATAAATTCTTCACCAATAATGAAGGCTTGTGCTAATCCATCTGGGCTTGGTTGTACAGCATATTCAATATGAATTCCTAGCTCATGACCGTCACCGAATAATTCTTCAAATCGAGATGTATCTTGAGGGGTAGAAATAATCAAGATTTCCTTAATTCCTGCCAACATCAAAGTAGACATTGGATAATAAATCATTGGTTTGTCATAAATTGGCATTAATTGTTTTGAAGTTGCACGAGTTAATGGATATAGACGTGTGCCACTTCCGCCAGCTAGAATAATTCCTTTCATAAGTAAAAATCTCCTTCAACTTTTATTTACTATCTGATTATCTCATTTTACCAAACATTTGTCACAAGTTTCTAGATTTTGATAAAAAAATGTAAAAAATTTTTATTTTCTAATGAATTTCTTGTAAATAATTGCCCAAATCAGATTCACACGCCAGATGAGTTGCTGTAATTTGGACGATTTGGTTTGTAATTGGCTCGCATTGTCCTCGTGACGACGATAATCGGTCAAAACTTCTGGTAAAAGCGCAACATTTGGTTCAGCCATAATTCCGATAAACATATCATGCATCGGTACATGTTTAGGAATGGGTAGAATTTCGTGCTTTAAGTCTGCGCGAAAGGCCATCCCTGCACCGATATAGCGATTGCGAATAATATTGGCAATCGTTCCTGTTTTAACCTTTTTATACTTAAAATAAGAAGCATGCACAAGTTTTAAATCAGAATCGACAATCGCTAAATCACTTAAAATCAACTTGGTTTGTGGATGCAGTTGAAATAAAGCTAATATTTTTTCTACCTTATCTGCATGCCAGACATCATCTTGATCCGCTAAAAAGATAAAATCTCCTTTACTTTGAGAGATGCAGTAGTTGAAATTAGCAATGACACCTTTTCTTGGCCCCTGTAACAAGCGAATTTGTGGATATTTATTTTGAAATTCTTGAATAATTGCAATCGTGTGATCAGTGGAGCCATCATCAGAGATTAAACACTCATCGTCGTAAGAAAGCTGACTGAGGATACTTGATAACTGTGCTTTTAAATATTTTTCTCCATTATAAGTCGTCATACAGACCGAAATCATAGTTACTTCCCTCGTTTCAACTCAAAATAACTTCGTAAAGTCATCTTCCAAATTTGGCGATTTTTAACCTTCACCCATTGTTTGAGTGTGCGTTTTAATAATTGTTTGCGATGATTGTCAAGTTGTTGTGTTTCATAATTTTGATAATAATTTCTTTCTGCTTGTAAAATAGATTGATAGCGTTTGGTCGTCATACTTTCATAATGCATGACTGATAATTCATGCTGTATTTTAGATTCAAGGACATAAACTGATTTTTGTTGCTGAAAAATTTCGAAAAATAGCCAATGATCCAAAAAATCTAGTGGAAATTGTGTATTAAATCCCCCGAGTTGCAAAAGAAAAGACTTACGAAAAACAGTCGCAGAATTAATAGCCATAACTCTTTGCTGATATAGTCCGGGAGTTAATGCTTGAAAATAGCGATTAATATATTGATTTGCTTGAATGGGTGAGATTTGACGCTTTTCTTCAAAGACTTGTGGACAAAGCGCGACACAATCTTGTGGTACGTGTTGACTTTGTTGAAAAACTTCTTGAAAATAGTCACTTGTAATCGCGGTATCATGATCTAGTAAGATAAGCCATTGCGCCTCACCCATTCTCTCTAGTGCTAAATTATATGCTTGGGCTAATCCAGCATTTTCAGGACGATGAATATACGTAATAGGTAAATCAGCCGGTAATTTTTGCGCAACTGAACTATGATCAATCAGTAAATAGCCGCTAATCGTTTGACCGACTTGTTGGGCTGTTTCTTTGATATTTGGTATATCTTGCCAGTTTTTTTCGTAACAAACTTGCACCAGATAAGGTAATGTTAAAACCATCGCCATCCCCACTTGTTGAAAAATTTTGCCATCGATTGCATAAAGACCATAAATAATTTTCGACTACGATGTGCACCCTTACCATACAAATGAATCACCGTATCAAATGGTGAATACAAAATATGATTGCCAGTTTGATTTAGTCGTAAACAAAAATCATTATCTTCAAAATACATAAAGAAGCGTTCATCATAGCCTTGAATTTGTTTAAATACATCAACATCTACTAACATGAAGCAGCCCGAGCCCATTGTAATAATACTACTTCTATCATCAGGTAAATTGCGACACTCATAATCAGCTAGCCGCGTGTCAAATAGCTTTTTGACAAATTGAAAAGGCACAAAGCGTAAAAAATAATCGAAAACCGTTAACTTATGCCGTACCAAATGTTGTGTCGTACCATCTTCATTTAAGACTTTCGGACTCACTGCAGCAATTTTATCTCTTTGAATCAGCGTCAACATATGTGTCAATACTTCTTTTGTCACAATGATGTCTGGATTACAGATAAACGCATATTTACTTGAGGTATTTAGCAAGACTTGGTTATGTCCGTGACCAAAACCTAGATTTTCCGATGCTTCAATTAAGCGGATAAACTGATATTTTCGTAATTTTTCACGATAGCTTTCCTCTGAGGCATTATCATAAACGACCACTTCAAACCGCTCATCTTGGCCCACTTCTCTTTGTAGACAATCAAGCGTCCGAAATATATCGCTACTATTATGACTGACAATGCTTATCAATACTTTTTCCATAAATTCTTCCTATTCTTCTCTTTCAAAAGCCAATGATGGTTTCGCATTAAGACTTAAATCAGCAAAATCGCCTTTTTTCATAGCAGTAAAGGCAAAACTAGCCACCATCGCAGCATTATCTCCACATAATTTTAATGGTGGAATTAATAAGGTCACTTCTGGTAATGCTTCGGTCATGGCTTCTCGTAGTGCTTCTCTTAGTCCTTGATTGGCAGCCACGCCTCCTGCAACGATTAATTGTTTCACAGGATATTCTTGGCAAGCACGAATAGTTTTTGCTACTAGTACTTCGACGACACTTGCTTGAAAACTTGCGGCTAAATCTTCTTGAACAAGGCTTTCATTACGCTGTTTGGCATTATGCACTAGATTAATAAAGGCACTCTTTAAGCCACTAAAACTAAAATCAAAATTATCTTCATGAATCATTGCTCTTGGAAAATGATAAGTATCTTTCCCACGATGAGCTAATTCATCAATTTCCTTCCCACTTGGATAGCTTAAGCCCATCACACGACCGACTTTATCATAGGCTTCTCCAGCGGCATCATCACGGGTTTCGCCAATAATCTCAAATTCACCATCTGCTTGCATATAGACTAATTCTGTATGACCGCCACTAACCAATAAAGCCATTAAGGGAAACTCTAGTGGTTGCACAAACTTGGCGGCATAAATATGTCCTGCCATGTGATTGACTGAAATTAAAGGTAGTCCATGCGCCCAGGCAAAAGCTTTAGCCGCTGACAAACCAATGAGTAACGAACCTACTAAGCCTGGTCCAAACGTTACGGCCACCGCTTTTAACTCACTGGGTTTCACGTTTGCCTCACTTAATGCTTCATTGATACATAAGGTGATTTGCTCGACGTGATGGCGGCTGGCTACTTCAGGCACGACCCCTCCAAAACGACGATGACTTTTTATCTGAGAAGCAATCACATTACTTAATATTTCATCCTCACTAGAAACCACAGCCACTGAAGTTTCGTCACAAGAACTTTCAATAGCTAAGATTAATTCTTTCATGTTGTTACTAATCCTCTCTTTGATATTGATAAATCCAAGCATCTTCTACTGGATGTTGATAATAATTTTTACGTTTCGCTATTTGTTTAAACCCACATTTTTCATATAGATGAATGGCTGACAGATTACTTTGACGGACTTCTAAAAAAATAGTTTGCCCTTGTTTTTCAAAAGCCTCTTGTAGAAATTTTTGCATCAATTGATAGCCAAAGCCCTGATGTTGGTATTCTTTAAAAATCAATACTTCATCAATTTCGATTTCATCTAGAATTTGACGATAACTAACAAAGCCAACCAATTTTGCTTGTACTTCTAAAAACAAATAATTGGTCGCTGTACTATTCAAATCAGCCATAAACTGTTCCAACGTCCAAGGTGCCCCATGCGTAAAGGCTTGATTCATTTTTTGATAGATTTGAATGATTTGTTCTTCTAAAAATTGTATCTTGCTAACTGTATTTTTTTCATCAATTTTGCTAATCATCTAACATTTTCACCATTTCTAAGGCATCTTCATGATTTTTATCATAATAACGTGGTAAGCGCCGTCTAGAAATAAAGCCAAATTTGCGATATAAGCGTTGGGCATCTAAGTTGGTTACACGAACTTCTAAACTCATTTGCATACATACATTTTTTCGTGCAAACTTCTCTACTTCTCCTAATAAAAAAGAAGCAATCCCCTGTTTTTGATATTGTGGTAAAACCGCTAAATTAGTCACATGTCCATCATAAATATCTACGCGCATCCCGATAAAAGCGACTAATTCACGCTTATCAAAAACTCCTAGATACAGATGGGGCTTCTTTGAATAAAGTTCTGATAAAAAAATACTTCGTGTCCATGGCAGATCACCTTCATATACCACACGCTCAATTCGCAATAATTCTTTCATATCTGTTGGGAAAATTTCGCGCACCAAATAATCAAGTGCATTAAAGCTTACGAGTTTGGCGTGATATTTGCGTTTTCTACGAGTAATGAATGAAAAGATGAAATTTTTAGATTTTTTCCACATATTGATTATCGCCCTTTTCTTGTGCGTGGGTTTGTAACCATTTTTCCTCTGCTTCAACTAACTTCAAATATGTTGGTAAAAAATTCGCAATATCTTTTTCAGGTGTTGCGGCTAGACCAAGTTGGGCCAATTTGCTAGCACTTGGATATTGCCAGTTTTCGATTGTGTTTACTTTCGCTTGTGGAGCATACTGCGCAATCTCATCAGTGAACTTTGCCACATCTTTGCCGACTAAATAAATGGCTTGATCTTTAAAATGTGCCAACACTTCAACGATTGGATAGTGACCAGCTGGCATGACTTCTACTAGCTGATCATCTTGCCAAATAAAAGCTTGAGCATATACATTTTTACGACGTGCATCAAAGATCGGTACAATAATTTCTGAAATATTGACACAATTTGCAGCGAGCACTTTCAAACTGGATACGCCCACCAAATCAATATTTAAGGTATCCGCTAGTGTCTTGGCCGTCGTCACTCCAATGCGCAGACCGGTATATGAACCTGGTCCTTGTGCCACAACAATGCGATCAAGATCGGTCGGTTTTACATTGACCATTTGCATTAATTGATCTATCGCTGGCATTAACGAGATGCTGTGATTTTTATTTACTGTGGTCTGAATTTGACCGAGTAGTTGATGATCTTCATGTACAGCCACTGCCAAGGTTGCATTTGAAGTATCCATCGCTAAAATTTTCATGTTTTTTCCCTACCTTTTCAATGTCTTTTCTATTATAACAGAAAACTGTGACCATGACTAACTTTCATTAAAGGATTTCAAATTCTTACATCATTTAAGAAAGTAAACATATAACAATCTTTCATCCACATAAAAAAGAACCGAACATCTGCTGTATACAAATTCGCATACAGTTTGGATGTTCGGTTTGAATTGATTAGATTTTTTGCCATTTTAGAATCTGCCAAATATACATTGCAAGAATTCCTCCAACGACTAGTAATGACAAGAGCATATTTGGCCAAAAAGCACCAAAAAACGCGACTAAAACAACCGCAACCACCACTGCGATAATTGTCGCAATCCATTTAGCAAACATAATTAAAACCATCTTGGCATTACTTCGACCACGATTAATTAACTGGATATAATCACTCCACTCAAAGAACGGTTGACGATAATCTTTTAGTAAATAATTGGCTGTTGCTGGAATCGTATATAAAACACCACCTAAAACAAATACGGTTGCACTTAATAACGTAAATTTACCAACCAATGCAATTCCAAGTAGAATAAGAAGTATTAGCGCTCCTTGAATAATTAAGATAAATTGGAATTTCAAGCGCAAATATTTTTTTATATCTTGTGGTGTAGTAGCCAAAAAGTGAAAATTTTGCCGTTCAAGCGAAACTAAGATGGCCGGTAAACTATTTGGTGTAACAATTAAACTAGCCAATAATACACCTACCAATAAAAAGATGCCATAATACTCAGTGCCAGCTTTTAATTCTGCTATTACCTGCATAAAACTAAAGCCAAAAAATAATGGTAATAAAATTGTCGCACTAAAAATTTGAAATAATAAAGTACTTTCTCCTATTAATCGCCATTGATAGCGCCAAAGAATAGAATGGGCGTTGTCTTTTTGACCAACTGCTTTTTTCGTCGCTTTAGTTACGACATTGACTTCATTTTGGCTCAATAATGGATAGATTTTGCTGCGTGTAAGAATAACCATCAATGCAACCACCATCACAAGGCCAAGCAGACTGCTCACTCCTGAAATGGCAAAAGGTTGCGCTAGTGCAAATAACAATGGACGGATAAAGAAAACTGGTGCAGCTTCTAAATTTTGCGCTGTGTAACTATTCATTAAGATGGCAATCACGACTAATACTGAGGTAAGAATCATCATAACCTTTGCTACTTGTTTGAGGCGATGCTTGAAAGCCGGAATCAAACTCAAACCAAAAAGCAGCAATAATGAAAGCAAGAATATAAAAACGATAAGTACAATCCATAAAAAGATGGAAAGAATGATAGCAAGTATAGGATTCGTCCCTGAGTGTAGACTGTAGTTTATAAAGGCAGCTAAACAAGGGAACAGATAGATGATTATCGTAAAGACTGTAATAAAAGACTTACTCCATATCACTAAATTTAGCGGAATGGGCAAGGTTTTATAATGGTCAAAATCATTATTATCAAAGAAAGTATTGTAAATGAGCGAAATGCCTTGAGATAAGGAAATACCCACTAAAACTAAAAACAAACCATTGAATTGCCCAGGATATTGATAAAGATTTTGTGCCATGAAGATACCGCCATACAAAATAACGATAAAAATCGGGAATGTCAGATTTTGTAACAACAAACCTTTGATTAAATCATCGCCATACTTTCCTTTACTACGGAGACGATTGGTCATTTGGGGATTACTTTGGATTAATCCTAGTTTAAGTAAGGCCACAAATTGTTGTTTATTCATGTGCCTCACCTACTTTTTCTTCACCAGTCATCGATAAGTAGATTTCTTCTAATGTTTTTCCTGGTTGACTAGCTAATAAATTCTCCACAGTTCCGGCATAAATGACTTCTCCTTTTTTTAAAATAGCCAATTCATCACAGACTTCTTGGGCAATAGCTAAGATATGTGTTGAGAAAATAACTGTATTTCCGTTTGCTACATGTTTTTTAATCAATTCTTTTAATTCGAATGCTGACTGAGGATCTAAGCCCGTCAATGGTTCGTCTAAAATCCAAATATCAGGATCCAATGTCAAGGCACCAATTAAAATTACCTTTTGGCGCATCCCATGAGACATACTAGAAATTAACGTATTTTGGTCGGCTTCCATCGAAAACAATTGAATATATTCTTGCATTTTTGCTACTACATCTTGGTAGTTGATGCGGTAAATATCAATCATTAACCGCCAATATTCCATCGCTGTTAATTGTAAAAAGAGGTCAGGACTATCAGGTACATAACCAATTTTTTGCTTAATTTCTTGGCGATGTGTCGTTAATTCTTGGCCATCTACCTTAATTTTGCCATTCGTTAAATCATGGGCACTGACTAAACTTTTAATCAGCGTGGATTTTCCCGCACCATTATGCCCCAACAAACCAAATACCGTACCATTTTTAATTGTAAGGTTCACATCTTTAAGCGCTTGTTTTTGGTCATAAAACTTGTCTGCATGAATCACTTCAATCATTTTTCATCACTCCTTGTCAATATAGAATGATTGTACCATATATCACAGACACCAGTCATCAAACCTAAGAACTAGTTTTTACAATCCAAGTAAAAAACACGCACTTGTTGAAAAGCACGTGTTCATTTCTTATTTTGTTGAATCGCGTAAAATTAATTTTGTTGCAATAGTAATCTTTCGCGGAAACGGGGCCTCTTCTTTGGCTAACTGAACCATCGTATCCAGTGCTAATTCCCCCATCCATTCAGTAGGCACTTGGATGGTACTTAAGCTTGGACTGACATATTTAGCCACTGAAATATCATTAAATCCTATCACAGCAATATCTTCCGGCACCCTTAATCCGTGTTCTTGAATTGCTTGCATCGCCCCAATCGCCAAGGCATCACTAGCAGCAAAAAACACATCTGGTAACATTTCAGGGTATTTGGCTAAAAAGTTTTGCATTGCTTGTTTGCCACCATCTACTGTGAAAGGTGCAAACAAATAGTTTTCCTGACGTGAGAGTTTTAAACGTTCTAAATTTGCTTTAAAATATTGATATCGTTTGTCCGCTACTTGATGGTGATTGGATTTCGTATATTCTACTCCGCTAAGCATACCGATATTTTCATACCCAGATTTCACGATATAATCCACCACTTGGGCCACACTTTGTTCAAAATCGATGACTAAAGAATTATACCCAGATATCAGTTCATCGGAATCGACAAATAAAATCGGTTCATTGGTTTGTGCAAGTAGTTTGATTTCTTGAGATTCAAATTTTCCTAAAGCGATAATGCCATCAGTGGTTTGTTCCGATAGATGATGCAAAGACTCTTTTAATAAGCCAATATTTAATTCTTCCGCTTTTTTCTCAATACCCAATCGAATCGCTAAATAATAAAGATCGGCAAGTTCTTCTTCGCTGTCATACCATTGCACTAAGCGAAAGGTCATGACTTCTTTTTTCTTATTCTTATGTTTGGTATAGTTGAGCTGTTCGGCAACCTCAAAGATTTTTTGACGTGTTTCTTGGCTCACCGAAAGCTCCATATCATAATTAAGTACTCTAGACACCGTGGCTGGTGAGACTTGAGCAAGATTTGCTATATCCTTGATTGTTGCCATAAACTTCTCCTCCTAAAGGGTTTGAATGAAACGCATGAAGGCTGCTTGACCTTGTTCATTACGTTTAAACACACCAGCATCGGCTAAAACTTGTGAAAAAATTTGTCCTACTTCTTGGCGGATGATTTCCGTTGCATTATCTTTGGTGAATGAATATTTCTTCTTCATTTCATCTGCCCAAGGACGATGATAATCAGCTAGCTCATTTTCTTGATTTAACACATATTTTTCAACTTCGACTAATTCTGCTTTTAGTCTTGGTGGTAAGACTGCCAAGCCCATCACTTCAATTAAGCCAATATTTTCTTTTTTGATATGATGAACTTCTTTGTGTGGATGGAAAATACCGTCTGGATGTTCTTCAGAGACGTTATTATCGCGCAATACTAAATCCAATTCGAACAAGCCTTCTCGTTTTCTAGCTATCGGTGTAATGGTATGGTGTGGCGTACCATCTGGCGTAACTGCTACAACTTGCACACTTTCATCACTATATTCACGCCATTTGCCTAATATTTCATTCGCAGCTTGCACGAGAGGTTCTTTTTCCAAACCTTGCAGACGAATCACTGACATTGGCCATTTTACGATACCCGCTTTGATTTGCGGAAATTTCTCTAATTTGATTTCTTTTTCAATGGGAGCTTTGGCCATTGGAAACTCATGGCGGCCTCCTTGATAATGGTCATGCGTTAAAATCGAACCACCCACAATTGGTAAATCCGCATTCGAACCGACAAAATAATGCGGCAATACTTCAACGATGCGCAATAGTCTTTCAAACGTTGCCTCATTAATTTGCATTGGGCGATGTTCTTCAGACAGAATGATGCAATGCTCGTTATAATAAGCATATGGTGAGTATTGGAAGCCCCAACTTTGGCCATCTAAATTCATACGGATAATGCGATGATTGGCTCTAGCTGGGAAATTACTGCGACCTTGATATCCCTCATTTTCCATACAAAGCATACATTTCGGATAGCTCACAGACTGAACTTCACGCGCCTTCGCAATGTCTTTAGGATCTTTTTCTGGCTTTGATAAATTAATCGTAATCTCCAAATCTCCATATTCTGTTGGTGCGGTGTAAACAATATTTTTAGCAATATCACGCGTTTTAATATAATCGTTTTGCTTAGATAATTGATAAAAATAATCCGTTGCCGCTTCTGGTGACTTAGAATAATGTTGTGCAAAAAAGGCGTTCACAACAGATGGCGGAGGCGTTAAAAAGTCCATTATCTGTGCCGTTAACTGTTCTTTTTCGCTTTGGCTATTTTCAATGACCTGATTTGTTAAAGCTCGTTCTAATAATTGATCCAATAACTCCAAAGAAGATTGTGTTACCGGGCGCACTTGGGTATTTTCTAACGCGTCTTCACCGATTAAATGCAATAATCGGTTTTGTACATAAATTCTATCCATTTCCATCCAGCCACCTGCTTGAATGGCAATTGTTGTAAAATCAGTAATCACTTGACTAATTGACATCTTTTCACCTTCTATTTAGTAAAGCGATAACCTAAAATAGATTATCGCTTAACACTCTTTATTTTTTGTCGTCGTAACCATGTGGATGGGATACATGCCAATTCCACGCAGTCTCAATAATTTTTTCGATATCTGTGTATTGTGGTTGCCAGCCTAAAATTTCTTTGGCTTTTTGACTGGAAGCCACTAAAGTACTTGGGTCCCCCGCTCTTCTTGGGGCAATCGTAGCAGGGATTTCTTTACCTGTTACCTTGCGTGCAGCTTCTAACATTTCTTTTACTGAATAGCCTTGATTGCTACCAAGGTTAAAGAAGTTGCTCTCATTGCCAGCATTTAGATATTCAAGCGCTAAAATATGGGCAGCAATTAAATCTTCCACTTGTACATAATCACGAATACAAGTACCATCTGGTGTTGGATAATCATCACCAAAGATTTTTAGTTCTTTGCGTTGACCTAAAGCGACTTGTAAAATGATTGGCACTAAATGTGTTTCTGGTGTATGGTCTTCACCAATACTTGCATCACTTTTAGCCCCAGCGACATTAAAGTAGCGCAAAGCAACATATTTCATGCCATAAGCGTTATCGGCCCATTTCATCATTTTTTCCATCATTAACTTACTTTCACCATATGGATTTTTCGGATTGGTTGGTGTTTCTTCAGTAATGGGACTTTCTTTAGGCTCACCATATGTAGCTGCTGTTGAAGAGAAGACGATTTTCTTCACATCATGTGCTTCCATCACTTCAAGTAAGATTTGCATCCCGTAAACATTGTTATTAAAGTATTTTAATGGATTTTCAACGGATTCACCAACTAAAGAACTAGCTGCAAAGTGCACGACAGCATCAATCGTTTCTTTTTCAAATACTTGACTTAAAAATGCTTTATCACGGATATCGCCTTCATAAAAAGTAGCATCCTTGTGTACAGCTTGACGGTGACCGGTTAATAAATTATCCACAACCACCACTTGATAACCCTTATTTATTAATTGATCTACAGCATGTGAACCGATATAGCCTGCCCCACCTAAAACTAAAATTGACATGATTCTTTCACCCTTAACTTATTTACTTAATTTACGTGCACCATCATCAATCTTCGCTAAATAAATATCGGCATCATAACCAACGACTTCACGATATTTATGTTTGACTTCTTCGGCAAAGGAATCAAACGAACTTTGTTTCACTAAAGCAATCGCGCAACCACCGAAACCAGCACCTGTCATACGCGCACCTAAAACATTAGGATTTGCTTGAGCCGCAGCGACTAAAGTATCTAATTCAACCCCAGTTACTTCATAATCATATTGCAAAGATTCATGTGATTGATTTAATAATAACCCAAATTTTACTAAATCTCCAGTTTGTAATGCATTTTTTGCTTTTAATGTTCTTTGATTTTCAGTCACGGCATGTTTCGCCCGTTTGATTAAGGTTGCATCCCCAATTAAATCTGTATTGGCATTAAAAGTTGCTTCATCTAAGTCACCTAATGATTGAATATCTAATTTCTTTTGTAGACGGGATAAAGCTTCTTCACATTCAGCGCGACGTTCATTATATTTAGAGTCTGCTAATTCGCGACGTTTATTCGTGTTCATAATCGCTACGACATATTCACCAAATGCTGCTGGAATCACTTCATATTCTAAAGTATTGGTATCTAGTAATAAGGCATGATCTTTTTTGCCCATACCAATAGCGAACTGATCCATAATACCTGAATTCACACCGATAAATTTATTTTCAACTTTTTTACCAATTTTTACTAAATCTAACATTTCAAATGGTAAGTCAAATAAATCACGTAAAATTACCCCGGTTAATAGCTCAATCGATGCAGATGAAGAAAGCCCAGCACCGTTTGGAATATTTCCGTTATAGGCAATTTCAAAACCTGAATCAATTTTACCACCAGCTTCGATTAAGAACTTCACTACCCCTTTAGGATAATTGGCCCAATCATGCACTTTTTGATAACTTAAATCTTCTAATTCAAATTCAATAATCCCTTTTTCTGGGAAGTTAGCAGAATATAATCGAATTTTATGATCTTCTCGTTTGCGTGCTTGACCGTATGTACCAATTGTAATTGAAGCTGGGAAGACATGTCCCCCATTATAATCGGTATGCTCACCAATCAAATTAATCCGACCTGGTGCAAAGTAACTTCCAGTTGGTGCAACGCCAAATTGTTCAGTAAAGATTGCTTTTAATTCATTTTCCATTATGAACGCCTCACTTTTAAAAAGTTTTAGTAAATTTATTATAGTTTATTTACTAAATATTTTCAATAGCTTTCTCTTAAAAAATTAAAGGCTTTCATTTTTTGTTAAATTCATGAGATATAAATGGAGTTATATATTATCTTTTGTTATAATAGAGGCAAGAAATAAATGAGGTGATTGTAATGAAAAAATTTTTTAGTGGATTTTTAACAGGTACTGCGGCAACTATTTTAGCTGCGTTAGGTACGGCTAAATTGGTGAAAAAAGTTTATATTGAACCAATGGAAGAAAAAGAAAAAGAATTAGAAGAAAAACGACGTCGCGCACACCGAAAAAGCTTTGCACGATAAAGGTTGTGAGAAGGGTCGAACAGCTACAAGCAAAAGGTTATCAATCAACTTGGTCAAATACGAGAAAATTCATGTGTTTACCTACCGCTTGAGAAAATCGGATGAAAGGAGATTTTCTCAAGCGTGAGGGCGAATTTCACAATGCCTAGTTGCCTCACACCATCTATTAAGGTTGTGAAAAGGACCACACCGTCTGAGGCAATCGATAATCTCTAAAAAAAAGCGGTTTGTCATTTACGACAAACCGTCTTTTTTTATTCGTATTTTTTTCCTTTAGTTTTGCCTGTCCAGCCTTCAAAACCATCTTTTAAAATAAAGATATTGTTGTAGCCGTTTTTGCGTAATTTTTTAGCAGCCCGGGTACTTAAAGCTGTACGGGTATCATAAAGATATACAGGTTGATCTTTGCGGATACTTGCCAAAGATTGCATCAACATTGGATAAGGAATACTACGCGCACCTAAAATATGTCCGCTATCAAATTCATTTTTTTCGCGTACATCAATAATTTGTGCTTTACGCATTCCTTCTTTAAATTCATCTTCTTCTAATACTGTTGCGAATCGACGTGCCATATATTTATAGTACGCCCAATTCAAAATCAGCGCTATTAAGATAGCAAGTAATATGATATTTACCCAAAATAAAACTGACATTGATTAGACCTCTTTCACACTTTCAATAAATTGTAAAGCTAAAGATGCTGCACCGATTACCCCAGCATCATTACCCAATTGCGCTAATTTAATTTCTGTACTTTGACGCACTTGTGGGAAAGTAAATTCACGGAAGTATTTTTCAACACGACTGCGCAAAAATTCACCAGCTGCTGAAACACCGCCGCCAATTACAATGTTTGCTGGATTAAGTGTATTTCCGATATTACCTAAAGCTAAACCAAGATAGTAACAAACTTGGTCAACTACTTTTAAGGCTAATGGATCATTATCGTTGGCTAATTCAAAGACATCCTTACTTGTGATATCTTGACCATCATCCAAGCGACGTTTTAATTCTGAATCGCCAGCATATTCTTCAGCTAATTTACGTGCAACACGAACAACACCTGTAGCAGATGAAACTGTTTCTAGACAACCTTTCTTACCACAAGTACATTCAAAGCCGTGTGGATCAACTGTTACGTGGCCGATTTCGCCAGCACAACCAGCTTTTCCGTGTAATAGATTGCCATCCATGATCACACCGCCACCAACACCTGTTCCTAGTGTGACGAACACAACATCTGGATTATTATCACCGGCACCTTGCCAACGTTCACCTAAAGCCGCAACATTGGCATCATTATCTAAAGTAAACTTAATGCCCGTTCCTTTTTCGATTTGTTCACGAACTGGTTGTAATGTTTTCCAATTTAAGTTGTAAGCACCGATGACCGTACCAGCTTCACGATCAACGCTACCTGGAGTCCCCATACCGATACCGATAAAGTCACTTGGTTTTAAGTCATATAAAGATAAATGATGATTAATTGATTCAATAATATCTGGTACGATATGGCTACCTTCGTCCAATATATTCGTTGGGATACTCCATTTTTGTTGGATTTCCCCTGTTAATGTTAAAATTGCAAATTTAACCGTGGTACCACCTAGGTCAATCCCGATTATTTTTTTAGCCATTTAAATTCATCTCCTCTACTTTCCTCAAGTGTGTGTTCGCGTTTTAATATCGCCCATGCAGTCAGATAAGTTTCCTTGTCAATCAGATGGCTGTCAAATAACTGTTTCACTTCCATGCTCATTAACTCGATATCATAAATCCGCTTACCTACATAGACATAAATGCCAAACTGTTTAAGCAACTGTTGCACATCATACAAAGTTTTCACCTGACACACTACCTTTCCATTATACTAGCAATTGATATTTTTTGAAACCATATAATAAGCAAAAAATGCATAAAAAGACAAAAATTAAACCAAATAATACTTGTATAGATTTTCGATAGCTGTCTTTTTGATAAGGCACCGCAATCGTTTGCCCTAAAACGAAGCCTCCTAGCACCCCGCCAATGTGTCCAAAGATATCAATGCCGTTTCCTACTAAGCCAAATGCAAGATTGATTCCGATTAAAATTAAATATTGTTGCGTTAGTTCTTTAAAGCCAGGATAGTGCTTAAAGTGCATGCCCATCGCCACAAATGCCCCAAATACCCCAAATAAAGCAGTAGAAGCCCCAGCAGATGAGACGTTTACCTGATTAAAGGCAAAACTCGCCATATTACCTAAAATCCCGCTCAATAAATAAATGGTTAGGAAACGCCAATGCCCATAAATCGCTTCAAGCTGTTGTCCCATATAATATAAAACCACTGAATTAAAGACAATGTGCATCAAGCCATAGTGAATAAAAATTGGGGTAACAAAACGCCAATATTCATGTAAGTAGGCAACAAGTGGACCATACATGCTACCTAATTGCTTCACTGGTAAAAGGTACTCCAATAAAAATACAACCACTTGAATCGCAAATAAGGTGTAAGTAATAAAAGGACCGTTTCTATATTTTTCCAACATTTCTCCACCTCTCAACCTATAATGAGTTCACTAACTGGTACATCATAATCATCAGCTTGCCAATTTTCATTAAGCTGCTCTTTAAATACTAAGCTCAATGTATCATGAGGGTAATTTGCTAAGTAACAATCAAAATAACCTCCACCATAGCCAATCCGATAACCATCTTTACGAAAGACGACTCCCGGTACAATTAATAAATCAATTTGTTCAGCTGTAACTTCATGACTACTATGAGGTTCCTCTACCCCAAATTTTGTCACGTAGTAGTTTGTCTTTTCAGTTACTTGATAAAAAATCATTTGGTGGTTTGCCAAACTTTTTGGTACGACTACTTTTTTTCCTTCTAGAAAAGCTTGTTGCATGATAGGTTTGGTATCTAATTCTAAATCCGTTGAGCGAATCATGCCAATACAAGTAGCTGCTTGCCATTTAGGATGAGCAAATAGTTCTTGATAAATCGCTGCTTGACGTTGTTTTTTTTCAGTCGTGCACTCCCTTAATTGACTTAAACGCTGCAATACTTGTTGTCTTAAGGCTTTCTTTTCCATTTGTTCACCAACCTTTTGTGCTTATCATACTCTTAAAAAAGAAAAAAAGCTAGAATGGTTTAACCCATCCCAGCTTACTTCAATTATTTTGTTTCACGGTGTAAAGTAACTTTTCTTTCACGTGGGCAATATTTTTGCTTTTCTAAACGATCTGGATTGTTACGTTTATTTTTGCTTGTTAAGTAGTTACGTTCTTTACATGAAGTACATTCTAAAGTAATGTTTACGCGCATGTTATTCCCTCCTCGTACTTGAATACTCTAAGAAATCTCTCAGACTGAATTATCATACCATGTTTAAAGAAAGAATGCTAGTCTTTTTCTAAAAAAATGTTAAGTAATTTTACTTGACGCTCGAAATTTTAAGAGGCTTTCTTAGCCACACCGGTCAAATAATTAATTTCATAGCCTTTTTCAGCATTATAGATAAAGACATGATAGCTAATTTCATCTGTTTCAATGCTCTTCGCTTGCATTTCTACGCCGCGACAAACAAGTTCATCGCCAACAAAAATAGGCTTCACTTGATAGCGAACATGATTGCCAGTATTCTTCACATAGCTAGCTACCTGCTGTTCATAAATCGTCATATACTCTTGATTCATTAACTCTGTGCCAGTAAATAAATTCTTCCAGTTGGCATCCTCACCCGTTAATTGATGGGCGATTAAATGGGAGCGATTATAAAGAAACTCACCATTACTCATTTTCTTTTGCTTCCAACCGGTTGGATACACTTTTGAGATGTCGCCACGTTTTTCATGAGGCAGTAAATCTTTTCCTAACATCGCATTGGCCACACCAACACGATTTAACCGGTCCAAATCACTAAAAGTTTGCCAACTCCCATTTTTTAAGGACAAGTCTGCTTTGCTAAAAGTCGGCTGATTGTGATTGACTTGCAGTACCATTTCCCCACTAAAGATAGGAATTTGATCCGTATTATCAATATTTTGGGCTTTGGTCGTTTGCGTAACTTCCACTTGATGATTATTAGATGTGGTTTGACTTGGTTGGTCAAAAAAAACATACCATATTCCTACAATAATGATTAGAAGAATCGTTGCTCCAAGACTGTGTTTTTTCTTCAAATCCTCCATCCTTTCTATTAGAAGTAACGATTCCATTTAACCAATTTTTTCTTGAATTGTCTAGTCAAAGAATCCTTGTTCGCACAAAAAAAGAGGAGTACTTGCCCCCTCTTTTAAAAAACTATTAGAAGTTTGCGCCATAAACGTCATCAACATTTTTAGTTGGATCAATAACAATATATAGACAACCATTCTTTTCACTAACTTTTGTTGATTGATGTACGTTATCTAAACCGTCGCCATCTTTATCTTCATATGGGAAGTAAACAATATCTGGCGTACCAGCACGATAGATAATTTCCATTCTTTCAATATCTTCATATTTTAAAGCGCGATCAAACATACCAAGTTCAAGACCGCCTAAGTTGATATCCGTTGTTGCCACATTATCAGCTTCAGGATAGATTTCAATCTTGAAACCGGCACATGGATGAATTTCTACAAATTCGCTACCATTGATACGTCCATAGCTTGTAGTGATTTGTTTAATCCACAAATCGCCAATATGACGGCGTTCAATCGTCCATGTTTCACCATTTCTAAATAAAAATTTTAGTGCTTTCATTTCTCTTGCCATAAAAAGGTCACTCCTTCAATTAAAAGATAGTATCTAAAATACTATCTGAAAGTTCTTACATGAATAGTTTAGCATAGGATTTAGAAAACGTAAACAAAGTGCAGAGTTCACAAAAAACATTTTTTAGAAAATAATACTATCGCTAATTAAATTAAGATTACAACCGTGATAATTTAGTCATTATTCTCCACAGTGATCATAATTAGATAACAACTAAAAATCTAACCAAAAATTCAATTGGAAGCCTTATCACTCGATTTCACAAACTCAAGTGCCTCATCTAATAATGGCTCCCTTTCATTTGGCACCTCATTTTGCAATACTTGCCGCTCACAATATTGCAATGTTTCTTTTAACCACGCGCCTCCTTTTCGATTCAAAGCTTGCATTAAATCATTTCCATTAATCGCAAGGTCTTTTAACGAATGAATAGGTAATGAACGATATGCTTGTAATAAATACGTTTCAGATAAATGAATTCCGTAAAATGTTGCAATTTTTGCTAAATGTTTTAAACAAGTCTCATTTAATGAATAATAATCGAGTACAGTTAAAGTATCTTGTTTCACCCTTTCAAGTGCCTGAAAGAGTAACTCTACTTCTTGAATACGTTGATTTGATAATTTCCATGCTTTCAAAAATGCTTTATGCTGCTTCTTTTCAATTAGTAATTGATCGAGAATTAAACACCAGGCAACGGTTAAATCGTCAATATGATGGGTTAATTGCGGCACCATTTCCATTAATTCTGTTTTTTTATTTGTAAGTCCAGGACAATAACGATAACAATGAGTTGCGATAAATAATTGAAAGGCACGTTTTGCATTTTGACCAAGTAACATTTTTTCAAATTCAATACAAATCCGTTCAACCGAAATTTTACTTAGCAAGAAGGCGTTATTCGTGATAGCTACCTGTGTTTTTTCTTCCAAATCAAAGCCAAGTTGAGCTACAAAACGTAAGCCGCGCATCATCCGTAACGCATCTTCATGAAAACGTTCTTCTGCAACGCCAACCGCCTTCAAACGCCTTTGTTCTAAATCTTCTAAACCATTAAATAAATCAATCACTCTACCTGTTGGATCTAGGGCTAAAGCATTTATGGTAAAATCTCGTCGTTTTAAATCTTCTTCTAAGCTACGAACAAAATCTACATGGTCAGGACGACGATAATCTTGATAAGTTGATTCCGTCCGAAAAGTAGTAATTTCATAACTTTCTTCTTGATGTAAGATTAAAACTGTCCCGTGTTCAATCCCAACATCAATAGTCTTATCAAATACCGCTTTTATCTCGGCTGGAAATGCGCTGGTTGCAATATCTACATCATGAATCGGCAAATTTAAAATACAATCACGTACACTGCCACCCACAAAATAAGCTTCGAATCCAGCTTGATTGAGTTTTTGAATAACTGGAATGGCTTTTTTAAATTCTTTAGGTATATTTGTTATTTGCATCGATGCTTCCTTTCCTTTGCATTTTTTTATCTATCTATTAGAATCATGTAAAATCATACTCATCTATTATATCACAACTACATCTTTTCGCTAGAGCAGAATAGCTGAACAAATGAAAAATGAGAGAATGCTATATTTTATTGCACTTTTGTTGTATTTTAACTTGGTTTCTGCTACATTAATATCGGTGATGAAAATTGATGGAGGTGTAAAAATGTCAAAAAAAATAACTTGGAAAGTGTTCTTTGATATTTTTGTAATTATATTAGGAACAGCTATTTTTAGTTTTGGCCTTGTTTTTTTTAACATTCCTAATAAATTAGCAGAAGGTGGCATTGCCGGAATTACCTTGATTTTAAAGGCGTTGTTCAATTATAACCCGGCTATAACTAACTTGTTATTAAATGTACCGATTGTCCTTCTAGGTGGTAAAATTTTAGGTCGACAAACGTTGATTTATACCATCTTCGGTATTTTTGGCGTTTCATTTTGGTTAAATTTCTGGCAAAAAATTCCAATTGTCATTGATTTAGATCATGACTTATTAATCGTTGCTTTAGTTGCAGGGATTGTCATGGGATTTGGTAGTGGGATTATCTATCGTGTTGGTGGGACAACAGGGGGTAGTGATATTGTTGCTAGAATTCTTGATAAAAACTTTGGTATTCCACTTGGTCGTGGACTGTTTGGATTTGATGTTGTTGTCTTGATTGCCTCACTAACCTATGTGGATTTACACCGTATGATTTATACATTGATTTTTAGTTTTGTCTTTTCTCGCGTAGTAGAAGCTGTTATTAACGGAGGCTATTCTGAAAAAGGTATCTTAGTTGTTTCAAATAAAAGTAATGAGATTACCGAATATCTCATGTCAAATGTAATGCGTGGAATTACCTACTTTAAGGGTGAAGGCGCGTATTCTAAAGCACCGAAAGATATTATCTATATGGTGGTAGGTGTCAGAGAATTACCGGCAATTAAACGGATGATTCATGAAATTGATGAAAAAGCGTTTATCTCAATCATCAATGTCCATGAAGTGATCGGAGAAGGTTTCACTTACCTAAGACCGAAGAAAACCGTATTAAAGAAAAATAAATAATTAATAACCTTGGTTCAAAGAATTGAGCCAAGGTTATATTTTTACTTTAAAGCTTTTAATTCTTCTGATAATTGAGCAAAAGTAGCCTCATCATTTGCTTCTAAAGCTTGATTTATTTTCGTCATTAAATCACGTTTCTGATTTTCACGAGCTAAATCATTAAAATAATTATCCACTTGACTCACAAATTGAGAATCTAAATTATCGTTCCAACTCGCATAAGGATTATCTTCTAAAACTCCTAAATAAATTGATTCTTGCCAAGCATCCTTGAAACGACATTCAAGATATAAATCATCTTGCCAATGGAAGCGAATCTCATGGAAAATCTGGTCCACATCAACAAATTCAACCTGATCTTTAAACAATAATATGGGTATATCTGAAAAATCCGTTGTCTGAATCACTAGTCCTCGCGGTGTATCTTGCGCTTTTTCAACAATATGGACATTATTTAATATCGCCTCATGACTAATCAAATAATTCACTAACCACGACACTTCCCGACGATTAAAAGTTTGACTGGTAACAAACCATGATAAGAATTTCTTTTTTTGTGATAGCGTGATTGCCATTTGACTCACCTTCTTTTTAATAGTCCCAATCGTTTTGTTTTAATTCATCATAAAGCTGATGTAAAGATTCATCATGAATTTCTTTATCTAAATGACTTTGAATGAGAGATAATGCTTCCTCTAAACGACCCTCATCACGTAAGAAATAACAATAATCACGAATAAATTCAGGAACATCTTGCATCTCTTCTAAAGCCATTTCATAATAATATGCCGCTTTTTCGAAATCTTCTTCTTCGTTATAAATTCTAGCTACCATCCATAGCAAATCACCTTGATAAGCATTTTCAATTCGCTCAAAATAGGCTAAAGTCTGTTCATATTCACCTTGATAGAAGGCATTTTTTGCTAAGGCTGTAAGGACACTATCTTCTTCATCGTCCAGTAATAACGCCTGATTCAAATACAAATTCGCCTTCTGATAGTCTTCCAACTCTTCTAACACTTCAGCTAAATGTAAGTAAAAATGCACATAATAAGGATTTTCTTTAATCGCTTGTTCTAACAACTGTGCTGCTTTTACAGGTTGTTGTTCATGAACATAGATATCCGCTAACTCAAGGTAAGCCTCTTTAATGTTCGGGTTTTCCTTGATTAATTCTTCATAATAGACAATCGCTTCATCCATTTCATGCATTTGTTGATTCAAACGAGCTAAGTTCAATAGAATTTGATCATTCTTCTTGTGGCGATAAGCTTCTTTATAGTAGTCTAAAGCCTCTTCAAACTTTCCTTGATGAGCAAGTGTCGTGGCAAGTCGTTCTAAAATTGAAACATTAGAAAATTCCGTATACCCAGCATCCAATAAAAGCTCATACATATTTTGCGCTAGCGTTAACTTATTGGCTAACAAAGCAATTTCTGCATAGGCAAATTGAACCGTTTCATCATCAGGTAGTAAAGCTAGTAATTCTTGTAATTTTGCCAGACTTACTTCGACAAATCCAATCGCTTGATAAGCATCGGCCATCATAAAGAGTGCGCGTGGATAATATTCGCTCGTCTCTTTGATTTGGTCTAAATATTCAAAGGCTGTTTCGTAATCATCTTCTTCAATTGCGATTTCAGCCAAATAGGTTAATACCAAATCTTTTTCCGATAATTGACGCTCCACTAAATCTAAAAAGACTTCCTTAGCCTCAATCAAGAATCCTTTTTCAATTAATACTTCACCCAATTCAATTAATACGGGTAATTCATCATGGGATAAAGCTTGTTGTAATAATAAATCAGCGCCATCTAAATCTCCATCAGATAACGACTGTAACATTTTTTCACTAAAAGACATCGTATAGCTCCTTTAATCTAGTCTAGCTTTATTTTACCACAATTTGACTAGCAATGCTCCTATTTATTATTTTTCGGACTCACAAAAAAGCATAAACCAAGAGAATCGTTTCTCCTCTTGATTTATGCTTTATCATTATACTAACAAGGTGTGCAAAGTTGGATGCTCACTTAATTTTAAGAAGTTTGGATCAAATTGTTCGATTCTAACCAATAAACCGGGAACATCTTCTTTTTGTTTAGATAAAACGCCTAAGACAACCGGTCCTGTTCCGCGATTGACTTTTTTCGTGTATTCAAACAAGGTAATATCATCATTTGGACCTAAAACTTCAGTAACAAACTCTTTCAAAGCACCTGGACGTTGTGGAAAGTTTACCACAAAATAATTGATTAATCCTTGGTACATCAAAGCTCGCTCTTCAATTTCAGCCATACGATTAATATCATTATTTCCTCCACTGATGACGCAAATGACCGTTTTGCCTTTTATTTCATCTTTCAACAATTCCAAAGCAGCTACACTCAATGCGCCGGCTGGTTCGGCTACAATTGCTTGTTTACTATACAAATCTAAAATAGTGGAACAAACCAAACCCTCATCCACACTTATTAGGCGATCAACAAAAAGTTTAGCAATTTCAAAGGTATGTTTGCCTACTTCTTGAACGGCTGCTCCATCGACAAATTTATCGATGCGTGGTAATCTCACCGGATGTCCCGTCGCAAAAGCCGCTTGCATACTAGGCGCTCCCGTTGGCTCAACACCAATGACTTTTGTATCCGGGCTGACTGATTTTACATACGTACTCACGCCACTAATTAAGCCACCGCCACCAATCGCTGCTAAGACATAATCAGCTGTTAGATTTTTATCAGCCAAATCATTCATCATTTCTAAAGCCAATGTCCCTTGTCCAGCAATGATATCTACATCATCAAACGGATCAATAAAGGCCATTTGATTTTCTTTTGCATAATCTTTTGCTGCTTGAGCGGAGGCATCAAAAGTATCCCCCACTAGTTTGATTTCAACATAGTCACCACCGAAAAAGGAGACTTGGGAAATTTTTTGAGCGGGTGTCGTAGTTGGCATAAAAATTACTGCTTGAACTTTGATTTCGTTACAAGTATAAGCCACACCTTGCGCATGGTTACCCGCACTCGCACAAACAACCCCATTGGCTAATTCAGCTGAAGGACGATTCTTAATCGCATAATAGGCGCCTCTAAGTTTAAAGGAACGAACTTTTTGTAAATCTTCTCTTTTTAGATAGATATTCGCCTGATATTTTTCTGAAAGGTAGCGATCATGTTGCAACGGGGTATGACTAACCGCATCTTTTAATACCTCATAGGCTTGTTCTACCGATTCTTTGGTTATTAGCGTCAAATTCTCTCACTTCCTATTTTCTAATCATTTGGATTTTGCACAAATGGCATCATCTTACGTAGTTTCGCGCCCACTTCTTCAATTGGATGACCTGCATTTTTCGCGCGCATTTCTTTAAATTTAGGGAAACCAGCTTTGTTATCTTCAACAAAGCCTTTAGCAAATGAACCATTTTGGATATCTGCTAAAACAGCTTTCATATTAGCTTTTGTTTGTTCTGTAATGACGCGTGGACCTGATACATAGTCCCCATATTCTGCTGTATTTGAAATAGATTGACGCATCTTATCAAAGCCACCTTCATAGATAAGGTCTACAATCAATTTCATTTCATGACACACTTCAAAGTAAGCTAGTTCTGGTTGATATCCTGCTTCTACTAGGGTTTCAAAACCAGCTTCAATCATACTTGTTAAACCACCACATAGGACAGCTTGTTCACCAAATAGGTCGGTTTCTGTTTCTTCTTTAAAGGTCGTTTCTAACACCCCAACACGTGTTGAACCGATTCCTTTAGCATAAGATAAGGCAATATCACGCGCATTGCCGGTAGCATCTTGTTGGACCGCAAATAATGAAGGAACAGCAAAGCCATCCACAAAAGTACGACGAACAAGATGACCTGGTCCTTTAGGGGCAACTAAGAAGACATCCACATCTTTTGGTGGGTGAACAACATCAAAATGAATATTAAAGCCATGTGCAAAAGCTAGGGCATTTCCCGCTTCTAAGTTTGGCGCGATTTCATTTTCATAAAGGGCTCCTTGGATTTCATCTGGTGCTAAGATCATGATTACATCCGCTTTTTTCGCTGCTTCTGATACTGGCAAAACTTCAAAACCATCTTCGCGAGCTTTTTGTGCTGATTTTCCTTCACGTACACCGATAACGACTTTGTTCCCATTATCGCGTAAGTTTTGTGCATGGGCATGTCCTTGTGAACCATAACCTACAACCGCAATTGTTTTTCCTTCCAATGCATTTTTTTCTACTGAATCATCATAATAAACTTTAACCATTTGAATACCTCCAATAATATTCCTTTTTATTTTTTTATATTAAAAGCAAACTTGCTTCTAACCACGAATTAAACTTGTGACTCCTGTTCTTGCCATCCGCTTAATGCCATAAGGTTTTAATATTTCAATACAAGCTTCTACTTTATCGGGATGTCCGACTACTTGAATCGTAATCGTTGAAGCAGCCACATCCACGATATCTGCTCTAAAAGGAGAAACCATTGCTTGAATTTCTAATCTTGTATTTGCTGGTGCATTGACTTTAATTAAGGCCAATTCTCTTTCAACATGTGGCGTATGTGTTAAATCAGTCACTTTCAGCACTTCTATTTGTTTATTTAACTGCTTGATGACTTGTTCGGCATCAGCTTCTGATTCGACATTAAAAGAGATTGTCATGCGTGAAATATCTTTTCGTTCCACAGTACCAACAGAAATACTTTCAATATTGACTTGGCGACGATTTAAGGTACTGGTAATGCGACTTAAAACCCCCGCTTGATTATAGACAACTGCTGTAACGGTTCTTCTCATTTACTTCACCCCAATCATCTTATGGTTCGGTGCTCCGGCGGCAACCATTGGTAATACACGTTCCTGAGCTGGAATTTCGACTTCAATTAAGACTGGTCCTTCTAAGGCAAAGGCAGCTTTTAAGTCTTCTTCAATCGTTTTCGGATTACTTAAACGTACGCCTTTGACATGATAGGCCTCAGCAAGCTTCATAAAATCTGGCTGCGTCTTAAATTCAGAGGATGAAAAACGTGCGCCATGGAATTTTTCTTGCCATTGATGCACCATGCCCAACACATGATTATTCATTAAAACAAATTTGATATCTAAATTGTGTTCATTCAAAATAGCAAATTCTTGGTTCGTCATTTGGAAACCACCATCGCCTACAAAGACGACGACTTGGCTTTCTGGATGAGCAAATTTCACCCCAATCCCTGCAGGAATCCCATAACCCATCGTTCCTAAGCCACCTGAAGTAATCATCTGTCTAGGGAAACTAAATGGATAAAATTGGGATACCCACATTTGATGCTGCCCAACATCGGTAACAACATACGCTTTAGAATCGGTAATCTCACCCACGATTTCAACCACTCGTTGGGGCTTAATTTCTTCATCTGTCTCATCATAATATAATGGATGTTTCGCTTCTCTTTCTTGGCATTCTGCAATCCATTCACTGTAATTGCCTGGTTTGGTATCAAGAGCGAGCATTTTTTCTAGCGCATCTTTGGCATCGGCTACTACAGGAATATCGGTACGAATGACTTTACCAATTTCTGCTGGATCAATATCAATATGGGCGATTTTCGCATTTGGGGCAAAACTATTTGGCGAAGTAGCTAAACGGTCTGCAAATCGTGAGCCAATATTTATCAAGTAATCACAAGTTGATAAAGCCATATTTGCTGCATAAGTTCCGTGCATACCACCCATTCCTAAATTGAGGGGATGTTTGCTTGGTACTGTTCCTAGAGCCATCATGGTTTCAACGACTGGAATTTGATACTTATCGACAAAGGTACGTAATTCCTCGGTTGCATTGGCATAACTAACACCAGCTCCCACTAGAAGTAATGGCTTTTTCGCGCGTTTTAATTGTTTCATGACTTTTTCAATTTGTGGGAGTGAAGCTGAAGTATTAGGTTGATAACTTGGAATATCCACTTCAAAATGTTCCAGAAACTCACCCATCGATTGGCTGATATCTTTCGGCAAATCAATTACTACTGGACCAGGTCTACCCGTAGAAGCAATATGGAAAGCTTCATGGACAATCCGTTGTAAGTCATTTACATCGCGTACTTGGAAGTTATGCTTGGTTATCGGTAAAGTAATCCCTAAAATATCAGCTTCTTGAAAGGCATCGGTACCAATTCCACCTGTGCCAACTTGACCCGTAATCACGACTAAAGGTAGCGAATCACTCATCGCATCAGCAATTCCGGTAATCGCATTGGTTGCTCCAGGTCCAGATGTAACGACCACGACACCAGGTTTGCCAGTTACTTTAGCATACCCTTCTGCTGCATGCACGGCCCCTTGTTCATGCCTCGTTAATACATTTGGAATTTCAAAATCATACATGGCATCATATAATGGTAAGACCGCACCACCAGGATAACCAAAAATCAATTCAACCTTTTCTTTTTTCAAACATTCTAACAAAAGCTCGGAACCATTAAGCTTTGTTTGATTCTCCATATAATCCCCTCAATTCTTTTATTTACTCCGTTACTCTCATAATTCCGCCAGTATTTGCTGAAGTAACTAAGGCTGTATATCGTGCTAACCAACCTTTTTTCACTTTAAATTCAAATTTCGGTAAGTTTTCGCGACGTTTGGCTAACTCTTCATCGCTAACCAATAAATTCAAGGTACGATTCGTTAAATCAATGGTAATTTCATCGCCATCTTCTACTAAAGCTAATGGCCCCCCTGCAGCGGCTTCTGGTGATATGTGACCAACCGCAATGCCGCGTGTTGCTCCTGAGAAACGACCATCCGTAATCAAGGCCACGTCACGACCTAGACCACGACCAACAATACTTGAAGTTGGAGCTAACATTTCTGGCATTCCTGGTCCGCCTTTTGGTCCTTCATAGCGAATAACCACGACATGACCTTTTTGTACGCGACCGTCATCAATGGCTGCCACGGCTTCATCATGAGAATTAAAGCAAATTGCCTTACCAGTAAAGCTCTTAATATCTGGATCTACGCCACCCACTTTAATCACTGAACCATCTGGCGCAATATTTCCATAAAGAATGGATAAACCACCAACTGGACTATAAGGATTTTCTTTGCTACGGATCACTTCTGGATTATTGATTTTAGCATCCTTAACATTTTCACGAATCGTTTTACCTGTGACGGTGATACGATCTGGATGGATAGCACCAGGTACATCAATTAATTCACGAATAATCGCACTCACCCCACCCGCTTCATGGACATCATGCATCGAATAAGCTGAAGAAGGTGCAATTTTTGATAAGTAAGGTACCCGTTTGGCAATTTCATTAATATCTTCTAAGTTATAGTCAATTTCGGCTTCATTCGCAATTGCTAGTGTGTGTAGGACTGTATTGGTTGAACCACCCATCGCCATATCTAAGGCAAAGGCATCATCAATGGCTTCTTTCGTGACGATATCACGCGGCTTGATTTGCTTTTTCACTAAATCCATTAAATGAAAGGCAGCTTGACGAACTAATTCACGACGGTCTTGTGAAACAGCTAAAGTCGTGCCATTACCTGGTAATGCAAGTCCTAAAATTTCCAATAAACAGTTCATTGAATTTGCTGTGAACATGCCCGCACAAGAACCACAAGTTGGGCAAGCATTTTGTTCCATAAATTGAAATTCATCATTCGTTAAGTTACCAGCTTTATAGGCACCAACTGCTTCAAACATCGTTGATAAAGTCATTTGATGGCCACGAGGATCGACACCGGCCTTCATTGGACCACCCGAACAAAAGATAGCTGGTACATTGGTTCGCATGGCTGCCATAATCATTCCAGGAGTGATTTTGTCACAATTAGGAATATAAAATACGCCGTCAAACCAATGCGCATTTATGACAGTTTCGGCAGCATCGGCAATTAATTCACGACTTGGTAGCGAATAGCGCATCCCAATATGGCCCATTGCGATTCCATCATCGACACCAATTGTATTAAACTCAAAAGGAATGCCACCTGCCTCACGAATCGCTTCTTTAGCAATTTCAGCTAATTCTCTTAAATGAACATGTCCGGGAACAATATCAATATAAGAATTACAAATAGCAATAAATGGTTTTTCCATATCTCTTGCGCTTTTTACTTGTCCTGTCGCATATAGCAAACTTCTTGCTGGTGCGGCATCAATACCTTTTTTGATTTGATCACTTCTCAATTGCATTTCCTCCGTTTATCAAAATTTTTATTGCAAAGCTCGAATCATTATTACAGCTTGTGTTTCATTTTGAAGTACTTTTCAGTTTTTAAGATTTTTCTTAAAAACAAAGAAGCATCCCACCCAAAGATTTATCAGTGAGTGGGATGCTTAGTAAGAATCCCATTCACAATGCACAAATAGGACTCAAACATGTGGGTAATTTTTCCATGTTCTAAGTCCTCTAGGTAATAATGACAATTAATAATAATCCTGTTAATTTTTGTTGCATATGAATCGTCTCCTTACAATTCAATGTATTTTTTAATTTTTTTACAATATACTTCTAATTTAATTAAATGTCAATAGTTTTTCTAAGTATTTTTTAATTTTTTGGTTAATTTTCTGAATTTTTTTATTATTTTCCTTATTTCTTTCAAACAAAAAAAGAAATGTCCCTTCGATATCACACGAAAGAACATTTCTTTTACCAATGCCAAAGTAGTGCCAATATCAAACTTGGCAGTAGATTGGCTACCTTGATTTGCGGTCCAAAAAACAAATTGACACCGACACAAAAGATTAAGATGGAGCCGATGAATGATAATTGACTCAAGCCTTGATTACTGATAAGTGGGGCTAAATAATGGGCAAGTAAAGTCAAACTCCCTTGGAAAATTCCCACAGGTATGAATGAAAATAAACTTCCTTTTCCCATTGAACTCGCCATAATCAAGATAATAATGAAATCAAGAATCGCTTTAGCAAACAAAATGGCATAATTATGGTGTAATCCATCTTCAAAAGCCCCGACAACCGCCATAGACCCGATACAAACCGTTAAAGAACTAGTCACAAAGGCTTCTAAAAATTGGGAATCATTTTTGGAATGACTTTTCTGCTTTAAAAATGTCCCAAATTGAACCAATCGCTTTTCTATATCAAGCCATTCTCCAACCATTGCGCCGATTGTCAGGCAAAATATCAACATCATACTGCCTTTACTACTTAAGCCAGTTTTGGTTACTTGTAGCATTTTTTCCATTGTCCCCCCTAAACCTAACATCAGCACGGCTAAACCAGCTGTTTTCGTTAAAGTTTCCTGCATAGAGGCTTTTAATCGTTTGCCAAAAAATAAACCAAAAATTCCGCCGAAAATAATTGCGAATACATTCACAATTGTTCCTAAACCAATCATCATCTAACCTCGAAAAAGGTATAAAAAAGGAGCCCCTGAATCATCAAGAGCTCCATAGATAGAACACCTTATTTAACGGCTTCCTTCAAAGCTTTACCTGGTTTGAATGCAGGAACTTTGCTTGCTGGAATAATAATTTCTTCGTTCGTTTGAGGGTTACGTCCTTTACGTTCTGCACGATTGCGAACTTCAAAGTTACCAAAACCGATTAATTGAACTTTTTCACCGTTAGCTAAAGCGTCTTGGATTGCTGAAAATACAGCGTCTACTGCAGCAGTAGCGTCTTTTTTGGATAAATCTGTAGCCGCTGCAACTTTTTCGATTAATTCTGCTTTATTTGCCATGGATGATTCACCTCCTGATTTTTGATGTGATGTTAAACACCATTCACCATCCTTGAGTGGTCCAAGGTTAGTGAGAAATATTGAATAATGAATCAATATCCTGTTACTAAGTTATCATAAGAAGCCTTTAATATCAAGACTTTTCGTTGTACTTTCGTGGGTTGTTTGTTTCATTTTGATTACAAACTAAGAAAATAATTGAAAGTATTCCCGTTATTTTCTTTTTCGTGCAATAATTCTTATCGGTGTACCTTCAAAAGTAAATGCTTTGCGAATCTGATTTTCTAAAAAGCGTGCATATGAGAAATGCATTAATTCTTCCTCATTTACGAATATGACAAAGGTTGGTGGTTTCACACTAACTTGAGTCGCATAAAAGATTTTGAGACGTTTACCTTTATCTGTTGGTGTTGGATTAATAGCCACAGCATCCATAATAATATCATTAAGGACTGCAGAAGGTACGCGTAAGTTTTGATTTGCACTTACTTCTTCAATCATTGCTGGCAACTTATTCAAGCGTTGTTTTGTTTTCGCTGATACAAAAATAATCGGTGCATAATCTAAATATTGAAATTCTTCTCTAATTTCTAATTCAAAATCGCGCATCGTATTCGTATCTTTTTCGACAAGATCCCACTTGTTCACCACGATAATGACACCTTTTCCTGCTTCGTGTGCAAAACCAGCAACTTTCTTATCTTGTTCACGAATGCCTTCTTCTGCATTAATGACAAATAATACCACATCCGAACGGTCAATTGCTCGCATCGCCCGCATGACACTGTATTTTTCTGTTGATTCATAGACCTTGCCTCGTTTGCGCATTCCGGCTGTATCGATCATGGTAAATTTTTGACCATTTTCACTGATAAAATGCGTATCAATGGCATCACGAGTTGTTCCTTCGACATCAGAAACGATGACCCGTTCTTCCCCTAAAATTGCATTAATGAGCGATGATTTGCCGACATTTGGACGTCCAATCAAGCTAAATTTGATAACACTATCATCTTCAGGTTCGATTTCAGTGCTAAAGTGTTTGACAGCTTCATCTAAGACATCCCCTATTCCTAAACCATGACTCCCTGAAATCGGAAATGGTTCGCCTAAACCTAGCGCATAAAATTCAAAGATATCATTTCTTAATTCAGGATTATCTACTTTATTTATTGCTAATATCACAGGTTTTTTACTTTTATAAAGCATGCGTGCAACCATTTCATCCGCATCCGTAATCCCTTCACGAACACTGGAAATAAAAATAATTACATCTGCTTCTTCAATCGCAATTTGGGCTTGGGCTTTAATTTGCTCCATAAATGGTTCGTCACCTAGGTCAATCCCACCAGTATCAATAATACTAAACTCACGACCTAGCCATTCGCCTGTTGCATAAATACGATCTCGCGTCACTCCAGGAGTATCTTCAACAATTGAAATACGTTCGCCTGCAATTCGGTTAAAGATGGTTGATTTACCGACATTTGGACGACCGACAATTGCAATAGTTGGATTTGCCATTTTCTTCCCTCCATTTTTTTCAATCTCAATTAGTTTACCGAAACTTTCATCATCTTGCAAGTAAAAAAAGGCGCAATACCTTGAAAAATGGATAAATTGCGCCTTTACTATTCTTTTTGGTATACAGAACAAGAAAATTTAGTTGGTTTTTATCTAAAGACTTATTCTTCAGTTTTTAAAGCTTCTCCTAAAATATCACCCATAGTAAAACCAGTTGATTCTTCTGGTAGTTCATAGCTTTCTTCTTCAGCGACTACTTCTTCAACTTTTGGTTCTGGTTTTTCTTCAAGTGCTTTAATACTTAAAGCAATACGTTGATTTTCTGGAGATACTTCCAAGACTTTAACTTTAACTTCTTCGCCTTCTTTTAAGACTTCATGTGGTGTAGCAATGTGTTTGTGCGCAATTTGTGAAATATGCACAAGACCTTCTACACCAGGGAATAATTCCACAAAAGCGCCAAAACTTGTCAAGCGTTTCACTGTCCCTGTTAAAACACTACCTACTGGTGCTTTATCTTCAATGCCATCCCAAGGTCCAGGCAATGTATCTTTAATCGATAATGAAATACGATCTGTCGCTGGGTCAACTGATAAAACTAATACATTTACTTTTTCGCCAACTTTTAACACATCACTTGGCTTAGCGACATGTGTATGAGAAATTTCAGAGACATGAACAAGTCCATCAACCCCACCTAAATCTATGAATGCACCAAAGGATGTTAAACGAGCAACTGTTCCTTCGATTTGTTCTCCTTCTTTAATTGAAGCAAACACTGCTTCTTTTTGTTTTTGTTTTTCTTCTTCAACAACAGCTTTATGAGATAAAATTAAACGATTTTCGCTTGGTTCAATTTCAACAATCTTAAAGCGTAATGTTTGACCTTTATATTTGCTAAAATCATTTACAAAATGGTCATCAACCATTGAAGCAGGAATGAATGCACGAATACCCAAATCTGCAACTAAACCACCTTTAACCACGTTGGTAATAGTTGCATCAACGACTTCACCTGCAGCATATTTTGCTTCGATTTCTTCCCATAATTTTTTAGCATCCAAGCGACGTTTAGATAATAAGTAGCTACCATTTTCTTTATCATTACCGATTCTTGAAATCACTACTAAATCTAATTCATCACCGACTTTTACTAATGACTCTAAATCATCAGTTGGTGTTGTAGATAATTCTTTTGCTGGGATCACACCTTCTAAGCCTGTTCCCAAAATCGCAACAATGACTTGCTTATCTTCAATAGCTAACACTTCACCTTTAACAATATCGCCAACATGAATTTCTTGTACGCTATTTAAAGCCTCTTCCATTGTTTCTGTTACTTGTCCTTCAAATTCCGTCATACCTAATTTCCTCCTGACCAACATTTGTTCATGTATACACTACAATGTCTAGTTTATTGCAATTTCACAAAAAAATAAAGCGATTTCCAATAATTTCTTTTATTTTTTTGCTGAATTTTCGTCATTTACTAAATTAATGATAGCTTGAACGACTTCATCGATGCTCATTCCCGTTGTATCAATACTTACCGCATCTACAGCTTGCACAAGTGGCGAATTTTCGCGATGAGAGTCATAATAATCTCTTTTTTCAATGGCAACTTTTAATTCCTCAAAGTCACTTGGAATGCCTTTTTCTAGATTTTCTTTATGACGTCTTCTCGCACGTTCTTCAACACTGGCCACTAAAAATACCTTCACTTGCGCATCAGGTAAAACCACGGTCCCAATATCACGGCCATCCATGACTACCCCGCCATCTTTAGCAATGGCTTGTTGTTGTTTCACTAATTGCTCACGGACTAACTTGTAAGCAGCCACTTTGGAGACATTTTTGGTTACCTCTGGCATCCTAATCTCCTTAGTCACATCCTGACCATCCACAAAAACAAGTTGTTGTTCACTTCCTTGTTTAAAAGTGATAGGAAAGCGTAAAATAAGTGAAACTAGAGCTTGCTCATCATCCAAACTGACTTGATGTTTTAAAGCTAGATAGGTCACTGAACGATACATCGCTCCTGTATCGGTATAAATAAATCCTAATTTTTTGGCAATTATTTTCGCAACGGTACTTTTCCCAGATGAAGCCGGACCATCGATTGCAATATTTATTTTTTTCATTCCATTACCCCTAACTAAATCGCTATTTACACAAAAAGAGACTGAGGAGACACGCCCCCAGTATCTCTATTTTTATTTAATTCGAATTTGTTGTCCTGGTGTTAAATGGAAGTTATCGGCAGTCATTCCATTTAAACGATAAATATCTTCTACGCTGACACCTGTTCGACTAGCAACTGTTGCCGGACCTTCACCAGCTTGAACAGTTGTATATTCTGCGCCATTTTCAGTAGTTGTTTCACCATTTTGGCTATTTTGGCCCTCTTGATTTTCTTGGGTATTTTGTTCAGCAGCATTTTCAGTTGCTTCTTGGTTTTCTGCAGTGGTTGCTTCACTTGAACTTGTTTGGGTTTCTTCAGTTTGAGTGGTTGATTCACTCGTAGTTGCTGAACTTTCTTTTGTTTGTGTGGCACTTGATTTTTTCGTGCTTGATTTGGTTGTTTGCGTTTGTTTGGGTTGATTATCTACATAATGTTTCCAAATGCCAAATGCGGCCGGACATGCGGCAATTAAGAATAACAAAAGTAAGACAATCGTTAAAAATTTGCTATTCCCGCGTTTTCTTCTACCTTGTTGCATGCGACTAGGCATTTGATCTTCTTGACCTTCTACATTGTAAATAGGTTGTTCCCATGGTTCATTTAGATTTTCTGTTTCTTTTTTCTTATCTTTATTCCGCAAAATAATTCCCTCCTACAATCTTTCCGTCTCATTATATCATAGCAAAGATTACTTGTGTTCAAAAAATTTAGAAGAATCGATTAACTTAAAAAATTTTTAGCAAAACCTCTTGCCAATTCGCTATTTTTTCATTTTGAATGTTTGAATTCACCAGTAATTGATAATCAAACGGGCCATGATTATCACAACATAGCGCTTGTTTATCTGGCAATGGGTTTTCAAAATACTGAGCAATAAAATCACGCCGGCATTGATTCGTATGGATATAGCTTAACATTGTCTGTAACTGTGCTTGCTTTACTTTTTCATTGGCTTTAATTTCTTCCATAAATAAATGATAATCTTCACGCTGAATTTGGCGAAACCATTTTTGCTGTAATTCGCTAAAATATTTTTGTGCGCCATTTTTAGGTACATCTAATAATTCAAAGACTTCGCGTTCATTTCTTGTTTGATTTTGCATATAATAATGAATTTGTTCATCATGATTTTGATAAAGTAAAATCGCAATACTCGGCTCGCCATCTCGTCCGGCCCGACCAATTTCTTGTACATAGCTTTCCAAATTATCCGGCAAATCATAATGAATCACAAAACGAATATCTGGCTTATTGATTCCCATTCCAAATGCATTCGTCGCTACCAATAGTTGCAATTGATTTTTTTGAAATTGAGTTTGCAGCAAGCGTCGTTGATTACTAGAAAGGCCTCCATGATAATAACCAATCGAATAATCTTTTTTTAAACGTTCATACAATTCTTCCACTTGCACACGGGTAGCGCAATAAATAATCCCTGTCCCCGATAATTCTTTTAAATATTTCAACAATACGGCTTCTTTATCATTCGTTTTTTCAACTTGTAAATAGATATTTGGACGGTTCACTGGCAATTCAAATACTTGAGCATCAGGATGTAGCAACAACTCTTGAATTTCCGCTTTAACTTTTGGGGGTGCACTTGCAGTTAAAGCTAAAGTGGTCGGATCATGTAATTGCTTTTTCACCCATTTTAAATTGCGATACTCCGGTCGAAAATCCACCCCCCACTGAGAAAGACAATGGGCTTCATCAATAACAAAAAGGGCTATCTTTTGTCTGCTAAGTGCTTGAATACACTCAGGCTGTGAGAGCATCTCGGGGCTTAAATAAATATATTGATACTCCGATAAATGAGTGAGAACATATTCTCTTTCAGATTTCGTTAATAAACTATTGATTGCCACTGCCGAAAACTTTTTCATTTGTAGTAAACCATTCACTTGATCTTCCATTAAAGATAATAGCGGTGAAACTATGATAACCATTCCCTCGAGCAATACACCTGGTAATTGATAACATAAGCTTTTTCCAGTCCCTGTTGGTAATATTGCTAAACAGTCCTGATGATTTAGTACCGTTTGAATAATCTCTTCTTGTAGACCTCTAAACGAATCATAGCCAAAATTTTCTTCTAATACTTGCTGTATATGCTCATTCATGGTTATCTCTTCCCTTCAATATTGCGATTTGACTTAAACGATACTGTAAAAATGAAATTTCAGGGTTTTCTTCTACAAGGTCTTTATATCGATAATCTAACAATGTTTCCTCTTGTGTCAGTAATTGAAAATCTTCAAATGGAAATTTATTATCCAAAATTGCCCATTCAATGAAATGGTCTATTATTGTTCCTTCTTTCAAGCCTCGTATTTGTGCAATCTTCTCTACGTCATAACCAAATTTATAATATTGACGCGTAACAAGCATACTTTGTTTATAATTTTCTAAAATAAAAGGTTTGAATAATTGAAATAATACTAGCTCCGTATGTGTCATCAAATAAGACCAAAATCTTTCCACACATGCCAAGGTGTAACAAATATCAAAGGGCGAATGCAAATCTTCAGGTAATACTTGATAGAAAGTTTTTCCAGAAATTTGTTTTCCAGAAAAAGTATTTGCTAAAAAATCAGCCTGGTCTTGCGGCATCTGCGAGAAAACATGACTCAGCTCTTCATAAATTTTTTGTTTTTGCTCTTCATCCATTTGCGCTATCATCTGATCCACATTTAGCAAATAAAATGGACTGTTTTCTAATACTGGTCCTTGATAATCTGCTGGCCAATAAGAAAGACGGCAAAGAAATAATTGCAGCATGCGCCATAATGTAAGACTATTTTTGAGACGAAAATGATTCAGATGGCAATAAGGCTCTTGTGTGAATAAAGATGGGATGACTTTTACACGTACAAGCTCATTTTCAAGAATGACTACTGCTTTTTGATTGACCAAGCGTTGGATTATTTTTTCATATTCTGCTTTTGATAAATGTGGAAAAATACCTACAATATTTAATAATTGATGACCATAAGCATAGTACAACATCGAGGCAGATTTTTTTCCTACTAAGATTTGATATAAAGTATTCATCCTTAACTTGTCATTTTCACCAAACAAAGCTAAAATAAATTCATCCATAATAACCTCCAGAAAGTAGTGAGAAAATGCGTACCAAACGCTGCGAAATTATTCCAGAACAATGTATTGCCTGTGGACTCTGTGCGCTTTATGCCCCAGATATTTTTGATTATGATGAGGAAGGAATCGTTCTTTTCAAGCTAGAAAAGGAGGCCAATCATCAATATATTCCAAATGAGGCGTATTCATCTGTATTACAAGCTTACCAAAAATGTCCAGTGCGAGCAATTTTACTAGAAAAATAATCGCTCTATCATATAAATACGCAAAAAAATAAAAAAAGCGCGAAAAATCTGTCAAGAAAATTCCTGACAGATTTTTATTTATCGACTTTTTTTACGAGTTCATAGCCATATAAGTTTGCGATTTGATTTAATATTTGAATTATTGATGCACGCATATAGTTAGGCTTATTGACTTTCATAGAATTAGATTGACTTAAAATCCACATTTTCGTTCCATACCCATCATTTGTTGGAATCACCATCTTAGCCACTTTCTTTTCTGAATCTTGAGAAACAATCCTTGACTCTGGGAATCTCTCTAAAATATAAGCTGGATCAAATAAACATTCTACTTCTAATTCAATGGGTTTACCTAAAAATGCCCAGCGACCCGTTTGATTTCTAAGTTCACCTAACTTAGGAAATTGTGAATATTGCAATCGAGGAACTGATACACTTTCATCAATTCGTAAATTGGACATATTATTAATTCTAAATTTATTGGCATGTTCGAAATCTAAAAAGTCTTCAGAAGTGTGTGAAGCAGAAATCATATAAAAATAAATATCAATAAATACCACACCTAATGGAATCCGATTATATTCAAAAGTCTGAAAGTTCTTTTGATAGGTAAAAGAAACCGGAATTTGATGTTCCGTGGCATATTGAATTAATTTAATCCGTTCAAGCATATCCACACTTTTAGGTACGCCATTATAGGTGAATTTTTCACTTTTTACCATACCTTCTAAGCGTTTGGGTTCACTTGATTGTTTAATTAATTTATCCACAATCGGCAACATTTCTTCACGATGTAAGGCACGGCTTGAAAGCAATACCTTAATCATCGCTATTCTTTCATCATCAGTTAAGGTAAAAGAGCGGTCTAGAAAAAAACCAATTCCATGCTGATATTCCACCTGACCAAATAATCCACGATCTAAATCTTTTTCAGCTAAAAATTCACGAATCGAATCTTTATCTTTGCGAATCGTATCTTCTGTCCCATATTTTTTCTCAACTAATTCACTAATTTTAATGGCTTTTCCTTCCAATAATTGTGTAAATATGTCTAATAATCGCCATCGGTTGTCTTTCATTTTATCCATCCCCAAACAATTAAATTATATAACTTCCCCATCCTCGAAAGTTGTTAATTAAATATAATTAATTATTTGATTTAATAATATTTTACCATAGTTTACTTAAAAAAACTATGTAGACAAACTGAGTTATTAAAATAAAATGCAGCATAAAAAAACACAAAATAGAAGGGAAATTCTATTTCGTGGCCATGTAAGGAAATAAGTAAAGTACGAAATCATCCTGTTGATTTTCTGTACTTTGATAGAGATTTAGTCAAGTAAAAATTGACTAATTAGATATGAAAAATATCTAGTGAGTAACGCTCACAATGAGAGTATACAAAAAAGCCCCCCTAAAAACAGAGGGCTTCAGCTTAATCAATGAATATTTACGCTAGTTTTTCGAACGGTTTTACGTGAAAGCCAAGGCAATAATTTCGCATGTAAAACGACAAACACTACGGAAACTAAAGCCCCCTTAATAATATTAAAAGGGATAACTCCTATAGCAATATACTTACTTAATGCCATGCCTAACATTTGATTAGCAGATAGTGAGTAGAAATGTAAATAAAGTGGTGTAATGACAAAATAATTTGCCACGCTCATAAAGATCGTCAATGAGCAAATTCCTACAAATAAACCTAAATAACGATTTGATTTTTTTGCTGCATCTTTGAAAAACATGTAGATTGGTAAGGCAAAAACCATACTAGCTAAAAAACTAGCTACATCACCAACCATATTGGCTGGATCAGCAATCCCTGTCGTTAATAGATGCAAAAACGAACGAATAAATGCAGTACTTACACCCGCTAAAGGACCAAATAAAAACATGCTCAATAAGACTGGAATATCGCTAAAATCAATCTTAAGAAAACTAAAGGCTGGAAGTATTGGAAAAGCTAAATATTGTAATACTAACGCCATCGCAGCTAAAACAGCTACCCCCACTAATTTTTGAACTCTACTATTCTTCATAAAATTAATCCTCCTTACAAGGATTCATCTCCATGAATGAACCTATCTAACTACCTTTTTGTGTAAATAAGAAATCGTTTACTTCATTAAAAATAGCTGTGCAGCTAACATAACTGCTTCACACCCATAATGTAATCTGTGTTCAGCGACTAGCCACTTCGACGTATAAGCCACCCCGTCTGGAAAAGTCTTATCTTTTTCGACTTTCCCGACGTGTTGGAAAACCTTATCCGCTCGTGACTGAACAAGTCGCTTCACATCCATAAAATAAATACCCTATTTTTCCAGGGGAAAAATAGGGTATATCATTACACAAAAATAGAGTAAATCAAATACGCCAATCTTCTTTATCCAGACTATACTGTCGGTCCTGGAATTTCACCAGATCAGCCATCCAATAAACAAACTTACTGAACAGGTCGTGGACTATCACCACCGGTCGGGAATTACACCCTGCCCCTGAAGACGAACCTTATTCTATATTTTTTTCAAGTTCAGTTACATTATACACCTATTCAAAAATAAAACAACCTTTTTGCACAATTTATGTGAAATAAATTACAAACGGTTATTTTGATAAATGCAGCAAATGTTTGACTTCTTTATTGGTTAATGGGCGATATTGACCTGGACGAAGATTACCTAACGTTAAATCACCATAGCCTTCACGTTTTAATTTCATCACCGGTAAATCTAAAGCTTTAAACATATTTTTGACTTGGTGATTTTTTCCTTCATGAATCATTAATTTCACAATACTTGTTCCATTGCTTTGATTGGTAGATAAAATCTCATAGCGAGCTGGCGCATAGGTCACTTTTTCATAACGTAAACCTTTTGTTAAGGGATAAAGCCTTTTGGAATCAGCTAAACCTTTGACTTTGGCCACATATGTTTTTTCCACTTCATGCTTAGGATGTGTGAGCCGTTGGGCAAACTGACCATCATTCGTTAATAAAAGCAAACCTGATGTATCATAATCTAATCTTCCCACCGGATAAATTCTTTGTGTAACATCGGTAAAATAATCTGTTACAACGGCACGTCCCTTATCGTCTTCAACAGCTGTGATTACGCCACGTGGTTTATAAAACATATAATAGACGGGTTCTTCTTGATAAATGGGGACGTCATTGACACTTACTTCATCCGTAGCACTAACTTTTACGCCAAGTGTCGTTACTGTCTGACCATTCACTTTCACTTTGCCATCTAAAATCAGTTGCTCAGCTTTACGTCTAGAAGCCACCCCAGCATGAGCAATTACTTTCTGTAGTCTTTCCATCGTTTTCCTCTCTTCCATTATTCTTGTTCTAAGCTATCAGGCGTTCGTTCTTCCTCTTCAGTTATTTCTTTAAATAATAGTTGCGATTGATTTTGCGCTAAATCAGCTTCCATTTCAGAAATATCTGGTAACTCATCTATATTTTTTAAGCCAAAATAATCCATAAAATAATCTGTCGTTGCATATATTCTTGGACGTCCTGGGACTTCTAAGCGACCTTTTTCTTCAATTAGCTGAAAGTTTAGTAATTTTTGGATCGAAGCGCTGGAATTGACACCTCGAATTTGATCTACTTCCATACGAGTTAGTGGCTGTTTGTAGGCTATCACAGCTAAGGTTTCTAAAGCCGCTTGGGATAGTCGTGCAGCCATCGGTGACTGACTATATTTTTGTAAAAGGTTTTGATATTTTCCCTTGGTCGTCATCATATAGCGGTTAGCATATTCTTTCAGTTCAATGGCGCAGGTTTCATCTTCTTTATATTTTTGATTTAATTGTACTAAGCCTGCAAATACTTGTTCAGTGGATAAGGAAAGAACATAGCTAAGTTCATTGATGCTCATCCCTTCATCGCCTGCCACAAATAATAAAGCTTCCAATCGACTAATATCCAAAATTACACCTCCTCTACTCGATACAAATATAATGGCTCATAACTCGCTGCTTGTTGTACTTTAATTTGTTGATGTTTTAACAATTCCAATAATGCCATAAAAGTAATCACGATTTCGCTACGATTATACGTTGTTAATAAACTATCTAGTGTGACGCCTTGCTTTATTGGGACTTTTAACAATCTTTCTTGAATTTCGACCATCTTATCTTCAATACTAAACTCATCTGCCACCACGGTAGCCTCGACATTCATTTTACGCTTTTGTTTTTCCAAAATATGGTGAAAAGCCAAAAACAAATCAATGGTATTGACTTGATTTAAATCCAAATGTACTTCTTGCTGGTACTCCTGTAAATCAGTTGGGCGTTTCGTATAAAATTGGCTCCGTTCCTCTGCTTTTTTAGATAATTCTTTAGCAGCATATTTATATTTACGGTACTCCAATAATTGTTCCACTAAAGCTTCTCTTGGGTCTTCTTCATATTGCGAATCTTCATCAAAATCTACTTGTTGCGTCGGTAATAACATTTTACTTTTCATCGCCATCAAGGTTGCCGCCATCACAATATATTCACCAGCAATTTCTAATTCAAAAGTCTGCATGGCATGAAGATATTCTAAATATTGCTCCGTGATTTCAGCAATTGGAATATCATATATATCAATTTCTAACTTGTTTATCAAATGTAATAATAAGTCTAAAGGTCCCTCAAAACCTTCAAGCTTAAATTGTAATTCCAAATAGATACCTCATTTCTATGCTCTAGGGAAAAATTGTTGATAAGATTCACTTAATCGACGCTTTGTTGCTTGCACATACATTTGTGTCGTTGATAAATCCACATGCCCCAGTAATTCTTGCACACTTGCTAAATCAGCCCCATTTTGTAAGAGATGAATGGCTAAACTATGCCGTAAAGTCTGTGGGGTTACAACCTTTTGAATACCTGATTGAGCGACATATTGCTTGATATTTTTCCACAGGCCTTGTCTCGTAAATGCTCTTCCTTGTTGGGTTAAAAAAAGAATCTGATTCTCTTGGCTATTCATTAAAGAGGGCCGTACATGGTCAATATACTTTTTCAGCCATTTGACACATTCACTCCCTAAAGGTAAAATACGCACTTTTTGACCTTTTCCTTCAAATTCAAGATAGGCTAAATCTAAATGTACATTTTCAACCTTTAAGGCGATACACTCACTGACCCTTAATCCAGTAGCATACAACAGCTCTAAAATAGCCCGATCACGAACGCCTCGCAAACTTTTGGTGTCTGGTAATTGCAATAATTGATTCACTTCTTCAATTGTCAAATACTCGGGAACTTTAGGCGCAAGTTTTGCCATCTCGATGCTACTTGCAGGATTATGTGTAGTGATTTGTTGGAGTTGTAAATATAAATGAAAATTTTTGATACTACTTAACATCCGCATAATAGAAGAAGTCGCACGCTTATCCTCTTGTAATTTGCGTAAAAATTGCTGTACATGGGCTTTTTGTACTTGTTCGAAATTGGTTATGTTTTTCTCTTTTAAAAATGCAAAATAATGCTTTAAGTCCCGCTCATAACTCACTAATGAATTTTGAGCTAAATGTTTTTCTGTCGTTAAATAATGAAGATATGCACGCAATTGAGTTTCCATCTTATAAACCCCTATCCTGAAAAAGGGCAGAAGTAAGGAAAATTCCTCTAACTTCTCCCTTCCAATTGATGTTTTTCTTGACAGTTTTTACAGATGCCATGAAAAGTTAAGCGATGATCCTTTACTAGAAAATGATATCTTTTTTCCACAACTTCCTCAACGCTTCCTAATAGGTCCTCTTCAATCTCTTCAATATTACCACATTCCAAGCAAAGAAGGTGGTGATGGAAACGTTTGGCACCTTCTTTTCTTAAATCATAACGTGCGACACCATCATTAAAGCTAACTTTGTCCACCACTTTTAATTCCGTTAAAATTTCTAACGTACGATATACAGTAGCTAATCCAATATCAGGATTTTTACGTTTCACAAAAAAGTAGATTTCTTCTGCTGAGAGATGGTCCTTCTCATTTTCAAGCAAAACCAATAACGTTGCCTCACGCTGGGGTGTTAACTTAAAACCCGCATCATGCAACATTTTCTTTATTTTATTTAAGGTTGCCATTGTATTCATGACATGTACCCCCTACCATTTACACAAAATGCTCAATAAAAATTTTATAGTAGATTTGTCTTGCCGTCAACTTGTTCAATTAATTTTTGTTTCATTAAATGGCCTAACGCGCGTTTAAATTGTCCCTTGCTGATACCAAATAATTGTTTAATTTCTTCTGGTGAACTCTTATCTGTATAAGGCATAGATTTAGTCGCAGATTGGTTTAGATAAGCTAGAATCATTTGGGCATCATCAGAAATGGCTTCATAACTTCTTGGCTTCATGGATAAATATAACACACCATCTTCACGTAAACCAATAATCCGTGCATCGACTAATTCTCCTAAGCGAGGTTCTGCATAACGTTCACTCGGATGAATAAAGCCTAAATAATAATCTTGTGTTAAAACATAAGTACCAGCCATTTTTAGACGATAAACCCGTGCTTTTACATCTTGGTTATGCATTTGCTCGGTTGCTTTTCTACTCATAGCTTTAAAGATTTTTTCATCTGCCAAGGTAGCCCAAATACGATTTTTATCATCAATACGTAAACCAACTAAGAGTTCATCATCTACTTTTGGCCAGAGATTGGTTAAGGTTGGTAGTTCATCTAAGGATAATACTACCTCTTTATCCGGTAAACCAATATCTAAAAATACACCTAAGTCTTTACGCACTTCAGTCACTTTACTAAAGGCATAATGACCTTGACGTACCTTAGGAATCTTAGTTGTCATCGCTAATTGTTGTTTTTGATTCACATAAGTAAACCCTTCTACCATCTGACCAAGAGAGGTTTGTAATTCCTCTTTATGTAGACGAAAAGTTTGACCCTCTTTTTGAACAAAATAATAATTTTCATTTTCATCAATCACTAAACCACTGATGATAGTTGCTAATAAATGATTCATAAACTCTCCTTTATAAAAATAATCTAATCAAAGCAATAGATATAATACCCGTCACAACAATTTTCATTAAATCCTTACTATAGTATCCTACAAAAAGCGTGGGAATACAAGCAATCAATTCAGGAATTTTCAGCTCTGGCCACTGATTTTCATGAAAGGTAAATAAACTTTGGAAGAAAAGGGCAGCTAAAATACTTAAAGGTAAATAACTCATAAACAGTTCTATCTTTTTAGGAAAATGAATTTTATTAGAAAATACAAATGGTAAAATTCTTGGTAGCCAAGTTACTAAACCACATAAAGCCAACAGTAATAAAAAATCAAGACTCATGCAACATCACCCCCACAAAGCAACCAATTAATGTAGAAGCTAATACAGCCACCTCAGCTGAGAAAAAGCGCATCAAGATGATTAATGAGCAAAATATACTTAAAAGCAAAATACTTGTTTGGATTGTTTTTTGCTTGAATGGTCGTTCTACCTGGAATAAAAATAAACCTAAAAACATCGCAACGAGTGCAAAATCTAAACCAAATGTTTCAGGATTATGGATGAAACCACCAAATAATGCTCCGGCCATCGTCGCTAAAATCCAGCTAAGATAGGCCGTTAGATTCAGTCCGTGCAACCATTGACTCGTCACACTTTTATTTTTTAATAATTCGACCGTTAAGACACCATAGGATTCATCTGTTAATAACGTTCCTAAACCGATGCGATTGAATAAATTTGCTTGTTTAAAATGTTGGGCTACGGATAAACTCATCAAAAAATGACGGAAATTAACCATAAAGACAGTTAATACGATACTAGATATTGGCGCATTTAAAGCTAACAGACCACAAATAATAAATTGAGCACTACCAGCATAGACCAGAATCGACATCATTGCTACTTGTATCACTGATAGACCGACACCTTTCCCTACTACGCCTATAGCAAAACCAATACCAATATAACCTAGTACAGTAGGTAAACAATCTTTCACACCTTGTCTAAATGTTAAACCTGACTGCATAAAAAACTCCCTTTTTCAAATATGATGTTCTTATCATATCGAAAAAAGAGAGTTCTGGCAATATGAAATTATTTATCACGACTAACGAATCGTGTGGTCGTTCCCATTTCCTTTATAAAATCCAGTTTTATCATTAATCGTCACGACATAGACTGGATTTTTAGCACTTGCATAGCTAAATCTTTGACTAGGCGCCACTGCATATAAATTATAGTAGCCTTCTTTGTTTTCGATGCGGGCACGTTCTAGCACATAGCCGCCATCGACAATATAGCCACGAGATAAGCAAGCTTGTAAGACTTGATTTTTAACCTCTGGATTCCACTGCCAAGCCTGATTATTCACATCTTGTAAATCAGAAAGTCGAGTTGAGATTAGTGGTTGATTATCTCCTTGATGTACACTTTTTGGGGATAATACTTCACTTTGCTCACTTGTTCTAGTTGTATAAATCGGCTGTGTATTTACAGGATTGGTTTCCACAGGTTTTTCTGCCACAGCTTCTGTTTGGTTCGAAGTTTCAGTATTGGCTGCTTTAGCTTGTTTTTCTTCTTGTTCTTTTTTAGTTAATGCTTGATCAATTGTTGCTAATTGTTTACTAAGAGATTCTTTTTGCTTGCTTTTTGCTAATTGATCCACCATTTTTTTTGCATTTTGGTATTTTTCTCTAGTAACTGAACTTGCTAATAATTGGTTCTTATAGCCATCCATCAATTCTTTGGTAGCAGATTGGGCTTTTTCATATTGTTCATACGCCTTTTGCCCAATTGCCACCGCTTCGTTTACCAATTTTTCATATGGTTCTTGCGGATTGGCAATCGCTTTGACAGCAAACTTTTGTGAATAATCTAAAGTAGCTTGCTCCTTAAGCTGTCCATTTTCAATAATTGGCGAAGTAAAGTAACCGTTGACTTCAGATACTTTTTGCCATTGTTGTTTTGCACTAGCTAATTGTTGATGTAATTTGGTATACCCTTTATCATCTTTATACTTTTCCAATTGATTACTCAAATCATCTATTTGCGCAAGCGTCACCGTAGCTTTTAAAAATTCCGCTTTGTTTGTGGTAAATAATTGCGTCACTTTAACAGATAATTTACTTAACTGACTGTCCGCTTTTTGCGTTACTTGGGATTTGTTCGTATCTTGACGCTGCACATGTGCATAATAAAAACCGCCCCCAACAACTAAAAGCGCTGCGCCTGCCAATGCTAAATGACGCCATTTTTTTGATGGTTTCGCTTGTTCTTCATCCGCTTCTTGATTATCAACTGAATCTTGTAAGATATGATTACTTGTAGCAGTATATACATTTTTTTCTGCTTCAGTGACCTCATCGTCTAAAGCATTGGTTGATTTTTCTGTATCTGACAGCTGGTTACTTTTTTCTTGTGACGCTACTTCTTGTGGCTCTTGGACATTTGACTCGGCCTGTTGGTTTTCAGCTTGTTCTGCCAAACGTTGGGCTTCTTTTTGAGCATTATGCATTTCAATATAGTTCGCTAAAATTGGATTTTCTTCAAGGGCAGCATCCTCAGCTTCTTTTTGCTTTTCTTGTTGTTCTTGAACAAGGTCAGCCAATTGAGCGGATTGATTATCTTCAGAATTGTCTTGCTCCTCTTCAGATAGCGTTATATTAATTGCTGCTAAATCAGCTTTAGACAAAGGGACATCATGTTCTTTAGCTAACTCTTTCATGACCTCTCCGATGGGGTGCTCTTGTAAGTCAGACCAGACAATATCATCATTTACTTCATCCGTATCCTCAAATGTAATCACTTCTACGGTAGAATCATCCACTTTGTTTTCAACTGAAGATAAATCCGTTTGCAGGTTTTCTTCATGCTGTAGTTTTTCGGTGACATTTTCGACTATTTCTGCACCACAATTTGGACAGATAAGTGATTGATCAACCGGTTCATAGCCACAGCTTGGACATCGATGAATCAAAAAAATCGCTCCTTATTTATAAAATCATTTATTAGTTCAAAATGATACTTTTTTTAAACTTTCACTCTTTAATTTATCACAACTTATAAGTAAAAACCAATGCATTTAATAAAAAATTATATTTCAAATTGATTAAAAATGCGTCAAATCAAAAGGACTTACCTTCCAACAATAAGGGAATTGGTAAGTCCTTAAATATTATTCTAAGAAATCTTTCAATTGTTTTGAACGTGAAGGATGGCGTAATTTACGTAAGGCTTTTGCTTCAATTTGACGAATTCGTTCGCGCGTTACCCCAAATACTTTTCCTACTTCTTCTAGGGTACGTGTACGCCCATCATCAATACCAAAACGCAAACGTAAGACATTTTCTTCACGATCAGTCAACGTATCAAGTACATCTTCTAATTGCTCTTTTAAGAGTTCATAAGCCGCGTGTTCAGCTGGTGAAGTGGCTTCTTGGTCTTCAATAAAGTCACCTAAATGAGAGTCATCTTCTTCGCCAATTGGCGTTTCCAATGATACTGGCTCTTGCGCAATTTTTAGAATTTCACGTACTTTTTCTGTTGGCATTTCCATTTTTTCGGCAATTTGTTCTGGCGTAGGTTCTTTACCTAATTCTTGTAACAATTGACGTTGGATACGAATTAATTTATTAATTGTTTCAACCATATGCACTGGAATACGGATGGTTCTCGCTTGGTCAGCAATCGCGCGCGTAATTGCCTGACGAATCCACCAAGTAGCATAGGTAGAAAATTTGAATCCTTTACGGTAATCAAATTTTTCAACGGCCTTCATTAAGCCCATATTTCCTTCTTGAATTAAATCAAGAAACTGCATACCACGCCCAACATAGCGTTTAGCAATACTTACTACTAATCGTAAATTGGCTTCAGCTAGACGTTGTTTTGCTTCTTGATCTCCTTGTTCAATCTTTAAGGCTAAGGAAACTTCTTCATCTGCTGTTAATAATGGTACACGACCAATTTCCTTTAAATACATTCTTACAGGGTCATTAATTTTTACTCCTGTAGGTGCAGATAAATCACGGTCATCTACTTCCTCTTCTTCTGCATGTTTTTGATTGCTTTTTAGTGAGTGAATAGATGGTTCGCCATTTTCATCGACTACACTTATTCCAGAGTCTTCCACTTTTTGAATTAATTGATCCATCGCATCAGCATCTAAAGAATAAGGTACGACTAATTGATTTGATAAGTCATCATACAAAACTTGACCTTTATAGCGATTTTCACGAATAAATTGGTCAACGGCTTGTTCATATGATTTTTGTGGTTTTTCAGACATTGAGAAGTCCCCTTTCATCTATTGACTCATTTGTTTCAATTGTTTCGTTAATTGAATAATCTCAACAGCTAACTTTAATTCTAAATCTGTTTGATGCTGTTGTCTAGCTAATTGCTGTTCATTTTTCTTGGTAATCAGTAGTTCTTGAATGCGATGTTTCTTAATTAGTGTGATAACATCATGCCATTCTTGGTCACTCATCTCTTTAGGAACATTCATACTGGCAATTTCAACAACTTTTCCGCGCAAATGATTTTCCTGTAAGACATCCAAAAATTGTTGGATGGTAAAAGAGCCCTGACCCTCAAGAATACTATCAAATAAGACATATATTTCTTGATAAATCTCATCAATAAAAAATACTTCATCGGCTTTTAAACGTTTATTTAGACTAGGATCATTGAACAGTCGGTAAAGCAAGAGTTCTTGTGCTTTTTGTAATTGTGTTTTTTTCACAACTACTTGAACCGAAATCTTTGGCACTTGCGAAACGGATACGTCAGGTTCAACTGGTAAATCATACTGTACCGTTGCAACAGGGCTAGGTAATTGAATCTGAGACAGTTGTTGCTGTAAGGCATCGCGACTAACATTAAATTCGAGTGCTAACTGATTTAAATATTTATCCTGTTCAATCACCGAATCGACTTTTTTCAACTCAATTAACAATTCATTTAAATAGGCAATTTGCTCTTGATCATTTTCTAAATTCCGGCCAGTTCTTTTGTATTGTCTCATGAATTGAAAAACTGATTGCCGTGAATGTTGCGCTAATTGTACAAAAGATTCCGCTCCATATTTTTTGACGTACTCATCTGGGTCTAATCGTTCAGGTAAACTAACAATCGACATTTTCAACTGACTTTGCTCTTCAAACAGGGAAATGGCACGATATATCGCATCTTGTCCCGCTTGATCGCCATCATAGCAAAGAACGACCTGATGGACTAATTTATCAATACGTCGAATTTGTTGTTCAGTTAAACTAGTACCCATTGATGCCAAACCATTGGGAATGCCACTTTTATACGCTGCAATCACATCCATAAAGCCTTCAAATAAATAGGCTTCCTGATTTTTACGCATCGTACCCTTTGCTCGATGTAAATTAAATAGCACTTCACGCTTATTAAATATCTCGCCTTCAGGACTATTCAAATACTTAGGTTGACGCTTATCATCGGCCTCATTATCTGTTGGTAAATAGCGGCCAGAAAAAGCAATGATTCGGCCATGTTCATCTTGAATTGGAAACATGACGCGCGAATAAAAACGATCCATAAAGTTACCGTTTTCAAGCTGTACAAAAAGACCTGAAGCGGCCATCTGCTCTTTGGTATAACCTCTTTGCTCAAAAACTTTAACCAAGAAATCTCGACGATCTGGAGCAAATCCAATTTGAAATTCTTCTAATAATTCACTATCCAACTGCCTTTTTTCTAGATAATTTCGAGCTGCTTGGCCAATTTGGGTATTTTTCAAAATATGTTGATAGACTTCGCAAGCATGTTGGTTCATTTGATATAAGGAATCATTTTTATTATGACCGACTTGCTTTGATGTAGTCATATACTGGCTACTTAACGGAATTCCTTCCATTTCAGCTACCCTTACAACCGCCTCTTGAAAACTAAGTCCTTCTAATTCTTGAATAAAGTTAAAAACATTACCGCCACGTCCACAGCCAAAACAGTGATAAAATTGACGGTCACTCGCTACAGAAAAAGAAGGTGTGCGCTCTTCATGAAAAGGACATAATCCTGTGTAGTTTTTCCCGGACTTTTTCAACTGAACATACTGCCCAATAATGTTTACAATATCCGTTTTTTCACGAATTTCATCGATAACTTGCTGTGGTATTCTTGCCATTTCGTCACCTTCAATCATTATTTGTAGATTGCTAATGATTAGGTCTCACGAGAAGGAAATACGCCAAATATGTACGAATAAATGATAAAAAATGCGCTAAACCTATCATGAATTTTCATTAACCTAGAATCTAAATCTCATAAAAATCACGCCCTAGACGAAATTTTTCTCAAATTTGTACTAGGACGCGAATTTGTCATCTTAGACAAGTTGGTGTCACTTTCATATGATTTCATTTTCAAAATCTAGACAATATACCATGCTATTCATTATAAGCGCGTTTTAGCTATTTTTCAAGCAATTCACTCAATTAAATGAATTATTTTTTCATAACTTTCATATTGATATTGGTTCCACTTGACGATTTTGGCATAATAGTAGTTCCCACCGTTATGATAGAGATACCCCCCATTGTGAAAAATTGAAAAAATATGAAGATATCGATAACGTTTTCCCTCAGTATTTCCTAACGCTGGCGCCAAAACCTCTTTTGAATATTTTTCTGCCAATTCTTGCGTATTGTGCTTGCCGTGATTGGCCACATAGTCAATATAATCTATCCCATAATTATATGCCTGAAGTACCGTAGAATAATCACAGCCACGAACTTGCGCATAATCTAATAATTCTTTGAAATGCTTGGTCCCTTGTTTAATACTTTGCTCCTGATTTTCTAATTGTCCGACTTGTTTTGTGAGACTTTCAGAACTTTGCATCACATCCTGACCAGTTCCTTTACTTTCAGTCATCATTATCGCTAAAATGGTCGATTGATATTTTTCAATGCCTGCTTCTTTGGTAATTTTTGCGACAAGTCCTTGATAAGTGCGCACATGCTTAATCACTTGTACGCGTTGATAAATGATAAATCCACCTAAAAAAATGAAAGATACAAGCACAAGCAGCATGAACTTTTTAACTATTTTTTTCATCGTATTAATTGCTCGCTTCTTTTATTTCCCAAATACAACTATAATTTTGTTGATATATCTTCTACATTTTTAATCATCACTGAAATCGTGCCATCTGGCTGATTGACAAACTCCAATAAATTAGGATCTTGATAAACATCCATTGGAATAATCATTTCAATACCGTTTGATAGTTTTAGCTTTTGTTTATTGTATTTCTTTTCACTGACCTCTTTGACATTAGCAATTAAAGGCGCAGTGGCACTAACGCCTTTTTCAGCAACCTTTTCTTGAAAGGCTAACTGCGCAGTAATGTTTTCTTTAAACACAGATTCAGCAATTTCTTTTGGTTCAATATAGCCATTTTGATCAATGGATTCAACGATTGCTTGTTTGACCTTTGCCACAACTTGATAATCTTCATCCGCAAACTCACTGCCGATTTTACTAGCTACTTTTTTGATTGCTTTGACATTTTCCTCCAAAGAAAGGCTTGGTACTTGAGCAATAAATTCAGTAGAAAAATACGCTTTTTTCTCACCTGAAAACTGATAGCGTTTCTCTAATAATTGAAAATCAAAGCTCAGCAAATTTATAATTACGCCTTCATCGACTTTTTGGGTTTTATTTGGCAAAATCGCTTGGTGCAAAATAAATTGATTGTATAAACCTTCTTCTGTTTGATCTAGAAAATGCGTATACCCTTGTGAATAATTCAATTTCAAAAAAGCTAAATAAGGTATCGTATCTAACTCATATTTAGCTACGATAATATCACAAGACGGGGCATCCGTGCTTTGCTGATAACTTTGATACCAGAGATTAACTAATTGCTGACTCATCATTTTTAGTGCCGTTTGTTGTGTTAGAATTTGTCCGATGTCACTAGCTAAATCAATCTGACCAGCTTTAGATTGCGGAGAATACATTTTTGCGATTTTCTTTTCAATATATTCACGTAAATAATCTTTACTTAAATCTAGGGGTAACTCTGATAACACTGGATCTCCCGCCTGACGATCGACAATATGTAAATATGCTTCTTTTAAATAAATATCCATTTGTTTAACCTTTCTTTTTTATCATTTAATTAGTTTACCTAAAAATTCACTGCTTGAAAAGAAAAATCCATAGACTTAATGAAGTTTTAAAAAGAAAGAATGCAATGATAAGGCAAAGAAAATATTTGTCTTTTTACCTGTTTATTGATAAACTATTGTGTGATGTGCTTTATTTTTTGTGGAAAGAAGTGGATGGTCCATGTATACAAGACTTGAAGAATTACCAGAATATATCAAAAAAGCCTTCTCAGCTGATTTTGTCTTTTTGATTTATCCTGAAAAAATTCAACATTTTCCTGCTAGAAACTATTCCAAGCAACAATTTATCAATGAATTAAATCAACGCTTAGGAAAGTATGAATTATTCACTTGGGAAAACATGGCTGTAGCATACCAAAAAGAGATGGATTGCTATGCTATTATTCCTAAATTTTCTGATTTAACGATTGAAACATCTAACTAAACATCTTTGTCTAATGAATCATTATTTATGAATAATTGAAAGGAGATTTTATGAAAAAGAAAAACTTAAAAAAATTACTGAAAAATTTTCGACCATCAATGGAACAAACAAAAAATCGATTATTCCGTGAATTGGAAAATAAAGCATTAAACCAATATCAAATGCCGATTAAAGTGTACACTTATAAAAATCGGAAAAATGAACTTTTTATCGAATTTCTTGGACAAACAACAAAGGATAAATTACTGACTGTGCCGCTCGATAAAACGTTCGACACCATCATTAAACGTATTCAAAATGAAGAACCAGGCTTATTTGAGCAATTTAGTTCAAATTTAGTAGAAGAAATTGTTACATATTGGTATCAAGCACCTAAACGTTCAAACACAGAAAATCAACAAACATCAACTGAAGTAGCCCAAGAAGCGAAACCAGTGCAAGAAGAAGTAAAAGAAGAAAAAATAGCTGAAATAGCACCAACAACTGATGCTACTAGCAAAAAAGAAGGATCAACTCAAAGTGGTTACGATACATTTGTTAAAAAAATCACTGCTTTCCCTAAATTTACTGTTAAAAAGTTAGCGGATGAAATTCAAGTGATTGAACAAGCTGCGAACGAACGTCTATTAGCAACGATTTCAACTTCACAAGTCGGACAATTCACTATTGAATCAGCTTTAGAGCGTAAATACAAATTAAAACTTGAAGTCATTCCTGTTATTGAAGACTTTGCGAACACACCACTTGAAAATCGATAATCATCATAAAAACGAGTGAAATCCACAAAAGCTGATTTCACTCGTTTTTTTACTTACTTTTTCTTATTTGGGTTAAGATTTGACGGGCATTTTCTTGATTCATCGTCGTTTGCAATAATGCCTCAACCACACTAGCTATTTCATGTTCATTAGCACCAACACTCATTGCTAGACTACGCGCCTGCATTTTCATATGTCCTTTTTGAATCCCTTCACTAACTAAGGCTCTTAAGGCTGCCAAATTTTGGGCCAATCCCACACTCGCTAGTAGCATCGATAATGTTTTTGCATCGCTATTTTGCAATAATTGATGGAAACTAGCCGCTTTAGGTAATACATGAGTCGCCCCCCCTACACTAGCAATCATCAGTGGTAGTTGAATTTTACCAACCAACTGATTCTCAACAATTTCCCAAGTACTTAAGCTTTTGTATTGACCGTCTTGACTGGCAAAAGCATGAATATTAGCAGATAAGGCGCGGGTATCATTTCCAAGAGCCAAACATAGTGCTTCTATCCCATTCATAATGCCTTTGTTATGAGTGACTGCACGAAATGGATCAAGCTGTGCATAACGACTCGCCTGAACAATTCTCTGAGCTACTTGTCGCCCATTGCCCAACTTATCTAATTGATTAAAATCAACTGCCACTTTTGCTGTCACTAAAGAATCAGGTGTATAATTCGTTAAAATGGCCATTAATACATCCACAGATAGTTGACGCCTTAATTCAGTGGCCATTGCTTCCAATACCGTATTTAACATATTGGCACCCATAGCTTCTTTGGTGTCCATCCAAACATCCACACATAAAAATGCTTCACTATTAAAGGTACGTGTCGCAAGCTTCACAACACCACCGCCTCTTTTGACAATAGACGGATAAGCTTGTTGTGCCACCTCTTTTAATTTTGGCAATAACGCCTCTACTTCCCTAGCAATCGCCTGAACATCAGCAATATTTTGTAATACAATTTGTCCTTTCGCCAAACGATTTTGAACTTCTGCTTGAAAGCCCCCGGTTTGTTTAGTCATTTTTGCTGCATAGCTACAAGCTGCAACAACAGATGGTTCTTCTGTTGCAAACGGTAGATAATAAGTTTTTTCATTCATAATAAATTCAGGGACAATCCCTACTGGCAACGCATAATCCGTAACGACATTTTCAATTAAATGACTCATCACTTTTTCATCTAAACTATGATTTTGCCATTGAGCAATGACCGTTTCATCAATTAGACCACTTTCACGCAAGAAATCTTGACGTTGATCAATGGTTAGCTGTTGGAACTTTTTTTTTTCAATATTTAAATGTTCTTGGGGATTTTCAATTAACATCGCCAATCCTAAGCCACCGCCAATACACAAAGAAGCAATCCCAAAGCGTTTTTTAGTTCGTTTGAGTTGATGCGCAAGAGTAGTGACAATTCTAGCCCCACTCGCACCAATTGGATGACCTAAACTAATGGCCCCACCGGCAATATTGATTTTTTCATCAGGAATCTGTAGCTGCTCTTTCACAACGATTGATGAGGCTGCAAAAGCTTCATTAATTTCAAACAAATCAATCTCATCAAGGGTTAAATCAACTTGTTTCATTAACTGTTGAATGGCTTCAATAGGAGAAATTCCCATAAATTGTGGATCAATACCTACTTCACTGGTTGCCTTAATTTTTGCTAAGATAGGCAATTGATGGTCCTTTGCATAACTTTCACTTGCTAAAAGTACTGCGCTGGCCCCATCATTTAACGGTGAGGCATTTCCAGCAGTTACAGTACCCGCTGCTTTAAAGACAGTTTTCAATGAAGCTAATTTATCCAAAGAAGTATCTGGACGCACCGATTCATCACAAGTAATCACTGTACCTTCAACTTCTACAGGGACAATCTCACTTTCAAAATAGCCCTTTCTCATTGCCGTGGCAGCCTTTTGATGAGACTGTAAAGCATAAGTATCTTGCATTTGACGGGTGATTTGATATTTCTCTGCTACATTTTCAGCGGTTAAGCCCATGTGTTTGCCACTTAATGCATCTGTCAAACCATCGACAATCATCACTGGCTGTGGCGTAGAGTAGCTATCGGCTTGTTTATCGTATTCACTAATATATGGCGCACGCGTCATATTTTCACAACCACCTGCTAAAACTACTTGGGCCTTTCCTAATTGAATCTGTTCCATTCCTAAAATCAACGCTTTGAGACCTGAGCCACAAACTTCATTTACTGTCATTGCCGGAACAGTTTGTGACAAGCCACTTTCTAAAGCAATTTGCCGGGCAATATTTTGGCCACTTCCTGCTTGTAATACTTGTCCAAAAATGGCTTGATTGACAGCGCCTTTTATTTTAGGGTGGCGATTAAATAACTCAGTTACAACATTTACTGCTAATTTCTTGGCACTAATATTTTTATACATCCCTCGATATTTACCAATCGGGCTTCTTAATGCGTCAATGATTACTACTTGTTCCACATCAACACCTCCAATGGAAATATATCATTTATTGACAAAAAATAAAATATAAATGAATCAAAATGCTAGTTATTCTAAAAAATTCTTAACAAAACATGCAATTATTTTCTTTTTTTGTTAAAAATGTGCTATTTTATTATAGTAGAACGTTGAAAGGGGATAAGCAAATGAACGTTGGTATTGATCAAATCAGTTTTTACGTACCTCAAATGTATTTAGACATGACTGATTTAGCCCAAGCACGTAATGTCGATCCAAATAAATATTTAATCGGAATTGGTCAGGAAAAGATGGCCATCAATCCACAAAGCCAAGATATCATTACTCTAGGTGCCAATGCGGCTGAGAAAATCTTAACAGACCAAGACAAAGAGCAAATTGATTTAGTGATTGTTGGTACGGAATCTAGCATTGATGAATCAAAAGCAAGTGCTGTCATCTTACATCGTCTTTTAGGGATTCAACCTTATGCTAGAGCCATCGAAGTGAAAGAAGCTTGCTATGCCGGTACTGCTGCATTACAAATGGCAGTTAACCATGTCCGCTTACATCCAGAAAGTAAAGCTTTAGTCATTGCTACTGACATCGCGCGTTATGGTTTAAATTCTGGTGGAGAACCTACGCAAGGGGCGGGGGCTGTTGCGATGTTAATTACCAAAGAGCCTCGTATTCTTGTAATTGAAGAAAAAACACTCGCCTTAACCAAAGATGTCTATGATTTCTGGCGACCAACCAATCAAAAATATCCGCTTGTAGATGGCCCATTATCCAATAGTACCTATATCAACGCCTTTAGTGATGTATTTACAGCGTATAATCAAAAGTATCAACAAAGCCTGACAGATTACAAAGCCTTATTATTCCATATTCCTTATACAAAAATGGGTAGAAAAGCTTTGAATCACCTATTGGAAAATGTCGATGAAGCTATAGCAAAAGAATTTATTGAAAACTATGAGCTAAGTATTCGTTATAGTCGTCAAATTGGTAATCTATACACCGGTTCACTTTATCTAGGGCTCATTTCTTATCTAGACCATGTCGCAACATTAAAACCTGAAGACACAATTGGTTTATTTAGCTATGGTTCAGGAATGGTTGGAGAATATTTCCAAGCACATGTCGTGGAAGGCTATCAAAAACACTTGCACACCATGCAAAATCAAGAAACTTTAAACAACCGTCATCGCCTCACTTTTGCTGAATACGAAACCTGTCTTAATGAACATTTAGATCCAAGCATTGACCAAGTATTTACGGATGAGACACGCTTTAGTATTGAAAAAGTGAAAAATCATATCCGTTATTATAAAAACTGATAAATATAGAGTTCTCTTATATAGTTAAGCTATTTAAGAGAATTCTTTTTTATTTTTAAATTATCTTAATATTTATCATTGACTTTTAATAAGAATTTAACTATAATTCAATTAATTCCAAAAGGAGAGGAACATTTCTATGAAGACGCAATTGAAAAACATTAGTCAGTTGAATCGTTTCTACTTTAGCTATTTTAGATAGACTTGTATTCATAACACATTATGGATACAAGAAAAAGTATCTATAATGGCTAAGGATTTTTCGATTGCATTTAGCCATTTAACCTGAATGGCTGAATGAATATTGAATTTTCAACCATTTAGGCTATTCCTAGATGGTTTTTTTATTTAGAAAATTGCTCTTTGAATCATGAAAGGATTGAAAAAAATGAAAAAGAAAAAAATAATGACTACCCTACTTGCGATGAGTGCGGCTTTATTATTAGCTGCCTGTGGGAACAAAGAAAGCAAAAAAGATACCCAAAAAACTGTTGGTGTCTTACAAATCGTGCAACATCCGTCTTTAGATGCAGCTTATGAAGGCTTTAAAGAAGGCTTAAAGGAAGGCGGGTATACGGAAGGCAAAAACGTCAAATTTGATTATCAAAACGCCCAAAATAACCAAGACAATCTCAAAAGTATGAGTGAAAAATTAGTCAAAGAAAAAGCGGATTTATTGCTAGGTATCGCTACTCCATCTGCACAATCTTTAGCTAACGAAACACAGGATATCCCAATTATGATTACTGCAGTGACCGATCCTGTGGCTGCCAAATTGGCCAAATCATTGAAAAAACCTGGTACAAATGTAACTGGTACAACGGATATGGTACCAATTGATAAACAAATCGAATTATTATTAAGTATTGTAAAAGATGCTAAAACAATCGGTATTATGTATAACTCAGGAGAAGCAAACTCAAAAATTCAAGCAGACTTAGCTGAAAAAGTCTTGAAAAAAGCTAATGTGAAAGTTAAAGTCCTAACTGCCAATACTACCAACGACGTACAACAAGTGACAACTAGTCTTGCCAAAGATGTGGATGGTATTTACATTCCAACAGATAATACTTTCGCTTCAGCAGCTGCCGTAATCGGTGAAGTTGCCAAACAAACCAAAACCCCTATCGTTGCTGGATCAGTAGAACAAGTAGAAACAGGTGGTTTAGCAACTTACGGAATTGATTATAAAGAATTAGGAAAACAAACTGGCTTAATGGCCGCTAAAATTATGGATGGTAAAGAAAAACCAGCAACAACTGCAATCGAATCAGCAAAAAAACTAAAACTTGTTGTCAATGAAGATATGGCTAAAGCATTAGGTATTGATCCAGCAAGTATTGTTGCCCCTAAATAGATTGGAGATCATTTCATGAGTATTATTTCAAACTTACCCCTTCTCTTACAATCAGCAGCTTCTCAAGGTGTCTTATGGTCCCTTTTAGCAATTGGGGTATTTATTACATTTAGAATTCTCGATATTGCCGACTTAACTGCAGAAGGAAGTTTTCCTTTAGGCAGTGGAATTGCAGCAATTAGCATCGTTCACGGCCTTTCACCAGTTGTTGCTACCCTCTTAGGATTTTTAGGAGGCGTACTTGCTGGCTTAGTATCGGGTATCTTGCATACAAAATTAAAAATACCTGCCCTACTTGCCGGAATTATTACGATGACTGGTCTTTATTCGGTGACTTCACGTGTGATGGGTGCACCTAACATTGCGCTTTTAGGAGAAGATACCTTATTTTCTTGGCTACAAAACATGGGACTAACAAAAGTCAATGCTGCAATCATTATGGGCTTAATCATTAGTTTATTAGTAATTTTACTATTGCACCTTTTCTTTCGTACTGAAATTGGTTTAGCTATCCGTGCCACTGGAGATAATATCGATATGAGTCAAGCCAATGGTATTCATACTGATTCGATGAAATTGATAGGTTATATGATTTCTAACGGCTGTATCTCACTTTCAGGTGCTTTAATTGCTCAAAATAATGGCTTTGCTGACTTGAACTCAGGTGTTGGAACCATCGTTATCGGATTAGCTTCAATCATTATTGCTGAGGTATTATTTGCTAACAAACCTCTATGGATACGCTTTTTAACAATTATCGCTGGTACAATTATTTATCGTTTCATCTTAGCCTTAGTCTTTGAATTTAATGTCGAACCAAGTGACTCAAAACTAGCCTCTGCCATTGTTTTAGTGGTTTGTCTATCTTTACCACAATTAAGACAAAAATTAGGCTTAAACAACATTTTCAAAAAAGGAGGTAAATAATAATGAGTACTGTACTTAAAATTACGAATCTCCATCAAATTTTTGAAAAAGGAACCATTAATGAAAATCATGTATTAAAAGGTATTGACTTAGAAATTGAATCAGGAGACTTTATCACAATTATTGGTGGTAATGGTGCAGGGAAATCAACTTTACTAAATAGTATTGCCGGTGCTATTCCTACTGAAACAGGTAAGATTGAATTAAATGGTCAAGACATCACGAAACAATCCGTTGTTAAGCGTTCCAGACAAATCAGTCGTGTCTTTCAAGATCCAAAACTTGGCACGGCAGTACGATTGACGGTTGAAGAAAATATGGCTATTGCATTAAAACGCGGACAAAAACGCGGCTTTAGTTCAGGTGTGAAAGCCAAAAATCGCGAATTTTTCCGTGAACAACTTCAAAGCTTAAATTTAGGCTTAGAGAATCGTCTAACTGCAGAAATTGGTTTACTTTCGGGTGGGCAGCGACAAGCAATTACGCTATTGATGGCTACTTTAGTAAGACCTGAGTTAATTTTGCTTGATGAACACACTGCAGCACTTGATCCAAAAACATCAGCTACAGTAATGGAACTAACCAATAAATTAATTCAAGAGCATCAATTAACTGCCTTCATGGTAACACACGATATGAACGATGCAATTAAATATGGTAATCGACTAATCATGCTCCATCAAGGACAAATTGTTGTAGATGTTAAAGGAAAAGCCAAAGAAAAGCTGACTGTTCCTGAATTGATGGAAATGTTCCAAAAAAATAGCGGTTCACAATTAGACGACGATAAGCTACTATTAACGAAGTAAAAAAACGAGCTCACTTATCCTAACATATAAGTGGGCTCGTTATATATTTATAAATAAAATAGCAATAAAAAAAGACAGCCTTCATGAAAGCTGTCAAACTGGGGTAGCTGGATTCGAACCAACGCATGAGGGAGTCAAAGTCCCTTGCCTTACCGCTTGGCTATACCCCAATAAAAGGGCGAATGATGAGAATCGAACTCACGAATGCCGGAGCCACAATCCGGTGCGTTAACCACTTCGCCACATTCGCCATATTAATAACTAATTCGTTAACCGAACAATAGATAGTATAACATCAATTTCTATTTATGTCTATAAAAAAATTGCAATTTCTTCTAAAATATGTAAAAATCATATTAACAATTTATATGGGAGGAATCATGTGGAAAAGCAAACGAAGCCTTTACCAAAAGGAAAAAATATAGGGCCTAAAAAACCGAAGAAAAAACGGCGGAAACTTAAGAAAAAAGTGAAAAGAGTCTTATTACTGATTCTTGCATGTATCTGTTTATTGATTGGTTTTTCAGTAAAAAATCATTTACATCAAAGACAAATTGAGGCACAACAACAAGAAAAAATCTTAAAGAAAAAAGCCAAAGCAAAACAAGAAAAAGCAAAACAATTAGCTTTCGAAAAAAAGAACCCACAAAGAACATATGGTGAAAAGACACGCAAAAAATTAACCAAGGAAAACTTAAATTCCTACCTCATTCTTCAAACAGATGAACGATGGGCCAAGAAAAAATATGGTTGGGGAGAATCAACTACCTTTGCAAAAAATGGCTGCGCAATTGCTTCATTAGCGATGATTGACTCCTATTGGCAAAAGGAACTCATAAAGCCTACTACTGTGCTTTCTTGGGCTAAAGATGATTTCTACACTGATCAAGGTACTTCATGGGCAATATTTCCACAATATGCCCAACAACATAACTACCAATATCTTGATTTAAGCGACAGAATTCAAAATGCCCTCCCTTATCTGAAAAAAGGAATTCCAGTGCTTATTTCCGTTAATCCAGGAAAATTTACACCAAATGGTCATATCATGGTTTTATCTGCCTACAATGGCAATAAAATTCGGCTATTGGATCCCAATGATGACGCCAAGAAAAAACATTCTCTCACCTGGTTTACGCCCGAAGAATTGCAAAACGAAGCTGCACATCTATGGGTTTTATACAAATGATACATAGACGAGATATTTTGGCTCTTTGTCAAGTAGTGTTGTTGGCAATTAAGTCGATTGGAGAGAAAGTTATTTTATGAATGCTTTCTCTCTTTTTTTATTTTCTTTTCTTTTTTCAATCGACGCTTATGTACGAACAGGTGGTT